>Ga0207675_100000252_pt1 | contig 51296 bp, 38 predicted proteins | sample KBSSwiS42_FD_184305 | JGI IMG/M metagenome (GOLD analysis project Ga0207675, IMG submission 184305) | Switchgrass rhizosphere microbial communities from Kellogg Biological Station, Michigan, USA - KBS Switchgrass S4-2 (SPAdes) (version 2) | ecosystem: Host-associated > Plants > Roots >...
CACATGCAGGAAAACGCGAATACGACGGCGGAACAGTTGATTCGCGCGTGCGAGATCGGACGCGCCGCAGGTCTGCGTTATGTCTACGCCGGAAATCTTCCGGGGCGTGTTGGTCGTTGGGAGAATACGTTCTGTCCGAGTTGCGACGAATTGCTAGTCGAGCGGTACGGATATCTGATCCGGCAGATGAGTGTCAGGGCTGATGGTCGTTGCCCGAATTGTTCGATGAGGATTCCCGGCATTTGGTCATAAAAAAAGGGCGAAGCGCGCGCCTCGCCCTTTTGTATTCCCCTTCCGGGATCACATTGGTTTCTTCGGACTGGCTTTTGCCGCCGGACTCATCTTCATTTCCGGACTCGCGCTCTTTCCGGGGCTTCCCAGCATGGTCAAATCCTGCATTGGTGTGCCCATGTGAAAGAAGGCGCGCCATTTTCCGTCCCGCTTTACCCAGATGGTCGAATGATAGCCGGTGTCGGGCTTCTCGCCTGGAATCTTAACCTTGTAAGTTACGACTGACGCATCGTCATCGAACTTGACCGTCTTCCAATCGCTCAATTCGGCTTTCGAAGCGTCAAATGCCTGAACGCCCTTAATTGATCCGGCCTTGTCGTAAACGCCGGTCTCCTCGACTTCGATCGAATTGTCCGCGAGATAAGATCCGAAGGCGTCGTAGTTGCGGCTCTTGATCGCCTCCCACACCAGCTTCTCGTTCGCGCTCACGTCATCAGTTGTCTCGGCTGGTTTGGACATCGGGGTTGATGCAGCCTTGGCCGCCGACGATGGTGAAGCCGAGGGCATCGGCATCTTTTGTTCCAGTGTCTCCTGGTAGTAAATGTTGAGCCACTCGCCATTGCGATTGAGATAGACTGACGCTTCGTAATAAGGACCACTTGGGACCGGTTTGCCTTTATAGGTCGCCTTTTCGTTTGTCGCAGTGTAAGTCAGCAAGACTGCGTCCTTATCGATCGTGGTCAATTTCCAATCAGCAAGTGTGACATCAGAGAGTTCGGTGTCTTTCATTCCGGTGAGCGATTGGGCCGTGTCCGAAACGCCGCCGGCGGTGACCCCAAAGTAATCAGGCAAGAGATATTTCTTAAAAGCGGCCTCGTCCTTTCTCTTGAAACCGTCCCACGCGGCCTTTTCCTTCGCGCTGATGTCGTCCACCGTAGGCGGAGCCATTGTCTTCGTTTCCGTACCTTTGTTGGCATTCGAAGTGTTTTCATTGCTCACCGGCGTACAAGCCACCGCGAGCACCGCAAAACACACGAATACGAGAAGTCTCTTCATCGCTGTTCCTCCTTATTTTTTGGAAAGAGTGCGCGAAAGCTTCTATAACAAAACTTGCGTGCCGTCAAATGATCCGGACGACGGATAGTGGGGTAATTTACCCCACCATCGGACGACGGACGACGAATCACTGATTTGCTGGAGGGGGCGGCGGCACTTTCCGCGTTGGTTTTGCCACAGGCGACGATTTCGGTATCGGTGCGGAAGCGCTCGCGCTTGGCATCGGCGAAGCCGCCGCCGCTGGCGCCTGAACTGGCGTAGTAGCCGAGGCCACGATTTGCCACTGACCATTGCGACGCGCGAACGTGTCAATCGAACGATATGTGCCGCTGATGTTCTGCTCTTTGCCGTTTGGCAGTTTGTACTTGCCGTTCTTCACGTCCAGGCGGAGGGTCGCGACTGCGCTATCACCGTCGAGCACTTTGACATTCAATTCGGAAAGATCCCAGCTCTCGTAGCTCAGGTTGCCGGCTTCTATGTCCTTGATGTCCTGTTCCTTGCCGCCCAACGAGCCGTCAGGGTAAACGATCACGGCATCATCGGCTTCAATCTTCCGAATTGCTGCCGCATCGCGCTCTTTGATTATGCGCGGCCAATCATTTTCGATCCTGGTTATTTCGGCAACGATCGCATCCTTATCCGGCGTCGGCTCGGGCGTCGCCACGGTTTGGCTCGTGGTGTTCACGTTGCCACTGTTTGGTTGGGTACAACCGGCGGCCACTCCGATCGAAGCAATCGCCAGGAACAAGAGCGTAAACTTTGTAGTCTTCATCGGTACACTCCTTCATCGCATGCTCAAAATGACTTAACAATTGTCAGGCCCGCAACGCTTCTCAGGCCAGAATTCAGCCAGTCAATGCTCTCGCTATCCGCGAGTGACGGTAGTGTCCTAATTGGACACTACCCGAGTGACGAAAGCAGTTGACTGCATTTCCAGCTTGGCATATTGTCTGCGCAAAGGTCACGCTTTTTTTTGAAACCTACCGCGTGACCATCTTTCCGCCGCGTACCTGAAAGCGGCAGCGGAGCGTAAGGAGGATCTCAGATGTTTCGCATTAACCTGAAGCTCTTTGCAAATAATCGAGCGCGCTTGGTTCTTTTCGGCTGCGTGGCGCCCTTCGCTCTCATCGCGGCGACGTCGGCGCAAGCGCAGCGTTCAAAGGGTTCGTTAACTACCCATACGCCGGAAGACGGCCAGCCGGCGTTCCACGAAGTTCGCGGCGTGCACATCGGCATGGCCGCCGACGAAGCGCGGAAGAAACTCGGCACCCCACGTGACAAGAGTGCTGAGCAGGATTTCTACGTGTTCAACGATAACGAAGCCGTACAGGTGTATTACGACAAAACCGGCGCCGTAACCGCGATATCCGTTGACTTCATGTCTGGCGCGAACGGCGTCCCGACACCCAAAGAAATCCTTGGGTCCGATGCGGAAGCGAAAGCCGACGGCTCTATTTTCAAACGCATCGATTATCCGAAAGCGGGTTACTGGGTCTCGTACAGTCGCACCGCCGGCAGCGATCCCACTATCACGATCACGATTCAGAAGATTCGATAGCGCCATCTCACTTCCAAGGTTTTCAGAGCCCGGTGAAGTTGCAGACTTGCCCGGGCTTTTTTATATCGTTACGGACAACATGATTTAGAATCATGGTATCGTTTACGAATGCTTCGTGCAGGATTTGTTGGCTTACCTAACAGCGGAAAAACCACACTATTCAATGCGGTAACGGCTCAATCGTCCGCGCTAATTGCGAACTACGCGTTTTCCACCAACAAACCAAACGTCGGCGTTGTAGCCGTGCCCGATGAACGGCTGGCGCCGCTCGCCAAGCTGGTAAGGACCGAGATCATCGTTCCGGCCAGCGTCGAATTTGTGGACATTGCGGGATTGGTGCGGGGCTCGTCGCAGGGCGAAGGAATGGGAAATCAATTCCTTCACGCCATCCGCGAAACCGACACAACGATTCAGGTGGTGCGTTGTTTCGACAATGAAGCTGTCGTGCACGTCGATAATTCGATCGACCCAGGGCGCGATATTGAGACAATTCAAATAGAGCTGGCACTTGCCGACCTGGCGACGGTTGAGCGTCGTCGCGAACGCGTCCAGAAAACAGCGAAGGGCGGCGACAAGAACGCGCGCGCAGAATTGGGAGTACTTGATAAGTTGCAGCCGACACTCGAAGAGTTTCAGCCTGCGCGCAGTGTCTCACTCAGCGACGAAGAGCGAGCGATCGCGCGAAACTATTTCTTATTGACCATGAAACCCACGATTCACGCTGCGAACGTGAGCGAATCGACACTGAGCGCGCCTCATGAAAATGAATATGTGAAGTCCGTCCGTGAAGTGGCCGCGAACGAAGGATCAGAATGCGTCGTGATTTGTGCTCAGCTTGAGGCCGACCTTGTCGATCTATCTCCTACAGAAAGAGTCGAGTATCTCGAATCGCTCGGAGTGAGGAGCAGCGGCGTCGATCAGTTGATCAAAAGCGCCTATCACGTGCTCGGCCTGATGTCCTTCCTGACAGCCGGCGAGAAAGAAGCGCGCGCGTGGACAATACCGCAAGGCTCGCGCGCGCAAGACGCGGCGGGGGCAATTCACTCGGACATTGCGCGTGGTTTCATTCGCGCTGAAGTTGTCGGCTACGACGATCTGATGCGCGCTGGTTCATACGCGGCCGCACGCGACCGAGGATTGTTAAGATTGGAAGGCAAGGACTACATCATGCAGGAAGGCGATGTAGTGAATTTCAGGTTTAATGTTTAGTCGTTCACTTCAGAACCGCGCGAATGCCGACGATAATGAGATAAATTATCGCGACGACGACGGCGATCTTGATCAGTGCGATCGCCAGACTCACCAGAAAGCCCAGGATTCCCAGAGCGACGCCGGCTGCCGCCAACACCAGCGGGACGCCCACGGCCAGCACAAAGAGCGCCAGCAAAATCATTCCGACAATCTTCAAAACATCGGTTGCTTCTTTCATCGGGACAATTAAAACCTTTCTACTTTAGCGGCTTTCCGCCGTCTTTGCGGCTTGCGACAATTATACGAAGGGGCCGTCAGGATCGTTCCGTCGATTACATGTCGCACCTGAAGAAACAAAAAAGGCCGTCAATTGACGGCCTTAACAAGCGTGGTTTCGTAATGCGCTCAGTTATGGAACGAGCTGGATAACGCCGATTCGGTGACCTGCTGGTTTGACGATGGTCGTCGTTGTCGCACCCAGCGGTTCACTGGTCAGCAATAAGCCGAAGTCCGGGAACGCAACGTCCGATTTAATTTCAGCCTCGTTCCGACCCTTGACGTTGACGATCTGGCCGAGGTTCTGGAACTGGTTGTCGGCTGATACGGCCCAAAGAATATAAGCGGTATTCTTCGGCGCTTCTTTCAGATCGTGGAAAACCATTCTGACTTCCGTTGCGTTGGTTTTCTTGTTTGGCTCGATAAAGATGTTAGCTCGCGCGCCTTCCATGGGTCCGCTGAAATCGAGCTTCAGTTTGGTGTCGTCGCCCTTCTTAAAGTTTGGAATGCCGAGCATTGGCACGGTGTATTCAGACGTCGGAGCGGCAACTGCGGCCACTGTCTCGCCTGTAGCACCTGAGAGCGGAATCACCGTGAGGCCTTGCGGCACCGCGCTACGGAAGAAGACTTTCGTGTCGGAGTTGTAGGCCGTCAATGTGTCCTCACCTGATGAAAAGAGCATGAACCGCGTTAGCGGTGTGGTTGTCGTAAAAGTGCCCGCGCCACTTGCTACCGTGATCGGTCCGAGCAGCGAAACTGCTCCGGTGGGATCGACTGCGTACAAGTTCAGCGCTGACAAGTCGGCCGGTAAGCCGGTTAGGTTCACCTTAATCGTGGTGCCATCCGCAGCGCGCAAAATCGTTGCGGTGCCCGCGCCGCCGGGAATTCCTACAGGATTCAAAGTCACGACCGTTTCTTTGCCGACTGGATATTCGACGATCGTGTAAGTGCCATCCGGATTTTGTACTGTTTGGACTTTCGTTGTGGTGGTTGTTTGGACCTGGCCGAAGCTCAGCACGGCCATTGTGAACACGAGGAATGCTGCCCCGCACAGTGTCACTACAGTCTTTATCATTAATTTACCTCCTTCAATAACCATGGTTTGTGTCGGGGTTTGAGGTTGACGAATTCCAGACTGATTGGAGCAAGCAATGTGCCGCCCGATTCGCGCTGTGTCTTGCCTCGAATTAAACGGATTATTACCGCGCGAAGTGAAGCGATACAGAAATCAGTGTTCGCGATGTTCGGAAGGAGTTCAGTTTGAGAGCGGAGTACCGATGGCAAAGATGGCGTGTTAACGCGTGACTACTCGAAGTTCATTGACCAGAGTTCGTCTTCCGTTCGGAGCAGTTTCTACTGTGGTGTCCGTGCGAGCGGCGAGGCTTTGCGAAGGATTAGGTCGCCGCTGGGGCTCGGCTCTCGTGATCAGTGGACCTGCGGCCGGCTCGTCGTCGCGAATGAAGTAGACGTTATGCCGGTAGCATTCAGTGGAAGGTGCCTGCGCCGCAAGGACAGCAACGCGTTCGTGTTGCGGGCACACGCCAGTCGCTAATTGATCCGTATCGGGATCTACATCCACGACATTGACGTCAGATGGTTGCGCGAACGATTTCGCGCCGAGCTCCGGACGAAGATCGATGGCGGCTTTCATGAAATCCATCCAAACCGGCAATGCGGCCTCGCCGCCGGTCAGGCCGAGTTGTTCGTTGTCGTCAAAGCCTACCCAGACCGCGCAAACTAAATTGGGAGTGTAGCCAACAAACCAGCCGTCGCGCGACGTTCCCGTCTTTCCGGCGAGGGCGGTAGTTTTCAATAAGTCGCGAGCGCGAATCGCGGTACCGTGATCGATGACACCTTGCAGCATGTCCGTGACGATAAATGCAGTGCTCGGCTGAATCACTTGTGGCGCCGAATCGATGTCGGCGTTAGTTCTTACAATGTGCGGTTCGATCCGTCTGCCGCCGTTTGCAAAAGTCGCGTAAGCGGCGACCATTTGCATCGGCGTCACTTCGGTGGTGCCGAGCGCCAACGCCGGAAAGGGTTGAGGTCGCGGCAATCCAAAGTCGCTGGCAACGTTTGCTGTGCGTGCGAGCCCGGTCTGGCTTGCCACTTCGACGGTGACTACATTCAACGAATGGATCAGGCCATCGCGCATCGGCACATCGCGCATTGAAAATCGTCCGCCGAAATTCGCCGGGCGATATTTCGCGCCGCCCGCGTAAGTGAATTCCTGCGGTGCGTCAGCAAACTTCTGAAGTGGCGACGTCCCCGATTCCAGCGCGGCGGCATAGACGAACGGCTTGAAAACTGAACCCGGCTGTCGCTTCGCGTCAGTAGCTCGATTCAGTTGTGATTCCGCGTAATTACGTCCGCCGATCATCGCGAGAACTTCGCCCGTTCGCGGATCGAGCGCGACCAGCGCTACCTGCGGTTTCGCGTTTGCTGACTTGTACGTTTCCTCTAGTCGCCTCAACTGCTTCTGCACTGCTTCATCGGCAGCCTTCTGCAGGTCGAGATCGAGTGTCGTGATGATTGGGGCGCCTTCTCTGAGCGCGGACATGCCTGGTTCGTTTGAGTCCGCTGTGTGGTCACTACCGCGCGCGAGTTTCTGCCGGTTTACGTAATCGAGGAAATACGGGGCCGACGATTCGCGCGCCGGGTCATAATCGGCGACCAGCAAAGGCTCTTTCGCCGCGGCTGCAGCCTGCTCAAGGGTGATGTATCCGTCGCGCACCATGGTTCCGAGCACCGTGTTGCGACGCATGCGCGCATCTTCCTTGTGTTGGAGCGGCGAATAGCGCGATGGACCCTGAATCATTCCGGCGATCGTGGCTGCCTCGTTTAGTGTGAGGTCTTTCAATTCTTTGCCGAAATAGATCCGAGCCGCCTGATCGACGCCACGCACGGCGACGACGTTCCTTTGCCCGAGATAAACTTCGTTGCAGTACAACGCCAAGATGTCCTGCTTCGACAGCCGCCGTTCCAAACTGAATGCGAGCATCGCCTCTGCGTATTTGCGACGGAAAGTACGCTCGGGTGTGAGATAGGTGTTCTTAACCAGTTGCTGAGTAATACTTGAGCCACCCTGCCCAATGCGCTCGTCCCCAGCGTTTCTCATCAGCGCGCGCGCGACCCCGAAAATGTCCAGGCCGTGATGTTCAAAGAATCGTCGATCTTCGATTGAGACAATCGCGTGCACTAGCACCGGCGGAATGTCCTGGAAAGTCAGCTGTCGCCGGGCTGCACCCTTCGTTTCGTAATCACTTGTCAGCGACTCAGGCGCGAGTGTGACGGATTCGAAGCGAACATCGTCACCCGTTAAGCTTGCGATTCTTCCCGTTGAATTGAACTCGACACGAACCACGGAAGGAGAGTTATTGACGCCGCTTGGGCGGATCTCGATCGAGTTGTCGGCTACGGTAAAGCTGCCGTTCCAAACTTCACTGACGCTGTCGCTTTCCACGTATCCAGTGCGGCGAAGCGCGGTCGCTAATCCATCGCGGGTCAATTTCTGACCGACTCGCAGTGTTCGCGGTGCGGCATATATCCCCGCGCGCGTCGTCAGGTAACCGTGCGCCAGACGCTCGTCAACAAGTTTTGCGTAAGCGCGATAGGAGCGAATCAGGAGGATTGCGGTGACCGCGACCGTGACAAAAAGTACGAGCGCGCTAATGCGCAACGCGCGCGAGAACAGGCGAGTTCTGCGTCGACGAGCCGCATTCTGATGTTGCCGTCGCCGCAGTTCGGCAATGTCAAATGAAGATTTGCGGCGTTGCTGCTGTCGAACAAAACCTTCCGTCAACAGACGCAACGCGCCCGGGGCCGACGTTGAGCGATCCATCACGTTAATCCGTTGCTCTTAGAAAACGTCGAATACCGACGAGTTTCTTATGAACGAATACCGATTCTGATTTGGAGGTTAGATGCCGCGCCACCGCGGCAATTTAGCAGAGCAGAATGACCGCACCTGCTTAGGCGAGGGAAGGCTCGGGTCGTAAAACGGCTTCGGGGGTGACGAGGGATTTGATTCGATCCATGGATTCCATAGCTGCGTCGTACCCAGCCTGCAGCAACTCGTCTGCGCGACGCGTTTGGTCCCAACGGATGTGACCAACTTTGGGTGTAATCAGGATATCGGCGTCCGCCCGATCCTGATTGGCAACGATACGCTCGACGGCGACAAATGTGTGGGCAAGCACGCCGAGTGCCGTTTTCGGATTTTCGAAAAAACGGGCGCCATCAAGGTTGACATCGCACGCTATCAGGACATCGGCGCCCAAGTCGCGCGCATACCTGATGGGCAGGCTGGCGACCAGCCCGCCGTCTACCAGCCAACGACCTTGCGGGTCGCGTACCGGAGTGTAGACCGCGGGAATGCAAGCGCTCGCCCGAATCGCAAACGGCAAATCTCCTTCATCACGAAAAACCACCGCGGTGCCTTTGTGCAAATCCATTGCCAGCGCGGCGAACCGAATCTTGAGATCTTCAAAGCGGGTGACCGGCAGGTGCTCGCGCAGAAACTTTTCCATCCGCGCGTTTGTCTGCAGCCCGAGCCGTGAAAACGACAAACGAGCTGTGTGGCGCCAACGGAACTTGCGGGCCATTGATAAGAGTTCCTCAACCGACAACCCGGCCGCGTACGAGCCGCCAATCAAGGCACCCGCCGAAGCGCCGGCGATCGCGTCAATAGGAATGTTGCTTTCTTCCAGCGCACGCAATACCCCGACATGCGCAATACCGCGTGCGGCGCCACCAGAGAGCGCGAGGCCAATGCGCGGACGAACACGGTCTTTAGATTCGTCATTCATTCTCAAGCGGCTGTACTTTGTACTTCGTGCTTTGTACTTTGATGTGTAACTAACGGCAGCTGTGAGCGTCCCGACAAACTAGTACAAAACACTAAGCACAAAGCACTTCTTTCTAAACAGCATTCAAAACCACAATCTCAGTTCCCGGTTGGTCGCGCAGATTGTCGACAAATTTATCAATGTCCGTTTCAATCTTTTGTTCCGTCAGTTCGTCTTTGATTCGGCTGCGGACTTCTTCCAGCGTCGGAACGATGCGGCCGCTGTTCTTAAGTCGTGCGTAGGTCTGGTTATAGCGGTCCTGGATCTCCTTCTCTGTTACGATCGTAAACGCCCGAAAACGAAAGTCGAGATACTGGTCGACCATCACGCGATCGCGCAGAATTAGATCCAGTTGTTCGCTCGTCAATCCGACGCGCGCCATTCGCTCCTGCAGACGTTGAGCGCCGCCGAACACCTGGGCCAGCTCGTTGCGGCGCACGTCAACCTCTTTGTCCCGCGCCGCAATGCCTTCTGCTGTATCCGCGCTTGGTAGTTTGCGCGCTTCCTGCAGAATCAAAAGCTGATCTTCCAGCAGCCGCAACGCATGATTCAGATCCGCAGAACTTGGGTGATCGGGCACCGGCCTGCCGGGCTCGAGTGCCAATTGCCAGACGAGATCGGAATACGTAATCAAGTCAGGCGTCGCGCGCGAACCATTCGTGACGGTGGCAACCATTTTGTCGGGCACGCTTTGCGCGCTCGCTGATGAGCAAAGAGCGAAGAGCAAAGAGCAAAGAGCAATGACAAAAAGAAATGAAAATTGAAAAGTAAAAAATGAAGACTGCAAATTGCTTCGCGAACCACCAGCGCAAGCAATGGGGTTACCATCACGAGCTTCACGTTTTCTCACGTACTTTCGTTCGCCCCAATTTCTATTTTTCATTTTGCACTTTTCAATTTGCACTGTTCTTCCCTCCTTCCCGCTAGAACGTTTGATTAAACCTGAACTGGAATTGTCCCTGGTGCAACTGGAAGATTGCGGTTGTTGGTATCGGGTTCTGCGGAATCAAAAAGCGCGACGGATTCAGCAGAAAGCCGTAATCAACCGCCAGCGCGCCACCCAAAGGCGTCTTGAATCGAAAGCCCAATCCGAGCGTGTGACTCCAACGAACCCGCAGGTTCTGCGCATTTATATCCTCGAGAAAATTCCCAGTAGGCGTGAATGGCTTCGGATGAAAAATGTCGCCAATACTGCGAAACACGTTGCCGCCGTCATAAAAAGGTACGACCTGGACGTTGCGCGTCATCGGCACGCGCGCTTCCAGATTCAGCACCACCTCAGCATTGCCGCCGATCGGAACAGTGAACGGATTCAAACGGATCAGGTTACCCTTTGAGTCGCGAAAATCACCTTGCGGCACGATTACCTGTCGCGGCCCGGCCTCTTCAAACGGAAATCCCCGCAAGGTAGTCGAACCGCCAGAAAAGAAGCGCTCGCTAATCGGCAACAAGCGATCAAAATCGTCAATGTGTCCGTTGCCGTTCTTGTCGCGAATATCAAAAAGCTGTGCCATGCCAACGGTGAGATTGCCCGCCAGTACCGTATTTCGCGCGGCGTGCACTTTGTAGTACGTGTGATACGTCGCGAGGAATCGGGTGAACGAAGTGTTACCGCCCAAAGCTTTCGCCGCCCAACTAAAATCCGCCGTCAAATAATGGCCGCGGGTCGGGTCTGTTTGGTTGTATCGGCAGACTTCGCCGCGGCGAATGTGTTCTTCTTCGGTCGTGATGGCGCCCGGTAAACGGCGTTCACAGCGTTCGCGCGTATCGATTACAAACGAAGTGCCGAAACGCGAAAGTCGCACCACTTGATCTGGAATCAAAATGTCCTTGACCACCAGACTTTCGATATTACGGAGCCGCACGTCTTCATAGGCGTAACGGAAGAAGACGATGCTCCGCTGTTTCTGACTAAAAACGCGCTGCGTCTCAATCGTGAACGTGAAACGATCGATCTCCGGATCGCCGACTGGATTTCCAAATTCGTCGATCGGGTTGCCGTTCTCATCCAGACGCTGCACGATGCCGAAAGTGCCTTTGTCAATCGTCGAGCGGAAGAAACGGGTGATCGTTGAATCGCGCAGGTACTGAAGCGACACGCCGAGCGGCGCAAACTGATCTTTGCGATAACGCGCAAAGCGCGGGTCGAGAAACTCAAAGCGCACGAGCTGTTGACGCTGGCTGCCGCGTAACCTGACTGCCGCAGTGCGCAGCTTGTTCATGAAATCAACGTTCGTCAGTTCCATCAACCCGAGCACGCCGGTGTCGGTCGAATAGCCACCGCCATACTCGATCACCCGCGGCTTTTTCTCTTCGACATCGATGATGACGTCGTATTTCTTTTCTCCCGTCGCCGTCTCGCCCGCCGGCTGCTGACTAATCAGCACTTGGCGGAAAGCGTCGGTCACGTAAAGCGCGCGTTCCGCCTCTGTGATCTTGTCGGCGCGGAGCGGATCGCCGCGCATGAGCGGGATCGCACGAACAATGGCGTCGCGCTTCGTTCGTTGCGTGCCGGCGTCGCCCGTCACGCCATTGATGACGATGTCGTTGACGATCGCTTTGGCGCCTTCCTTGGTGACATTGAAAACGACCCGCACTTGTTCGTCTTCACCTTGTTTCGGCAACTCATCGACGGCGGGCCGAACTTCCGCTTCGATGTAGCCTTCGTGCGCGTAGAGATTGAGCAGGCGATCGTTGTCGCCGCGCACTTGCGAGCGCGAGTACGGCTCTCCTTTGTTGATGGTGATTTCCTTGTGCAGTCGATCTTGATCGAAAACGGTCGCGCCACGAACTTCGACTTCCGCGACGCGCGTCAGGGGTCCTTCATCAACGTTGAAGGTAATGATCAGGCTGTCTCCGGTTAGCGAGATGCCCTGCAATACGGTGGCCTTCGCATGCCGGTAGCCAAGCTCGCGCATGTGCGCTTCAACGGTGCGGCGATCTTCTTCGAGGATTGTCGTGCTCGTGTACCCGCGTCCGAGGCCGCCGATAAAGGGCAAGAAGGAAATCGAACTGGCTTTTTGCGACTTCAGCTCTTCCGCAATGTCGTCGGGGGTGAGTTTGCTCGTTCCGGTGACGCGAATGTCGGTCAGCGTCAGGCGTCGTTTCAGATCGACGTCGTATGTCACAGTCACCGTGTGGCCGGTCAGCGCCTCCGGAATCAGGTTCTCGCACGTCTCGCGAGTGCCATTCGCGACGGTAGTCGGCGTAGGCGGAGTCACGGTGCACTGCGAAGTGACCTCAGCGAAGAAGTAACCTTGCTCCTGCAGGCGATTCTTGACGCGGCGCGCGCCTTCTTCGATGACTGAGATGTCGAGATTCCCTTCCCGCTTCAAAGGCAGAAGCTCGCGCTGCTTTTTCTCACTCAAGGGATAGTTCTTTGAAAAAGCAATGTTGACAAGCGGTCCACGATTGCCAGTTACGTCAATTTTTATGTCGTTCGTTTCCGGATTTCGCTCGACCCGGGGATCATTCAATGTCGGTGACAAGTAGCCTTTCGCGAGTAGCGCTTGCCGAATGCGATTCACGTCTTCGCCCAACACGTCGCGCGTGAATAAAGCGCCCGGTTGTAACTTCAGCGTCGGCTTAACTGTCTCGATGTCGAGATCCTTGGCGATGTCGAATGTCGCGACACGCGCCGGCTCTCCAGGGGTCACGTTGTAAATGACGCGCCGGCGTGTCCCCGTCGCGTCCGCCGGATCTGGCACTTCGGTGTGTTCAACAGTGGCGTTGAAGTACCCGCGATCGCGCAGGTAGGCCTGAATCTCGTCAGCGTTCCGTTCGATTGAGAGCAGCGACAGACGACGTCCGGGTTCAAGCAGATTCAAACGCGCGCGAATTTCATCGGTGGCCAGCGGTACTCCTGCGGGGACCCCCACGTTTACGGTGACGCCGGCTATGACGAGTTGCCGTTGCACCACAAAGCGAACGCGAACTGGAGATCCGGCCGTACCGGCCTGGGTTTCAGTGATTTCGATGCGGGCATTCGCGATGCGATCGGAAGCAAACAAGTCCTGTAACGACTGGCGCGCGGCCACGGCAGTGTACTCGGCGCCGGCTTTGATTCTGAGAAGTGCTTGAAATTCGGCGACCGCTGCGGCATCTGCCGGCGTGCCTTCGAGAACGACTTCGACTGAAATAACGGGACGATGTTCGTAGTCGCCGACCTGGGCGAAGACGGCGGCTGAAAAGAGAATGCAAAAGGCAAAAGGCAAAAGGCAGAAAACCAACATCTGCCTTCTGCAACCTGCCTTTTGCTTTCTGCCTTCTGCCGCCTGTCTCTTCAAAATCTCTTCCTGAACCTGATTTCAAAACTGTAATTGTTACTGTGCGTGCTCAGATTACGGAGCGAGCCCTGCTCGTACTGCGCGACGAACGACAGACGGTTCGACACGCGGTACTCGACGGCCAGTATCTGATTCGGATCGGAGGCCAGATTCGTTGAATAAGTAACCGTCACGTCCTTGCTGATGCGGCGCGCGACCGTAAGTCGCGCAGTCGGCGTCGAACCGTTGCCGGCAATAACCGGACTGATTTCCAAGCGGCTCAGTCCGAAAAGTTTATTGCTCGCACGCGAAACAGGGGCATTGATCAGCGCATCCGTCAGCAGGCTCGCGGCAGTGCCTAATCCCGACTGCGCCAACACCGACGTGCTTTGATCAGTGGTGGAGAGTGAACCAGTTAGAATCAGCGAAACAACATCGGCTTGGGGCAACGCCGGCTCAGACCCGACGATCGTTTGCGGATGCGAGAGCGGACCCGTAATGCCTGCCGTCACGCGATAACCGCGAATTACGGTTTGGCCTTCGATGTTCAGAATCGGATCGGCGCTGAGGCGTCCGGGAAAATCAACCAGGCCACGCGTAATCTCATACGGACTATTTCGAAAGTTCAGCGTGCCACGCGTCGCCGTCACCCGTCCCTGGATAATCGGATCGCCAATGGGTCCATCAAGCTGCAGGTTCACCGACGCCACGACATCGCCGAGATTGTTGTGCATGACCAGCGCATTGCGCCCTTCGACGCGCACCTTGTCGAGCACGGCGGTTTCAGCAAAGCTGAACTGGCCGCCTTCCTCGATGGTCGTTTCCGGACGTTGATTGATCAGGTCGGCGAGCTCGACGTCCTTCGTGTACTCGGTGCGCTTGACGTTCACATAACCGCTGATGAACTGGCTTTTCATGTCGCCGTTCAACGACAAATCAGCGGTTACCGTCGAGCGAAAGTCTTTAGGATAGTTGAGCGTGACATTGTCACCGCGCACGTTGATGGCGAAACGTCCGCGGGCCGAACCGGTCAACAACATGCCACCGGATGCCGTGATTTTGCCGAGGCCGAGGGTCCCGGTCAGCCGTTCAATCTGCGCCTGGTTCGAATTGAAACGAACTAAGCCGGAGAGGTTTGCGACCGTGATCGTCTGATCACCTGAGAAGACTGAAACCGAGGCGCCGGACACTTCAGCCGTTCCCAACATGCGCGGATCGTCGTAAGTGCCCGTCACGCGCAGGAAGAGTTTCGCGACCCCTGATGAAAAAACGTCGGGCGAGATGCCGCTAAAGATTCTCAAGTTCACGTCACCGTTAACGTCGAGGTTTTCGCGGCCTCCCGGACCAGTGGCGACTGTTCCGGCGAGCGTTACGTTTGTGCCGGGCCCGGTGAAGCGAGTCTCGTGAAAGTTCAATTCATTCTGCGCGAAATCGATGACCAGGGGGCCGATCGGCGCAAGCTGCACGTCGGCGACGTTGATGGTCAGTTCGTTAAATGTCGCAGAACCGATGAGGCCGCGCCATGAGAACACTTCTTCGCCCTGAGCATTTTCGGTCATCAAATTGCCGGAGAGTTTCAGCGTGCCCGTCGCGCGACCGCTGACGGCCACGTTGGTTTCCGGCAGGAGGATTTTCAAGACCTGTGTCAGGTCGGCTGCGGTGATTGTTGATTCAACGACCGCCGGAAGTTTTTCATTCGAGAGATCGACCCGCGCGGTGACGGTCTGTGGGTTTGCGCCGAGCAGACCGGTCGTGGTGAACGTAACGTTGAGTTGTTTGTTTTCAGTGACGCCGACGAGCTTCAGCGCGCCTGCCGGACGACTGTCGATTGTGACGTCGTTGCTCTCGCCGTTAAAGTTGATCTGCCAGCTTGTGACATCGTCGAAATTGCCCGAGGCACTCGCCGTTAGACTCGCGGTGCCACTGAGCTGTGGCAATCCGGGACGAGTGGAAAAGGCGGCGAGTCGCTCAAGCTGAACACGATCGCCGCTGAACTTCACGTCGAATTCTTTTGTCTTCGTGTCGAATTTGCCGTTGCCGGCAATGTGACCAGCATCGAAATTCGCATCAACAGTCTCGACGTTGACGCTCGAGCCGACGAACGTCGCATGCGCGGTGAGGCTTTGCAGAGGTTCGCCCGCCAGACGGCCTTTGCCGAATCGCAAGTCCGCGACGCCCGACATGTTGTTCGGGATCCCGGTGATTTTTACAGAGCCTGACGCCTCCGCTTCAGTGTCGCCGATTTGCTCGCGCGTCTCACGTGTCATCGGCAGCGCCGCAATTAAATTGGCGGCATCCATTCGATCGAGTGTCGCTTCGATCGACGTATTGCTTTCGCCCGTGCGCGGAATGAGCAGGGCGAATTGCGCGCCGCCACCGTTTGGCTGACTGAGCCGGCCGTTATCGACGCGTGTTTCAGTTGCCGTCGATGTCAGGTTCGCGCTGAGAGATCCGAGATCGCGTCCGTTCATGATAAGCGAACCCAGTTCGGCATGGCCGCTGACAAGTGGATCCTTCAAAGCCCCCGCCAACGTCCCGTTGAAATTGAGCTTCCCGCCAAGGTCGATGCCGTAAGTGTGAAATTGCTCTTCAACTTCCGGAAGCGCGCCGGACGTGATCAGCAGCCGCTGAATTTCCGATGCGTCTGTCGATGCGACGTCGACGCGTAGGTTTGAAACAGGCTCGTCGATTGAAAATTGTCCGGCGGCCTTGAGGGTCGTTGCCGCGGTTTGCAAGCTCGCTCTCTGAATTTGAAACAATCCATGATTGGCAGTGACTGCCACATCACCCGAAAGCGGCGCCAAGTCATTCGTTGTAAGCGCGCCTTGCAGTTGCGCATTGACGCTGCCGGTCGCCGTCGAGATATCAGTGTCTGTGAAAGTGAGGTCGGCGCGACCGGTGGCGCGGCTGGCAACGGGGATTGCGCGGCCAGATACGAGTGCAATCACCGCACCGAGATCGAAGTTATTGAAATCGCTGGATACTTTTGAGGTTCCGCTTTTCGTCAACGCGATCGTTGCGTTGCCGGTCGCACGTCCATTCAGGGCTTCAGCGACAAAGTTCGTGAGTTGAATTTGATCGCTCGACGCGACCACCGCGGCGTGCGCTGGCCCGAGTTTCATTTCACCGAGCACACCGCCACCCAAACTCAGGTCGGCGCTCGCGCGATAACGTCCCGATGGTTCAAGCGTGAATGCCGGCTTCGCCAGCTTTACATTTTCAACCTGACCGTTTTCGAGTTTGACTGTCCCCGCGTTGATGTCACTCGTCGTTCCTTCGACGCGACCGTTGCGAATTGCAAGGCGCACTCCGGCGATGTTGATGCTGCCGGTTTGTGCGCCCGAGAAGTTGGCGGCGCCCACTTGCACTTCCTTGACGGTGACGTTCGTGACACCGGCGCGACTGTTGGCCTCGATATTTTTCGCCGTGACGCCGTCGATCGTAGTTTTTGACGATTGAATCTTACCGGCTTTCGCGCTGGCAATCGTCGCGGTCGTAACTCCATCCGCTGATCGCACGCGAATGTCATTTGCCTGAATTCCACCGGCGACTCGCGCAGCAGCAGTCGTCAGCGCATTACCAGTAAGGTGCGGCGCGGAAGCGGAAAGCACTCCGTCTTTGTATTCGGCGACCGCGTCACGCAGCATCAAGCCCGTAATGGTCGTGCCGTAACTTTTTTCCGCCGCCGCGCGTAGCTCACCGACCCAGCGAAAATCCGACCCGGTGCCCATGACGCCGCCGGTGACTTGCACCGCATTCAACTGAAAATCGCCCGCGTTCAGCAGTTCAACGACCGCGCGGCCGTTGAAGTCATAGCTTGCGCCCTGTCCCGTTCCTTTTGCGGTGACGTTTAGGCCTTGCAAACGCACACCGCCCGCAGCCAGCGCGTCAGATTTAACGCCGCCTGTTACCTGATACTTGTCACCTTCGCCGGTAATCGTGCCCGAGAAATTTCCGACGCCGCGCAGCGCGGTGCCGGAAGCGAGCACGTCGGAAAGCTGCGTCAGATCGACGGTCGAAGTTACGTTGAAGTTGTATTGCAGCTTGCGCCAGTCGCCCATCACGCCACTCAACGTCGCTTCGGCAACCGGTGAACGCAGTTTCAGCTCCTGAATCTCCGCGCGAATTTGGTTGACGCGACCGCGCGCTTCAATGTCGATGTTGTTGATTGGCCGGTTGTCGTATGCGAATGTCGAGTTCGTCGCGCTCAACGACACCGTGTTCATCCAGCTTGAAGACGGCGCGTTCGGGTCGTCGGGCTGAATCGTCGCCTGCACGTTGCGCGCTTCGCCCGACAAACGGTGCAGCGCATCTCCGTAATGAATCAGCGCGTTCTTTAGATCGATGTGCGCAGTCGAATAAGCAAACAGGATTCGCTGATTCGGCTCAGGCGGTGGAATATGAACATTGCGAAAATTCGAGCGGCCCTGTGCGTCGAAGTTCACCCAGAGCTCGAGACCTTCAACCTGCAAGTCTTTGAGATTGATATTGCGCTGAAGGTTAACAGCGTAGAGATCTTCGACGCGAACGGTGGCCAGCAGCCGATCGATTTTCCCGAGCTTCTCACCGGTCTGCGCGTCGTAGAGTTCGACGCCCAGCATCTCGACCGTCTGTGGCGTAATCGCAGTGTGAAATTCGCGAATCTCCGCGCGGATTCCATATTTTGCCAGCGTGTCTTTTACCTGCCCGGCGATATACGCATCGACATAGCCCAGCCGGTAACTTAACAGCGCAATCAGGACAAGCGCGATCGCGCCCACGGCCACGAGGATGCCGACAATGATGGCATTCCGCCGAGTAACGATGCGGCGTCTGCGTCGTGGGGGCGGCGCGCCACTTTTCTGTGCGGCAGGCTCTGGTTCGTTCACAGTCATCTACCCATCGCCGCCTCAGCGGCTGAATCGGTAACGAGATTTTACAGGAGAGCCCGAAAAACAGAAGTCAGTTTTCTTAACTGAAATCAGGGGAAGTTTAAGATACCAATATCGGAGGCTGGAGGCTAGAGGTTAGAAGCTGGTTTTCGGGATATTCAATACTAGTCTCAAATCTCCACTCCGGAGTCGTTCACGCGAAATTAGGTTAGGTCTCGGACTGTTCGACTACTAATCCCTGCTCTCTAATCTCTGACCTCTCTTCTGATGCGGGAGTTCCGAGTGGCACGTTGCCCACCACTTCCAATTCAAAGCCCTCGATCGCCGTGATTTTTGGCGGATGATTCGTCAACAGCAGTATCTTACGCAGGCCAAGTTCATGAAGAATCTGCGCGCCGATGCCATAGTCGCGATTCAATCCGTAACCGGTTTCAGCGCTCGCTTCACGTTTGCTGACGCCGCGCTCCTGCATCAGGGCATATGTCCGCAACTGGTGAATCAAGTCGAGGCCGTGCTCGCTTTGTCGAAGGTACAAGACGACGCCCTGTCCGGCTTCCGCGATCTTTTCCAGAGCTCGACGCAACTGATACCCCGTGTCGTCGATGGTCGATCCGAACATGTCGCAGGTGACATTCTCAGTGTGCACACGGACCATGACTGGTTCCTCAGTGCGTACGTCGCCCATCACCATCGCCAGATGCACGTCCCCGTTGATGGCGTTTTCGAAAGCGACGGCGCGAAACTTACCGTAAACGGTCGGTAAATCCGTTTCCGCTGCGCGCCGCACCAACACTTCTTTTTGAATGCGATAGCGAACGAGATCGGCGACGCTGATGATTTTCAGTCCGTGCATCACCGCAAAGTCTTTGAGCTGCGGCAAGCGCGCCATCGTCCCGTCTTCGTTCATGATTTCGCAGATGACACCTGCCGGATAAAGTCCGGCGATGCGCGCAATGTCTACGGCAGCTTCGGTCTGTCCGGGGCGCACCAGCACACCACCTTTCTTCGCGCGCAGCGGAAAAATGTGACCTGGTCGCGCCAGGTCCTGCGGCTTCGTACGCTGATCGACCGCCGTCAAAATTGTGGTGGCGCGATCGGCTGCGGAGATTCCCGTCGTCACGCCGCGTCGCGCTTCCACCGAAACAGTAAACGCCGTCCCCAATCGCGAAGTGTTATCTGAAACTTGTGGTGATAGGTGCAATTCATCGCACCGATCTTCAGTCAACGGCAGACAAATCAGACCGCGCGCGTGGCGCGCCATGAAGTTGATGATTTCGGGAGTGACCTTTTCCGCGGCGCAGACCAGATCGCCTTCATTTTCGCGATCTTCATCGTCCACAATAATGATCATTCGCCCTTCGCGAATATCGGCGGCAGCGTCTGGAATGGAAGCGAGCGACATTTTTGGAGTTTTAGAATCTGAAATCTGGAATTCGGATTGAAGATATGTTATCGCGGCGGGTGGGTCTTTGGCGATTCAAGGGCTGACGGGCCGAGCGATTTCCCGATCTCCCAGCATTCGCTCAACATACTTTGCAATCACATCGGCTTCCAGATTCACCTCATCATGCGGCTGCAAATGCGAAAAGTTCGTTAGTTCCAGCGTCTTGGGAATTACCGCAATTTCAAAGTACTCGGCGGTGAGATTCGCAATCGTCAGGCTGATGCCGTCGACCGCGACGGAGCCTTTGAAGACGAGATACTGCGCAATCTCTTTCGGATACCCGAACCGAAACGTCCACGAGTCGCCATGATTTTCCGAGCTGACGAATTCTCCCGTGGCGTCAACGTGGCCCTGAACAATGTGACCACCCAAGCGAGTCGCGGGTGTCACAGCACGTTCGAGATTCACCGGCGAACCCGCTTTCAGTTTGCCGAGCGTCGAGCGAAACAGAGTTTCTTTTGATACATCCGCGGCAAACGAATCAGGCTTCACATCCAGTGCAGTCAAGCAAACGCCATTAACTGAGATCGAATCGCCGTTCTTCGAGTCTTCAGTAACATTGCGCGCCTCAATTACGATCCGTGCATCCTCGCCACGTTTTTCCACCGCACGCACGCGGCCGAGTTCTTCAATGATTCCGGTGAACACTTTGAAGGTTTAGATTTTCGATCTTAGATTAACGATTAGCGCCTGGTGAGTAGCCATACAACCACGAGAGCTAGCAACGCGATCGCCAGCGGCGCGCTCGACAGAGCAACCATCCAAATCGCTTCGTTCTTGAAACTGAATTTGAGGATCTTCATGTCGTCCGCTCCTTCACGATCGTCATCATCTTTTGGAAGACGTCGTCAATCGACATACCGGTCGAATCAACCACAATAGCATCATCAGCCGCCAGTAACGGCGAATCGGCTCGCATCGTGTCGCGACGGTCGCGTTCGGTGATGTCCACCAAAGTCTGTTCGTAGGTCGCCGCTGGATTAACTTCACGCTCTTCAGCCAGACGTCGCTCCGCCCGCTCTCCGACGTCGGCATCCAAAAAGAATTTCACATCGGCATTTGGAAAAACCACGGTACCAATATCCCGGCCGTTCATCACCGCACCGCGCGCTCCGAGCTCGCGTTGCCGCTGCACCATGGCGCGTCGCACGGCCGGAATCGTCGAGATGATTGACGACACATGAGTCACGTCTTCGTCCCTGATTCGTTCCGAAACATCGCGGCCGTTCAAGCTGACGCACAACGATTCAGGATCCCCCGCCAAATCAACATCGATTCGCTCCGCCAATGAGCCAACGGCAACATCGTCAGTTTCGTTGACGGATGTCGATTCAATCACGGCGAGCGCCACGGCGCGGTACATCGATCCCGTATCGATGTAAAGCAAACCCAGTTCGCGCGCCAACATCCGGCCGAGCGTCGATTTTCCCGAGCCCGATGGTCCGTCGATCGCGATGATGAGCGGCTTCGCTGCCAAACAACAAAACGATATTAGCGCCTTCGACCATGGTCAAGTTTTCTGCGTACCAAAAAGGCAATCACCCGAAACCGTTAAGTTCCGGGTGATCGCTTGTTCAGCCGCGCAGTGGAGTTCTCCTGATTCAATCGACTGCGTGCTGATTCGAAACTTCGTCGCAGCTAGCGCGCGAGAATGGCAACCTTTTCGCCGTCTACTTTCAGCGCCGCGAGCTCACGTCCAACGCCACGTTCAGTATGCGATTTGGGCGCCTGCCAGGCATCCACCGATCCTTCAATCGCCAGCGTCGACAGAAAGTAGCTGCTGCCGTATCGATTAAAGACTAGCTCTGTTCGGTTCGTGTCGCGGGCGCGCATCGATTGGACTCGCACCATTACGCGCGCCTCGCCATTCGCGTTCGCGATCTGGAGCATCACAACATCTGAACGGATTCACCTGCTGGATGCGGTACTCGCCCGCCGGCAAGAGCTTGTCGCCGACACTGAATTCGAAGGGGATGTTCGCGCGGATGCTCACACCATTGACGGACTGCGCTTCTGCGGTTACGGCCAATATCCCGATCAGCATTAACATCATTGCCGCTGCGTAGATTTCCTTTTTCATGACTTTCGTCCTCCTACCTCATAACGCGCAGGACAATCGGAAACTCCCTCACCTCGCGCGAGCGATTGTTGTAGAATCTCGCCGCCGATTGGCGAGACTTCCGATGCCCGCCGAAAGCGTCACGCAACTGCTGGTGAAATGGGGCGAGGGCGATCAAGCCGCGCTCGACAAGCTGATGCCGCTCGTTTACAGCGAACTGCGGAGGTTGGCGAGTAATTACCTGCGACGCGAACGACAAAATCATACGTTGCAGCCGACGGCGCTGGTCAACGAGGCGTATCTAAAGCTTGTTGACCAAAAGGCGCGCTGGCAAAATCGCGCACAGTTTTACGGTGTCGCGGCGCAATTGATGCGGCGCATTCTGGTCGATCATGCGCGCCAGCATCAGGCCGCAAAACGCGGCGGCACAAATCAACAGAGACTCTCGATTACCAGCGCGCGCGCGATCGCGGAAACGCCTGAGGTCGACGTTCTTGCTGTTCACGAAGCGCTGGAAGAACTGAAGCAATTCGATCCGCAGCAGGAACGGATTGTCGAACTGCGCTTTTTCGGCGGCTTGTCGATTGACGAGACGGCGGAAGTGATGGGACTGGGTCACGCGACGGTCGAGCGCGACTGGAAAATGGCCCGCGCGTGGCTGCGCCAGAAGCTCGAATAGCTCGGTTGAGGGAGTTCTCGACCGGAAACCGCGTTAGTAAACGAAGGAGTATTTCAGGACTCTTCGCGATGACACCCGAACGCTGGCAAAAAGCAAAAGAGATCTTCCACGCGGCGCTGGACAAACCGGCGGCCGGGCGCCTCGATTTCGTGTCCAACGCGTGTGACGGCGACGACGATCTGCGCCAACAAGTTGAATCGCTGCTGGCGTCGTCGGAAAAGGACGGCAGTTTTATTGACTCGCCGGCGTATGAGGCTGCGGCGACCTTGATTACGAGCCAACCTGCGGAATTGAAAAAGGGCATCACTGTCGGCGCTTACGAAATTGTTTCCTTCATCAGTCGCGGCGGTATGGGTGAGGTTTACCTCGCGCACGATCGCCGTCTTGGGCGCAAAGTTGCGCTTAAACTTCTGCCTGCATCGTTTACGAAAAACCAGGAGCGCCTGCGACGATTTGAGCAGGAAGCACGCGCGGCTTCAGCGCTAAACCATCCAAACATCATCACGATTTACGAGATTCTAAAGTCCGAGTCCACGCACGTTATTGCTACTGAATTCGTCGAAGGCGAAACGCTGCGCCAACGTCTGTCGCGTGCGCCGATTGGACTCGCTGACGCGCTGACTATTTCAATCCAGGTCGCCGATGCTTTATCGGCGGCACATCGGGCGGGGATCGTGCATCGCGACATCAAGCCGGAAAACATCATGTTGCGTCCTGACGGCTACGTGAAGGTGCTGGATTTCGGCTTGGCAAAACTGGCCCAGCAACCTGACGATGTGCCGGCCGAAGAGGCTTTGACCAAACAGGTGCGCACGGGTTCGGGCGTGATCATCGGGACCGCCGGGTACATGTCCCCCGAGCAAGCGCGCGGCAAAACGGTCGATGCGCGCTCAGACATTTTCAGTTTCGGAGCTGTGATCTACGAGATGGTCACGCATCGCAAGCCGTTCGACGGTGAAACCCCAAGCGACGTCCTCGCGAGTATCTTAAAAACCGATCCGCCTCCGGTGTCGCATTTTCTCTCGGACGCGCCGCCAGAGCTGACGAACATCATCGCCAGCGCTCTGCAGAAGAATCCGGATGATCGGTACCAGTTTATTGGCGACCTTTTATCTGACCTCAAGAGCCTCAAGCAGGATCTCGAATTTCAGGCACGCCTGGTTCAATCGACCGGTTCCGGGATGTCTTCCGCGCGCGCTACCACCGGAGTTGCCACGGGCGCGGCGGTTCCGGCCGCCCAAACCGCGGAAGACGCCGGCGCCGTCACCATGATCAGCCAGGCGTTGAGCGTTGAGCTGAAGCGGCACCGATTTCGTTTCGCTCTCATTGCATTCGTCGCGCTGGTGATCGTCGTGGGCGGTGGCATCGGCCTTTATAAACTCCTGAACCGCTCTCACCCTCAACACTTTGCATCGACCACGCTCACGCGTATCACTAATTCCGGCAAGGTCATCGACGCGCGTTTGTCGAGTGACGGAAACTACCTGGTTTACTGCCTGAGTGATGCCAATAAACAAAGCTTGTGGATTCGCCAAGTCAGCAGCCCGAACGACAAAATGATCGTGCCGCCTGCGGCTGTCGGATTTTTTGGTCTTACGTTTTCGCCCGACGGCCGCGAGATTTTCTATATCGTAAAAGCAAATTTTGACGCGGGCACGTTGTATCGCGCGCCGATTCTCGGCGGCACACCGGTAAAGATTCTCGAGAAGATTGATGGACCGGTAACTTTTTCGCCCGATGGGCGCAGAATGGCCTTCGTGCGCGGAAACTTTCCGGCTGAGGATCAGAGCGCCCTGCTGCTGGCGAATCTTGACGGTAGCGGCGAACAGAGTCTGGCCGTTAAGAAAAAGCCGGAAAGATTTGCCCCAATATTTTTCACCCAGCCGTCGTGGTCTCCGGACGGCAAGCTAATTGCCGTCAGCGTCTTCACCGTTGGCGGACAAAGTCGGGTGCTTGCGTTCGCGGTTGATGGTGGTCAGGAGACCAATCTGACGCCGGAACCATGGCCCTTCAGCGGAGCCGTGCAGTGGCTGCCGGACATGAGCGGACTGTTGGTTGTCGCGGGCGCTAACGCGGGCGCGGGCGCACAACTTTGGCTCCTGGCTTATCCCTCCGGTGAAAAGCGGCAAATCACAAATGATTTGGATCAGCACCGAGCGCTCGGCATGACCGACGATGGGACGAAATTCGTCAACGTCGTGGCCAGCGGCCTCCTCACTCTCTGGGTGGCGCCGGACGGCGACGCGACACGCGCCATTCAGTTGCCCACCGGCAACGTCGGTTGGGCAGCCTCGTACGGGAACACAGTCGCCTGGACGCCTGACGACCGCATTGTTTTTACGTCAGCGGACGGCTCTGATTTTAATCTTTGGATCAGCGACGCTGATGGCCAAAACCGCAAAGCACTGACTTCAAATACCGGCAGAAACTCAGGTCCGGTTGTATCGCCTGATGGCAAGTACGTGGTCTTCAGTTCCTCGCGTGGCGGACGGCTGAATATCTGGCGTATGGATATCGACGGCAATAATCCAAGACAATTGACAAGAGGCATGGCCGAGGCTCAGCCCGTAATCTCGCCCGATGGCCGCTGGGTAGCGTATACATCGCTGGGCACAATCCGCCCGACGATCTGGAAAGTTTCGATCGACGGCGGCGAACCAGTGGAGTTGACGCATAAAGTTTCATCACAGCCCGTGTTTTCTCCCGATGGCAAGTTCATCGCCTATCTCTATCCTGATGCGCCTGATCCACTTGCTCCGGCCAATCGGATTGCAATTATCTCGGCGGACGGTGGCGAACCCATTTCGACGTTTACATATCAGCCGCCCGGTACGATTCAAACAACACTGCAGTGGTCCTTTGACGGGGCGTCGCTCCTGTACACGGTCAACACAAATAACGTTACCAACATTTGGAGTCAGCCGGTCGATGGTGGCGCGCCCAAGCAAATCACCGATTTCAAGGACAGCTTCATGACGGGTTTCGCCTGGTCGCGAGACGGGAAGCGGCTGGTTTGTTCCCGAGGCATCTTCAATCGCGATGCGGTTATCGTTAGCGAATCTAAATAAGAATCTTGCGAGCGGAATCAATACCGATGAGACGGCATACCGATGTGGATGTGCGGCCCGGTGGCGACGCCCGGAATCGCCGTGCGGAATGCCGAAAAGGGGATGCCGTTCTGTCGCAAAAAATTAATCAGCGCCTGACCTTCCGGTTCATCGGGCCGCAGCGAAATGTCCATCGCATTACGATGATCCAGACGCCATTGATTGTGAATTGCTCCCTGACCGAACACGGCAATGGGTAACGGCCGCTTAAAGGTTTGCTGAAAAAAATTTTCGATCGAAGAAGCCTGGTTCAGCAGCCAGTGGCCGGCGCCGGTGTAACGTATTAGGGAACCCGTCGAGATGAAGGCGCCGCGTCGCGCCCGTCCGAACTTCGCCATCTGTTTCTCGGTTTCAACTTCCACGAGCGCCTGCGCAATCTGCGTATCGGCGCCCGCAATCTGCTGCTCAACCGTCGAGACTTGTAACTTAGCATCCGTGACGACGCGTTCAGCGTCTCCCAGATCGCGTTTAGACAACAAGCCTTGCTCGAACAGCTTCTGTGAATTCTCGTGACGCTGCTCAGCTTTCTTTAGACTGTCTTCGTAGAGCGTAAGCAGCTTTTGCAGACTCGCCTTGTACTCCTTTGTCGTTGAGATGTATTGGTCACGAAGTCTGGAAAGTTCGTTTTGCGGAGACGTGGTCGCGGCTTTTTTCTTCGGCGACGATTTCTTTTGCGCGCTGACCGGCGCCGCGCACACAATCGAAAACAGAATCAGGAAGAAGAGCGATCTCATTGGACCGTTAAAAGGATAGTACGGAAATCTATAGCCTAGAAGTCTCCTAACCGCCGAACCGCGAGATAAAAATGCACGATCAATTAGAGCGAAATGCGAACATGTTGTCGCTTCGGAAAGAAGGTTGAAGTAGAATCACACGCTGAAGCATGTTTCGCATCCTGCTCAAGGTTCTTTTGCTCGCGCTTTCTGCGCCGCTCACTGGCGGCTTTTGCGTTGGGCTCGCTCAACATCAAATGTTGGGAAGTAACTCTTCCGTTGTTTCTGGAAGAACGAGTGTTAAGTCGCATCGCTTCAGAATTCGCACCATTACCGCCGGCGTTAATCTGGCAAACACAACCGACCTGCGCACAATTCAATCCGCGATTGAGTTTCTCCAGCGCGCGCGCAAGAAATTCGAAGAGCAAGGATACGAGATTCAGACCGTGCGCATCGCCACGCAGCCGTTGCCGCAGTATCTCAATGGGAAGAGCCGCGCCGAAGCGCTGGCCGATCTCCGGAAGATCGATGAGCTGCTATCTGCCGGAAACGTAATTCTCAGCATTGGCCCAATCATCACCGACGACAGGCATGACCCGGAGTTTGCGTCATGGGCAGCGCAACTTGTAAAGGAAACGAAGAACATCAACTTCAGCGTGACCGTTGCTTCCGAACGTGGAGTGCACGCGCAGACCGCGCGCAGTGCCGCCGAAGCAATTGTGGCAATCAGCAAAAGCAGTTCAGGCGGCGAAGGCAACTTCCGATTTACAGCCGCTGCCAACTGTCTTCCCGGAACGCCGTTCTTTCCGGTTGCTTACCACCGCGGGCCTGCCGCATTCAGCATCGGACTCGAAACGCCGGTGCTCTTGCAGGACGCGTTTGCGAACGCTAAAGATATCGAAGACGCGAAATTTAAACTCCGGACTTTGTTGGAAGCAGAGCTTGGTCCTGTTGAAAAGCTGGCGCTGGATATCGGGCGCACGGAACGTCGCGAATATCTCGGCATTGACACCTCGCCGGCGCCCTCAAAAGATGCCAGCATCGGTGCAGCGATCGAAGCGCTCACACATCTCCCCTTTGGAAGTTCTTCAACCTTGGCCGCCTGTGCCGCAATCACCGAAGTCCTGAAGGCGTTGCGGATCAAAATCTGCGGTTATTCCGGGTTGATGCTGCCTGTGCTTGAAGACCCAGTGCTGGCGACGCGCGCCGCCGAGGGCCGCTATACCATTCGCGAGCTGCTGCTGTATTCCAGCGTGTGTGGCACCGGTCTCGATGTCGTCCCTTTGGCGGGAGACACTTCCCTTGAAGAACTCGAAGCGTTGATTCGCGACGTGGCCGCGCTCTCTACAAAACTCCACAAGCCGCTCTCCGCGCGCCTTTTTCTGATTCCCGGAAAGAAGGCTGGTGATCGCGCCGAATTCAGCAATCCTTTTCTTACCAGCTCGGTCATTATGAAGCTGGATTAGAATTGCGTTTATAGCCAGCTCCCGGGAAAGCTTTCATACGTTGTTGAGAATCGACAACGCCGTGCCTTGAAAGATGCGGCGCTTTTCGATGTCAGAGATTTCCAAAGCTTCAATCGATGACACCGCGCGATCGATCGAACCGAGCAGATGCGGATAATCGCTGCCCATGACCATGTGGTCCGCGCCAATCATGTTGCGCACCATCATCAGCATGTGCGGATTGAAGTTGACGGTGTCGTAATAGAGGCGCTTCAAGTAGACGCTGGGCAGTTCGTCGATTTTTGCACGACATTCGGGAAAGTCGCGCCAACCGTTGTCCATACGTTCCATCAAATACGGAATCGAACCGCCAAGATGTCCGAGGATCCAGCGAATATCCGGAAAGTCGCGAAACATTCCATCGAAACACATCCGCGCGACCGCGAGCGTCGTATCGAACATGAACCCCACGATCGGGCCGAGCACGTATTCACGGAATGGATCGGTGTGTGTCGGCAACATCGGATGAAGCAGAATGCAGAGCTTCATTCGGTTCGCTTCCGCAAAAAACTCACGGTACTGTGGTGAGGTGAGCGCGTTCCCGCCGATGTTGCTCAACAGAATGACGCCGTTCATCTTCAATTCACCGATTGCACGATGCAGTTCCTTCAGCGCTTCATCGGGTGAGTCCATCGGAATCGAAGCGAAGGCCTTGAAACGCGTTGGATGCTGCGCGACGAGTTCGGCATACGCATCGTTCACCATGCGCGTGATTTCTGGTTGACGTTGCCCGTCGGCAAAGAAGACGTTTGGAGTCGAAAGCGAGACAACTTCGACGTCAATACCGACACGATCCATGTCTTCCAAACGCTTGGCGACATCCGTCATTGGCGGCGTCACGCCAAAGAAACGCGCGCCGCGATAAGTGATGATGGTTTGGCTAGACGGACTCTTGCCGAATGAAAACTCGGAAGGAATGTCGCGAATGCGGTCGAAATAGACCCGCGGGTAATAATGTGTGTGAAGATCGATCTTCACTCGTTCGAAGCTGGCGATTTTCAGAGTGTGCCGCGACAGCCGGCGAATTCGATTGCTCGTTAGTAATACGTTTCGCTTGCGACTTTGGTTACGCGACAATTGCCAACGCTTTTTAACGGAATTTGCACTTCAGAGCGGATGTGACGAGCGGTTCTCTTTGAGAATTTGCCGCCAACTAAATAGACTACTGACGTGCCCGAAACCGAGATTCAACCAATTCTCGACCGCGTGCTGGATGGTCAAAGACTTAGCGGCGAAGACTGCACGGCGCTCCTTGAATCGTATGAGGTCGCAAAAATTGGCGCGGCCGCGGACGAAATTCGCAAGCGCAAACATCCCGGCAGCGTCGTTACTTACATCATCGACCGGAATATAAACTACACAAACGTCTGCAACGTTGTGTGCACGTTCTGCGCGTTTTATCGGCGGCCCGGCGCCCCCGACACTTACGTGCGCACGCTCGAGGAGATTTGCGAAAAGATCGATGAGACGATCGCGCTCGGCGGCACCGGCGTTTTGATGCAAGGCGGACTGCATCCCGATTTCGGCATTGAATGGTATGAAGATCTGCTGAGAACACTAAGTGCGAAATATCCCGGATTTCAGTTGCACTGCTTCTCTCCACCCGAGATTCACAACATTCATCTGATCTCAGGTTTGGATTACGAGACGATCATGCAGCGCCTGAAGGACGCGGGACTCTACAGCCTGCCCGGTGGTGGAGCAGAGATTCTCGACGATGAGGTGCGCAAGCGCGTGGCGACGAAATGTACGACGCAGGAATGGCTCGATGTCATGCGTGCCGTCCATAGAGTTGGACTTCGCTCGAGCGCAACGATGATGTTCGGGATTGGCGACGCAACGGAACATCGCGTGCGCCATCTGGAGAGAATTCGCGATCTACAGGACGAGACCGGCGGTTTCTTCGCATTCATTCCGTGGACTTTTCAGCGTGAGAACACCGCGCTCGGTCGCAAAATCAAAGAAGAGCCTACCGGGATGGACTATCTGAAGATGCTCTCTGTCTCACGCCTATTCATGGACAACATCGACAACATCCAGTCCTCGTGGCTGACGCAGGGATTGCGTCTGGGCCAGATCGCTTTGCGTTTCGGCGCGAATGATATGGGCTCGATCATGATTGAAGAGAATGTCGTGTCCGCCGCGGGCGCTCACAACCGCGCCACGGAAGAAACCCTCCGTTACCTAATCAAAGAAGCGGGCTTCATTCCGCAGCAGCGGGATATCCTTTACGAACATATTACCGCTGAACAACGCGCAGCGATGGCGACACCGCCACCCACAAACACGCGTCAATTGAAAGTGGTGTCAGTTGCTTGATTGTTGAGCGAGGTGGCACGGGCGTCTCGCCCGTGAAAACACGCGCAGGATGCGCGTGCCACGCTAGGCGGATTTCACTTCGCGAATGCGGCGACGGCGTTGTTTGCGTTCGTCCTCTTCCGGCATGCTGCGTTCGGGCTCGGTAACCAACAATGGCTCAAACTTAGTTGATTTCAGAAGCAAGCCGGTTCCTTCGGCGGTTGGTTTGACTTTAGCGAGCAACACGCGCGCGACTCGCTTCGGCATCAGCATCGGAGCGAGCGTTGCGGCGGATTGAGCCAGCGCGACGATGTCACCGCCTCCGCGCCAGTGTTCGCGTACTACCATGTCGTCCGTGTGGTCAATCAGGCGCAGCACCGTCAACGCAACCAGAAACAGATCGTCAATCTGTCCCACGAAAGGGATCATGTCAGGGATAAAATCGAACGGGATAACTGCATAGATGACTGCGGCGGCGAAGAGAGCGCGTTCGGTGCGCGGCACCCGCTTGTCAACCATCAAGCGTGCGCACAGAGCAACCATATTCGGCAAGAACATCAGCAGGTTCTTCATGCGGCTCTTGAGTTTGAGTTTTCCCATCGAATTATTGTCTTTCTTCATCGCGGACGTTTGAAGTTCGGCGTATTACGAATAGCAGAGGTCTTGACGTTACGCAAACGCCAGGAGCGCACGCATCCTGCGTGCGGGTCGGCAGGTATCTTGCCCGCAGTAAAAGTAAGAACCGGCATGGATTCCGGCGGACCGCAGGCAGAGGTGCCTGCGATCCTCAGCGAATCTTCTTAGCCGTTCCTTTCCTCCCACTTTGCGTCAAAATCAGTTCGGTGACCTTGCCCTCAGCATCCTTTACAAATGTTACTGAGGCGGGCACCACTTTTAGATAAAAATCCGTTTCTGACGTGGGAAAGAGTTCGAACTTGTCCTGCCCCGTCGCCTGGGCCATCAGCTTTCCGTCTTCACTTGTAATCGTGATGGTGAACGTCGGCCCCAGCTGATACTCGCCCACATAAGAATCAAGAATCTTTGGATCGACTTTGACGTCCTTCTGTTCACCGGTCAGCGTGGCCAACCGAGCTTTGGCGTTAGCATTGTTGGGATCAAGTTCCAGGGACTTCTTGTAATTGGCAATCGACAACTCTTTGTCGTTATGCGCGATGTACGCCTCAGCGAGACTGTCGTAGACGTTGGCCGATTGCGGAAACATCTCAACGTTCAGTTTGAGAATCTCGACGGCCTCAGCAACTTTCTTCATCGAGAGCAGTTGATAACCGAGTCGGTTCAATTCCGGTTCGCCAAAATCGTATTCGCTCGCCGTCGGCCCGGCCTTAAGGGTGCGATATTGCATGATCGCTGAAGCGACGTCTTTTTCGGTAATTGTGTTGAGCAGCGCATTCGCGATCGATCGCTTCGGGCTGTCAAACGGTTGATCGTAGAGGATACTCATGATGCCCAGACTGATTCGATCCAGATATTGTCCGTCCTCAGCATTGTCCAGGAGGACGATCAGGCGCTTATCGTTCGTCATTCTGACGATTACCGTGTTGAAACCGTTGATGCCACCGTTATGTTGAATCACTGGTACCTGAAGTTTGGTCGGCGGCGCCAGCGTCGCTTTTGTAATCACGAAACCGTAGCCGTAGTTATTCAGGTTGGGCTTGAACATCAGCTCTTTGGATTTTGGCGCCAGAATCTTCTCGCCGTACAGCGCCTGGTCCCACAAATAGAGATCTTCAACGGTCGAATAGAGCGAACCAGCGGCGTAGGGAATACTCATATCGAGATAGGACGCGGTCTGAAAGCCGCGCGGAGATCTCGAATATCCGGTGGCGCGCTTGTTGAGGATCGTTCCCCAATGATCGTAACCGGTGTTCTTCATACCCAACGGATCGAAAATATTTTCTTTAAGAACTTGCTCGTAAGGCTTGCCCGTAACCTTCTCGACGATGGCCCCCAAAAGAAAATAGCCTGAGTTGTCGTAAACGAATTTCGTCCCCGGCTCGAATTCGAGATCGCCGCTCGCATACTTCTTGATGAACTCATCGACTGTATAAGGATTGCGGCTGACGTTTTGAAAGAATCCCGGTAACGACGTGTAACTGGGAATTCCAGACGTGTGAGATAGCAGATTGTGGATGGTGACCTTCGCGCCCGTGTCCTTGCGATATTCCGGCAGATAGTCGATCAGCTTTCCGTCGAGCTTGATCTTTCCCTGCTCAACTAACTGAAGAATAAGCGTCGCAGTGAACTGTTTGGTGATCGAGCCTAAACGAAATTTTGTATCCGGCGCATTCGGAATGTCCCACTCCATATTCGCCAGACCAAGGCCCTTCTTGTAGATAACCTTTCCGTTATCCGCCACGAGTGCTGAACCGTTGAACTGCCCGTACTTCTGATACAGAGAGAGCATTTCGTCGATTCTCGCCGCCTTATCCTGGGCAAGCGCGGACGTTTGCAGTGCCAGAATGGCTAACAGGGCGAACGCGTAATAGCTTCGGCAGAATCGTGATGCAAGTTTCATGTTGAGGCTCCTTAATCTTCCAAAGGCATAACAAGTGCGGAGAATTGTGGCGTCAAGCACTTTGATACGCGCCCGACGTCAAACTTGTTCCCGACTTAACCCTCAGTTAGACTCCGCAGTCGAAGACTTCAATAATCGATGTCGATTCTCGACCAAATTCATCAACGAGCGGCCGCGAATCCGCAGCACATTGTCCTTCCTGAAGGTGAAGATCCGCGGACAGTTGTCGCTGCCAGCGCCGCGGCGCGCCAACGTCTGGCGCGAATCACCGTCCTCGGCAGCGAAGACAAAGTGCGCGACTCTGCGCGACAAGCAGGTGCGGATCTCGGCGGCGTCGAAGTCATCGATCACCTGCGGGCGAACGATTTGGAAAAGATGGTTTCGTTGCTTTACGAAGCGCGTCGCGCCAAGGGCATGACCATCGACGAAGCGCGTAACGCGCTGCGGGATCCGCTCTACTACGGAAACCTGATGGTGCGTTCGGGGCGTGCGGACGGATCAGTTGCCGGCGCGACGAATACAACGTCGCACACTGTGCGTGCTGCCTTGCACTGTATTGGTGTCCGACCCGGCTTTAAGTTGGTGTCGAGTTTCTTCTTGATGATCGTGCGGGATCCGAATGTCGGATCAAACGGCGCGATGATTTATGCGGATTGTGGTGTGGTAATCGAACCGAGCGCAGCGGAACTCGCCGAGATCGCGATCGCGTCGGCGGATTCCTGTCGCGCTTTGATCGGCGCCGAGCCGCGCGTTGGGATGCTTTCCTTTTCAACGAAAGGCAGCGCCCAACATCGCCTGATCGACAAAGTCGTCGAAGCTACACGGACGGTGCGTGCACGCGCGCCGCAGATTGAAATTGACGGCGAACTGCAAGCCGATGCCGCGCTTGTCCCCGCCATCGGTCAATCGAAAGCGCCCGGCTCAAGCGTTGCCGGTCACGCCAACGTGCTCATCTTTCCTGACCTCCAAGCTGGCAACATCGGCTACAAATTGACAGAGCGACTTGCCGGTGCGACCGCCATCGGTCCGATTTTGCAAGGGCTCGATCGGCCGGCGAATGATCTTTCGCGCGGTTGCAAACCTGAGGATATCGTCGACGCTATCGCGATTACCGCCGTCCAGGCGCAAGCGCGCAAATCCGAGCGGTAAATTAGACTCAGGCAACGTCGAGGGGCGCAGCCACGCATCAAAGCCCTTCGACAAAAGTTTTCCTGCGGAGACGAACACTTGCGGCCTCTCGTCAGCTTCTTTCTGGTCATTCTGTTTGCCATAGCGATTGCTGCGCAAACTAATCCCAAGCCATCGCCGACGCCCAAAACCGACGAGCAGGAAAGAGTGCGCGTCTTCACTGAAGAAGTCCGCTTACCAGTAGTCGCGACCGACGCCGGTGGCCACTATGATGCCGCCCTCGAAGCGGATGAGGTTTTGGTTTTGGAGGATGGCGAGCCCCAGCAAATCAGAAGTATCCAACATCTCCCGACGAATGTTTTGTTGTTGCTGGATTTAGGCAACACGCTCGGACTGAAGGACACTAACTTAACGCGGGCGCTCGCGACACGAGTGATCGGGTCGTTGCATCCCGATGATCGAATCGCCCTCATGCAATTCGCCACGCGACCGGAACTTCTGCAAAAGTGGACCACTGACCGAGCGGCGTTGGCGAAAGTTCTGAAGTCAAAATTGATCTCTGGTAAGAACAGCCGGCTCACGGATGCGATTGTCGCGGCGTCGGCTCAATTCAAAGACACGCCCGCCGGTACTCGACACATCGTTCTGATCACGGATGGCGTGGAAGCTCCCGGCAGCCGTATATCGATCACAGAAGCAGTAAAGCAATTGAACTCTGTTCAGGCAACCGTGCACATCATCAGCTACACGGCGCTGGCCCGGACCACGCTGCAGACCAATAACAAGATCGTTCGCGGCGGCGATGGCGTGCAGCGCGATGGCAATCCGGCCAGTAACCCAGTGGCGAATGGGGACCCAACGTTGCCGCCGGGCGCCACGCGGACCCCCGTTTTCAAAATCGGATCGATTGATACGGACGTTGCGATGCGGCGGAAAAAGAAAGAATACGAGCGCGCCACGAAAGAGGCAGAGCAAAAACTGACAGAGATTGCTGAAGACAGCGGCGGACGAATTATTATTTCCGAAACACCCGAGAACCTCATCGCGCAAGCCGACTCAATCACTCGCGACATTGGCGCTCAGTACGTGATTACGTATCGACCGAAGCGACCTTTGTCAGCCGCCAAACCAGGCGAATACCGGCGTGTCGAAGTTGCGGCGCGTCGCGTAGGCCTCTACCTGAGAAGCCGCAAGGGGTACGTAGTTCCGGCCCAGGAATAGTTTTGAAAGTGCAGGCTTTGGTTTGCGACTGCGCAAATAAAAGGCTGAACTCTCACGCTCTAGCTTACCGGCGCGTTTAACTTCGATTCGATCGACACTCCGAGCGGCCGCCAATCGGAAGCGCTAGGTTCTCGCAGTAACGAACGTTGTCGCAACTCTTCCCAATCTTCTTTCGGCACGCGATGAAACGCTTCGACCACTTTTGGATCGAATTGCCGGTCGGCCCAGTCATCGAGCTCGCGCGCGGCCGCTTCGTATGATTGCGCTTTGCGATAGACGCGGTTGCTGGTGATGGCGTCGAAAGCATCGGCGACGGCAAAGATGCGCGCACAGATATCGATCTCTTCGGCCTTCAGTCCGAGTGGATAACCCGAACCGTCCCATTTCTCATGATGCTGCGCAACGACTTTACCGGCGCCTTCAAGGAACTTGATGCCGCGCAAGATCTGTTGACCGTGCAAAGGATGCTCGCGCATGCGCTCCCACTCTTCATCAGTAAGCTTCCCGGGCTTTCGCAGAATCGCGTCCGGCACGCCGATCTTTCCAATGTCGTGGAGCAGCGAACCGAACTCAAGTGCTTTCATCTCCTGCGCGTTAAGTCCGTATTCCTGACCCAACCGTAAACTGAAAGTGACGACACGCTCTGAGTGCCCGTGCGTTTCCGCATCGCGAGTTTCCAGTGCAGCCGTCAGCGCTTGCAAAGTCGATCGGTACGCGTTCTCCAAAGATCCCAACGCTTCATCCAACTCAGCGGTGCGCTGATCGACTAGCTCCGCAAGATGGTTCTCGTACCGCTGCTTCGCGACGATCAGTTCATGGTGCTCATGCGCGCGTTGAATGGCCGCTTCCACCTGCCTCAGATCGAAAGGCTTCATCAAATAGTCGAAGGCCCCGAGCCGCAGCGCATTGATAGCGCTCTCGATCGTCTGCACGCCGCTGACCATGACGATCACACTATCCGGCGAAATCGCTTTGATGTAAGGAATCATTTGCAGCCCGCTCATCCCGGCCATGGTGATGTCGCTAATGACCAGGTTGTACGGGTTGACGCGCAGCAGAGAGAGCGCCTCTTCCGCCGACGATGCCTCGGTACAGTCGTACGACTGTTCGAGCAGATCGTGCAGAACACCGCGCACGGCGGCTTCATCGTCAACAATTAGTAGACGCGGTTTGGCTAACTCGGGCATAGACTCGATATTGCGGACTAGCGCGACAACTGAACCCAAAGAGTCGCGGCAACATCGTGGTGTGGGATCCCTTTGAAAAGACAGAAAGGGGCCAGCCTTTAGCCGGCCTAGGCATTGTACAACATGGTATTACCAATGGCCAACAGATTTTTGCACTTTCTTGCAAACTTTTTCAAGCTGTAGTCTTTGCAACGAGTTCCATCAACATCGCAAGATAGACATAGCGAGAATATGGCCGTCAAGTTGACGTTCAATTTGCCTGTCTCTAAGATGGCCTGACACCGCAGAAAAGGTCCCGCAAGAGCCGGAGTGGCGAAATTGGTATACGCACCAGACTCAAAATCTGGCGAGGTTCACTCCTCATGAGAGTTCGAGTCTCTCCTCCGGCACCAAGATCCGTATCAACAATCGAGTCGCTAAAGCCGCCTCTTAAATGGGCCGGGGGCAAGCGTTGGCTGCTGACGCACGTCGCGCCGATCTGGCGCGAGCATGCGCATCGCCGATACGTTGAGCCATTCTGCGGCGGTTTGGCGATGCCGCTCGGTTTACGCCCGAAGCGAGCAGTACTCAACGATGTCAACGCTCACCTAATCAATTTTTATCGACAGGTGCAGCATGGATTGGAAATGAGCCTCGATGCGCGTTATGACGAAACGCTTTTCTATTCACATCGGGCGCGCTTCAACCGTCTAGTGAACAACGGCGGTGCGAAGTCGTCTGAAGCCGCGCAACTGTTTTATTACCTCAATCGCACTTGCTACAACGGTCTGTGCCGTTTCAATCAAAGTGGCGAGTTCAATGTTCCATTTGGCAGATACAAGACCGTAAACTATGCGACCAGCTTCTCGCACTACCGCACGCTGTTTCGCCACTGGAAGTTCACAAATGAGGATCTAGAAACTCTGAACGTGCGTGGTGGCGACTTCATCTACGCTGATCCGCCATACGATGTTGAGTTCACCACCTATAGTGCCGGCGGCTTCTCCTGGGACGATCAGATCAGAACCGCAGAGTGGCTTGCGAAACATCCCGGCCCAGTACTGCTCTCGAATCAAGCGACACCGCGCATCGTTCGGTTGTATCGCCAACTCGGATTTCGTCTGAAGTTTTTCGATGCGCCACGCCGCATCAGTTCGGACGGCGACCGCGCAACAGCGCGGGAAGTGCTGGCCAGCCGGAACCTCTAGTCAAACAAAAAAGGCTGAGCGAGTTGTCTCGCTCAGCCTCGAATAGGCAACGCGGATAATTTACTTCTTGATGCGCGAATCCACTGGATCTGCGGGACTGCTCGGCGGCGCGTCAGGATCTCCCACGGCTTGCCCTGCCGGCGAGATGCCGTGCGAGGCGATCTCGTGCGCAGTGTGACGAGCCATCACGCTGTGACGTCGGCCGTACGCAAAGTAGATCACGAGACCAACCGCCAGCCAAATAATCAACCGATACCAATTCTCAGCCGGCAAAGAAAACATCAACAGCAAACAGGTGGCGATTCCCAAGATCGGCACGAGCGGCACGAACGGTGCGCGGAATGGACGCTTCGCATCGGGATTTGTCCTGCGCATGACCAGGACGGCACCGCATACGATCACAAACGCGAACAGGGTTCCGATGCTGGTCATTTCCGCCAGAATGCTCAGCGGAATGAAACCAGCCATGGCGGCGACAAAGAATCCGGTCAGGATGGTTGACTTCCACGGCGTGCGCCATTTCGGATGCACGTCGCCAAAGAAACTGTTGGGAACTAACCCATCGCGACCCAGTGCCAACATCACGCGAGGCTGACTCAACATCATCACGAGCAGCACCGACGTAATACCAGTCATGGCTCCCGCGGCGACCAGATATTGCATCCATACGAGTCCGGCGCGCTTGAACGCATCGACTACCGGAGCATCGATATTGATGTCTTTGTAAGGCACCATTCCGGTCAGCACTGCCGAGACGGCAATGTAAAGGATCGTGCAGATGATGAGTGAATAGATGATGCCTTTGGGAACATCCCTCGCTGGCTCGCGCGCTTCCTCTGAGTGGACGGAAACGGAGTCAAACCCGATGTAGGCAAAGAAGATGATCGCGGCACCGGCGAACATACCCAGCGGCTCACCTCCTGCCGCGTGGCCGCCCAGGATCGTCTTGCCAAAGAAGCTCACACCCGTATAGCCATAAGGCGCGAATGGGTGCCAGTTACTCGTGCCGTAAACGGTCAGAACCAAATAGCCGCCGATAGCTATAACCATCAGCACGATGACGAGTTTCACGGCCACCATCACGGCGTTGAAGCTGGCGCTCTCTTTGATTCCTTTTACGAGAATGATCGTGAGAATAAACGTAATCAGCACCGCAGACAGATCGAAATACGATCCCGTAGCGACAAATCCCGTATGAGGACACTTCGCACCGACGCTCACGCAATAATTGATGGGTGCTGTGCGAAAATGCTCAGGCAACTGGGCGGGTATCCACGAAAGGCCCTCATGAAATATAGGAATGAACTCCTGAAAGTGCGCCGACCAGCCGTGCGCAACTGTTGCCGATCCCACTGCGTACTCAAGGATCAAATCCCAACCGATGATCCATGCGAACAGCTCGCCCAGCGTCGCATACGCGTATGTATAAGCCGAGCCCGCCACGGGCACCATTGAGGCGAACTCTGCGTAACACAGCGCGGCAAACACGCACGCGAGTCCCGCCATCACGAACGACAACATCAGAGCCGGACCGGTGCGATCGTGCGCAGCGACTCCGGTCAGAATAAAAATGCCGGTGCCGATAATCGCGCCGACACCCAGGGCCGTGAGTTGCACCGGACCAAGAACGCGGCGCAAGCGGTGACTGCCCGCCTCTTCCGCAAGCAGCATGCTGAGCGGTTTAGTTCTGAACAATTGACTAGCCATCAGTTGTCCTCCAGAGATTTAGTGGCACAGACCTTAGTCTGTGATAACCCTTCGCGCACAGATAAATCTGTGACACTTAGTATTCGCCTTGCGCCGCCGCAGCGGACTCTGAGACGGAACCCTCTTCAGGCATCGCCGTGCCTACGCGCTTCCAGATGAAGTAGGCCGGAATTCCCGTCAACACAATAATCAGGCCGGGCCAGGTTGTGGCCGTTTGATAAATGAATAGAACTATCAGGATCACTGCCGCACCGACAATGTAGATTGCCGGCACAATCGGATAACCGAACGCTTTGTAAGGCCGCTCGGCGTTCGGTTGCGTCTGACGCAAGCGAAAGATTCCGGCGATTGTCAGGATGTAAAAGATGAGCGCAGCGGAAATCACATAGTCGAGCAAATTGCCGTAAAGGTTCCCATAGGTCACGGCCCCCGCGGCGTCGACTTTCACGGTTCGCGGTAGCACGAGCAGCGCCGCCCAAATTCCCTGAATCAACAATCCCCATCCCGGTACATGCTTGTGATTTAGCAGGCCCGATTTGCGGAAGAACAAGCCGTCACGCGCCATGGCGTAGTACGCGCGCGCGCCCGCGAGAATCAACCCGTTGTTACAGCCGAATGTGGAGATCAAAAACGCCACGGCCATGATCACGGCACCCTTGCCAGGAAAGATGACATTTGCCGTGTCTGACGCCACGCGCGACGCACCCTGGATCTTGTCAAACGGCAAAGTCACGAGATAAGCGACATTCGCAAGCAGGTACAGCGTGATTACGATTCCCGTGCCGAACGCGAGTGCGAGTGGAATATTGCGTTTCGGGTTTTTCACTTCGCCGGCGGTGAAGGTGATGTTGTTCCAGGCATCCGCCGAAAAGAGTGAGCCTGTTTGCGCCACGCAAATTCCCACGAACAATCCAAACGTAGCAGCCGCGGTTAGCCCGCCGCCGAAATCGTCCAGCGCACCGCGCACGCCCCAGAAGTTTCCGAAGTTCGCGTGGACGACATCGCTCTGCCAGCCGATCAGAACGCCCAGCACGATCAATCCGAACAAAGCGGCAAGCTTCGCAGTCGTGAACGAATTCTGGACTAACTTTCCTAGCTTCAACCCGCGCGTGTTCATGAACGTCAGCAGAACGATCATTAGAATCGCGACGACTTGCGCGGTCGACAGTGAGATCGCGTAACTTCCAAAAAGCCGCTTTGGTGCGATCAAATACCTTTCTTCGCCAATCGCAGGAACCAGAATTCCAAGATAGCGCGCGAACCCGACTGCCACGGCTGCGATCGTTCCCGTCTGGATCACCAGGAACAAAGTCCAGCCATACAGGAAACCCCACATCGGCGAAAACGCTTCGCGGAGGTAAACATATTGGCCGCCGGCCTTTGGCATCATCGCGGCCAATTCGCCGTAACTTAGCGCCGCCATCATGGTCAGCAGTCCAGTGACCAGCCAAACCACGAGCAGCCATCCCGGCGCGCCGACCTGTTTCGAAATGCCGCCTGAGACAATAAAAATGCCGGAACCAATCATGGATCCGGCAACAATCATCGTCGAATCAAGCAACCCTAGACCGCGAATAAACCCGGTCGATTTTTTTTCGGCTACTGCGCCAGTACCGGCCATGCAGTTCCTCCAGGGGGAAATCTGAGCTGCAAAATCGTTTGGTTTTCTGACTGCTTCGGGGAGTTGCTTTCTGAACGCGCGCCATTATACCGATTTCGCCCAGTCTGTCGAGGATTTCGAGCCCCCTTCAGGCAAAATCAGAACGGTCTTCCGTCGTGGCTGGTGTGGCGTACCACAAAAAACATCCGTGGCCGCGCCGGTAGGTTATACTGCGCGGAAAGAGTTAAATCCCCTGATATGAGGTCCCCCACCAAGTTAGTACTCGTCGCAATCATCGGCGCGCTGACCACAATTGCGTGCCAGCGTGGAACGTCATCGCCCGCTTCGCCAATCACCACTGCAGAAGCACAGACACAAAAAGCGACTCCCGGAAAGACGGCAGAAAAAACTGAGCCCGTCATGTTGCCGGGACCCAACGCCGTACCGCAGGACACGCGTATCGTCGTCAACATCCCGGCTTTTCGCATGGATCTGTTTCGCGACGGCACACTAGTCAAATCCTACAAGATCGGCATCGGCTATCCCGAGTTTCCTTTACCGCGAGGTTTTCGCAAAGCCGAAATGATTATTTTCAATCCCACCTGGACACAGCCGAATGAATCGTGGGCCTCGAATCCGGGCGAAGTCGTTCCCGCCGGAACGCCAGGCAATCCGCTTGGTCCAATCAAGATTCCGATTGGTGGCGCTAATCTGATTCACGGCGGCAAACCGTTGGCGAAGATCGGCAACTTCGCGTCCCATGGGTGCGTCGGAATGACCAATGCTCAAGTGAAAGATTTTGCGAAGGTGCTGGCCGATACAACGAACACCCAATTGACGCTGCAGACGATGCTGTCGTACTTGAGGCGGCCGACGCGCACGCAGGTTGTGAAGCTCGCGCAGATTGTGCCGGTCGAGCTGCGTTACGAAACGATTGTCGCGGAGGACGGCAGGCTGCACATTTATCGCGACGTCTATAACCAGAAGACAAATACGGAAGAGAATCTGCGCACGGTGCTGGAAGCGAACGGAATCACCTTTGACAAATTGTCCGACGAAGAAAAATCACAGGTAACCGAAGCCTTAAACATCGTGTCGGGCCGTCCGAAAAAACAACCGACGCCATCGCCATTACCCGCAAATGCGAATTCAACCGATCGGGCTGCGGCCGCAGCCGCGCGCAGAGCGGAAGCTCAACGGGTGAAGAAATTGCGTAGTCAGAGGGAGTTTGTAATTGAGATTGCGGCGCTGACAGCCAAAGGTTATCCAGCAGCGGTGAACCTGAACACTGGAGTGGCTGATTCCACGACGGCGAGCCTAAATGTTAATGAAGTTGCGCCGACAACGCCGTTAAGTTCAACGAATCGTGCGGTGCGACCGCGACCTGCAACCAGTCCAACACCTCGCCCAGTTACGACTCCCGTGCCGCTGGCGAGTCCCACGAGTCCTGTGGTTACGCCGCAGCCTCGCACGAATCCAACACCGGCGCCTCGATGATTTCTTGCGGCGGACCGTTTTCTCCAAAGTACGGCCGGTGATTGCCGATCGCTTCGAAGTATTCGGAAATCCGATTGAGAATTTCTTCGACGGAATGTGAGTGGTAAAGCGACGTCCGAAACAGCGCGCCGCCTTGCAAGCCGCGGGTGAATTGGCCCGCGAGCTGCTTCATGCGACCAATTGCCGCCAGCTTCGGCATGTCCTGCTGCAACATTTCAAAGTACTCGAGCAGTAAAGCGCGCTTGTCTTCCAGCGTCGGCTGAAACGGCTCGCGACCGTGCATCTTGTCTTCGATCTGGCGAAAGATCCACGGATTGGCCATGGCGCCGCGGCCAATCAGAACTCCGTCACAGCCTGTTTCACGAAATCGGTCGAAAGCCTGCTGGATTGTCGTGACGTCACCACTGCCGGACACGGGGACATTGACGACTTTTTTTATCTCGCGCACCAAATCCCAATTCGCCAAGCCCCGGTAACCCTGTTCTTTTGTGCGGCCGTGCAGGGCGATGTGCTCAACGCCGCAGTCTTCCGCCAGCTTCGCCGTTTCGACCGCATTAACTGTGCTGTCCGAATATCCCGCGCGAATCTTGATCGTGAGGGGAATTGTGATGGCCTTTTTGATTTCATTCAAAATCATTTCCAGCCGCGGCAAGTCGCGCAGCAATCCTGATCCGCCTCCATGCTTCACGACCTTCGGGGCAGGACAGCCGCAGTTAATATCGAGTATGTCGGCCCCGACTTCTTCAGCCATCTCGGCCGCCATGCGCATGCGTTCAGCCTGGCCGCCAAAAATTTGCACCGCGAATGGCCGCTCGTTCTCGTAAAAGCGCATCTGCCGTTTCGACTTCGGATTGTTCCGCGTTAATCCCTCGACGGAAATGAATTCGGACACAGTCAGACCAATGCCACCACGCTGCTTGAGCAGGCGACGAAATGAAATGTCAGTGACACCCGCCATCGGCGAGAGTACGAGCGGCGGATTGATTTCGATGTCCCGAATTCTGAACGGCCGAATATCAGTCATAAAAAAGCCACACGAGATTTTACCTCATGTGGCTGAATGTACGCCTCTTGTACTCTACCAATTTACGACCAGTGGTTGTGTCTGTTCCCAAGCAGGCGCATCAAGGCGCAGGGACGCACGCTGCAGGCGCTCCGGCTCTTCCAATAGACGGCCGGCGCCCAGCGCCACCGTCGTGAGCGGATCTGCGGGTACCGTCACTTTCAAGCGCAAATCGTTTTGCAGACGCTCCGGTAGGCCGTGCAGCAATGCGCCACCGCCAGTCAAAATCAGACCGGCGTAGTAAATGTCAGCGGTGACTTCAGGCGTAGCGTCTTCTATCACCCGTCGCACTGCCGAGATAATCTCCGACAGGACAGGCTCAAGTGCCTGGCGCACTTCATGTGCGTTGATGGTGACCGGCAGAGCCGCGCCATTCGCGAGTTGTTTGCCGACAATCTCCATTTCGTTACTGAATGACTCGGTGTCGATCGACGCTGACCCCAACTTGCATTTCACATGCTCAATAGTCCGCTCGCCAAATACGACGGCATATCGTAAACGCAAGTAATCGCGAATCGCATCATCCATGGCGTTGCCGGCGGCCGGCAGACTTACCGAGTTAACGACGCCGCCGGACGCGAGTATCGCGATGTTTGTGGTGCCTCCCCCGATGTCCACAACCATGTGGGCGTGTTCATCTTCGAAAGTAATCCCGGCCCCCAGAGCCGCCGCCAGGCCTTCGTCGATTAGATCGACTCGACCGGCTTTTGCATCGCGCGCGGCGTCTTTGACTGATCGTCGTTCCAGCGGCGTGGACGATCCGGGCACACCGATTACGAGGTGGCTGCGCTTCGGATGATCGTTGTTCTGTACGCGACTGATGACGGCGCGCAAAAACTGCTGCGAGACTTCAAAATTGTCGATGGCGCCGCGTCGCAATGGCCGCAGTACTTCCATGTCGTTTGGCTCGCGGCCCAACAACTTCAGCGCGGGCGCCCCGACTGAAATTACTTCGCGCGTGTGTTTGTTTAGCGCCACAACCGACGGCTCGTTCAAAACGACGCCCTGCGTTGGCGTAAAAACAATCGTATTGACCGTACCTAAATCGATGGCCAAGTCCTCTTTGAAAAAACCACTTAGAATATTCATGATCGTGACCTCACTACTGCATCGTCACAGTTCTGCGAAAACTCATCGCGATGGCAGCAACAGATATGCCAACGGCCTCGCCACTTCCGACTAAGGGAAGCCGGAAGAAACCTGATACAAAGTAGAGAAAAGGAATTTAGGCGACTTTCCTGATTCTCGGAGCCGCGCTCGATAATCGGACAGCGATGGGAAAAGATTATCCGGCGAAATTATGGCAGGAATATCACAGCGTCCACCGCTTGCGGCATTTATGACTCCAACTCCAAATCCTTCTGGCTGATGATTTCGACAAGAGTTTTCGCTTCACGCCGCGATACGTTGCGCGCACCGGGAACAACGGTTACGCGCGCGACCATCTCGGAAGATGTTGTGCGAATTGTGATTTCGTCGCCGGCACGAACTTCATGAGCCGACTTTGCGACGCGCCCATTGACCAAAACGAAGCCCGCGTCACAGAGCTTCTGAGCTACGCTGCGCCGCGGGCAAAGGCGACTGAGTTTCAGGAAGAGATCTAACCGCATCGGGCAAGCAAAGAGCAAAGCGGTAAGCGCCAAGAGTCACTCTTTGCTCTTAGCTCTTCGCGCTTGGCCGTTACGGTTTTGCGTTCTTGTCTTTCTTGTCCTTTTTGGAAGTCGTCTTGTTTGCCGCTGCGGGCGGAACGATCTTCAGCAAAGGCTCGACCGCCGCGCGATATGTTTCGGCAATGCTCACGTACGCGTCGTTGCGCAATTGCTGCATGTAATCTTCGCGTTCTTTCGGCAAACGTTCCATGGTGATCGCCTGACGCACATTCATTTCATTGAAGGTCGGCGTGTTTGACCCGGCCGTTCGTGCATCGACGCGTAAGATCTGATATCCCTCGTCCGTTTTCAGGGGGTCGCTGACACCGCCCTGCTGAACACCCTTGATCGCCGCCGCGATGTCGGGCCGCAGGTTTGGAACTTCGAAGAGTCCGACTTTGCCTTTGTTTTGTTGACTTCGCTCGGAATAGGCCGCGGCCAGAGTCCCGAAGTCCGCACCGCCGCGAATCTGCGCAACAAGCTGAGTCGCACGCGCTTTTACCTCAGCTTCGTTCTTACCGGCCAGCGTCAAAAAGATTTCGGACAGCTCAACAGTTTCCGGTTTGGTGAACTTGTCTTTGTGCGCGTCGAAATATTTACGCAGATCGTCGGTCCCGAGGCCGTAAAAGAGTTTCGAATCTACTTCGCTTTCCAGGACGGCCTGCTTCATCATCTCGGTCCGCATCGTCTGACGGGTCGCCACCGGGTCGACTCCGGACTGGCGCATCGCTTCTTCAAGTTTCTCAATCGTTGGAATTTTGTTTTCCTGAGCCACCTCGAGCATGCGCTTGTTCACTTGCGCTTCGACCCGCTCGCTCAGGTCGAGTTCTTTTCCTTTTTGCAGCAACAACTCTTCGTTGATGAGGGTCGCGATTAGCTCCGCTTTGTGCTTTTCAACTTCGGCCTGCGCCTGCTCGGCGGTCATGCCGTTTTGCTTCAAAGTCTCGACGCGCTCTTTCATCTCGCGCTTCAACTGTGAAAGCGTGACCACGCCGTCGTTGACTTGCGCGATCACTTCATCGATGACGACGGGCTCGCCCTCCTGGGCGGTGGCGACTGAGGGCAAGAACATGACTGCGCCTATGACAAAAAGCACAGTCAGCATTGATTTGAACTTCATTAAGTACTCCTTCAAATTTAGGACAGGCGGCCAGCCCGTCTCAGTTCCGTGTGGAACAGGCTGGCAGCCTGTTCTACTGCGGCCGATTCTAACCGTCGCTGCGGATTTGCAGCAACACGCGACGAGCCACGGCCAGCACTTCGTCCCGTTCGTCTTCGCTTAATTCCAGCCGCAAAACCCCGCTGGGTGTGAAGGTTACGCCTTCCCGAGCGCCTACCATTTCCATTAATTTTTCTGGCGCAACCCGCGCTTTTTCACTCAATTTGATGGCAATGCCGCCCGGCGCGCGGTCGATCGAAATGACGCCCACTTCCTCAGCGGATTGTCGCAATCGCGCGTATGCGAACAGCTCATCGACCGATTCAGGGATCCGGCCATAGCGGTCTTCAGTTTCAGTTCGGATTGCCGCCAACGCATCTTCGTCACGCGCGGACGACACGCGCTTGTAAGTCCGCAGCCGCTGGCCCATGTCGCTGATATACGTTTCGGGAATTGCCACATCAACCCCGAGGTTGATCGTGACGCTGGTTTCGTCTTCGACCTGCTCGCCGCGCAACTCAGAAACCGTGCGTTCAAGCATCTGGGTGTAAAGATCGAATCCGAGTGCGTCCATGTGGCCGGATTGTTCGCCGCCCAGAAGGTTGCCCGCGCCTCTCAATTCCAAATCCAAGGCCGCAATGCGAAAGCCGGCACCCAACTCAGAGAACTCTCGGATGGCGGCCAAACGTCGACGCGCAATCGGCGAGAGTTCCTGCTCGGCTGGAATCAGCAGATAGGCGTAAGCCCTGCGGTTCGAGCGGCCTACCCGCCCGCGCAACTGATAAAGCTGAGAAAGACCATACGTATCGGCGCGATTTATGATGATTGTGTTCGCGCGCGGGATGTCTATTCCATTCTCGATAATCGTGGTCGCAACAAGCACGTCATATTTGTAATCAATGAAATCCAGCATGACGCGCTCCATCTCTTTCTCATTCATCTTGCCGTGACCCACGGCGATGCGCGCCTGGGGCACAAGTCGCTGCACCAGCGCGGCGATCGTCTCGATCGACTCGACCCGATTGTGGATGAAAAAGATCTGACCGCCGCGTGACAGTTCAAGTTCGATCGCGGACTTAATGACCGCGTCCGAAGACTGCACGACCTGGGTTTGAATGGCGAGGCGATCGATGGGAGGGGTTTCGATCAACGACATATCGCGCACACCGCTAAGCGACATGTTGAGCGTGCGCGGAATTGGAGTGGCAGACAGCGTCAGTACATCGACGCGCTTCTTCAATTGCTTCAGACGTTCCTTGTGTGCGACGCCGAATCTCTGTTCTTCGTCGACGACGACCAGTCCGAGATCTTTGAAACTCACATCCCTGGAAAGCATTCGATGCGTTCCGATCACGACGTCAACTTCGCCGCCTTCGACACGCTTGACGACGTCCTTCTGTTCCTTCGACGAGCGGAAGCGTGAAAGCAATTCAACCTTCACCGGGAAGGCGGCGAACCGCTGTCGAAAAGTTTCGAAGTGTTGATAGGCGAGCACGGTCGTCGGCGTCAGCACCGCGGTTTGCTTGCCATCCATCACCGCTTTGAAAGCCGCGCGCATCGCCACTTCCGTTTTGCCGTAGCCGACGTCGCCGCACAGCAGACGATCCATCGGCGTCGGCGTCTCCATGTCGTTCTTGACATCTTCGATCGCAGTTTCCTGATCCGGCGTCAGCGTGTACTCGAATCCTTCTTCGAATTCGCGTTGCCACGGCGCGTCAGGCGGAAACGCATGGCCTTGCACGAGCTTGCGCTCAGCGTACAAGCGAAGTAATTCATCAGCCATGTCGCGCATGGCGCGCTTGGCCTTCGCCTTGGTCTTCTGCCAACCGAGCCCGCCGAGTTTGTCGAGCGTAGGCTGATGCCCTTCTGCGCTCGAGTAACGTTGCGCGAGATCGAGCCGCTCTACGGGGACGTAAAGCTTCGCCTCGTCGGCGTAGTAGAGGAGCATGAACTCGCCGCGCTTGGGAGCGGCGACCGCACCGGTGGGCTGCGATGGTCCAAGATCGAGTGTGACCAAGCCCCCGAATCGCGAGATCCCGTGATCGATGTGCACGACGTAATCGCCGACTTTAAGATCGCGGAAATCTGAAAGAAATGCAGCGGCGCGCGCGCGTCGTTTCTTCTCGCGCTTGATGGCGGCGCTGCGCCGTTCGATAGCTGGTTCAGCGGCTTCGTCGAAGAGATCAGCTTCGACGTGAACCGTCAGACGCGCGGATGGAAATTCGAATCCACCGGAAAGTTTTCCAAAGGTGACGACCGCATCGACAGCAGCCGATTCTGACGTGTCTTCGAAGGCCGTGAGCAGCGCCTTGACTTCGTATTCGCGAAGGATCTCGGTTACGCGTTCCGCGACGCCGCGACTAGGCATGACGAACAACGTTCTGCTCGCTGAATTAGCGTGACGATCGATAACGTCGCGCGCCAGATCGGGCAGGCGGCCGTGATACCGCATCACAGATTGCGCTTTCCAATCGATCTCGTGTGTGTCAGTACCGCGAGCGGTAGCGAGCGGATCGGGTGAGCTTGACGATTCCCCGGATCCCGTCGTTATCGCTCCCGGTACTGACACGCTCGGAAACAAAAACAGCGGTCGCTTTGGGGCGCGCTCTTTGCCCACTGAAATCTTCGGACCTTCGGCATCGAGTGCCAGGTCTTGATCAAGTCTCGCGGTCGTGCGCCCCAGTGCGCGAAACTCCATGCGTTGCAATGAATCAATCTGCGCGCGCAATTCTTCGGCGGTCAGGTAAAGCTCTTCAGGCCGCAAGCCAAGATCGTCCGCGGCATCATTCTCAGCAAACCGATCGGCCAGCGTTTGAAACGCGGCCGATAGAAAACTCTCAACCGTGACCGGCTCATCGATTACCAGTATGGCGTCTTTCAAATAGTCGAACGCGCACGACTTATTTTCGCGACCGAGGGAAATCAACCATTCCCAACCGGGAAAAGATTCGCCTTCATCGGCGTAAACGGTGCGGTCGCGCAGGCTGCGCGTGAACCGTTCGTCCCGCCAGCGCATCCGCGCGTGCGAGGCCCACTCACGAAAGTCTGAAGCGCGCACAATCAATTCGCGCATCGGCGCGATCTCAACGTGTTGAAGTTGTGTGGTCGAGAGTTGGGTTTCAGGATCGAACTCGCGGATCGAGTCAACCGTGTCACCAAAAAACTCGATGCGCACTGGCGCATCACGTCCCGGCGGCCAGACATCGAGGATGCCGCCGCGCATCGAAACCTCGCCGACGGCGGCGACTGGGTCCTCACGGACGTAGCCAGACGCGATTAATTTGTCGACAAGTTCTTCAGGTGCGACGTCTTCATCACGACGCACGATTGCGCCGGCTTCCACCACCTTGTCCGGCGCAACCATGCGCCGCGCCATCGCGCGCGAAGTAAGCAAAACAAAATCAGTGGCACGCGCATCTTGCGCGTGATCCACGGGCGAGACGCCCGTGCTACCTTGCCGGCTGCGCGCCAGACGCCATAGCGCGAGCGCGCGGCGTTCGAGCGTTTCTGCGTGCGGCGAACCGCCGGCGTAGGGATCGCTTTCGGACGCCGGCAGGATCGCTACAGACTCCTCACAACGCGTGATGCCGCGTAGGGCGCAATACCAGAACTCAATGTCGCGCTGCCAGTTTTCGAGGTCGCGTTGAGCCGGCACGACCAAAGCGAATTGCTTACCCGTTTCGCGCTGGAGTGCCGCAAGTACCAGCGCGCGTCCCGGCGCGGCGACGAGTCCGCTAATCGAGATCACGCGCGCGCCGCCCCGAATCTGTTCCAGCGCAGTCTTGAATTCTGTGCTGTTCGCCAGGTCGCCTAACGCGGCGTCGAGTACTGAAGTTGGGGTTGTGGCTGTGGTCACTTGAAACGAAAAACTACTCCGGCGGAGGTTTGCAACTGATGGGTCGTCCCAAAAAACCGCTGGTGATGAATTAGTGTGTCGCCGGCATCAAATCTGAGGGCCAGGTTCCGCGACACATAGTATTCAAAGACCCCGCCTACATCCATGGCGAAGTTCGTCTTCGCCGGCTGTAAGCAGGGGCCGGGCTGCGACAGTGGGCAGACCAGGATGGGCGTGAAGGTAAAATGAACAAATCCCGGTCGCGCCTTTCCAAAGATCCCGAATTTTTGTTTTCGGAGACCCGCCTTGACGCCGAATAGCGCGAAAGTCTTTCTGCCCCATTCCGGGAAAAAAGTGTAAACAGAGTCTGTGGTCGGGAAGTAGTTCAACTCGGCTTCGGCGGCAACGTACTTGTTGAAGTTGTAAGTGAACCGTCCACCGAGACCCACGTTCTTATGCCGCCCACCCAGGTTGTAGGTCGGCGTGAAATCAAGAAAGGTAAAGTGCCCGCCAACCTCAACGCGGCGCGTCTGCGCCGACACTGCGGTTGCGCTCAACAACAGGAGAACTACAACTCCAGTGAAGGTCAACGACATTTTTTCAATCATCGGAGGTCTGGGTAGACGACAGTCTTTCCAAGATCTTCGAACTTGAAATTCCTTCGACAAACGGCAGGCTCACGACGTGCCCGCCCGCCGCCTCGACTTCCTCACGGCCATGAATTTGAGCGAGTGCATAATCACCGCCCTTAACCAACACGTCCGGTAGCAGTTCAGCGATCAATGATCGCGGCGAGATGTCATCAAAAATCGTGACGTAATCGACGAATTCCAGCGCCGCGAGAATCTCGGCCCGATCGGTTTCATTCATCAAAGGCCGCGGGTCGCCTTTCAGCTCGCGCACGGAACTATCGCTGTTAACCGCAACCACGAGTGCATCACCGAGCGTTTGCGCCAGACGCAGGTAACGCACGTGCCCGACATGCAGAATGTCGAATACACCGTTCGTGAATACGAGTTTCGTGCCGGCGTCGCGTAGAGCTCGGCGCTCGATGAGCAGTTCATCGCGCGTCAGAATCTTTTTTCGCATCGGAGTCAAACTGAAATTGTACGAGCGCAAATCGTAAACGGCAAAGTTTGCGACGAATGCAAAGTTACAGAACCGCGAGCGGTAGCGAGCGGGATAAAGCGCACCGCTCCTGATCACATATTCAGACTGTTCCAAACGAACCGGCCTCCTTATCCCGCTCGCTACCGCTCGCGGTTCTGTATCGCTCGCTCACTAACAAAAGTGTTTTGTCTATTCACGATTTACCATTTACTATTCACCGATTCACATGACGGTGCCTTTTCTCGAAGAAAACGATCAGACAGTCGCGCGCCGCGAGCATCTGGATGCGCTGCGTGCGCTCGTCGGTAACGTCTATC
>Ga0207675_100000255_pt1 | contig 50880 bp, 50 predicted proteins | sample KBSSwiS42_FD_184305 | JGI IMG/M metagenome (GOLD analysis project Ga0207675, IMG submission 184305) | Switchgrass rhizosphere microbial communities from Kellogg Biological Station, Michigan, USA - KBS Switchgrass S4-2 (SPAdes) (version 2) | ecosystem: Host-associated > Plants > Roots >...
TCGTTTCCCAAGAGCCTTTCCCCCGAACCCTCGAGTCTTTTGTTGGCCCTCCGCGCAGCAGCGCTACGGGCTGGTTCGAATCCCTTCGCCCGCTCCAGCCGTCGTCCTTCCGTGACGCGTAAACGGGTTCGCGGGCGAAAGGCGTCGCCCTTCACCCGCGGAAGCGAAGCGATTCTCTCGAGGAAGGGCGGCGGATGCCGCGCCTTACCACTGGATCGAGGTGTTCACCTTCTTGAGCACATAGGCCATGCTGAGGCTCGACAGGAATTTCTTCCAGGGGTCGGGGCCGACCGAATAGGTGCGTCCGCCGATTTCCCAAACGGCGACGGCGCGCCCGCTCAGGCCCGCGGCTTTGGCGCGAGCCTGGAGCTCGGCGAGCACCTTGTCCTGATCGCGCGGGCCCTTCATGCCGAAATTCCCGCTGAGCGGAAAGAGCAGCATGTCCTGTCCCTGCTCGCGGATATGAGCGACTTTGAAGGACGGCATAGATAACCTCGTCTCAATGTCGGGAGGATCGGGCGTGGCCGTCCTTCCCGAGGGATTCATCATGTACGCACCGGCGTGGCGAACCAAGCATGTGAAGGAATTATAGAGACTTTGTGGACGGTTGTTGTTAACGGGCCGTGTTTGTGCGGGTTACGGGCTTCGGCATCGTCTATCTTGCCGGCTGCGGCGGCTTCGCTATGAGCCGCCACCGAAGCTCCCCGTGAGTCGAATCGATACCCTGAGGACCTGTGCGATGGCCGGTTGTTCAGCGTCCGTTCGGATTTTGCCGCTAGTGGCTCGTGCGTTATGTTGAGACTGCTCGCCTCGCTTGCGCTGCTGCTCGCCCCGTCGGCTGCCTTGGCTGGTCCGGCGACCGACGGCAATTTCCAGCCGAGCGAATGGCGCAACCCCGGCAACACGGTGCACATACGCGCAGCGAACTGCGGCACCAATTTGTGCGGCGTGGTAGTGTGGGCGAGCACCGCGGCCAAAAGCGACGCCGGGGGCGACACGCAGCTTGTCGGCACCCAGATCCTGCGCAACTTCCACCCCGCCGGCCACAACAGCTGGCGTGGCAGCGTCTATGTCCCCGACATCCGGCACACCTTCTCGGGCACGCTCACCGTGGTCGATTCGGATACGATGGTCGGCAAGGGCTGCGTACTGTTCGGGCTGCTTTGCAAATCGCAGATCTGGACCCGGCTGCGCTAGGCTTTGCCAGAATAGACGCCGGCGATACCATCGCCGCATGCGAATCGCTCCGATCCTGCTAATTCTCCTGCCCGTCGCCGCGCATGCAGCCGACGATCCGGTGTGGCATAACCCTTCGAACAGCGTGCATGTGCGCTCCTATCCATGCGGCGCGAACATGTGCGGCGCGGTCGTGTGGGCGAACGACAAGGCGACTGCCGATGCGCGGCGCGGCGGCACCAGCCCACTGGTCGGCGCCGAACTGTTCCGCGACTTCGCACCCACCGGACCCGGTCTGTGGCGCGGCAAGGTGTTCGTTCCCGATATCAACAAGACCTTCAGCGGCACCGTGCGCCGCGTCGACGACGAAACGCTCGAAGCCAAGGGTTGCCTGGTCGGCCACATCGGCTGCCGCTCTCAGATCTGGAAGCGCGTGCACTAAGCGAAAGACGGAGAAAGGCATGATTCGCGTCGGGATCGGCGGCTGGACATTCGAGCCGTGGCGCGGGACCTTCTATCCCGAAGGGCTGTCGCAGAAGAAGGAGCTCGAATTCGCCAGCCGCGCGCTGTCGACGATCGAAATCAACGGCACCTATTATTCGACGTTCAAGCCCGCGACCTTCGCCGGATGGGCGGCGACCGTGCCCGACGGCTTCGTGTTCACGATCAAGGGCTCGCGCTTCTGCACCAACCGCAAAATCCTCGCCGAGGCCGGCGAATCGGTTGCGCGGTTCGTCGGCCAGGGGCTGGTCGAGCTCGGCGATAAGCTCGGGCCGATCTTCTGGCAGTTCATGGCGACGAAGAAGTTCGACCCCGACGATTTCGGCGCGTTCCTCGCGCTGCTGCCGCGCGAGCAAGCCGGCGTGAAGCTGCGCCACGCCGTGCAGGTGCGCCACGACAGCTTCCATGTGCCGGTGTTCGTCGACATGTGCCGCGATGCCGGCGTCGCGATCGTCTATGCCGATTCGCCCGAATATCCGGCGATCGCCGACATCACCGCGGACTTCGTCTATGCCCGGCTCGAGGCAGGCGAGGACGACAATCCGACCTGCTATCCCGCCGCCGACATTCCGAAATGGGCGAAGGTGGCCGAAAGCTGGGCGGCAGGCCGCAGGCCCGACGGCCTGCCCTATGCCAGCGACGTGGTTCCGCCGAAACAGTCGCGCGACACGTTCATCTTTTTCATCCACGGCGGCAAGGTACGCGCGCCCGCCGGAGCGCAGGCACTTGCCGCGGAGCTCAAAGCCCGAGCGGCCTGAGCGGCGCACCGACCGTGCCGGCGACCATCGCCGCCTGGATCCGCGGCACCGGCCAGACGCGCGCAAACGGCCCGACCAGCCAGTCGCGCAACACTGGCAGTAGCCGGCTGTCCGACTGGTAGATCGGGGTGAGCCAGCGGCTCATCATCTGGTAGCGCCGCACGTGCCGCGTGCGCATCGCAGTCGTGGCGGCGAGCGCATCGGCTAGCGAGTCATGTTCGCGCACCGCCTTGGCGAGCGCCCAGGCGTCGAGCAACGCCATGTTGGCGCCCTGGCCGAGCTGCGGGCTGGTCGCGTGCCACGAATCGCCGATATGGATCAGCGCTTCCTCGACGGGCGTATCGAGCGTGCGATGCGCATAGCTGGCGTGCGTGAGCTGCACCGGATCATGGATCGCATCGAGCAGCGGCTGTGCCTCGGGCCAGAGCGCAGCCACTTGTGCCTTCCACGGCGCCAATCCGGCCACGCGCCATTTGGGCAGCTTGTCGCCGCGGATCGACCAGAAGAACGCCGCCTGTTCCTGCGTCTGGCCGAAGAGCCGTCCGATCGGCAGCACGCCGGCCATCGTGTGTGCGCCGACATAGCGCTGCTGCAAGGCATGCGCGTCGAGCCCCGCCGGCAACGGCAGGCTCGCCCACAACGCGCCATAGGTCAGCGCGCGCGTGGTTGGCGGCGTCAGCACCGACCGCACGCCGAGCGCGTCGACCAGCAGGTCGAACGGTCCGGCGGTGCTGCCGTCCTGGAACAGCAGGCGGCGGCCGTCGCTCGCCATCGCCGCGCGCGTGATAGTGCGGCCGGTCTCGATGCGGATTCCCGCCGCGACGACAGCGCCGTGAAGGATCGCGAACAATGTCGCGCGGTGCACGCCGATACCGAATGCGTCCGGCCCGAGCGCGGCATAGCGCACGTCGAGCACCGTGCGGCGACCCGCGCAGCCATGCAGCCGATCGATCCGCGCGCCCTGCGCGAGCAGCGCTTCGCCCAGGCCCATGGCGTGCAGCACCGCCAGTCCCACCGGCTGGATCATCAGCCCCGAGCCCAAAGGCCGCGGCGCGTCGAACCGTTCGAACAGAGTCACCTCATGCCCGTCGCGGCGCAACAACAGCGCGGCGGCCAATCCGGCCGGCCCACACCCTGCGATGGCGACCGTCAAGGGTTTCAGAACGCGGCGATCCCGGTGATTGCGCGCCCGAGGATCAGCCCGTGCACGTCATGCGTGCCTTCATAGGTGTTGACCGTCTCGAGATTGATCGCGTGGCGCATGACGTGGAATTCGGCCGAGATGCCGTTGCCGCCGTGCATGTCGCGCGCGACGCGCGCGATATCGAGCGCCTTGCCGCAATTGTTGCGCTTGAGCAGCGAAATGCCCTCCGGCGCGAGCGTGCCCTCGTCGAACATGCGTCCTGCGCGCAGCACGGCCTGGAGCCCGAGCGCGATCTCGGTCTCCATATTGGCGAGCTTCAACTGGACGAGCTGGTTGGCGGCAAGCGGTTTGCCGAACTGTGCGCGATCGAGCGTATACTGCCGCGCGGCTTCGAAACAGGCTTCGGCCGCGCCCATGCTGCCCCAGGCGATGCCGTAGCGCGCGCGGTTGAGGCAGCCGAACGGTCCCTTCAGGCCCTGGACGTCGGGCAGCAACGCGTCTTCGCCGACTTCGACGCCGTCCATCACGATTTCGCCGGTGATCGACGCGCGCAGCGAGAGCTTGCCTTCGATCTTGGGCGTGCTCAGCCCCGCGAGCCCGCGTTCGAGCACGAATCCCTTGATCGCGCCGCCATGCGCTTCGGACTTGGCCCAGACGACCATGACATCGGCAATCGGCGAATTGGTGATCCACATCTTGCTGCCGGTGAGGCGATAGCCGCCGTCGATCCGCGCGGCGCGCGTGCGCATCGATCCGGGATCGGACCCGGCGTCGGGCTCGGTCAACCCGAAGCAGCCGATCCATTCGCCGGTCGCGAGCCTGGGCAGATATTTCTCGCGCTGCGCCTCGGTGCCATAGGCGTGGATCGGGTACATCACGAGCGAAGACTGCACGCTCATCGCCGAGCGATAGCCCGAATCGACGCGCTCGACTTCGCGCGCGACCAACCCATAGGCGACATAGCCGAGCCCGGCGCCGCCATAGGTTTCGGGGATCGTCGCACCGAGCAGCCCCAGCGCGCCCATCTCGGACATGATCTCGCGATCGAACCGCTCCTCGAGGAACGCCGAGGTCACGCGCGGGAGCAGTTCGCCCTGCGCGTAATCGCGCGCGGCGTCACGCACCATCCGCTCCTCGTCAGTGAGCTGTTGGTCGAGCCCGAACGGGTCCTGCCAGTCGAAACTGCCCATTTTTGCCATGGGCTTGTCCTAGGGCGTGTGCGGAGCCGATTGAACCCCCTGCTTTCTCTCAGCGAAACCCCACATCGATAAACTTCTGCTGCGCCGGGTGACGATGAGGCGGTTTATCGCCGCGGCGCCTTGAGCGCCGCCTCTTCGAGCGTGGCCAACCCGTGCTGGGCATCGATGTAGCGCTTCGCCGCCGCCATCCAGTCGTCGGCGTTGCGCGCGCCGGGGAGGCGCGCGACTTCGGCGAGCGCGGCTTCGACCTGGCCCTGGTCGAGTGCGCGGCGGGCGCGCTTGATGCGTTCGGCCGGCCGCGGGCTGGGCACGTCTTCGCGGCGGAGCACGACGAGGTCGCCCAACTGCCGGCGGAAGATCGTGAACCAGCTCTCATCGGGATTGCCGACCGCGGCGCGCGGCGCGATCTGGTCGAGCGCGAAACGCAGATCCTCGAGCGTGACCGGCTTTTGCGCCGCAGTGACGATCGCCGCGACGGCTTCGCGCTGCGCGTCGCCGAAGCGCCCGTGGAGCTCGGGTTCGAGATAGCCGAGCGGCTGGCCCCGCGTGAGCGCGCGTCGCGCCGCCTGCACCACCATCAGCGCCTCGGCGCGCGCGGCATAGGCAGCGGCATTGCGCGCACCATTCTCGATGCCGGTCAGCCGCAACGCGAGCTGGTCGAGCTGCACCGAAATCGCCTGCTCGCGCACGGTGAGAATCGCCGAATCGGCGCGCGGCATCCCCGCGGCGGGAAGCGGGGTTGGGGTGGCGACGGGCGTCGGCGTTGGAGCCGGCGCCGGCGCGCCCATGCCGAACCAATGGAAGCTGAACGCGAGCAGCATCGCCAGCACCCCGCACAGGAACGCGGCGACACCGACCGTCCAGGGGCTGCGCGCCCAGGACATTCGGTCGCTTTCAGTCGCCAGAGGCTCGTCGCCGATCACGTGCCCCTTATTCCCCGGCGCGTGGCTCGCGGTCAATCGGGCAGCGCGAGCGCCAAGTCGATCAATGCTTCGGAGCTCGGTTCGGCCGCCACTGCAATCTGCCGCCATCCTCCGCCGGCCGCGGCAGCCGCCACCGCGCTCACCGCTGCGAGCGCGATTTCGGCACGACCCAGGCCATGCTCCTCGGCAAGCCCGGCGAGTCGCCGGCCCGCGCGCGCCGACTGGATCAACGCGACGCTGCCGTGGAGCCGACGCGCGGCGTCACGGTCGATGGGCAGCACTTCGCTCGCATACACCGCGATGATCTCGGCGATCGCGCCGCCTGGTTCGAGCGTCCGTTCGCGCCCGCCGATGTGCAGCGCGCGCCGCACGCCGCTCGCGGTCGCCGCCGCGACCAGCTCGGCGGCGCCGCCGTTCCCGACGCTCGCGATCGAGAACCCGGCGCGCCGCGCCACCTGAGCGGTGGCATTGCCGACTGCATATACGGGCAGGTGGAGAAGCGCGGCCAGGCCGGCACCCCCGTGGCGGACGGCATTGGCGCTGGTGATCACCAGCGCATCGAACCGCGCCGGATCGGGCATTTGCCAGGCGAGCGGGCGCACTTCGAACAGCGGCAAGCGAATGGCGATGCGCCCGCGCGCTTCGATTGCAACCGCCGTCACGCCGTTGCCCGGCTCGGGTCGCAGCACCGCGATCGGGCGCGTCACGCCGCGAACAGGCGGCGTACCGCCGGTGGCGCGCGCGCGATCAGGTCGGCGGCGAGCGCCTGCGCGACCGCGACGCCGTCGACGCCCGAGCGCTCGCCGGCAACGTGGGCGCTCCCATCCTCGGCAAGCAACTCTGCGCGCAACCGTAGCGTGTCGCCGTCGAGCGTTGCCAGCGCTGCGACCGGCGAGTGACAATCGGCGTGCAATGCTGCGAGCAGCGCGCGTTCGGCGAGCACGCAGCGATGCGTCGGCGCATGGTCGATTGCGGCGAGGAGATGCCGAGTCGCGGTATCGTCCGCACGCGCTTCGATTCCCACGGCGCCTTGCGCCGGCGCGGGCAGCATCTCGTCGAGCGCGATAGCGATGCCGACGTCGCGGCCGAGCCGTTCGAGCCCCGCTGCGGCGAGCAACGTCGCGTCGGCCTCGCCGCTCGCGAGCTTGGCGAGCCGCGTGTCGACATTGCCGCGAAACAGGACGGTGGAGAGATCGGGCCGCAGTTTGCGCAGTTGCGCCGCACGCCGTGGCGAGCTTGTGCCGACCACAGCATTCGGCCTGAGCGCCGCGATCGAATCGGCGCCGACCAGCCGGTCGCGGACATCGGCGCGTGGCAGCATAGCAGCGATCGCGATGGCTTCGGGACGAATTGTCTCGACATCCTTCATCGAATGCACGGCGCAATCGATCTCGCCGGCGAGCAGCGCGCGGTCGAGTTCCTTGGTCCAGAGTGCCTTGCCGCCGATCTCGGCGAGCGCGCGGTCCTGCACCTTGTCGCCGGTGGTGCGGATCACCACGATTTCGATATCGTCGTGCCGCCGGCCGTGCGCCGCGGCGACCGTGTCGCGCACGAGGTGCGCCTGAACGAGCGCGAGCGGCGATCCGCGCGTACCAAGCCGAAAGTGGGTCATCGCTTGCGCTAATGCCCCGCAGGACTAGATGGACGCAATGTCCCTGATCCTTGGCCTGGAATCGAGCTGCGACGAGACCGCCGCCGCGCTGGTCACCAGCGACCGGCGCATATTGGCGCACAAGCTCGCCGGGCAGGAGGCCGCGCATCGTCCCTATGGCGGCGTGGTTCCCGAGATCGCCGCGCGCGCGCATGTCGAAGTGCTGGCGCCGCTGGTCGAGGCGGCGCTCGCCGAAGCCGGGGTGACGCTCGCCGAGGTCGACGCAGTCGCCGCGACGGCAGGACCGGGACTGATCGGCGGTGTGATGGTCGGGCTGATGACCGGCAAGGCGCTCGCGCTCGCCGCGGGCAAGCCGCTCGTCGCGGTCAACCATCTCGAGGGCCATGCGCTCTCGCCGCGGCTCGCCGACGCGACGCTCGACTTCCCCTATCTGCTGCTGCTCGTCTCGGGCGGGCATTGCCAGCTGCTGCTGGTCGAAGGCGTCGGACGCTACCGGCGGCTCGCGACGACGATCGACGATGCCGCTGGCGAGGCGTTCGACAAGACGGCCAAGCTGCTGCGGCTCGGCTTCCCAGGCGGTCCGGCAGTCGAGCGCGCCGCTGCGCTCGGCGATCCCCGCGCCGTGCCACTGCCGCGGCCGCTGGTCGGATCGAGCGAGCCGCATTTCTCGTTCGCAGGACTCAAGAGTGCGGTCGCGCGCGTTGCGAACGACTATTCGCCCGAAGATCTCGCGGCGTCGTTCCAGCAGGCCGTGGTGGACTGTTTGGTCGACCGTACGCGGCGGGCGCTCGCCGGCACCCTGCCAACCGCGCTGGTCGTCGCCGGTGGTGTCGCGGCAAACAAGGCCGTGCGCGCGGCACTCGAGGCGTTGGCGGCCGAGCACGGCCTCCGCTTCGTCGCGCCGCCCTTGTGGCTGTGCACGGACAATGCCGCGATGATCGCCTGGGCAGGCGCCGAGCGCTTCGCCGCGGGGTTCACCGATCCGCTCGATGTGCCGCCACGCCCGCGCTGGCCGCTCGATCCCGATGCCGAACAGGTGCGCGGAGCGGGAGTGAAGGCGTGAGCGACAAGGTGATCGGAATCGCAGGTGCGGGCGCTTGGGGCACGGCGCTTGCGCAGGTGCTGGCAAAAGGCGGCGCTGAAGTCCGCCTGTGGGCACGCGAGCCCGAAGTGATCGAAGCGATCAACGACCGTCGCGAAAATCCTCTGTTTCTTCCCGGCGTAGCGCTTTCTCCGAACATCCGGGCGACCGGCGACATCCGCTGGATCGCCGAGACCGATGCAGTGCTCGTCGTGACGCCCGCCCAACACACACGCGCCGTGCTGCGCGACATGCCGTGCAATGCCCAGCCCCTGATTCTCTGCTCGAAAGGGATCGAGAGCGGCAGCCTGAAATTCCTGCATGAGGTCGCGGACGAGGAAGTCGGCGGCTCCCCGATCGCCGTGCTGTCGGGACCGACTTTCGCCAACGAAGTCGCGGCGGGACTGCCCACTGCCGTGACGCTCGCAGCGCAGGATCTCGCAACGGCGAACAGGCTCGCCGAGCTGATCGCGCTGCCCATGTTGCGACCCTATGTCTCGACCGACCTCGCCGGAGCCGAGATCGGCGGCGCAGTCAAGAATGTGCTCGCGATCGCATGCGGTGTGGTCGAAGGCGCCGGGCTCGGCCAGAACGCGCGCGCCGCGCTGATCGCGCGCGGATTTGCCGAGATGACGCGGTTCGGCCTCGCCAAGGGTGCACGCGCCGAAACGCTTGCTGGCCTGTCCGGCCTCGGTGACCTGGTGCTCACTTGCTCGTCGACCAGCTCGCGCAATTTCTCGCTCGGCGTCGGGCTCGGCCGCGGTGGCAGCGCACACGAACTGCTCGCCGACCGCCGAACCGTCGCGGAAGGTGCATTCACTGCGCCGGTGCTGCGCGAAGCGGCGCAGGCGATCGGTGTCGACATGCCCGTGACCGAAGCGGTGTGTGCACTGCTCGCCGGCACGCCGGCGGCGCGCGTGATCGATGCGCTGCTCGCGCGCCCGCTCAAGGAGGAAGCCGCATGAAATGGGCGGCGATGCTGCGCGGCATCAACCTGGGAAAGCGCCAGCTCAAGAAAGACGAACTGATCGCCGCCGCCCAGGCACTGGGCTATACCGGCGCGCGAACCTTGCTCGCCTCCGGGAACCTGGTGTTCGACGCGGGCGCGGCAAAGGCCGAAGCGATCGAGCGCGATCTCCACGCCTCGGTCGAGAAGCTCCATGGACTCAAGTCCGACGTGTTCGCGCGCGATCTCGCCACGCTCGACAAGCTGATCGCAGACAATCCGTTCCCCGAAGTCGCGCGCGAGCGGCCGAGCCAATTGCTGGTGCTGTTCCATCGCGACGCCTTCCCGACCGAGCTGCTCGACAAGGTCGCGGAACGCTATGACGGGCCCGAGCGGCTGCACGCTATCGGCCGCGAGCTGTTCATCGACTTCCCGGAAGGCCAGGGCCGCTCCGAACTGGGGCCGGTGATGGCCAAGCTCAAATTCCCGATCGGTACGGGGCGCAACTGGAACACCGTGGCCAAGCTTGCCGAGATGCTCCGCTGACTCCGTCCGGTCCCCGGAATCGGCCGGTTTTACCGCAATAACAGGGATAATTTCGCGAAAATCGCGAAAGAGCAGGGCTTTTTTCCTCAGCCGCGCTCAGCTCGGCCGAAATATCGGCACGCAATCAGTCACTTACGCGCCCAATCTCCACTTTCCTGTTCCTGGCCGGAGCAGGGCGTTTTAGCGCGCCGAGCAGGGGATCTACGGACCGGAGCAGGTGCTCTCGAGCACGCTCGCAGGGAGGAGCGCTCGAGTCAAAAATCGACCGCCACGCCTTTCAATTCCCAATCGCCGTAGCGCGTCGGATCCTTCCCGAGCGGGTCGTCTTCCTTCCGTCCCTCTTCCGGCTTGGGCACCGGCGGGCTCTTCGAGAGATAGGCGGGAGGCTTCACATGCGGCGGGCGACAGCCCATGGGCGTTTGCTCCATTGAACAGGTTCCCCATGCCAGAACGCCGCGCCCGCGCAAACCGCTCCGCTGCCGAACCGCCCGGCGTTCCCGCACGCCGCGCCGCATTGCGGCTGCTCGACGCCGTGCTGCGCCGCGGGCTCGCGCTCGAAGCCGCTATGGATGCGGCGGCATCCGGCCTCGAGGGGCCGGACCGAGGGCTGGCGCATGCCATCGCCGCCGAGACGCTGCGCCGCCTGCCCGATCTCGACGCGCTGATCGATTCGGCGACGGCGAGGCCGCTGCCCGACGACGCCAAGGCGCGGTTCGCGCTGCGCATCGCGCTGGTCCAGGCGCTCGCGCTCGGCACGCCGCCACACGCCGCGATTTCGACGGTGCTGCCGCTGATCGACGGCGGGCCACGCAAGCTGGTGCACGGCGTGTTCGGCGCGCTGCTCCGCCGCCCGGCGACGCTGCCCGAGGTCCCGGCGTTGCCCCCAATGGTCGCCGCACGCTGGGGTGCGAGCTGGGGTGATGCCGTGGTCGCCGCCGCCGCGCAGGCAGTCGCCGCGCCGCCGCCGCTCGACCTGACGCTCAAGGGCGACGCGCCGGCAGACGGCGTCAGCCTGCTCTCCGGCCATGTGCGGTTGCCCGCCGGTACCAGCGTGCCTGCGATCGAAGGCTATGCCGAAGGCGGCTGGTGGGTGCAGGATCTCGCGGCGTCGCTGCCCGCGCGGATGATCGGAAGCGGCACTGGCACTGCGCTCGACCTCTGCGCTGCGCCGGGCGGCAAGACGCTCCAGCTCGCCGCGGCGGGCTGGCAAGTGACGGCAGTCGACATCTCCGAGAGCCGCCTCGCGCGGCTGCGCGAGAACCTCGCGCGCACTTCGCTCAGTGCCGAGGTCGTGGCTGCCGATCTGCTCGACTGGGTGCCGCGCGCGCCGGCCGACGCGGTGCTGCTCGACGCGCCGTGCAGCGCGACGGGAATCTTCCGCCGCCATCCCGACGTGCTCCACCGCGTGCGCGCCCCGCTGATCGCGGAAATGGCCGCGCTGCAGAGCCGGCTGCTCGCGCGCGCCGCCGATTGGGTGCGGCCAGGCGGGCTGTTGGTCTATGCGACTTGCTCGCTCGAGCCGGCCGAGGGCGAGGCGCAGCTCGCGCATTTCCTGAGCACGCGCGCCGATTTCGCGCTCGACCCGATCCTGGCCGACGAGCTGCCGGACGAGCTGCCGCCGCATTCACGCGGCTGGCTGCGCACGCTGCCGGGCGCGCTTGCGGAACAAGGTGGGCTGGACGGCTTCTTCATCGCGCGGCTGATGCGGATCTCCTGAAGGTCTTCGTCTCCTTCCGTCAGTTTTGAGGACGGTGACGGGAGCAGTTGCGGGCAGGTCTGCCCGTGCTACAGACTCACCATGAAGCCCGTCCGCATCGCGCCGTCCATTCTTTCCGCCGATTTCGCGCGGCTTGGCGAAGAAGTGCGCGCGATCGACGCAGCGGGCGCGGACTGGATCCATGTCGATGTGATGGACGGGCATTTCGTGCCCAACATCACGATCGGACCATCGGTGGTGAAGGCGCTCCGGCCGCACAGCGCCAAACCGTTCGACGTGCATCTGATGATCGCCCCTGTCGACCCGTTCCTCCACGCGTTCGCCGATGCCGGCGCCGATTGCATCTCGGTGCATCCCGAAAGCGGACCGCATCTTCACCGCACGCTCCAGACGATCAAGGCGCTGGGCAAGCGCGCCGGCGTGGTACTCAATCCGGCGACGCCGCTCGACGCAGTCGATCATGTGTTCGACCTGATCGACTTGATCCTGGTGATGAGCGTCAACCCCGGGTTCGGCGGGCAGAAGTTCCTCGACTCGCAGCTCGCCAAGATTGCCGAACTGCGCCGCCGGATCGACGAATCGGGTCGCGACATCGACCTCGAGGTCGATGGCGGCGTCGATCGCACCACCGCGCCGCGCGTGATCGCTGCCGGCGCCGATGCACTGGTCGCCGGGACCGCAAGCTTCGAGGGCGGTGCCGGACGCTATGCCGACAACATCGCCGCGTTGAGGGCCGGGTGAGCGACGCGCCCCCCGGTCCCGGACCCGACGGGATCGAGGAAGGGAAGCGGCTGATCCGTATCGGCGGCGACCGCGGGCTGTCGCTCGCCGACCGGATCAGCGAAAAACTGCAGCGCCTCGCCTGGCAGACACCGCTGCACAGCCTGCGGCTGCGCGGGCGACACCCGCTCAAGCTGATCACGGTTGCCGACGATCCGTTCGCGGGCGACGTCGATCGCGGCAATGCGCTGCTCGACGGGCGGCTGAGCTTCCGTGGCGAAGTCCGAGATTTCGACAAGCTCAACCTCGCCAAGCCCGATTTTTCGAAGGCGTTCGCCGAGCATCTGCACGGCTTCGCCTGGCTGCGCGACCTGTCGACCGTCGCGACCCGCGCGCAGGGCGCACCCGTTGCCGAGACCCTGATGCGGCTATGGCTCGCGCAGCACGGCGAGAAGCTTTCCGAGCCGGCTTGGCGCGCCGATTTATGGGGACGGCGGATCCTGATGTGGGTGGCGCATGCGCCGCTGATCCTATCGAGCGCCGACCTGGTCTATCGCTCGGCGGTGCTCCACGCGCTGGCACGCGGTGCACGGCATATCGATCGGGCGGCCGACCGCGTGGCGATCGGCACGCCGCGCGTCGCCGCCTGGTGCGGCGTGATCGCGGCCGGGCTGATGATTCCCGGCGGCGATCCCCGCAGGGTATTCGGCGAAGCCGGGCTGCAGCGTGCGCTCGCCGGCGCGCTCTATGACGATGGCGGCAGCGTCACGCGTTCGCCGCTCGGCCAGCTCGACCTGGTGATGCTGCTCAGCCAGCTGGTCGAGACCTATGCCGCGCGGCGCTCTGAGCCGCCCGAGTTCCTGATGGGCACGCGCAGCAAGATGGTGGCTGCCCTGCTCGGCGTGTGCCACGGCGACCGCGGACTCGGCAGCTGGCAGGGCTGCGCGCCGATGGGCGGTGACACGATCGGCCCGATCATCGAAGCGACCGGCGTGCGCACGCGCGCGCTGCGCCAGTCGCGCGAATGGGGCTATCAGCGGCTTACCAACGGCGCGACGGTGGTGATGATGGACGCCGCGCCTCCGCCGGTCGCGCGGCTGGTCGAAGGCGGCTGCGCCTCGACACTGGCATTCGAATTCTCCGACGGCCCACACCGCGTCGTCGTCAATTGCGGTGGCGGGCGCACGCTCGATACGCGATTGCCCGCGGCGCTCGGCGAGGCGCTGCGCACCACCGCGGCGCATTCGACCTTGGTGGTCGGTGACAGCAATTCGACTGCGATCCACCCAGACGGCACGCTCGGTCGCGGCGTGATCGAAGTCGAACTCAGCCGCCAGGAAAGCGACGCCGCGAGCCGTATCGAAGCGAGCCACGACGGCTATGCCCGCCGCTTCGGCCAGGTGCATCGCCGCACGCTCGCGCTCTCGACCGACGGGCGCGACCTGCGCGGCGAGGATTCGCTCATCCCGATCGGCGCGGTGCGGCGTAAACGGGCCGAGCCGGTGTTCGCGATCCGCTTCCATCTCGCACCTGGAATCGAAGTCACGCCGACCGCCGATGGCCAGGCGGCGCTGCTGCGGCTGCCGGGCAACAAACTGTGGCAATTCCGCTGCCGCGGCGGCGTGCTGGCGATCGAGGATTCGCTGTGGATCGATGCACGCGGCCGGCCGCTCAACACGCAGCAGCTGGTGGTGAGCGGCGAGGCGTTACCGGGCGGGACGAGCGTGAGCTGGCTGTTCCACAAGGCGCGGTGATTGTTCAGAAGTTGACCATCCGCTGCGTTGCGGGCGTGGGAATCGGCCCGAAATGCGGGATTGCTGCGCACCCTATAGAGGCGTAGACTGAACGGCATGGAGAGGATGTTGCGCCTGGCGGTTCTGCCGCTGGCACTGCTCGCGTTGGGAGCTTCCAATCCGGAGCAGCAGCCGGGCAAACCCGATGCGCAACCGGTAGCGGACGATCTCGTTTCCAGCCTGCAACTGGGCGATCTCGAAAACCGGCTCACCGTAGGGGTCCAGCTCAACGCCGCGGGACCGTTTCGCTTCGTGATCGATACCGGTGCCGAGCGGTCGGTCGTGTCGCGGGAACTCGCCTCGCATCTCGGGCTCGTCGCGGGCCGTCGCATTCCGATGACGACGATGACTGAGTCGAGCATGGTCAACACCGTGATCGTGCCAAGCCTGATGATTCCCGCCGTCGGCGAGCGCAAGGCGATCGAAGCCCCGGCGATGGAAGCGCGCCATCTCGGCGCCGCCGGACTGCTCGGGCTCGACACGCTCGAAGGGCGGCGCGTGACGATCGATTTCGATGCCGGCACCATGGCAGTGCGCCCGGCGCGAGCGCGCACCGAGCGAAGCGATCCGAACGAGATCGTGGTTCGCGCCAAGAGCGCGCTCGGCCAGCTGATCGTCACCGATGCCTCTTATTACGGTACCAAGATCCGCGTGGTGATCGATACCGGCGCGCAAGTCAGCATGGGGAACAGCGCGCTGCTCGAGCGCTTGCGGCGTCATCGCAAGAATGTGCAGTCGATCACGCTCACCAGCGTGACCGGCGGGCAAATCACCGTCGACTATGGCCTTGTCGAGGGCATCCGGCTGGGCGAGGTTGAATTCTCCACCATGCCGATCGCCTTTTCGGATGTGCTGCCGTTCAAGCGCTTCGGACTCATGGACAAACCTGCGCTGCTGTTGGGTATGGACGCGCTGCGCAGCTTCCGCCGCGTCGACATCGATTTCGCCAATCGCGAAGTGCGTCTTCTGGTCCCGCGCGATTCGCTGGTGCGCCCGCTGTCGACGGGCTCCATCGTTGGGGGCGGAGGGCTCGACTCGGGCGTCAGGAGCATCCCGATACGCTAGCGGTCGGGCACCGCCTTGGAATGCGCAGCTGCGTATTCCAAAGGCCCTTGACGCATCGCGGCCGTTGCCGGCCCCGAATTTTCGCCCTAGGTGCGATGCATGGTTCCCTTTTCGTTCGCAGGGCATCGCCTGTGCGCGCTTGCCGAAGGCGCATTGTTCTGGCCGGCGCGGCGCGCACTGCTCGTCGCCGATCTGCACTTCGAGAAAGCCAGCTGGTTCGCTGCGCGCGGACAGATGCTGCCGCCCTATGATTCGCTCGCCACATTGAGTGAACTGGCACGGCTGGTCGATCACACCGGTGCCGCCGAGCTCTGGTGCCTGGGCGACAGCTTCCACGATTCCGCCGGGTGCGAACGGCTGAGCCCGGCGGCGCGCGCCGCGCTGACCGGGCTGACCGCGCGGCTGGCGTGGACCTGGGTCGCCGGCAATCATGATGCGGCACTGACCGATCCGTGCGGAGGCGAAGTCCGCGTCGAGGCCGAGGTCGACGGACTGGTGCTACGGCATGAGGCCGATCCCTATGAGCTGCGCCCCGAGCTTTCCGGCCATTTCCACCCGAAGCTGCGCGTGTCGCATCGCGGGCGCTCGGTCGCGCGGCGATGTTTCGTCGCGACCGGCAACAAGCTGATCCTTCCGGCGTTCGGGGCGTTCACCGGCGGTCTCGACGCCGGCCATCCCGAGATTGTGCGCGCCGTCGGCCGCGGCGCCGAGGCGCTGATCGCGGTCGAGGACCGGCTACTGCGGTTTCCGATCCCCGCCTAGAACCCCAACGGTGCGGGAATGCGCTAGCCCAGGCTGCGCATGACCTCGCCCACCGTCGCGCAGCGGATGCCCAAAGCCGGGATCGCATCGAGCAACCGGCTGAACTCGCCCGACGAAACGAAGCCGTTCGAAGCCGCGCCGTCGCCGATCTCGTGGAATACCAGCACTGCCCAACGACTGCCGGCTTGCGCGCGGCGGAGATAGGCGAGCACAGTATCGAGCGTGTCGGCATCATAGCCGAGCGCCAGCGCCTGGAGCTGGTACGGGTGGCGCCGCGCCCAGGCGATCGGGTTGGGCGGGCCTTCGCTGGTGCGCGCACTGGCGATCGCGTTCCGGCGCAGCAGCCGCGCAAAGCGATGCGCCTGCGCGTTGGCCGACCCCGATCCGAGATCGGTAACGTCGCAGGGGTAGGCGAAATCGCGCACGCGCTGGGTACCGAAGCGTGCGTCCAGCCAGCGCTCGATCGGCGCCAGCTCGCGGCGTTGGTATTGCGCGGCGGTCAGTCGGGCCAAGTCGCACGGGTGATGCGTGCTGTGATCGGCGACCTCATGCCCTTCACGGCCGACCCGGGCCCAATCCTCGGCGCGCGCTTCGATATTTTCCAGGGTGACGTAGAAAGTTCCGTGCATCCGGCGCTTGTCGAGCTCGGGTACGGCGATGTCGAGCTGGCTGTTCAAGCCGTCATCGAAGGTCAGGCTGACGATTCCGTCCTGCCAGCCGCGCGCGTCGGCGGGCGCAGCGCACAGCAGCGCGGAAAGCCCGATCAGCAGCGATCGGCGCGTGAGAAGTCGATCATGCACGCGGTCCATTGTCGCGCCGCGCGTGACAGAAGGCTGAACATCCTGTCCAGCGGAAAAGGGAATAGAAGTAAGTTACTGTATCGAAACAATTTGCGCTTTTTTTCGTGCTGCATCGCGGCATATTTAGCCGGGGCACCCTCAAGATGAAGTCATATCGGGGAGGGTTTGCTCTCGGCACAACCTATCTCTTTGGGAAACTGCATTATTGTTGCAGCGCACCCTAATCCTAGCGAAATCGTTAACGTTCTGCTATGGATCGAGGCCCGGTCGGTTCGTGTCGTTCCGGTAACAATCAGGAGACCAGGATATGCTGTCGGCGATCGCCTGGTTGGTGCTGCTACCCGCGGCCACTGTCACGACCGTCTTCCTGATCGAAACCCTCTGTGGCCTTTTGCCGTTCCGTCGTGAATCGCCCGGCGGCAAGCCGCTCTCGGTCACCATCGTGATGCCCGCACACGACGAAGCTGCCTGTATTGCGGCGACCATCGCCATGCTTCGCGCCGAAGCGCCCGAGGCGCGGCTGCTCGTGGTTGCCGACAATTGCACCGACGACACTGCCGAAATCGCGCGCGCCGCGCAGGCCGACGTGATCGAGCGCACCGATCGCGACCGGCGCGGCAAGGCCTATGCGCTCGCGTTCGCCCGCGATCATCTCGCGGTCGATCCGCCCTCGGTCGTTATCGTGATCGATGCCGACGCACTCGTCGAGCGCGGCAGCGTCGCCCGCCTGGCGAGCGCCGCGGGCAAATGGGACGCGCCCGTACAGGCCAATTATCTGTTTCGGCCACGTCTCGACGCTGGACCGATGGTCCAGATCTCGGGTTTCGCGTTGCTGCTCAAGAATAAGGTGCGCCAACGCGGGCTCGCCGCGTTGCGCGCGCCTGTCGAGCTCGCCGGAAACGGCATGGCGTTTCCTTGGCGGATTTTCGCCAGCGCGCCGCTCGCGTCGAGCGACTTGGCGGAAGACGTAAGCCTCGGCATCCACCTAGCGCGCGTAGGCGATCCTCCCCGACTACTCTCGACGGCGACGATCTGGTCGACTCCGGCGAGCCAGCGCTCGACGCTCGGTCAGCGCAAGCGCTGGGAGCGCGGCTTCATCAGCCTCGCTCGGCGCGAGGCGCCGTCCCTATTGATTTCGGGCCGCGCGCCCTTGGTCTGGCTCGGGCTGCACCTGATGGTGCCGCCGCTTGCGCTGCTCATGGCGGTGAACTTCGTCGCACTGGTCGTGCTGATCGGAATTGCCGTCGTAGACGGGCCGGCGATGCCACTGCTGGTGCACAACCTGCTGCTCGGCCTGGTCGCCTTGACGATCCTCGGCGTCTGGATCGGGCCGGGCCGCGAGCAGATCCAGGTGCGCGGGCTGCTGTATGTGCCGATCTACATGCTGTGGAAGCTGCCGATCTACGGTGGCGCACTTCTCGGGCGCCAGATGGGCTGGAACCGCACCCCACGCGACTGAGCCTCGCTATGCCACTGCGGACATCAGCGGGCAGGTTCGCTCGATGGTCGACGCGATGCCCGGCGGGCATTGCGCCCACCGGGTATCGCGCCGCAATGCCGGCAGCAGAAGCTACGTATGCTTCGCTGCAATGGCAGCTCGCGATATAAACAACCTTTACAGTATCCCTCGCGGTGCCGCGGGCCGCGGCAATCGCCATCACTGCGCCCGGGCGGCCATCAGCACCGGCCGGGCGTATGCCGCGACTACCCGGTCGCGCAGCGGAGCGATCTCGGCGTGCTTCGCCCGCACGCAACGCCGGTCGGCGAAACGCTGCCCCGTGATGACACTGCCGACCCCCTCGGAACAGATCGAGGAAATGGCCCATGCCAGCCGGCGGTCGAGCGATTTGACTCCGGCGGGGGTCGACAAGTCGAGATCGGCATAACGTACATGGATCGCACGTTGCGCCTCCTCAGCGTGCGCGCCGAGTGGCAGCAGGGGCAGCGCGGCAAGAAGGATCGGGAGCAGTTTCATGTCGGGTCTCCTCAGTCGGTGAGGTCGCCCAATTGAACCCGTTTCGCACGCCGGACCAGCAAAGCGCTAGGCTCATATTATAAACTGTGCTTATATAAGGCCATGTCGCACCTGCCCCCGCTCACAGCCGTTCGCGTATTCGAGGCCGCGGCGCGGCACGAGAATTTCAGCCGGGCGGCCGACGAACTCGCGATGACGCAGGCGGCGGTGAGCTATCAGATGAAGCTGCTCGAGGAACGGCTGGGCGTTACGCTGTTCGTCCGACACGGACGCGGCATGGCGCTCACCGATCTCGGTCGCCGCATCGCGCCGCAGGTTTCCGGCGCATTCAACACGCTGCGCGACGCCTTTGCCTTGGCCCGCGCGGAAAATGATTCGATCCTGTCGATCACGGCACCGCGCACCTTCGCGACCAACTGGCTCGCCGGCCGGCTGGGCGATTTCCACCAGGCGCGCCCCGATCTGGCGGTGCGGCTCGACGTCACGGACGAGATGGTCGATCTCGCTGCGAGCGAATTCGATGCCGCCATCCGCGGTATGCCCCGGCCCTCGCCGGGGCTCGTATCGCATTTCCTGATGCGCATGCCGGTGACGCCGCTCGCAAGTCCGTCGTTCCTCGCGGCGCATCCGCTCGCCACGCCCGACGATCTGCTCACCGTTCCGCGCCTGTCGCCCGAGGACGATTGGTGGGATCTGTGGTTCGAATCGATTCCGGGCTCCGGCGTTCGGCGCAATGACAGTCCCGGCATCCGTTTCGAGTCCCAGGTGCTCGATGGGCATGCCGCGATCGCCGGGCACGGCGTCGCGATCCTTTCGCCGCCGATGTTTCGATCAGCGATCGACCAGGGGCTTCTGGTCCAGCCGTTTCCGCAAGTCGCCTTCTATCGGAACAGCTTTTGGCTGGTGTATCCGGAGCACAAGCGCACGCTGGCCAAGGTCCGCGCGCTGCGCGACTGGCTGTTGGGCGCGGTCCGCGAGGCGGTGGGCGACGATGTCGCCCTGCTGACGCCGCCGCTTTAGAACGCGCGTGACGCTGCCGATCGCAGGCCAGTGCCGTTACGGCGTCGCAATTTTCACGCCATGAACCGCGCGAACCAGTCCAGCATTTGTGCCGGCTCGCGCTGGAAATAGGTATAGCCGTCCCACCGCCGCGTGGTTCCGTCGATCCAGTATAGTTTCTTGTCGCGCACCGGAATATTGTCGTACATCGCCTGGATATCACTTGGCCGGGTGTAGAGGTCTTCGCGCACCTGGTAGAGAAAGGTCGGGATCATCACGCTTTTCGCCCACGGAACCGGCGAGAACTGATCGATCGTGAAGCTCGTCACCAATCTGATCCGCGCGTTCAAGTCGTCGATATAGCGCGCGGGAATGCCGAGCCGCTCCAATGTCCGCGCGAGCGCGACGCCGCTCGACAGAGGCTGCGGCGACACCATGCAGCGGACGCCATCAAAGGTCTCCGGGCGACGCGTCATCGCGAACATCGTGGCATTTCCGCCGACACATCGGCTGAACAGGCCGATCGCCATATCGCGCGTGTCAGGGCGGTCGCGCACATAGTTCAGCGAGCCGATAACGTCCCGGGATTCGTAGCGGCCGACCGAGAAAATACCGCCATTCGCCGCACTACTGTGGCCGAAATTGCGCATGTCATATGCCAGCACATTGTAGCCCGCGTCGTGCAGGAGCTTGTAGTCCGGAACGAAATTGACTTCGAAGTCATTGCCGGCCGAACCGCCAAGCGATTTCCAAGGCTCCAGGTGCGAAGGGAGCCCGGCCCGGTTGAACCAGCGGGGGTGATTGGCAATGATGATTTGCTCCGAGCCGGTGCATGGTATGAACCACCCTTCGAGCGGGACTCCGTCCTCCGACGCAAAGAAGACGTCTTCATAATCGAGCCCTTGCTCGTCCGGCCAATGCAGGATCGGCGCGTCCGGCCACGTCCGGAAGCCCTCCGCGATCGTCTGTAGCGTTTGCCCGATCTCGTTCGGTGTCAGGCCGGCTTCTTCTGCCACGTCGTTCGCTAATGCGGGCATTATACGCACTCCCGTCTGGCTTGGCTCATACTCAGGCCGAGAAGATCGCCGGCGACGCGCGAGCGCCTCTGCTCGAGCGCTTCGATATTCCACCGCCTTAGCGGAAGTAGGATCGCGTCCCGGAACCGCTACCCGCAAGTCCGTCAGACGGTCGCGATCGTGGAACGTCTCGGCCGCCGGCCGGACGGCACAATGCGGTCCATGTCACGCGCGACTGGGCGCTTCGAAGAACCCGCTTGCCAGGACAATGCGACCGTCTGCGCCGAACCGCGCGAAGCTGATGCCTTTCACGAAGACTCGACCGCCGGCGTCGTACATCGTCCAGTGAAACAGGCCCTGGTCATGATGGGCGAGGAAGGTATCGTTCCTGAAATAGGCCCCGGCAAAGCGCTCCTGTGAGGCCGCGATACGCCGAGTCAGGGCAGCCCTGCCTTCCACCAGCGACGAAGGATCCGTGTAGACGATCCGCTCGTCCGTGCTCTCCGCGAGCAACCGTGCTCGCTCCGCGTCCTCAACCGGACCCCAGGCGGACTGGTAAAGGTTCCAGATGTGTAGCCGGGTCTGATCATCCATTTCATTCTCCTGTGCCAGTCGCGAAAGCCGTTTCGCCGTGTCCGGGCATACCCAAAGCGGCGCTAGCGAACCGCCAGCACGATCTTGCCCTGAATATGGCCCTGGGCCGCTCGCGCGTGGGCCTTGGCAGCGTCAGCCAGCGGATGGATGCTGTCCACGATCACGCGAATGCTTCCATCATCGAGCAACCTCCCGATTGCTTCCAGCTGGGCGCCGTTCGATCGAACCTGCGTTGCGGACACGGTAACGCCGCGTTTCTCGGCATCGTCGGCACCGGTGAAGCCCAAGGGAAATACCGGGAACAGTGCGCCACCGCGCTTGAGCGTGCGCAGGAACCGGCCGGTCGAGGGGCCGCCAAGTGCGTCGACGACGAGATCGATGTCACGCGCGACGTCTTCGGGAGGCGTTTGGGTGTAATCGATGAAGTCATCGGCTCCGAGATCGCGCAGAAGCTGCGCATGTCTGCCCGATGCCACGGCGATCACATGCGCGCCTTTCAGCTTGGCGATCTGCACCGCGAAATGCCCGACTCCCCCGGCAGCGCCATTGACGAGGACCGTCTTGCCGTCGAGCGGCACGGGTGCATGCCGGTTCGGCTGCAGCGGATTCGGTTCATCATGGCCGAGTTCGACCAGGAACTGCCACGCGGTGAGGAGCGACATGGGCGCGGCCGCCGCATGCACATGATCGATGCCGGCCGGCTTGTGCGCAACTTCCGACGCCGGCGCGCTGACATATTCGGCATAGGCCTGGCTTCCTCCGGCAAGCCCAGCGGGAAAGCGAACCATCGAATATACCGGGTCTCCGACCGAGAAGTTTTCGACTCCCTCGGCGACCGCCTCGATCACTCCGGAAATGTCGGTTCCGGGAATGACGGGGAACGCCACGTGCGGCCGCCACTCCGGCGGCAGCATCTTATATCCCTCGCGCAGGTACCAGTCGGGCGGATTGAGGCCGACCGCATGTACGCGGATCAGAACTTCGCCCGCCTTCAATTGGGGCTTTGGCGCGTCCTCGTAGCGGAGCACTTCGGGACCGCCGAACGCATGGAACCGAACCGCCTTCATCGTCTCTGTCGACATCACTTCCATCCTCAGCACAAAAGGGGTATCCGTTTCCGGAGCAGTGACCCGTATATCCGGAGCACTGACCCGTTTGTCAAGGGACGCCATGCGCGCTGACGCCAGGAAGAATCGCGACCACCTTTTGGAAGTTGCACGCGAGGTGGTGAACGAGCAGGGCGCCGATGCGTCCCTGCGCGACATTGCGCGCCGGGCGGGCGTCGGCTTGGGCACGCTCTACCGGCACTTTCCGAGGCGTGAGGCGCTGCTCGAGGCATTGCTCCGCACGCGCTTCGATGCGCTCACGACCAGGGCGCGAGAGCTTGGAACATCAACCTCACCGGACGAGGCTCTGATCACGTGGCTACATGAGATTGTAGCAGTCACGCACAATTTCCGCGGCGCTATCGCCTTGATGGTAGCCGCCATTGCGGAACCGGACTCGGCGCTTCATGCTTCGTGCGTCACCATGAAGGAGGCTGGCACGCAGCTTCTGCTCCGCGCGCAGGCCGAGGGCCTGACCCGTGCCGATCTCAACGGCACCGATCTGTTCGCGCTGATCAGCGCGCTCGCCTGGCTGCACGATCAACCATCGTTTGCAGCGCGTGCCGATCACCTCACCAACATGGTTGCAAGCGCAGTCCTGACCAAGTCCGGGTAAGCTTCCTTACGCGAAGCATCCGCAGGCCCTGTCCCCGGTCGCTAGTAGAGAGCCATCTCAGCGTACCTATCCATCGATGGCGTCGAGATCGTTGCGCGCGATCGCGAGCTGCACCAGCACAGCCCCACCCAAATAGCCCACGAGGCCCGCGAAGCCTTGGCCCTGGGCGGTGGGGTTAAAGTTCGGTGTCCCCCACATCTCGGCGCGGAAGAAAAAGCGGCTGGTTCCGTCGCGCAATTCGAGTTCCGCCATCGGAACCGCTGTCACCGCGACCAAGCGGCGAACGGCATAGGCGCGGTGCGCGTCGCCGATGATTTGCACGAGCGCAGACGCGATCGACACGCCCCTGTCGTCGACCAAGTCGGTGGCCAGCCGCGCCACATCCACGGCGTCGGCCACGCGCGGCGCAGCGGCGGCAACGAAGGCGAACCGGGCAATCTCTTCGCTTGCGGCGGCGGGCGCGTACGGTCCTCGCCCGCCCTTGGGGAGCATCGCTTCAGCGCGTAGCGCGGTAGCGATCGATTCGACGCGCGAGGCGCTGGCCTCTCCATAAAGGGAGAGAAGGGTCTGAACCTGCGTAATGCGCATCGATTACTCTTTCCGGCCAATCAGGATAGACATCCCCGATTTCTCCGAAAGACTCAACTCTGTTGTTCGGATTGAGGGTGCTTTGCCCCTTCTACGTTGGGGTACGTGTCTGGGGAGTCACGGTTGGCCCTGATTATTGCTGCGACGCAACAGAACGAGGCAATATCGTGAACTTTATGTTGCAATGCGCCATTCGATATGGCCTCATTCGATTCCCGCGAGCAAACGCGTGCGCGCGGCGCAGAACAGGAGGAAGCGCGACACGCCAGCGACGGGTATCGGCCCCGCCGGCAATAGCATCAAGATCCGGCATGCAGCGCGGCGGTGCAGGACATCGCGGTGACATCCGGCAAGCCAGGCGCACCGTCGCGAGCGCAGCGGAGTGCACATGGCGCGGTGGGGGCGACGCCTGAGGCCTTCCAATCGAGGGACCTCTGCATGAAAAGAACTTCAGCATCTCTATTTGCGCTGGCGATCGCCGGCATCGCGGCGGCCGCGCCGGCCTATGCGCGGCCCGAACCGGAGCCGACAGCGACTGATCCGTCCGCCGATACCGCCGAGCCGGGGGGCTCAGAGATCATCGTCACAGGCACCCGCAAGACAGGCATGCGGGCCGCAGATAGTGCTGCGCCTCTGCAAGTTATCGGCACGCAAGCAATGCAATCCGTCGGTCAGCCGGATCTCAGCCAGGTGCTTGCCCAAAGTCTGCCCTCACTGAACTTTCAGGCTTTCGGCGGCGATACCGCCAATCTGACGCTGAGCGTCGCATTGCGTGGCCTCAATCCCAACGATACGCTGGTGCTGATCAACGGCAAGCGCCGTCACACCACCGCCAACCTGGCCGTGCTGGGCGGTTCGCCCTACTCGGGCGCGGCAACCACCGACCTCAGCTTTGTGCCGACTAACGCGATTGGTCAGATAGAAATCCTGCAGGACGGTGCTGCCGCGCAATACGGCTCGGATGCAATCGCCGGGGTGGTCAACATCATCCTGAAGAACAAGTCGGAAGGTGGCTCGCTTAACGTTACCGGCGGCCAAACGTATGAGGGCGATGGAAAAACGATCGCCAGCGCGCTTAACATGGGGTTCAAGCTGACCGACAGCGGCTTCATCAATGTCACCGGTGAGTATAAATTCCACGATTTCACGCAACGCGGTACCTGCGACCGGCGCTATTCAAATATAGATTGCACTGTGCGTAGCGATATCAGTGCGATCGACGCGGCTGGGGTCAAAGCCAATCCCTTCTTCCCTTACGTCAATACAATCGTCGGGGATGCGCGATATACGATTTACAATGTCATGGCCAACGCGGGGTATGATCTCAGCGACAGCCTGGCAGCCTATGCCTTCGCGAGTTACGGCAATCGCGTGTCAAAGGCATATGAGAATTATCGTCGCGCCACGCGCATCTCCGGCGTGACCAGCACCGGCACCACCGTCTACCCGCTGCCTGCAGGGTTCAATCCGCAGGAAAGTCTGCGCGAAGAGGATTTCTCCGGCACTGTCGGGTTTAAAGGCGATGTTTCGGGCTGGAAGTGGGATCTTTCGCTGACCTATGGGCGCGACTCCGTGGGGCTTTACACGTTGGATTCGGCCAACCCAGCGCTTTTTGCGGATGTGCAGAGCCAGAACGCGACCATGGTGTTGCCGCAGCGCAATTTCTACGACGGCACTCTCAAGAACTCGGAATGGGCGCTGGAAGGTGGCATCACCAAGGAATTCGATGCGGGCCTCGCCGAGCCGATCACCTTGGCGCTAGGAGGACAGTATCGCAAGGACAGCTACGTAATTTCTGCGGGAGAGCCGAGTTCCTATTACAAGGGCGGTGCACAATCCTATCCTGGCTTCGCACCCACCGACGAAGGCACGAACGATCGCAAAGCCTATGCCGGCTATATCGATCTCGCAGTCAATCCCGTCGAGGGGATGCATGTCGATCTTGCCGGCCGATACGAGCATTATTCGGACTTCGGCAGCGTGTGGACCGGCAAGGCAACCGCACGCTATGACTTCAGCAAGGCGTTTGCCTTGCGCGGCACCGTATCCAATGGCTTCCGTGCGCCGACGCTGGCAGAGGAATATTATTCATCGGTAAACGTCGGCCCGGGCACCATATTCGGCCAGTTCCCGCCGAACTCGGCCTCTTCGGCCTCGCTAGGTTTCGGGAATCTTCAGCCTGAAAAATCCACCAATTTCTCAGTCGGAATCGTTGCGCACCCAATCCCGTCGATGATGCTGACCATCGACGCGTACCAGATCGACATGAAGAAGCGCATCGTGCCTTCGGCGGCGATCTTCGGCTCGTTCGGTACCAGCGTGGTATCGCAGGCAGTCTTGAATGCGCTGGTTGCGCGCGGCATTTCGTTGGCAGATGCTACTTCCTATTCCGGCATCAACATCTTCACCAACGGTGCAGACACGCGGACCCGTGGCGTGGAAGCCACGTTGGACTACACCAGCGACTTTGGCGACGCGGGCAACGTCGCGTGGACCGTCGGCTTCAACTACAACACCACCACACTGAAAAAAATCTATCCGCTCCCGACGCAGGTGACGAACGCGGCATACGGTCAAGTCGATCTGCTCGACCTCAATTCGAAGGACGGCCTGACGACGGCAACCCCGAAAGTTAAGGCGATCGTCAACGCGTTGTGGACGAAGGGGCCTTTTTCGCTGAACATTCGCGAGAGTGTTTACGGCACCACGAGCCAGCATACGAGTTACAGCGGCAGCGGCACCGGAGGCGGCGCCACCTTGCTCAAAATCGGCACCACGCCAATCACCGATATCGATCTGGGCTACAAACTCACTCCGAAACTGCGTTTCGATGTCGGCGCGAACAACCTGTTCAACAAGAAAGCGCCGCTCGTGCCTAATGTCGGCGGTCGCCCGGCCAATGGCAGCAACGTTTTCGACGCCCCGATCACATTCACTCCCTGGGGCATCAACGGCGGTTATTATTATGCTCGCCTGAGCTTCACATTCTGATGATAGAAGATGCGGAGTCCCGGTGGCAAACTGCCTTGCCCTTAGCCGGGACTCCGTGCGAAAACTTGGCGACGGAAGCGGCAAGGCGGATCTTGAAAAGCTGATGTCGACGGCGACTCAGGACCAACTTGAGCGAGCCGCAGCTGCTTTGGCGGAAGACCCTGCCACCGCGGAACGGATTGCGAGAAATATTGCCGCCGGTGCGCCAGCAGATCCGCGACCGCAGTTGATCCTGGCCTCCGCGCTCCGGCGACTCGACCGGCCAAGCGAGGCTCTTCCCATATTGGTGCATCTAGCCCGATCCTTTCCCAAGGCGGCGCGCACGCGCTTTGAACTCGGCTTGTGCCTGTGCGGTACCGGAAGCGACGTGGAGGGTGACCGTCAGCTCGATGAGGCGACCCGTCTTGATCCCAATCACGCCGAATCCTGGCACGCCATAGAGCAGCGCGCCTTCGTAACCGGAGACGAAGCGCGCGAGCTGCGCGCGCAGGCTGCACTTGCTCGTATCAATGCCGGGCACCCCGATTTTGGTCGTGCAGCTGAACTTGTGGTGCTCGGTCGGCATGCCGAAGCCGAGCCTCTCCTCCAACGGTTGTGCATGGCGCAGCCGCGCAACGCGGAAGGCTTCCGGCTGATGGCAGCCTGTCATGTTGCCCGCCGTGCCACGCATTCTGCCGAAACCCTGCTGCGTCACGCGCTAGCAATCGCACCTGACAATCGTCGCATCCGCTTCGATCTCGCGCATGCGCTTTATGCCGCGCGGCAGGCAGGCAAGGCGATGACGGAACTGCAGCCGCTGCTAACGCTTGATCCCGCAAATTTCGCCTATCGCAATCTGCAAGCCGCATGCGTCGGGCTGCTCGGTGACGACGAAGGGGCGGAGGCGATCCACAACGAACTCGCCGAAGCATTTCCTGCCAATCCGCGCATCGCGATCAACCACGGTCATGCCGCGCGCACTGCGGGCAAGCGGGATGTCGCAATCTCGGCCTATCGTCGTGCAACGGCGCTTTCCCCGAATGCCGGCGAACCCTGGTGGGGACTCGCCAATCTGAAGATCGGCGTTCTGAACGATGCGGACGAGGCCGAGATGCGCCGTTTGCTGGCCGGACGCCTGCCTGACGACGACCGCATGCGCCTTTCCTATGCGCTCGCGCGGCGACTTGAAGATGGAGGCCAGGCCGCAGAAGCTTTCCGGCTCTACGCCGCGGGCGCAGCGCTAGCGTGCGAACGCTTCGGCGGACAGGATCGGGATTATGCGGGTGAGGCACAGCGCAGCAATGCCCTTTTCACGCCTGAATTTCTCTCAGCGCGGAAGGCGTGGGGCGCAAATAGTCACGCGCCGATTTTCGTGGTGGGGCTGCCACGTTCGGGGTCCACGCTGGTCGAACAGATCCTGGCCAGCCATCCGCAAATCGAAGGGACGATGGAACTCCCCTATATCGGGGCCATCGTGGGTCGGATCGATCTCGAAGGCGGAGCGGACCGTATTGCCGCTGCCGCTGCCGATGAGGTGCGTGCCTGGGGCGAGGAATATCTCGCGCTGGCGCAGGTCCACCGCCGGCTCGGCCGGGAGCGCTTCATTGACAAAATGCCGAACAATTTCCGCCACATCGGCCTGATCCGCATGATCCTGCCCAACGCGCGGATCGTCGACGTTCGGCGACATCCAATGGCCGCGTGCTTCTCCGCCTTCAAGCAATTGTTCTCCGAGGGGCAGGAGTTTTCATATGATCTCTCGGAGCTCGGCGCCTACTACCGTCATTATCTAGCAATCATGCGCCATTTTTCAGCCACCCAGCCGGGCGTGGTCCACCGCCTGATCTACGAAGATTTGGTTGAACACACCGAGCAGCAGGTTGCCCTGCTCCTTGCGGCCATAGGCGTGCCGTTTGATCCCGGCTGCCTCCGCTTTTTCGAAAATGATCGCGCGGTTCGTACGGTCAGTTCCGAGCAGGTGCGGCAGCCAATCTATCGTGCGGGACTCGACCATTGGCGCATGTTTTCACCGTGGCTGGGCGAACTCAAAGATGCGCTTGGCGATGCCATCGAGAATTGGCGCGTATGAACGGCTTTGTTGCAAAAACCAATGGATTCCCCTGCTAAGTCAGCAAGTTCGATCCCGGGGTGCTCGGCCAGGACCAGGTCACCGATCGCTCAGCGACCAAGCTTTCGCGCGAGCGCCAACGCGTCGTTGGTCGCGTGGGAAGCAGCGGTGTTGTCGAAGATACTCCATATGTCTGCGACCCCTTTTCGCTCTGCCGCTTTCAGCCTTTCGGCATGGAGGCTGAGCGCCTCGTCGGAATAGGCGGACCGGTACATGACGGGCGATCCGTGCAAGCGCCAATAGGCGATTTCTCGCCATCCCCCTGGCTCCGCCGCGAAGGGCAACAAGGCCGGATCTGCGGCTACCCGGGCGACGCGAAAGCGCTCCAGGGTTCGGTCTGCGTCCGGGCCGAACCATGTCGCATTGCGGGGCTCGCAGGCGATATGCGCCTCGACGCACGCGCGCAGACGGCCGAAGAAGCGCTCAGCGGTCGCGAGATCGAAGCCAAGTTTGGGGGGCAATTGCACGAGCAGCACCGCCAACTTCGGCGAAAGGGGCGACACTTCCCGCGCAAAGCGCGAAACCAGTGCGTCCACGCCAATCAACTTCGCTTCGTGCGTGATCGCTTTGGGCAGCTTCACGGCGAAACGAAAATCGTCGGGCACAGCCTCGCGCCAGCGGGCCCAAGTCGAGGCCCGATGCGACTTATAGAAGGAGGAGTTGATCTCCACGCCCCGGAACATTTGCGCATAGCGTTCCAATGCGCTTCCGGCGTCGCACGAGGCCGGGAGGTTTTTTCGCGCGATGCTCCAACCAGCGGTTCCAATCGTGATGCCCATGGCGCGGGCGGCTATGGGGCTCGGCCAGGCCTTCGAACCGTCAGCGCTTGCCCCGCAAAGTGTTGAGCACGGCCAGAAGTACGACGCCCGCGATGGCTGCAGCCGCAAAGGGACGCGCTCTCGCGAAACGAATGACGGCGTCGGTAAGCGGCTGGCCCTCGGCGACGAGCGTCTCTCGCGTCGAACCCGCAATTTTCTGCACCTTGCCAACGATCTGATCCGCCAGGCCTTCGCCCTTGAGCCTGGCATCACCGGTTACGTCGCCAGCGACTTCCTTCACCTTGCCGGTCATGTCACGTGTTTCGCCCACCAGCGTGTCGTCGTTCATCGTGCTGTCCTCGCATCCAATTGCAGGCCTAACGACCGTGGCCGGGAAAAGCTGCGTTGCTTGGTTGGAAGTCGATCGACGAGATATTTTTGGGCGCAAAGCTTTTCGTGCGGGCGTTCGAGGTCAGCGCCGAGCGATCGAAAAGCTGGCGCACCCGACAGGATTCGAACCTGTGGCCTCTGCCTTCGGAGGGCAGCGCTCTATCCAGCTGAGCTACGGGTGCGTGGAGCGCTGCGCCTAGCAAAGGCCGCGCCCGGGCGCCAGAGGGTTAGACGCACAGGCGCGCAGCGGTTTATTTCGCGCTGGCGAGCTTCACTTCCTGGAACTGCCCCAGCCCACAAGTCGCGCCGCGAGTCAGGTTCGGTTCGGTCAGCACGGTGATCGTGTCGAGCGAGCAATATTGGTTGATCGACGTCTGATGCAGGAAACGCTTTTCGAAGCCGAGCTGCGGGCAGCCGCCGGGCAGCGTGTTGCGATAGACCTTGTTGCCCGACATCACGAAATCGATCACGTCGTCGCTGTGGACGCGCGTTTCGCGCACCAGGTTGATCTGAATGCAGTCGAGCGGCTTGCCGACCGCAGTAGCGGCGGGAACGACGTCCTTGGCAATGGCGGGGCTGGCGACCAGCAGCGCGGTGGCGACGGCAAAGAGCGGACGCATGGTTTTCCTCCTCCTTACGCCGCGGCGGGCTTCGCCGGAGGCGGCGTCTTGGGCTTGAACGCACATAGGTCGGCAACACTGCATTTCCAGCATTCCGGCCGCCGTGCCTTGCATATGTATCGGCCGTGCAAAATTAACCAGTGATGAGCGTGCAGGCGGAACGGCTGCGGCACGCGCTTCTCGAGCTTCAACTCCACCGCGAGCGGTGTCTTGCCCGGCGCGAGGCCGGTACGGTTACCGACGCGGAAGATATGCGTATCGACCGCGAAAGTCTCCTCGCCGAACGCGACGTTGCGCACGACATTGGCGGTCTTGCGCCCCACGCCCGGCAGCGCCTCGAGCGCGGCCTGGTCGCGCGGCACTTCGCCGCCATGGTCACGGATCAGCGCCTCGGACAAGGCGATGACGTTCTTCGCCTTGGTGTTGAACAGCCCGATCGTCTTGATGTGCTGCTTGAGCCCTTCCTCGCCGAGCGCGACCATCTTTGCGGGCGTGTCGACGCGCTCGAACAGCTTGCGCGTCGCCTTGTTGACGCCGGCGTCGGTTGCCTGCGCCGAGAGCACGACGGCGACGAGCAACGTATAGTCATTGACCGATTCGAGTTCAGTCTCGGGATGCGGATTGTCGGCAGCAAGTCGCGAGAAGAACTCGAAAATCTCGGCTTTCGTCACCTTCCGAGCACCTCGGCCATGGTGTAGCGGCCGGGCGCCTGCTTCGCGAGCCACAGCGCGGCCTTGATCGCGCCGGCGGCGAAGATCGTACGATCCTCGGCGCGATGGACCAGTTCGATCCGCTCGCCAATCCCGGCGAGGATCACGCTGTGATCGCCGACCACGCTCCCTCCGCGCAGGCTGGCGAAGCCGATCGTACCCTCGGCACGCGCACCGGTGAGGCCGGCCCGATCGGTTACTTCGACTTCCGACAGCGCGACGCCGAGCCCCTCGGCGACTGCCTGGCCGAGCAGCAGCGCCGTACCCGAAGGCGCGTCGACCTTGTTGCGATGGTGCATCTCGAGGATCTCGATGTCCCACTCCTGTCCCAGCGCCGCCGCCGCTTCGCGCACCAGCCGCGCGAGCAGAGTCACGCCGAGCGAGGTGTTGCCGGTCTGGAGCACGGCGATTTCCTGCGCCGCCGCATCGATCAACGCGTGATGCACGTCCTTGAGTCCGGTGGTTCCGATCACGATCGGCGTGTTCGCGGCGCGTGCGGCGCCAAGATGCGCCTCAAGCGCCGCGGGCGCGGAGAAATCGACCAGCACATCGGCTGCGCGCGCCACCGGCAGCGGGTCGTCGTTCGAATCGGATCCACCGGCGATGCGCGCGCCGAACCCGGGCGCCGCCTTGGCGATCGCCTGCCCCATGCGTCCGAGGCTGCCGAAGATACCGATCGAAGTCATGTGTCTGCCTTGTCTTGCGCTTGCCCGATAGGATCGGTGCATCGCTCTCCACGCCGCGATGTGACACAGCCCGCGCTGGCGCGACAGGGGGTTTCGTTACGCAACTGGCCATGACTCGTCAGCAAGTAGCTATGACGGTAGGGCGCGATCGACGGACACCGGGCTTAGCGACCGGAACCTACAGCGGCTCGCGCAAGGGGATCGCCGGGCGCGGTCGTGGGTTGTCGTGAACTGGCCGGGTGCGATGGGCGGCTTTGGCGCCAACCATCCGCTGTGCCAGAGCCTGGTGTTCCTGGATATGCCGGTGCTCCAGCAAGTCCAGGCCTATGGCGGCGGCGCCAGTCTGTTTGACGAGAGTGGCCCGTTCAAGGACGACGGCACCAAGACCTTCTTCAGGAGCTTCATCGACGCGTCCGCCGCTTGGATTGAGGCAACGAAGGTCTGAATTTCCGTCGTTTTTTCGTCTCAACCGCTTGGCACACGCAGGCGCCCTCGCGCTAGCAGGAGCTCGGATCGGCAGTGGGTGCGGCGGTGACGCCGTACCCGCGTGGCCGAGTTGCAATGCCAGGGGGATCGGCATGAGGGGTTTTTTGGCAGTCGCGGTGATCGCGCTGGGATCGGCGTTGCCGGTATCGGCGGAAACGGGCGCGAGTGGATCGCTCGACCTTGCGACGATCGCTGCCACGATCCATTCGACTACGGCGAGTCTGCTCGACTCCCGCGCAGTGCCGCAGCCTGCGGTCTGGGCTGTGATGTTCGCCGGCTTTGGGGTAGCGGGCATGGTGCAGCGCGGGCGGCGGATCGAGGCCGAGATCGCCTGATCGACGCAAGCGATCGCGCACCGTCAGAGCATTTCGCATCGGGCGCCGCGCAGGCACCTTGTCGCAAATCCGGCAGGTCGGTGCCGGCTTGCGAGCCGCTTGCCGCTGCCTATTACCGATTCACATTCGTCCCGCGACGTCCGAGGATCACGCCATGCCCGACATCCGCAACCTCCTGATCCTCACCGGCGCCGGCATCTCCGCCGAAAGCGGCGTCGCCACCTTCCGTGGCCCCGGCGGGCTTTGGGAAGGCCACCGCGTCGAGGATGTCTGCACGCCACAGGCGCTCGCGCGCGATCCGGAGCTGGTGCATGATTTCTACGACGCCCGGCGCGCCAGGCTCGCCGATGTCGCGCCCAATCGCGCGCATGAAGCGCTTGCGCGGCTCGACGCGGCATGGCCGGGCGAGCTGCTGATCGTCACGCAGAACGTCGATGATCTGCACGAGCGCGCCGGTGCGAAGCGCGTGCTCCATATGCACGGCGAGCTCAATTCCGCGCTGTGCGCCGCTTGCGGCGAGCGCCAGACCTGGACCGACTCACTGCCGCCCGGCGCGTCCTGCGGCAGTTGCGGCGAAACGACGCTGCGCCCCGACATCGTGTTCTTCGGCGAGATTCCCTATCAGATGGACCGCATCGAGCGTGCGCTGAGCCGCGCCGACCTGTTCGTGTCGATCGGCACCTCGGGCGCGGTCTATCCCGCCGCCGGCTTCGTCCAGACCGCGCGCTACCACGGCATAGACACGCTCGAGCTCAATCTCGAACCGTCCGAAGGCAGTATATTCTTCAAGCAGAGCCGGATGGGGCCCGCCGGCACGCTGGTTCCCGCCTGGGTCGACGAGCTCCTCGCCCAAAGCGGTTAAGCTGCCGGGGTGACGGAAGCGAGTGGCGTTGCTATCTCGGCGCGCGATGCCTCATCTCTATCTCGTCGACGGCTCGGGCTATATTTTCCGCGCCTATCACCGGCTGCCGCCGCTCACCAACAAGCATGGCGAGCCGGTAGGCGCCGTCTATGGCTATACCACCATGTTGTGGAAGCTCGCCGACGCGCTCCACAAGGCGGAGGGACCGACGCATATGGCGGTGATCCTCGACAAGTCGGAGCATACCTTCCGCAACGAGCTCTACGACCAGTACAAAGCCCACCGTCCGCCCGCGCCCGAGGACCTCGTCCCGCAATTCCCGATGATCCGCGACGCGACGCGCGCCTTCTCGCTGCCGTGCCTCGAGGAACTCGGCTGGGAGGCGGACGACCTGATCGCGAGCTACACCAAGGCCGCGCTCGCGCAGGGCTGGCGCGTCACCATCGTCAGTTCCGACAAGGATCTGATGCAGCTGATGACCGATCCCTCGGTCGACATGCTCGACACGATGAACAACCGCACGCTCGGCCCTGACGCGGTGGTCGAGAAATTCGGCGTCGGCCCCGAGAAGCTCGGCGACGTGCTCGCGCTAATGGGCGACAGCGTCGACAATGTCCCCGGCGTCCCCGGCGTTGGCCCCAAGACGGCTGCCAAGCTGATCCTCGAGCACGGCGATGTCGAAGCGGTGCTCGCCGCCGCGCCGGCGATGAAGCCCGGCAAGCTGCGCGACAATCTGATCGAGCATGCCGAGATGGCGCGGCTCAGCCGCAAGCTGGTCGCGCTCGAAGAGAATGTCCCGCTGCCGCATCCGCTCGAGGAAATGGCGCTGCAGGGGATTCCCGATGCGCCGCTACGTGCGTTCCTCGAGCATCATGGCTTCAAGTCGCTGCTCGCGCGGCTGAGCGCGGTCGCCGACGCGCCGGTCGAGAAGCACGAGACGCCGGGCCTGCCCGAGGATCCGCCGTGCGATCACGACGCTTACGAGACGGTGGTCACCGAAGAAGCGCTCGATCGCTGGATCGAGGCTGCGCGCTATCAGGGTTTCGTCGCCGTTGACACCGAAACCACCGAGCTTGACCCGATGCGCGCGAGCCTGTGCGGCGTCAGCATGGCGCTGGCGCCGAACAAGGCGTGTTACATCCCGGTCGCCCACAATGGCGGCGGCGACATGTTCGCCGAAAGGCCTGCGCAGCTCGATCGCGAGTCGGCGCTGGCGAAGCTCAAGCCGCTGCTCGAGGACCCGGCGGTGCTCAAGATCGGGCACAACCTCAAATACGACCTGATCGTGCTCGGCCGTTGCGGGATCCGCGTCGCGCCATACGACGACACGATCGTGATGAGCTTCGATCTCGACGCCGGGCTCCACGGCCATGGTATGGACGAGCTCGCGGCGACGCATCTCTCGCACAGCTGCATTGCGTTCAAGGACGTGGTCGGCACCGGCAAGAACCAGCTCGGCTTCCACCAGGTCGATCTCAAATCGGCGACGCGCTACGCCGCCGAGGACGCCGACGTCACGTTGCGCTTCTGGCGGCGGTTCAAGCCGCGGCTTGCGTACGAAGGCGCGACGCGCGTTTATGAAATGGTCGATCGCCCGCTCGCACGCGTGCTCGCCGACATGGAGGCGACGGGAATCAAGGTCGACGCCGCGGTGCTCTCGCGGCTCTCGGCCGAGTTCACCGAGCAGATCGCCGCGCTCGAAACCGAGATCCATGGCCTTGCCGGCTTCAAGTTCACCATCGGCAGCCCCAAGCAATTGGGTGACGTGCTGTTCGACAAGATGGGGATCAAAGGCGGACGCAAGGGCAAGTCGGGAGTCTATTCGACCGACGTCAACGAGCTCGAGCGCATCGCCGCCGACAAGGATTCGCCCGGGCGCGAGATGGTGGTCAAGGTGCTCGACTGGCGCCAGCTCTCCAAGCTCAAATCGACCTACACCGATGCGCTCCAGGCGCAGATCAATCCCGAAACCGGCCGCGTCCACACCAGCTACAGCCTGACCGGCGCGCAGACCGGCCGGCTGTCGTCGACCGATCCCAATCTCCAGAACATCCCGATCCGGACGGAAGTCGGCAGACAAATCCGGGACGCATTTGTCGCCGAGCCAGGCAATGTGATCCTTGCCGCCGACTATTCGCAGATCGAGCTGCGCCTCGCTGCGCACATCGCCGATGTGCCCGCGCTGCGCGAAGCGTTCGCCGCGGGCACCGACATCCATAACATGACCGCGATGGAGCTGTTCGGCGAAGTCAACCGCGACACGCGCGGCCGCGCCAAGACCATCAACTTCGCGATCCTCTACGGCATCTCGCGTTGGGGCCTCGCCGGCCGGCTCGACGTCACGCCGGATGAGGCGCAGGGCATGATCAACCGCTATTTCGAGCGCTTCCCCGGCATCAACCGTTACATTGCCGACACGCTGCGCGAAGCCAAGGAACGCGGCTACACCACCACCTTGTTCGGACGGAAAACGCACTTCCCGAGGATCAAGTCGCCCAACCCCAACGAACGCGGCGGCAGCGAGCGCGCCGCGATCAACGCCCCGATCCAGGGCACCAGCGCCGACATCATCAAGCGCGCGATGGCGCGGATGGGACCGGCGCTCGAAGCGGCCGGGCTTCCCAATGTGCGCATGCTGCTCCAGGTGCACGACGAACTCGTGTTCGAACTCCCCGAAGGCGATGTGGAAGCTGCGCGCCCAGTGATCGAGCACGTCATGGCGACCGCCGCCGAGCCGGCGATCAAGCTCAGCGTGCCGCTGGGAGTCGATATCGGTGTCGGCCCCAGCTGGGGTGCCGCGCATTGATCCCTTTGCAGTGAGTCGTGCGTTGATCTTGGGGTTCGCGAACAACGACACCGGCGTCCAAGCCGGGAACAGGGGATAAAAGGCGTGAAGCGACTCTCGGCGGCTGGCCCGGCATGAGCCAGTCCGAAGCCATCAACGCGCTCGCCAAGGGCGGGCGGACCAATCTGCTCGGGCTGATTCTGCGGCTCGCGGCGCGTGTCCCGTTCCTGTTCATCGCCGGCCGGCTGTACGGGCCGGATATCGTCGGCCGCTACGCGCTCGCGGTGCTCGCGATCGAGTTCGCCGCGCTGGTCTCGACGTTGGGGCTCAAGCGAGGTCTGGCGCAGGCGCTCGCCTCGACCGACCGGCCGCATAGCCATGTCGTGTGGGATGCGATGCTGGTTGCGCTGTTCGCTGGGCTGATCGCGGCGCTGGCACTCTTCTTCTTTCCCGAGGCGATGTATCCGAACAGCCGCGCGACCGGCCTGGAGCCGCTGGTCGGGTTCGTCGCGATCGCCATCGCCTGGTCCGACGTGTCGCTCGCCGCGCTCGCCTATCGGCTCAACGTCGCCGCGCAAGTGAAGGCGCGCGCGGTGGTCGAGCCGTGGACGATCAGCATCGGCGCCTGGCTGTTCCATTATGTCGCTCCGCAGGACGGGCTGATCCTCGCCTATGTCGCATCGATGGTCGCCGCGCTCACTGCGTCGCTGGTACCGTTCGTGCGCACCTATGGCCTGCCGCGCGGCTGGCACCCGCGCGTGGTCGAGCTCGCCGCGCTCGCCCGGCGCAACGCGCCGCTCGCCGGTGCCGATACGATCGAATGGGCGACGCGGAACGTCGATCGCTTCATCCTCGGGCTGTTGTTCGCGCCTGCGGTGGTCGGCGTCTATTATATGGCACAGCAGGTTGCCTCGATCCCCCAGCGTCTCAAATCGAGCTTCGATCCGGTGCTCGGACCGGTACTGACCCAGGCGCTGAAGAATGATGACAAGCCCGCGATGGCGCAGGCCGTGCGCCAGGTGGGCTTCTGGATCATGGCGGCGCAGGCAGCGCTCGCGTTGATGTTCGCGATTCCGGCGGAGGGCGTGATGGGGCTGGTCGGTCCGCAGTTCGTCGCCGGCACCGGCGCGCTGTGCTTCCTGCTCGTCGCCGAAGTGCTCGCCTCGACCGGCGCGGTGTGCGAAGCGGCGCTGGTCTATATTGCGCGGCATCGCAATCTCGCAGTGTCGCTGTGTGTGCTCGGCACCCAGATCGCGCTCAGCTTCGCACTGATCTTCGCAATGCGCGCGCTCGGCTGGCCCTTGTTCTATCAGGCTACGGGGACCGCGGTAGCACTCGCGGTCGCACTGACGATCGGTTCGCTGGTCAAGGCACTGATGTTGCGGCGCATGCTGGGCGCGTCGATCTCGAACCTGCGCTGGCCGTTCCTCTGGGCATTGCTCGCCGGTGGGCTCGTCGGGGCGGCGTTCATGACGTTGCCCAAGCACTATGAATGGATCGAACTGTCGATCGGCGGGCCGGCGATCCTGGTCACCTATCTTTTCGTGATCATCAAATGGGCGTTTGGTCCCGAAGACCGCGCGCTGTTCCGCAAGATGCCGAGTGCCGAGCAGCTCGCCGGCGACATGACGCTGGACTCAGCCGAGGGGCGCGCTGCCGGCGCATATCGCTAGCCGATCGAATAACCGATCTGCTGGCCGCCAGTCGCGGCCAGCACGGCGCCGGTCTACAGCGGCCAAGCCGCCATCTCAGCATTAGTGACGGAAATGCCGCATGCCGGTAAACACCATCGTCAGTCCCGCCTCGTCGGCGGCCGCGATCACCTTGTCGTCGCCCAGTGACCCGCCTGGCTGGATCACTGCAGTCGCGCCCGCCTCGGCTGCGGCGAGCAGCCCGTCGGGGAAGGGGAAGAAGGCGTCCGATGCGACTGCCGAGCCGATCGTGCGCGCTTGCGGCCAGCCCGCGGCTTCGGCGGCTTCCTTGGCGCGGATCGCGGCGATGCGCGACGAATCGCGGCGGTTCATCTGGCCGGCGCCGATCCCGGCGGTCGCGCCGTCCTTGGCATAGACGATTGCGTTCGACTTGACGTGCTTGGCGACGGTCCAAGCGAACAGACAGTCTTCGAGCTCCTGCGGCGTCGGTTCGCGCTTGGTCACGACCCGCAGGTCTTCGCGGCCGATCTGCCCGTTGTCGCGTGTCTGGACCAGCACGCCGCCGGTGATGGTCTTCAGCGTCAGTCCCGGCCGGCGCGGATCGGGCAGGCTGCCGGTGAGCAGGAGGCGCAGGTTCTTCTTCGCTGCGAACACCGCGCGTGCATCGGCATCGGCGTCGGGCGCGACGACGACTTCGGTGAAGATCTCGGTGATCGCCTCGGCGGTCGCGCGGTCGAGCGTGCGATTGACCGCGATGATCCCGCCGAACGCCGAGATGCTGTCGCACAGGAACGCCTGGCGGTACGCTTCGGCGAGCGTGTCGGCGGTCGCGACGCCGCACGGATTGGCGTGCTTGATGATCGCCACCGTCGGCGGGCCGTCGCGGAATTCGGCGATCAGCTCGAGTGCGGCATCGGCGTCGTTGTAATTATTGTAGCTGAGCTCCTTGCCCTGGAGCTGCTCGGCCTGCGCGATGCCGCGCGTCGCGCCGGCCTGCGGCACGTAGAGCGCGGCGTGCTGGTGCGGATTCTCGCCATAGCGCAACGTGTCGGCCTTCATCAGCGCGACCGGCAGCGTGTCCGGGAACGGCGTGCCGAGGTCGGCGAAGGCGAACCAGGAAGCGATCGCCGAATCATAGGCGGCGGTCGCGGCATAAGCCTTGGCCGCGAGCTTCCTGCGATCGTCGAGCGTCGTTTCGCCGCCCATCACCAGCGGATAATCGGCGGGATCCGTGACGATCGCCACTGCGGCATGGTTCTTGGCAGCCGATCGGATCATCGACGGGCCGCCGATGTCGATGTTCTCGATGATCGTGTCGCGGTCGGCGCCCTTCGAAACGGTCTGGATGAAGGGATAGAGGTTGACCACCACCAGATCGATCGGCCCGATGCCGTGCGCTTCCATTGCCGCGACATGCTCGGGATTGTCGCGCACCGCGAGCAGCCCGCCATGCACCTTGGGATGCAATGTCTTGACTCGGCCGTCCATCATCTCGGGGAAACCGGTCAGGTCCGAAATGTCGCGCACGTCGAGACCGGCTTCGCGCAGCGCCTTGGCGGTGCCGCCGGTCGAGACCAGCTCGACGCCATGGCTGGCAAGTGCATGGCCGAGTTCGAGGATGCCGGTCTTGTCGGAGACGGAAAGCAGCGCGCGCGTAATTTTCATGGCCGCGCCTGTTGCGGATGGCGCGGCGGGTTGCAAGGGGCGAGTGGCAAGATCCTTCGCGGGTAGCGCGTCGGGCTCGATATCAGTCGCGGCCCAAGTTGAAATCGTCGGGCAAGCGACCGCGGAAGTGCGCAGGGGCGTGATCAGGGGTTCGCGATCGCAATTGCAGGACAAGCTCAGACCTTGTTCCTGAATGAAGCGCGCCCCAGGCCTCAATCGAGCCGCATTGCGACTGCGGCGAGCGTCTCGGCTTCCATCAGGATCGCATCGTCGGCTGCGCCTTGCGGCAGTCTTTCGCGGCCGATCATCACCAGCACCGGGACCGCCATCGGGCTCACGCGCGACAGCTCGACATGCACCATGGTGTCGCCGGCACGCTCGAGCAGATCGGCAAGTCGCGCGACATCGGTTAGCCGCGTCCGCGCATCCTCCCAGGCGGCGCGCAGCAACAGGTGATCGGGCTCATATTTGCGCAACACATCGTAGATCAGATCGGTCGAGAAGCTGACCTGGCGGCCGCTTTTCTTTTTTCCCGGGTGCTGGCGCTCGACCAGCCCGCCGATCACTGCGACTTCGCGGAACGCGCGCTTGAGCAGTGCCGAGCCCTGCACCCAATCGACGAACTCGTGCTCGAGGATGTCGGGCGAGAACAACGGGCGCGGGTCTTCGACCTTTTCGAGCCCATAGACGGCGATCGCATAGTCATTGGCGACGAAGCCGGTGGGCTTGAGCCCCATCGCCTCCATCCGGCGCGTGAGCAGCATGCCGAGCGACTGGTGCGCGTTCCAGCCTTCAAAGCTGTACGCGATCATGTGCCAGTGCCCTTCGTGCGGGAAGGTCTCGACCAGCAGCTGTCCGGGCCGCGGCAACGCCGAACGATAGGCCTGCACTTCGAGCCATTCGCGCACGTCGGCCGGGAAGCGCGCCCATTGGCTGCGGTCATGCAGAAAGGCTCGCACGCGATCGGCGAGCCGCGTCGAGATTGCCAGCCGCGCCCCCATATAGCTCGGGATGCGCGCCGATTTGCTGGTCGCGTGCACGACGATGTCGGTCGCGTCAACGCGTTCGACTTCAAGGCTCAGCCCGGCGAAGAAGAACGTGTCCCCAGGCGAAAGTATCTGGCCGAACGCTTCTTCGACGCGGCCGAGCCGGCGGCCGTTGCGGAAGCGCACTTCGAGCATCGGCGCTTCGACGATGATGCCCGCGTTCAAGCGATGCTGCGCCACGAATTGGGGATGGCTAACGCGCCACAGTCCGTCGACGCCGCGCGTCAACCGTTTGAAGCGGTCATAGGCACGCAAGGCATAGCCGCCGTCTGCGATGAACTGCAGCACGCGCTCGAACGTCTCAGCGGCAAGCGCCGAATAGGGCAGCGCGCCCTGCACTTCGGCGAGCATCGCCGCGCTGTCGAACGGCGCGGCGCAGGCGCATGCCATGAGATGCTGCGCGAGCACGTCGAGCGTGCCGGCGCGGAAATGGTCGGCGTCGAGTTCGCCTTCCTCGACCGCGTCGAGCGCGGCACGCGCTTCGAGATATTCGAATCGATTTCCGGGGACGAGCACGGCCTCGGACGGTTCGTCGAGCCGGTGGTTGGCGCGGCCGATACGCTGGAGCAGGCGCGACGAGCCCTTGGGGGCGCCCATCTGAATCACGCAGTCGACATCGCCCCAGTCGACGCCGAGATCGAGGCTCGCCGTCGCCACCAGCGCACGCAGCCTGCCCTCGGCCATCGCCTGCTCGGCGCGTCGTCGGGCTTCGACCGAAAGGCTGCCGTGATGCACGCCGATCGGCAGCTTCAATTCGTTGACCTTCCACAGGTCCTGGAAGATCAGCTCGGCGAGCCCGCGCGTGTTGCAGAATATGATTGTCGTCTTGTGCGTCTCGATCTCGGCCATCACCTGCGGAATGGCGTAACGCCCCGAATGGCCCGACCAGGGCACGCGGTCCTCCGGGAGCAGGATCGCGATGTTCGGATCGGCGCCCTTGTCGCCGATTACCAGTGTCACGCTGTCGATGTCGCCGTGCGGCGCGAGCCATGCGCGATAGCTGTCGGGATCGGCGACCGTCGCCGACAAGCCGACGCGACGCAGCCGGGGCGCGATCGTCTGCAGCCGCGCGAGACACAGTGCGAGCAGGTCGCCGCGCTTGCCGGTAGCGAAGGCGTGGATCTCATCGATCACCACGGTCTTCAAATCGGAAAACAGCAGGAAACTGTCTTCGTACGAGAGCAGCAGGCTGAGGCTCTCGGGCGTAGTGAGCAGCATCTCGGGCGGCCGCGCGCGCTGTCGCACCTTCCGCTCGTGCGGCGTGTCGCCGGTACGCGTCTCGACGCGGATCGGCAGCTCCATTTCTTCGATCGGCGTGAGCAGATTGCGCTGCACGTCGACGGCGAGCGCCTTCAAGGGCGAGATGTAAAGCGTGTGCAGCCGGTCGGTGGGGGCCTCGATGAGCTCGACAAGGCTGGGGAGGAAGCCTGCGAGCGTCTTGCCGGCGCCGGTGGGCGCGACGAGCAGCGCGTGGCGCCCCGCCCGACCCGCCTCGAGCATTGCAAGCTGGTGCCGCCGCGGCGCCCAGCCGCGCGCGCCGAACCATCGCGTGAGCGGCTGCGGCAAATCCATCATGGCGGGGAGTGGGAACCGGCCGGCATCGGTTCCATATAGGCGCGATGGCCAAGCTCGGCGACTGGATCGAACCGCACCCGCACGGGCTGTACGTGCGCCCGGCCGATGCCTGGATCGATCCGGCGCGTGCGTGCGAGCGGGCGCTCGTGACGCACGGGCACGGCGACCATGCCCGCGGCGGGCATGGCGCGGTGTGGGCGACTCCAGAGACACTTGCGATCATGGACGCGCGCTACGGCCCGCAGCAGGGCCGACCGGCAGCCTATGGCGAGACACTGCGGCTCGGCGAAACCGAGGTGACCTTCCTGCCCGCGGGCCATGTGCTCGGTTCGGCGCAGATCCTGCTCGAGCATGCCGGCGAACGCGTGATCGTCTCCGGCGACTATAAGCGCCGCCCCGATCCAACCTGCGAGCCGTTCCTCGTCACGCCGTGCGACGTCTTCGTCACCGAAGCGACGTTCGGTCTTCCCGTGTTCCGCCATCCCGAAACGCACGACGAACTCGACAAGCTGCTCGCGGCGCTCCGGGCCAACCCTCAGCGCTGCGTCCTGGTCGGCGCCTACGCGCTCGGCAAGGCGCAGCGCGTGATCCGCGAGCTGCGCGTGATGGGGTTCGACGATCCGATCTATCTGCACGGCGCTTTGCAGCGGCTGTGCGACCTGTATGTCCAACACGGCATCGACCTCGGCGAAGTGCGTCCGGCAACTGGCGTCGCCAAGGCCGAGCTGCAAGGTCGGATCATCCTCGCCCCGCCTGGCGCGCTCAACGATCGCTGGTCGCGCCGGCTGCCCGATCCGATCACGGCGATGGCGAGCGGCTGGATGCGCGTCCGCCAGCGCGCGCGCCAGCGCAACGTCGAATTGCCGCTGATCCTGTCCGATCATGCCGATTGGGACGAATTGACGCGCACCATAATCGAAGTGTCGCCGCGCGAAGTGTGGGTGACGCACGGCCGCGAGGATGCGCTGGTGCATTGGTGCCGCACCCGCCAGATCAAGGCGCGCGCGCTCGAGCTCCTCGGCTATGAGGACGAGGATGATTGACGCGTGTTGCGCGTGAGCCAGTCCCGCGGCATCAGCGCACATAAGTGGACGGCGTGACAGAAATCGAACTTTTCCGGACGGCGAATTTGGCGGTACGCCAAGTGGGCGACAGCGGCGACGTCTGCTTCGTGACGTTCGACTCGCATACTCGCGTGACTAGTCTCGACCGGCCAGGTTTTGGCGAGGGGTTTCTGCGCGGCGAAGGCATTGCTGCCATCCATGTACTTTCGCGCGAAAATCGTTGGTATCAGCATGAGGAAATGGCCGCTGCGCTCGCGGCGGTCGCGGAGGCAACGCGGCGTTTCAGCCAGGTCGTGACTTATGGTTCGAGCATGGGAGGCTATGCAGCGATGCGGTTCGCGCGTGCGTGCGGCGCCCAGCTCGCACTCGCAATCTCGCCGCAATTCACGATTGATCCGAGGCGACCGCCGTTCGACCGGCGCTGGCGCAGCGACGCGCGGCGGATCAGGTTCGTTGAACCGGCCTATGCCGCACCCGAATCGGCTATCGTCCTATTCGATCCCGACCATGTGCTCGATAGGGCACAAGCCCGACAGTTCATCGCTGCGGGCAACACCATTGCCGTACCGGTGCGATTCGGCGGGCATCCGGTCTCAGGGCTGCTCGCCGAAACTGGGACGCTGCAACTGTTGGTCCGTCAAGTTGCCGCGAAGGCCTTCGACCCCCAGTCGTTTCGACGACAGGTGCACGCCCGTCGTCGCGATTCGGCGCAATATTACTTCGTGCTCGCACGCCGCCTGCAATATCGCCGTCCCGAGGTCGCAGCGGCATTGCTGCGGCGTGCGCTCGCGATCGCCCGTCAGCCATCGGTCCTCAGCACCTTCGGCACGATCCTCGATCGTGAGGGTGCATTCGACGCTGCCGAGCCGTTGCACCTCGAAGCTTTGCAGATGGCGCCCGATGATCCCGACTCAATCGCGCTACACGCGTGGCATCTTGCGTTGCGCGGTCGGGTGCGCGACGCGCTTCGGACAATCGACCAAACGGTTCGCGAGCGCGCCATTCTGCGAAGCCCCACCCTTCAGGTGGTTCGAATGCATTTGATCGCCGACCGGCTAACCCTCGGGCTCTATTTCCGTCTGTTTACGCGCTTCGCAAAATGGCGTGGAGCGCCGCTCGTGCCATCGCGCGAATTCTGGCAGCGACCATATAAGCCGTCATAGGTCCAAACGATCTTCAGTGGCGCGCGAGGCACCGCTAATAAAACTTCGATCCGACATCTTTCGATGATATGGACTTGGCGCGCGAATAGTCTTCGGGAGCGGGCTGAGTCGCGCGCTACATCAAAGGAGAAGATGATGCGCGCATGCATAGGCCTTGCTGCGGCAGCGATATCGCTCGCCGTGGCTCCCGCTGCTCAGGCAACGGTGTTCTGGTACGCCGGTACCTTGTCCGGCGCCAACGAATCCCCCGCAAATGCGTCGCCCGGAAAGGGAACGGCGCGCGTTCAATATGACAATGTTGCGCACACGCTACACGTCTGGGTGAATTTCGAAGACCTGCTCGGCACCACGACCGCGTCGCACGTGCATGTGCGCGCGGGCAGTCCGGTGCCGGTCAACGGCGGCGTCGCCACGCAGACGCCGACCTTCACCGGCTTTCCGCTGGGCGTGCACGAGGGCAGTTATGATCACCTGTTCGACCTGACCCTGGTAACCAGCTGGAACGGCAGCTTCCTCGGACCGAACGGCGGCACGCCGGCCGGTGCCGAAGCTGCGTTCGCTGCCGCGCTCGCGTCAGGCCGCGCCTATCTCAACGTACATTCGACCTTCGCGCCCGGCGGTGAAGTCCGTGCCAATCTTTCTGCCGTGCCCGAGCCGGCGAGCTGGGCGATGATGATCGGCGGTTTTGCAATGGCCGGCGCAGCGCTCCGGCGGCGTCGGCTTTTGGTTCGCTTGGCGTAACCGCAGGTGCCGGGCGTCACGGGCGCCCGGCACCTCCATCGGTCCGCCGAGCGGCCGATCCGCACATCAAGCGCCTTCGAGCGCCTTTTGCCGTCGGCGCTGCACCGAGCTGCCGATCCCCATCGCCTCGCGATATTTGGCCACCGTGCGGCGCGCGATGTCGAAGCCCTTGGCGTTGAGCATCTCGACGAGCGTGTCGTCGGACAGAATCTTCTTGGGGTTTTCGGCCACGATCAGGGCCTTGATCGCGCTCTTGACCGCTTCGGCCGAGACAGCTTCGCCGCCATCGGCGGATTGGATCGCACTGGTAAAGAAATATTTCAGCTCGAACAGGCCGCGCGCACAGCTGAGATATTTGTTCGATGTGACGCGGCTGACGGTCGATTCGTGCATCTCGATCGCTTCGGCCACCTGGCGCAGCGTGAGCGGGCGCAGGTGCGCGACGCCGCGCAGAAAAAAGGCCTCCTGCTGTTTCACGATCTCGCTCGCGACCTTGATGATCGTGCGCTGGCGCTGGTCGAGCGCTTTGATCAGCCAGTTGGCGCTGGCGAGGCAATCCGAGAGCCACGCCTTGCCCGCCTTGTCCTGCCGAGTGGAAGCGATCTCGACATAATAAGCGCGGTTGACCAGCAGCCGCGGCAGAGTCGCCCCGTTGATCTCGACCGACCAGCCCCCTGGCCGACGGGTGACGAAGATATCCGGTACCACGGCCAGGCTGGGTTCGCCGCCATAGCGGCAGCCGGGCTTGGGATCATAGTTCCGAAGCTCGCGAATCATGTCCGCGAGATCCTCGTCATCGACTTCGCACAGCCGCTTCAAGCGCGCGAAATCGCCCCGCGCGACGAGATCCAGATTGTCGATGAGCCGCGCCATGCAGGGATCGTAGCGATCGACTTCCTTGGCCTGGAGCGCGAGACATTCGGAGAGGCTGCGCGCGCCGACGCCGGTCGGGTCGAACGTCTGGATCACGCCGAGCACCGCCTCGACGCGCGCAAGCGGCACGCCGAGCCGAGTGGCCACTTCGAGCAGCGGCACGGTGAGATAGCCGCACTCGTCGACCTGATCGATCAGCTGCTGGGCGATGAACAGGTCGGCACCGTCGACCGCGGCGCCGGCCTGCGCCATCAGATGGTCGGTGAGGCTTTCGCTAGTGTCGGCGAAGCTGTCGAAATCGGGGCCGTCGTCGGGCGCGGCACCGCTCGCACCGCCCAGGCCGAGTCCGTCAGGCGCACCGATCGTGTCGGCCAGGGAATCATGATGGAACGTCTCCGCCGCGAAATCGACGTCGAGCATCTCGCCGGTGGCAGCGCCGCCGTCGGTGATCAGTTCGCTCGCATCGGCGGGTTCGCTGCGCGTGATCACCGGCTCGGGCTCGCGATCGGGCGTATCGTCGCTTTCACTGCCGCCCGGTGCAGCCTCGAGCAGCGGGTTGCGTTCGAGCTCCTCGGCGATGAAGCCTTCGACTTCGAGATTGGACAGCGCGAGCAGCTTTATCGCCTGCTGCAGCTGCGGTGTCATCACCAGCGACTGCGACTGGCGCAGATCGAGGCGAGGGCCAAGGCTCATGGCTTATAACTCAAAGCCCTCGCCGAGATAGAGCCGGCGAACGTTGGCGTCGGCGACCAACTCTTCCGGCGATCCCGCGAACAGCACGCGGCCGTCATAGATGATGTAGGCGCGATCGACGATGTCGAGCGTCTCGCGAACATTATGATCGGTGATCAGCACGCCGATCCCGCGCTGCTTGAGCTGGATCACCAAGTCGCGGATATCGGCGATCGAGATCGGGTCGATCCCGGCGAACGGCTCATCGAGCAGCATGATCGTCGGATCGGCGGCGAGCGCACGCGCGATCTCGGCGCGGCGCCGCTCGCCGCCCGACAGCGCCATCGCCGGCGCATCGCGCAGCCGCGCCAGGCCGAAGTCGGCAAGCAGCTGCTCGAGTCGGGTAGCGCGTGCGGATTTGTCGGGCTCGGCGAGCTCGAGCACCGCCAGGATGTTCTTCTCGACCGTCAGTCCGCGGAAGATCGACGTCTCCTGCGGCAAATAGCCGAGTCCCAGAAGCGCGCGGCGGTACATCGGCAGCGCAGTGATGTCAGCACCGTCGAGCATGATCCGTCCGGAGTCGGGCTTCACCAGCCCCATCACCGAATAGAAGCAAGTGGTCTTGCCCGCGCCATTGGGGCCGAGCAGGCCGACGACTTCGCCGCGTCCTACGGTCACCGATACGTCCGACAGCACCACGCGCTTGTCGTACGCCTTGGCGATCGACACCACCGCAAGCCCGGTGGCCGTCGCCGCGACGACCTCGGCCGGCTGGGGAAGCGTGGAAACGTCGTTCATCGCGGGACCTTGGTGGCAGGGCCTGATTACCGGCATCTTACCGATCGGCCGAATGGCAGGCTTCCTGCATGACCCGCGCGCCGGATGGAAGGGGTCGCGGCTCGAATCCACGAAAAACAAGCTAATCCATGGCTCCAGCGCGGCTGGAACCTTCTTATTGGTTGTGCTTGGGGACCGAGAAGCGCCCGGTGACACGACCACCCGACTGCGTCACTCCCGGGGCACCATTCGCGACTCCCGATCCGTCGATCGTCGCGCGGCCGGTATCGAGATTGATCGACAGGCGGTTGCCATTCACGCGATTCGTGCCTTGCGTCAGCGTCACTGCGCCGACCATGGTGATGATCCGCCGGTCGACATCATATACGCCATATCGGGCGTGCGCGGTCTGGTCGGGCCGCGTGACGGTAACGTCGCCGACTGCATCGAGCCGCGAGATCTCGGGCGAGCCATTGCTGATATCGCCGGTGTAATTCACCGTCATGCGATCCGCGCTGAGCTTCATCTCGCCCTGGCGAATGACCACATTTCCCGACAGCAATCCTCGATTCGCGCGATCCTGCAGCTCGATATGCGCGGCATCGAAATCGATCGGCGCGCTGGTGTCGTGCTTCGACTGGGCGTCCGCAGCGACACTCGCGACCAGCGTGAGCGCGAGACCGAGCGGCAGGAATTGGACGCGAGTCATGGGCGCCTCTTTGCGCGGCGCGGCATCACGCGCAAGTGGGCATTGCCGTCGAGTCGGACGATACGTTTCTCGAGATCGGCGCTGAGCCGATCGCCACGGAAAGTGCCCAGCGGCGTGCTTCCGGTCACGCGCCCGCCGCTGGCGAGCGTGCGCGCCTTCAGGTCGACGACGGCGTTCTCGGTGTCGACCACATAACCGTCGGCCGCGGTAACCTTGATCGGCCCAATCACCGAGACCTGCTCGGTATCCATATGATAGCTCCCGCGGTCGGCGCGGATCTGTGCGGGACCGTCGGGCAACTGGATCGCCGCGGCCAGATCGTTCAAGTGGACGATCGGCTCGCGCGAGCTCTGTTGCACCGCGGAGCCGGCGTGGAGCATGAACGACTGCCCCTTCTGGTCGCGCCCGCGATATTCTGCCGCCTGAATCCGCAGCCGCTCATGCGCGACTTCGACCTTGTGCGGATCAAGCAGGAAGCTCACGTCGCCGCCCATGAACGCCGGCGCCATCACCAGGAATGCCGCGAGCACGCCGATCGAGATCGGCAGCACGATCAGCGCGATGCGCACGACCTTGTCGTGATGGCCGCCCGGCGCCGCCCAGGTGCGGCGCTGCGACTGCATCTGCACGGCGACGTCAGACATGCAGACTTAACGGATGCGGCACGTCCGTGCTCCCTCCTGCGCACATCGACTCAGATGTGCGCGAAAATATCCACTTCTGGCCAGCCGGCGAGATCGAGCTCGGCACGATGCGGCAGGAACTCGAAACATGCCTGCGCCAACCCGGTGCGACCCTCGCGCGCGAGCCGTTTGTCGAGTTCGAGCTTCATCGCATGCAGATAGCGCACGTCGGACGCTGCGTAATCCTTCTGCGCATCGCTCAACTCGGGGCCGCCCCAATCCGACGATTGCTGCGCCTTCGACACTTCGAGCCCGAGCAGCTCGCGCACCAGGTCCTTGAGCCCGTGGCGGTCCGTGTAGGTGCGTACCAGCCGCGACGCTGTCTTGGTGCAATAGACCGGCGCCGCGACGACCCCGAGATAATGGCGGATCGCGGCCAGGTCGAATCGTGCGAAGTGATAGAGCTTGAGCCGCGCCGGGTCGGCCAGCACCGCGCACAGGTTCGGCGCCGCATAGGACGAGCCGGGATTGAAGCGCACGAGATGTTCGTCGCCGGTGCCATCCGATAGCTGGACGACGCACAACCGGTCGCGCGGAGTGATCAGGCCCATGGTCTCGGTATCGACGGCAATCGCTGCACCCGGAGCGAACGTGTCGGCCGGCAAATCTTCTTCGTGGAAATATACTGTCATTCGGCCCGGATAGACTGCGAAGCGGTTCGGCTCAATCTGCTTCGGTCCTCGAACGCCTGCGCGTGCGCCGGGCCGCCATGTTGAGCGCCTCGACCGCTCCAGAAAATCCCATCGCGGTATAAATATAGCCCTTGGGGACGTGAACTCCGAAGCCGTCTGCGATCAGCACCACACCGATCATCAGCAGGAAACCGAGCGCCAGCATCACGATTGTGGGGTTGCGGTTGATGAAGTCGGCGAGCGGATCGGCGGCGATCAGCATCACGCCGACCGCGATCACGACGGCCGCGATCATCACCGGCAGCTGATCGGTCATGCCCACCGCGGTGAGAATCGAGTCGATCGAAAAGACGATGTCGAGCAGCAGGATCTGCGCGATCGCCGATCCCATGCTCATCACTACGCCACCTTTGCCGCCGGATTGGCCGCCGTCGCCATGCGAGTCGACATTATGATGAATCTCGGTCGTCGCCTTCCACACCAGGAACAATCCGCCAGCGATCAGGATCAGGTCGCGCCACGAAAAGGCCGTCTCGAAGCTCGGCTCGCCATGTGCGCCGGGTGCGCCGACCCATCCGAGATCGAACACCGGCGCCGTCAGCCGCGTGAGCCAAGCGATCAACGACAGCAGCGCGAGTCGCAGGACGAGCGCCAGCGTGATGCCGATTCGACGCGCCTTGCTTCGTTGATTCGGCGGGAGCTTGTTCGAAAGAATCGCGACGAAGATCAGATTATCGATGCCAAGCACGACTTCGAGTACGACGAGCGTAACCAGAGCGGCCCAGGCAGCGGGGCTCGCGACGAGCGTCAGGATCGATTCCATAGTCTTCCTGTTGCCGCGCTGCATCGCCGACCGCAAGTCGTGGCGGGAATCTGCGATCCTGCCGCAATCAAGTCGAATTTCGTTCGCCCCCTGTCCAATTTTGGGCTATGGCGAATCTTGCGGCTTCCTCTCCCGGGGCCCGGGATCCTGCGTTTTTTCGTCCGGCGCTTGGGTTGATTTGGTTAAGAAGGGACGAGGCGGGAAGACGAACAGGGCATGAGTTTTGATCGAGGGCGCCGCGGGGATCGCGGCGGGCGTGGCAGAGACAAGCGCGACGGTTTCGGCGACGATAGCAACTTCTACGGCGGTGGCGGATTCGAGGATCGCGGCGGCTTCGGCGGCGGCGGTGGTGGTTTCCGTGGCGGCGGCGATCGCTTCGGCGGTGGCGGTGGCGGCTTTAGCGGCGGCGGCGGCGGCGGCTTCGGTGGTGGCGGTGGT
>Ga0207675_100000257_pt1 | contig 50714 bp, 39 predicted proteins | sample KBSSwiS42_FD_184305 | JGI IMG/M metagenome (GOLD analysis project Ga0207675, IMG submission 184305) | Switchgrass rhizosphere microbial communities from Kellogg Biological Station, Michigan, USA - KBS Switchgrass S4-2 (SPAdes) (version 2) | ecosystem: Host-associated > Plants > Roots >...
TTCGGCGACACCAGCGGCAGGAACATCGCCTACGGCTCGCCCGAAGCGACGCCGCGGCAGATCGAGGCGGCGGCACGGGCGGCGAACGCGCACGATTTCATCACCGCGCTGCCGCACGGCTACGAGACGATGATTGGCGAGCGAGGGCAGCGGCTGTCGGGCGGGCAGCGCCAGCGCCTGGCGATTGCGCGCGCGGTGCTGAAGAACGCGCCGATCCTGGTGCTGGACGAGGCGACCTCGGCGCTCGACACCGAGTCGGAGCTGCTGGTGCAGGAAGCATTGACCAACCTGCTGATGAACCGGACCGCGTTCGTCATCGCGCACCGGCTGTCGACCATCCGCCGCGCCGACGCGATCGTCGTGCTCGAGCGCGGCCGGATCGTGGAGTTCGGCCGGCACGAGGAGCTGCTGGCGAACCCGGACGGCACCTACTCGACGCTGTATCAGATGCAGTTGCTCGAAGGAAGGTCGGAAGGCCGCAAGATGGTGCCATCCTAGTAGGTCGTGTGGGTCGAGTCCTACCCGACCTACTCGACCCACCCGACTCGGCGACAAGGCTTTTGACGATGATTAAGAGCATGACGGGCTTCGCGGCGTTGACGCGGGAGGACGAGCGGGCGACGATCGCGGTCACGATTCGCGCCGTCAACCACCGCTACCTCGACCTGCAGCTGCGCAACCCGCAGTCGCTTTCGTCGGTGGAATCGGAGATTCGGACGCTGGTCGCCAAGTATGTCGCGCGCGGACGCGTCGAGCTGAGCGTGTCGCTGCAACTGCGGCAGGCCGCCGGCGTCGACGTCGAGTTCAACGAGGAGTTCGGCCGCGCGCTCGAGACGGCGCTCGAGCAGGCGCGGGCGCGCGGGCTGGTGGCCGGCGCGCTCACACCCGGCGACCTGCTGCGCCTGCCGCAGGCGATCACGATCCGCGATCGGCAGCCGGCCGACGACGAGTCGTGGCAGGCGGAGCTGGCGGCGCAGGCGCGCGAAACGGTGGGCCACGCGCTGGTCGATCTCGATTCGATGCGCGCGCGTGAAGGCGATCACCTGCGATCCGACCTCGATGCCCGCCGCGCCTACGTCGCCGATCTCGTCGAGCGGATCTCGGCCGCGGCCGACGAGGGACGGCAGGCGATGGAGCAGCGGATCGCCGATCGTGTTCGCGAGCTGCGCAGCGAGCTGCAGGCCGACGAGGCGGTGGTCGCGCAGGAGATCGTCCGGATGGCGGCGCGCTCCGACATCAGCGAAGAGGTCGAGCGCTTCCGCGCTCACGTCGCGCATTGGGCGGCTCTCGCCGACGGCCCCGAGCCGTGCGGACGCAAGCTCGATTTCCTGCTCCAGGAGATGAACCGCGAGGTCAACACGATGGGCTCGAAGGCCGACGGCCTGCGGGTCTCCGAGCTGATCATCGCGGCGAAGGCCGAGCTCGAGAAGATGCGGGAGCAGGTTCAGAATGTCGAATAATCCTTCGACCGGTCTGACGCCCGGCGCGGCGACCGCCGCCGGCTCGGAGCGGGGCCGCGGCCTGCTGTTCATCGTCTCGGCGCCGTCCGGCGCCGGCAAGACCACGCTGGTGGAGCGGCTGGTGGAGCAGCTGCCGCGTCTCCGGATGTCACGCTCTTACACGTCGCGCAGCGCGCGCGCCGGGGAAACCGACGGCGTAGACTATAATTTCGTGTCCAGGGTCCGGTTCGAGGCGATGATCGCGGCGGGCGACTTTCTCGAGTGGGCCCCCGTCTTCGGCAACCTCTACGGCACCTGCGCGAGCGAAACCGAGTCGCTGCTGGAAGCGGGCGAGGACGTCGTGCTGGTGATCGACGTTCAGGGCGCGCGCAAGGTGCGGGCGCGCGGCGTCGCCACCACCACCGTGTTCGTGATGCCGCCGTCGTTCGACGTGCTCGAACAGCGGCTGCGCGGGCGCAGCAAGGATGCCGAGCCCGAGATTCAGCGGCGCCTCCAGGTGGCGCGGGACGAAGTCGCCGCCTTCACCGAGTACGACTACGTTGTTGTCAACGACGAGCTGCCGGCCGCCGTCGATCGGCTGCGCAGCATCGTCATCGCCGAGCGTGCGCGCCAGGCGCGGATGCGCCTGCCGGCCGAAACCATAGTCAGGACATTCCGATGAGCGATTCAAACAAGCCGACCAACCGCTTCGAATTCGTCGTCACCGCCGGCGCCCGCGCGCGCCAGCTGCTTGCCGGCTCGACGCCGCGCGTGCCGGTCGGCCTCCACAAGAAGACCACCGTCGCCCGGGAAGAAGTGGAGACGCGGCTGGTCGAGAAGATCGACCCGGCCGAACAGGAACCCGGCTAGCCTGCGCACAGGCCTGGTCCGGCCATGGGATTGATTGCCCTCGGCGTCACCGGCGGGATCGGCGCCTACAAGGCGGTCGAGGTCGCGCGCGGGCTGCAGAAGCGCGGCCACGAGGTGGTCGCGGTGATGACCCATTCCGCGACGCGCTTTGTCGGCGCGGTCACCTTCGAGGCGATCACGCGGCGCCGCGTCATCACCGATCAGTTCGAAGCCGGGATGAATGCCGAGATCGAGCACATCTCGCTCGCCTCGACGATCGATCTCCTGCTGGTGGCGCCGGCCACTGCCAACCTCCTGGGCAAGTTCGCCAACGGCATCGCCGACGATTTCCTGACGACGCTGTACACGGCGACGAGGGCGCCGGTGCTGGTCGCGCCGGCGATGAACACGCAGATGTTCTCGCACGAAGCGGTGCGCAAGAACCTCGAGACGCTGGCGGCACGAGGCGTGCGCTTCGTCGAGCCGGGCGAGGGATACCTGGCCTGCGGCTGGATCGGCAAGGGGCGTCTCGCCGAGCCGGAGGAGATTGTCGCCGCCGCGGAAGCGGTGCTGCGGCCCGACGGCCCGCTGCGCGGCCAGCGCGTGCTGGTCACCGCCGGGCCGACCTACGAAGATCTCGATCCGGTGCGGTACATCGGCAACCGCTCGAGCGGCCGCATGGGCTACGCGATCGCCGCCGAGGCCGTGCGGCGCGGCGCCGACGTGGTCCTCGTCACCGGTCCGACCACGATTGATCCGCCGCCGGTCGCCGAACTGGTCCGCGTCCGCAGCGCGTCCGAGATGCACGACGCCGTCCTGTCGCGGTCGGCGTCGGCGCAAGTCGTCGTGATGGCGGCCGCGGTGGCCGACTACACGCCGGCAGAGCGCGCCGGGCAGAAAGTCGCGAAGAGCGGCGACGCGCTGACGCTGCAGTTGAAGAAGACGCCGGACATCCTCGGCGATCTCGGCAAGCGTCGCCTGGCGCAGGGCGACGGCCCGGTTCTCATCGGCTTCGCCGCGGAAACCGAGAACGTTGTCGCCTCGGCGGCGGCGAAGCGCGAACGCAAGCACGCCGATCTCATCGTCGCCAACGACGTCTCGCGCAAGGATGCCGGCTTCGACGTCGACACCAACGCCGTCACCATCGTCGGGCCGGACGGACCCGAACCGTTGCCGCTGCAGGCCAAGTCGCGCGTGGCGGCCGAGATCCTCGACCGCGTCGAGAGGCTGCTGGCGGCACGTAGTGTCCGGCTTTAGCCGGACCGGTGCCGTTCTTTAGCCGGACTCTCCATGGACCGCGATCAGCTCGTCGAACATCTCAAATTCGCCGGCGAGCTCGGCGTCACCGGCATCAGCCGCGACGCGACCTGGCGCCGGCGCGGCACCGGGGCCGGGGAGCCGCCGCACGCTGCGCCCGACGCCGCGCCGATCGCGTTTTCGCGCAACGCCGCGGAGGCGCTCACCGCCATCCGCGCCGACATCGGCGACTGCACGCGCTGCAAGCTGCACACGCTCGGACGCACGCAGATCGTGTTCGGCGTCGGCAACCCGAACGCCGACTTGATGTTCGTCGGCGAGGCGCCGGGCGGCGACGAGGACATCCAGGGCATTCCGTTCGTCGGCCGCGCCGGGCAGCTGCTGACGAAAATCATCGAGGCGATCGGCCTGTCGCGCGACGACGTCTACATCGCCAACGTGATCAAGTGCCGGCCGCCGCAGAACCGCAATCCCGAACCGGATGAGGTCGAGAGCTGCGAACCGTTCCTGTTCCGCCAGATCGACACGATCGAGCCGAAGGTGATCGTCGCGCTGGGCAAGTTCGCGGCGCAGGCGCTGCTGCGGACCGACGCGCCGATCTCGCGGCTGCGCGGGCGCGTCTTCGAGTACCGCGGCGGCGCCAAGCTGATTCCGACGTTCCATCCCGCCTACCTGCTGCGCAACCCGGCGTCCAAGCGGGAGGTGTGGGAAGATATGAAGGTCGTCAGAAACCTGCTGAAGTCAGACGCCTGACGTTCGAGCGCTCCCGGCTTCGAACCTGGCGCTTCGTCTCGCACAGTCGCCCGTGCTCATCCACGTAGCTGTCCCTGTCCCCAATCTCGATCTGCTCACGTACGCCGTTTCCGACGGCACAGCCGCCCCGGTCGTCGGCGCGCGCGTCGTCGTGCCGCTGGGCACGCGGATTGTCACCGGGATCGTGGTCGAGACGAACGTGGCGAACTCGGAACCACGAACAAGTGGCATCAAGCCGGTACGCGAAGTCCTCGACTCCGCCGCGTTCGTGCCGCCCGACGTCATTGCGCTGGCGCGGTGGACGGCCGAGTACTACGCGTCGGGGGTGGGCGACGCAATCCCGCTGCTCCTGCCGCCGATGGCGCGCGGCGCCCGAGCCGACGCGCACAAGACGATGCGGGTGGCGGCGATCACGCCGGCCGGACTGCAGGCGCTCGAGGCGCCCGACTCGATCACCGGCAAGCAGCACGAGGCGCTGTCGGTTCTGGCCGGGGTCCCGGCAGGCATCGGCACCCCCGCGCTCGCCGGCCGGGGCATCGCCGCCGATGCGATCTCACGCCTGGCGCGGCGCGGCTACATCAGCATCCGCAGCGACCGCATCGATCGCGATCCTTTCGCAGCCGCCGGGATCGCGATGTCCGACGTCAGAGACTCCTCAGGCCCCGGGGCTGACGGCGCGCGAGCCCGCACGCTGACAGGGGAGCAGGCTGCCGCACTCGACCGCCTCACGGCGCTCGCCAAGACCGGCGAGTTCCGCGTCGCGCTGCTGCACGGCGTCACCGGCAGCGGCAAAACCGAAATCTATATTCGCCTCGCGGCCGCGGTGCGCGACCTCGGACGCCGCGTGCTGGTGCTGGTGCCGGAAATTGCGCTGACGCCGGCGGCGTCCGCGCTCTTCCGCGAGGCCTTCGGCGATCGCGTCGCGATCCAGCACAGCGGTCTCGCCGACGGCGAGCGGCACGACCAGTGGCAGCGGATCCGCCGCGGCGCCGTCGACGTCGTCGTCGGCACGCGCTCGGCGGTCTTCGCGCCGCTTGAACGCATTGGATTGATCGTCGTCGACGAGGAGCACGACGGCTCGTACAAGCAGGAGGAGAGCCCGCGCTACAACGGGCGCGACGTCGCGATCGTGCGCGGCCGCCACGCCGGCGCGCTGGTCGTGCTCGGTTCGGCGACGCCGTCGATGGAGAGCTATCACAACGCGGTGGCGGGCAAATACGAGCGCGTCGTGCTCGAACGGCGCGTGCTCGACCGCCCGCTGGCCGACGTCTCGATTGTCGACATGCGGGAGGAATACGCGGCCGAAGGCCCGGACGTGATCCTCAGCCGGCCGCTGCGCGCGGCAATCCAGGCGCGTCTCGATCGCGCCGATCAGTCGCTGATTCTCCTCAACCGGCGCGGCTTCGCGACCTCCGTGTTCTGCCGCCAGTGCGCCGGCACGATCGATTGTCCGAACTGCAGCGTGTCGCTGGTTGTCCATGGCGAGGGCTCGGCCAGGCGCGCGCGATGCCACTACTGCAACTACACCGCGCGCGTCCCGCCGGCGTGCCCGCGCTGCGCCGGGCCGTACCTCGATCAGGCCGGCTTCGGCACCGAGCGCCTCGAGGCCGAAGTGCGTGCATCGTTCCCGGCCGCGCGCGTCGCCCGCCTCGACCGCGACGCGATCCGTCGCAAGGGATCGCTCCAGGCGCTGCTGCACCGCTTTCGCGCCGGCGAGATCGACATCCTCGTCGGCACGCAGATGATCGCGAAAGGGCACGATTTTCCGCGCGTTACGCTGGTCGGCGTCGTCTCGGCTGACGTCGGTCTCGGGCTGGCCGATTTCCGCGCCTCGGAGCGCACGTTCCAGCTGCTCACCCAGGTGGCAGGGCGCGCCGGCCGCGGCGAGCAGCCGGGCGAGGCGATCGTGCAAACGCTTTATCCAACCCACTACAGCATCCAGCTCGCCTGCAGGCAGGACTACCCGGCGTTCTATCAGCGCGAGCTGGCGTTCCGGACGGCGATGCGCTATCCGCCGGTCGTGTCGCTGGCGAACGCGGTGGTGCGAGCGCGCACCTTCGCCGGCGCGATGGACGATGCGGCGGATCTGGCGCAGAAGGTGAGGGACGCAGACGGCGGCACGCTGCGCGTGCTGGGACCGGCGCCGCCGCCGCTCGGCAAGCTGCGCGGCGAGTTTCGCGCCCAGCTGCTGGTCAAGGGAACGAACCGGCGGAAGATTCGCGAAACGCTGCAGGCGGCGCTCGCCTCGCGGCCCGATCTTCAGCGGCGGACGATCGTCGACGTCGATCCGCTCAATGTGATCTGAACGCCTACGGCGTCAGCGGCCGATGAGGTCCATCACCTTGATTGGCGCCGGCGTGAAGCAGAGCGCGAACATCACCACGGCGAACAACGCCAGGATCATCCGCCGCCGATCGAGCGGCACGTGCTCGTCGAAGACGCGCGGGTGGCGCGGCCCGAGGAACACAATCATCGCGATGGTGAGCACCGCGAACACGATCCAGCTGCTGGTGAAGAGCGCCAGCGTCGCGACCACGGCGACGGTGATGAAGGTGACGTAGACGGAGCGATGGCCGAGCACCGAGTAGGCGATGTGGCCGCCATCCAGCTGCCCGATGGGGAAGAGGTTGAGCGCGGTGGCGAGCATGCCGAACCAGGCGGCAAACGCCATCGGGTGCAGGTTGAGCGAGTAGCCGTCCGCCATGTGGCCCCAGATCAGCCACGACGCCAGCTTGAACAGCGGCGGCTCGCCGAGCTCGTACATGACGCCGGCAAACGTATCCGGAAGCTTGACGATGTGCGACAGCGCCACGCCGGCGAACAGCGTCGGCACCGTGACCAGGAACCCGGCGATCGGACCGGCAATGCCGATGTCGAACAGGGCGCGCTTGCTGGGAAACGGCTCGCGGATGCGAATCACCGCCCCGAGCGTGCCGGTCGGAAACGGCGGCGGCAGCGGAAGGAAGAACGGCAGCGAGGCGTCGACATCATAATAGCGGCACGCGAAGTAGTGGCCGAGCTCGTGGCAGCCGAGGATGGCGATCACGGTGCCGCTGTACCAGAGGCCGCGGACGAGCAGCTCGGGAAAAGCGAGCGGCAGGACGGTCGAGCCGCGGAAATCGTCCAGGTAACTCGCGTAGTGCCCCGCCCCGATGAGCGTGGTGGTCGCAAGCGTGAGGGCAAACAACAGCGCGTGCCGCCAGACCCGATCCTGAAACTTCGGGCTGGGGTGCCAGTCAGCCGGGATGGGCTCCAAGTGTCAGCCGATGTTCTGCAGATCTTTGCCTGGTTTGAATCGGATGGTGCGTCCCGGCGGAATGCGAACTTCCTTGCCGGTGCGTGGGTTGCGGCCGATGCCGCGCTTGCGGGGCTTCACCTGGAACACGCCGAAGCCGCGCAGCTCGATTCGCTCGCCCCGCTGCATCGAGGTCCGCATCGCATCGAAAACGGCGTCCACCGCCACCTCGGCTTTGACCTTGGTGATGTCGGCGATTTTCGACACTTCGTTGACGATGTCGACCTTGATCATGCTTAGGGTCTCCTACGTGGTTGTAAATAGCATAAGAGACAAGACTTACGCTGTCAAGGTAAAGGCTAAGTGACGTTGTAAATGGCCCGGAAAACCCCCTCGGTCGTCCTCGCGGGCCGCCCCAACGTGGGCAAATCGACGCTGTTCAACCGCATCACCGGACGGCGCCGCGCGATCGTCGCGCCGGTGGCCGGCACGACGCGCGACGCGCTCGCGCGCCCGGTCAGCTGGCGCGGCGTGTCGTTCCAACTATTCGATACAGGAGGGTTGTACGGCGAGAGCCAGGATCCGCTCCACGATCTCGTGGTGCAGCAGGGGCAGCGCGCGATCGCGCAGGCCGACGTCCTCGTGCTGCTCGTCGACGGCCGCGAGGGACTCGTGCCGGGCGACGAACGGATCGCGCGCGAGCTGCGCGAAACCGGGCTGCCGGTGCTGCTCGCCATCAACAAGACCGACGACAAACGATCGCAATCCTCGGCGATGGAGTTCTTCCAGCTGGGCTTCGATCCGGTGATTGAGATTTCCGCGGAGCACGGCACCGGCGTCTACGAGCTGCTCGATGAAATCGCCAGCCGCTTGCAGGCCAAGGGGATCGGGCTCTCGCCGGGCGTCGACGAGCATCCCGCCGACGCGGCGCCGCCGCGCGATGCGACCGATGAAACGCGCGTCGCGATCGTTGGCCGCCCGAACGTGGGGAAGTCGTCCTTGGTCAATCGCCTGCTGCGCGAGGAGCGGGTGCTCGTCAGCGACATGCCGGGGACGACCCGCGATGCGATCGACGCGCCGCTGATGTGGCACCGGCGTCATTTCCGGCTCGTCGACACGGCCGGGATGCGGCGTCCCGGCCGGATCGCGCGTGGCGGCAAGGTCGAGATGGTCAGCGTCGGCCTGGCGAAAGAGGCCATTGCCGATGCCGACGTCGTCGCGCTCGTCATCGACGCCAACAGCGGCGCCACCGATCAGGACGCGGCCATCGGCGGCGAGGCCGACCGCGCCGGCCGCGGCATCGTCGTCATCGCCAACAAGTGGGATCTGGTGAAGACGACCGATCACCTGTTCGTGAATACCTTCGACGAGAAGCTGCGGCACGGGATGCGGTTCCTCGACTACGCGCCGATCCTGCACGTCTCGGCGTTGACCGGCGAGCGGACCGCGCGAGTGCTCGAGACGATCGACAAGATCGCGGCGACGCGGCGGATGCGCGTGCCGACGCCGGCGCTCAACGCGTTCATCGAATCGGTGACCGCCGCCAACCCGCCGGTGAGCCCGGGCCGCACGCATGTGCGGATCATGTACGCCGCGCAGGTTGGCGTCGCGCCGCCGTCGTTCGTCTTCTTCACCAACGTGGCGACGACGTTTCATTTCTCCTACCAGCGCTTCCTCATCAACAAGCTGCGCGAGAAGTTCGGCTTCGTCGGCTCGCCGATCCGGATCCAGGTGCGCCGCCGCGATCGCAACACCAACGTCGGCGGCGACCGCCGCGTGCTCGCCCAGCGCAAACAGCGCAAGGACCGGCGCGAGCGCAAAGAGAACGATCGGATCGATCGGCGATCGGCGAAGAACCGGACCGCCGGCCGCGACGACGAGCCGCGCCGCAAGGTCAAGAAATGATGCGACCAGTGACCGTACAAATCCGGCGCCTCCCGTCGTCCGACGGGCTCGCGCTGCCTGCTTACATGACGCCTGGTGCTGCCGGCATGGATCTTCACGCCGCCGTTGCCGACGACCTGGTGATCGAGCCGGGCGACATCGTGCTGGTGCCGACGGGGCTCGAGGTGGCGATCCCGGACGGATTCGAAGGACAGGTGCGCCCGCGCTCCGGCCTCGCGGTGAAGCACGGCATCAGCCTGCCGAACACGCCGGCGACGATCGACGCCGACTACCGCGGCGAGATCCGCGTGCCGCTCATCAACCTCGGTCGCGCGGCGTTCCGCGTGACGCGCGCGATGCGCATCGCGCAGCTGGTGGTCGCGCCGGTGGCGCGGGTGACGTGGGACGAAGTCGATGCGCTGCCGGCGACGAGCCGCGGCGCGCACGGCTTCGGGCACTCGGGCGTGTGAGGGCGAGACGCGGAGCTGGTCCCGCCTCTGCTCGCTCGAGCTCCACTCGAGCTCCGGCGAGGTTCGCCGAAGCGACGGCGGCGCGCAAGCGGCAGTGGTGTGCGATCGGTCTGCGCTATAATTCACGGGCGCGTGACGCGCGCTATGCCGGATACGCCCCACGTCGAGATTCCGAATCGCGCGCTGTTCAAGGCGGCTGAGGTCTGCGAGCTGGCGAAGGTGCAGCCCTACGTGCTGCGATCGTGGGAGGCCGAGTTCCCCGACCTTGGCGTCGCGAAAGCCGCAGGCACGCCGCGCGTCTACCGGCGCGCCGACGTCCAGCAGGTGTTGCGCATCAAGCACCTGCTGCTCGTCGAGGGGCTGACGCTGGCCGGTGCACGGCGGCGGATCACCGAGGAGACGATGCCGGCCGAGGGCGAGTCGCCGGCGATCGACGAATTGATCGGCCAGAACGCGCGCGAGCGGCTGACGGCCGTCAGGCGCGGGCTGCGATCGATCCTCGACCTGCTGGCCGGGTCGGACAACGGCGACGAGTTCGAGCTGGCGCCGCCGGTGGCGTCGCCGCCGCGGGCGCGGCCGGCGCCCGCGGATCGCGCCAAGGCCGCGCGCGGGAACGGGAAAGAGGGGCGATCGCGGCGCCCCGCGGCACGCGCCCCCCAGGCGCGCCGCAATCGATCGGCGTAGAATCGACGCGTCGGGACGTAGCGTAGCCTGGTTATCGCGCTTGACTGGGGGTCAAGAGATCGGCGGTTCGAATCCGCCCGTCCCGACCAATTTCCTCCCAAAGGCGTGGCGCATCGGTGGCCTGTCGGCCGAGCGAGCCACGCCGTTTTTGTTCCTGTTCCGACCATCGCTGCGTCCGCGCCGTGACCAGATCCGTCACGGCCGCCGTCTACGCTGACGGCATGGACGACGAGAAACGACCCGACGACATCCCGTGGTTCGCGCCCGGGCACCATCGCGTCGGCATCCCGCGCCAGCGGCAGCCGGGCGCGGAAGCGTGGCGGCTGTGCCATCCGGATGGACGCGTGCAGACCTGCGAACTGCGCGACGAGTCGAAGGCGGGCGCGGGGTGGGACGTGATGATCCTCGAAAACGGCGAGCCGCTGTTTTCGCGCCGCTGCGCCGACGAGCGCGGCGCGCGCTACGTCGCGCGGTCGTTCAAGCAGGACGCGATGCGAACCGGGTGGGTCGTCGAGCCATCGTCCGGGTGAATCCGTGGCGGGGCGTGAGTAGAATACGGCCACTCCGGAGGCCGAATGCTGGATGTCCGGCTGGCAGTTCGCTCGCTTCGCGCGACGCCCCCCGTCGGGCTGCTCGCGCTCGTCTTGACCGTCACACCGGCCGCTGAACCCGCGGCCACGCGTCAACCCGGCCAGCCGCGCTATACCGCACATCAAGCCGGCACGGTCGTTCAGCTGAAAGACAGCGCCAGCCAGACCGCTGTCTCGATCATTCCAACGCTCGGGAACTTCACCGTCGAGATGAAAGTGAGAGGGCACAACGTCCTTCGCTTCCCGTTCGAATCGGCCGCCGATTACAAGGGGGGCGGGAGCTCGATCGGCATCCCGTTTCTCGCCCCGTGGGCCGACCGCCTCGACGAGCAGGCGTTCTACGCCAACGGCACGCGATACGCGTTCGACATGACGCTCGGAAACGTTCGCGGGGCGAATCCGATTCACGGATTCCTGGCAGCGGCGAGCGAATGGACAGTCGTCGAAGCGCGCGCCGACGGCGAGTCGGCCTGGGTGAAGAGCCGGCTGGAATTCTTCAGGCATCCGCTCTGGATGAAGCAGTTTCCGTTTGCCCACACCATCGAGATGACGCACAGGCTGCACGACGGGGTGCTGGAAGTGGCCACGCGGATCGACAACCTGAGCGCTGAGCCGATGCCGGTCGCGATCGGCTTCCATCCGTACTTTCAACTCACCGATTCCCCGCGCGACCAATGGACGCTCTCGATCGCGGCTCGAACGCATTGGCTGCTGGCAGACACCAAGATGCCGACCGGCGAGACGCGCGCGATCGACGCGTTCTTTCCAGATCCCGCGGCGATTGCGCTGGAGCGGTTCGACCTCGACGATGTGTTCAGCGACCTGGTTCGCGACGCGAGTGGCCGGGCGACGATGGCGGTTCGGGGCAAGCGACAGCAGGTGGAAGTTGTGCTTGGCGCCAACTATCGCGCCGTCGTGATTTATGCGCCGAAGCCCGCACCGGGCCAGGACGCCGCGGCCCGCAACTTCGTGTGCATCGAACCCGAGGCTGGAATCATCAACGCGCTGAACCTGGCGCATAAAGGCCTGTACAAAGAGCTGCAGACCATTCCTCCGGCGGGCGTCTGGCAGGAGAGTTTCTGGATCAGGCCAGGCGGGTTTTGAGCATGTTCCGCAATGTCGCGTTCGTGCTCTCGCTTGCGCTGCTCGCCAGCCTGTCGCTCGCGCAATCGCCGCGGGAGATCACGTTCGACGAGATCGCACGGCCGAAGCCGGGCGAGTGGCCGAGCTACAACGGTCTCCTGAGCGCGAATCGTCACAGCCCGCTCGATCGAATCAACACCGGGAATGTGGCGACGCTCGAGCCGAAATGGACGCACGAGATGGGCGGCACGCGCGCCCTGCAAATGACGCCGATCGTGGTGGATGGCGTGATGTACGTCGCCGCGGTCAACGAAGCTCGCGCGCTGGATGCCCGAACCGGCCGGCAGATCTGGCAATTCGTGCGTCCGCGCACGCCGGGACTCGTTCCGACCGGAGACCCGGCGGCGGGCATCAATCGCGGCGTCGCCGTGCTCGGCCAGCGCCTGTTTCTCCAGACCGATCACGCTCACCTCGTCGCCCTCGATCGCCGCACCGGACAGCTTCAGTGGGACGTCGAGATGGCGGACTATCGGCTGAATTACGGATCGACCGGCGCGCCGCTCGTCGTCAACGACCTGGTGATTGCCGGCATGTCAGCCGGCGACGAGGGCGTGCGCGGCTTTCTCGACGCCTATCGCGCGTCCACGGGTGAACGCGTGTGGCGCTTCTGGACGGTTCCGGCTCGCGGTGAGCCAGGCTCGGATACGTGGATCGGCAAGGCGCTCGAGCATGGCTGCGCGGCGACGTGGCTGACCGGTTCGTACGATCCCGCGGCAAAGCTGCTGTATTGGCCGACCGGCAATCCGTGCCCCGACTACAACGGCGACGAACGTCAGGGCGACAACCTGTACTCGTCGTCGATCGTCGCGCTCGATCCGGCAACCGGAAAGCTGCGATGGCATTTCCAGTTCACGCCGCACGATCTTCACGACTGGGATGCGAACCAGCCGCCGCTGCTGGTTGACGCAAACTTCCGCGGCCAGCCGCGGAAACTCCTCGTCGTCGCCAACCGGAACGGGTTCTTCTACGTGCTCGATCGGCTCAGCGGCCGGATGCTGATGGCCGAGCCGTTCGTGAAGAACCTCACCTGGGCGTCCCGCATCGGCGCCGACGGCCGCCCGCAACTGCTGACCGGGTACGAGAATTCTGTCGAAGGCACACGCACCTGCCCGGCCGTCTCGGGCGCCGCCAACTGGCCATCCACCGCGTTCAATCCCGCAACCGGGTTGTTCTACGTGATGGCGTCGGAAGGCTGCGCGGAGTACCGGAAGAATGCGATCTGGTTCGAGCTGGGAAAATCGTTCTATGGCGGCACCACGAAAGCGGAGACGATCGAAGGCGGCGGGAAGTATCTGAGGGCGCTCGATCTCCAATCCGGGCGGATGGTGTGGGAGGTCCCGGGCGTCGGCGGCGGCGCGAGCGGTTCGGGCGTGATGAGCACCGCCGGCGGCCTCGTGTTCTACGGCGACAACAATGACGGCGCGCTGATTGCCATCAACGCGAAAACGGCGCAGCAGCTGTGGCGGTTTGAAACCCAGCAGGCCTGGAAGTCGAGTCCGATGACTTATGCGATCGACGGCAAGCAGTATGTAGGGGTGGTTGCCGGAACCAGGGTCAGCGTCTTCGGGTTACCGGACTAGGACGAAGCGATCGGCTCCTAGACAGCCAGCACCGGTTTGAGCAGGCGCTGCACTTCCGCCGCCGCCGGCCGCTCGAGCACCACGCGTGTCAGGGTCGGGTCGACGACGAGCGCGATGAACATCTCGTCGGGTGGCGGGGCGCGAAACAGATCCGCATCGGGCGCCAGGTAGGCGGCGCGCAGCGCGGCGCCGCGCGGCTTCTCGGCGTCGATCGTCAGCGTGAAGCGCGGCGCGTGGCGGCGTTCCACCTGAATCACCTTGGGTTTGATGTCGGAGTAGCCGAGGCGCACGTCGGGAAAGCCGCAGCCGCAGTTGTATTCCTTCACGGCGACCTCGAAGGCGGCGCGAAGCTCGGCGAAGGCGACCATCACCGTCGGCTCGTACAACACCTGGAACAGCGGCCCGAGGTCGGTGCCGCCCGACGCCTGCCTCGTCAGTCTCTCGTGGCGCCGCTGTCCCTCGCGACGCGCCCAGCTGCCCAATCCCTCGAGCTCCTCGTTCATCGGTTCGTCAACGCCTGCCGCGCTCCTGGCGAATCGGCTCGCGCAACACCAGCGCGTTTCCCTTCAGCACCCCCGTCGCCACGCGGCCATCCTCGAGGTGGACCGAGATGACCGCTCTCGCGATGGCCAGCGGCGTACGGGCAAAGGTCGGCGCCCGCAGCCGAATCCGGACGCGTGTCTCCTCCGGGTCGCGCCCGCCGTCCGCGCGGTCCTCGCCGGGCGCGTCTTTCCGATACACTTCGAGCACGTAGCTGGCCTCGCCGATGGGCAGGCCGTCCCTGGTAACCCGGCCGGTTCCGCTGCAGCGCTCGATTCGACGGAACTGCTGCTCTGCCGGCATGCTCGGGTCCGCCCCAATGACGTGGAAACGACTGGATGTCGTGCCGTGACACGCGGCCGCTCGCCGAATCGGCCCGGTCAGGTCCGAGTTGGTGGGAATTCGCCGCAGCTCGTCAATGCCGGTGGAGTGTACCGATGGCGAGATGAACGGTCGATGACAACGGCCCCGGTGCGAGGCGTTGCGGTGGTCCGATGTCATCGGCGGTTCATGTTCGGTACCCGATGATGCCGCCGTTGCCGCCCCCCAGCGCAATGCTGTAGTCGATGAGAGTCCTGCTGGTCGAAGACGAGCCCCAGGCCGCGCAGCTTCTGTCGAAGGGGCTGCGCGAGCAGTCCTACGCGGTCGACGTCGCGCGGCACGGCGGCGACGCGCTCTACCAGGCGTCAATCACCGAGTACGACGCCATCGTGCTCGACGTGATGCTGCCCGGCGTCGACGGCATCGACGTCTGCCGCGCCCTGCGCCGCGGCGGGTCGAACGTGCCGGTCCTGATGCTGACCGCGAGAGATGCCGTTGAATCGCGGATCTCCGGCCTCGATGCCGGCGCCGACGACTACCTCACCAAGCCATTCGACTTCGGCGAGCTGCTGGCGCGGCTGCGCGCGGTGATCCGCCGCGGACGGCTGCCGCTGATTCCGGCGGTGATCACCGTCGGCCACCTGCGCCTCGATCTGCGCGCCCGCCAGGCGTCGCGGGCCGGCAGGCCGGTCAACCTCACCGCGCGCGAGTTCGCGCTGCTCGAATTTCTCGCCCTGCATGCCGGCGAAGTCGTCGGCCGCGGCGCGATCGCCGAGCATGTCTGGGACTCGTCGTTCGACTCGATGTCGAATGTGATCGACGTCATGATCCAGCGGCTGCGCCGCAAGCTCGACGCGGCGGGAGAGCCGTCGCTGATTACGACCCGGCGAGGCGAAGGCTACATGCTCGGCGCCATCGCCCGCACGGTCGCTGACTGATGACCCTGTCGATCCGCACCCGCCTGACCTTCTGGTACAGCAGCATCGTCGTCGCCGTGCTGGCGACCGGCGCGGTCGCCGGATCCCTGATGCAGTCACGCCTGGCCCTGCAGCGCCTCGACGCCGAGCTTGGCCGAAGCATGGCGACGCTCGAGGGGGTGATGCGAACCGAGTTCAACGAAGGGTTGTCGCTCGAGGGGGCGGCCGAAGAAGCCAGCACCGAGGTGGTCGTGCCCGATCGTGCGCTGCTGTTGATGCGGCCCGGCGGCAGCGTGCTGGAGCGGTGGGGCCTGCCGCTGGCGCTCCCGCCTGCAGCAGCGATTGCCAACAGCGTCGATCTGGTCACCCTGGATGCGCCGTCCGGCGAGGTGCGCGTGCTCTGCCGGCGCGTGGCGTTCGCGCGCCATCAGTACGTCGCGGCCGTGATCGCGCCGCTTGCGCCGCTGCAGGCGGAGCACGCGGTGATGGTCCGGGCGATGACGCTGGGCGTGCTCGTCGCCCTGATCGGCGCGTCCGCCGGCGGCTGGTTGATCGGCTGGCTCACCCTGAAGCCGCTGAGGCGAATGGCGGAGCAGACGCGGCAGATCAACGAGCGGAACCCGCGCGACCGCCTCGAGGCGCCGCCGGTCGACGATGAGCTCGGCCGCTTTGCCGCCGCGTTCAACGCGCTGCTCGATCGGCTGGCGTCGGCGCTGACGTCGCAGAAGCAATTCATGGCCGACGCGTCCCATCAGCTGCGCACGCCGGTGTCGGTCGTCCGCACCGCCACCCAGGTGACGCTGGCCAAGGACGTGCGCTCCGCGGACGAGTACCGCGAATCGCTGGTGATCATCGGCGAGCAGGCGACGCGTCTCTCGCGGCTGGTCGACGCGATGTTCCTGCTCGCCCGCGCCGAGGCGCAGGAGATGCCGCTGCGGCGCGAGTTCCTCAACCTCGATGACGTGCTCAGCGAGAGCGTGCGTGCCGTCCGTCTGCTCGCCAACGAGCGCAGCGTCACGGTCACGGCCGACGGCGACGAGGAGGTCGGGCTGATCGGCGATGACATGCTGCTGCACCAGATGGTCGGCAACCTGCTCGACAACGCCGTCCGTCATGCGCAGCCTCGCGGCCAGGTCGCGGCGGAGCTGAAGCGCGCCGCAGCCAGCGTGACGCTGCGCATCACCAACGACGGACCCGGCATCGATCCCGCCGATCAGCAGCGCATCTTCGACCGCTTCGTGCGCATCGGCTCGGCCGGCGCCGGGCTCGGCCTGCCGATCGCGCGATTGATCGCCGAAGCCCACGGCGGCACCCTGGGGCTCGAGGGCAGCTGGCCCGGAAGCACGACCTTTGTGGTGACGCTGCCGGTCGCCGCCACGCCGGTCGATCGGGCGGTCGCGGTCGAAACCGTATTTTGAAAGCGACAGCGCCGACCTCGGCCGCGTCGATCGTCGGTGTCATCGTCCCTTCATCCAGCGTTTGTAAACATGAGGTGATGGACGAACAGCTGTGGGCGCTGGCCCGCGACCACGAACGGGCCTCTGCCGTCGCGCGGGATCGCGGCGTCAACGGGTTCGACCTCGAAATCACGGTCGCCGGCGCCGTGACGGTCGATCGTTTCCTGACCCGCGACCTTGCCATCCTTCAGGCGACGACCGAACGCCGGCGGCTGGAACGCGCCGGGTGGCGATAACGCTCTAGCGTCCGCCGGCGACGTGCCACACCAGGCGGCAGACGCCGCAGACGAACCATCGCAGCGAGCTGTTCACGTGGGATTCTTCACGGACATTGGCGGCCTGGCAGCGCGGGCATCGTGGCAGCACCGGCACGGGATATCGAGGGCTGGTCTGGCGGGACTGACTGGGTTTTCTCATCTCGGGTTTGGGACACCGCGCGTCCAGCGACAGGTCATTACCGATCGCTAAAGCACACGTGATGCCGTTTGCGACATATTGTGAACGCTGCCGCGCATGCTTGAGCGCTCAAAAAATCGCAGCGAACCAGTGGTACGTGAGAGCCCAATAGTGGTCGGGGAATGTCTCGGCGACCGGGCGGTTACGGCCGGAACCAGGGACGCACGGTCAGCCGCGCCGCATCGAGCTCGCGCCCGATCCGCTCGGCGACATGTCGCCTGGCTTCCTTGTCCTCGCCCGCCTGGACGAGCTGGTCCCGCAGCCGGTGGAGTCGATCGAGGTGAGCGACGAGCGCGTCGTAGTCGATGCTGGTCAGCTGGCGGGTGAGTTCCTGAACGTCGAGCGAGACGTTGGAGTAGACGATCCGGCCGTCCTGCACCTCGATCAGCTCGCGCAGCCGCAGCGTCGTCCGCGCGCCGGTCGGCTTGAACTGGCCGTACGCCCCCAGGTTGAGCGCATTGCGGTGCGTGCCGGTCGCGACCAGATTCACTTCGTACAGGGTTTCGGTGCGCTGAACAACGTCCTCGACGTCGAGATACGCGTCGGGAAACGCCTCCAGCCAGAGCCGGGTAAACCGCTCATACGACTTCGCCGCCTCGTTGGCGGCCGCAAACGGCGGCGCTTCCATCCGCGCCCCGGGCGCGAACATGGCGGTGGCATCCGACAGCCGGCGGGCGTTGAACGAAGAGTAATACTCGCGGATGAGCCGTTCGGTCGCTGCGCTGGTGGTGGGCACGGCTCGTTGGCCGGTGACCGGTATGCACGGCGAATTCCAACGTTGTTGCCGGCTGAAAAGCGATCGCGGACGCGCTCGCTGTTGGTTTTTGATGCATTTGTCGGCGCCGCGCCGGCCGAGCTCAGATCTCGACCTGCACGCCGAGCTCGACGACGTTGTCGGGCGGGAGCTTGAAGAAGGCGGTCGCCCGCACGGCGTTGCGCGCCATCAGCACGAAGAGCTTTTCGCGCCACATCGCCATCCCCGGGTTGTCGGTCACGATGACCGTCTCTCGACCCAGGAAGTAGGTGACGTCGCGAAGGTCAATCGTCAGGCCGTGCGCGGCGGCGTTGGCGAGCGCGTCGGGCACGTTGGGTTCATCCATGAACCCGTACTTCAGCCTGGCGTTGTACAGATCCCGGCCCAGCGGGTCGATGGTGAGCCGCTCCGACGGCGTCACGTGCGGCGTGTGCGTCGTCGACACCGTCAGGATGATCACTCGTTGGTGCAGCACCTTGTTGTGCCTTAGGTTGTGCATCAGCGCCGGCGGGGTGCCCCGCGGCTGCGCGGTCATGAAGACGGCCGTGCCGGGGACGCGAATCGGCTCGTGGGCAATCGCGTCGGCGACGAAGCTCTCGAGCGGCACGGCGCGCGCGGTCAGCCGTTCCGCGACGAGCCGGCGACCGGTCTTCCACGTGGTCATCAACGTGAACAGCAGGAAGCCGATGACCAGCGGCAGCCAGCCGCCGTGCAGCACCTTGAGGAGGTTGGCGCCGAAGAAGGCGAGATCGATCGACAGGAAGATGCCGGTGACGGCCACCGCGATCCCGATCGGCCAGTGCCAGCGCTCGGTGGCGATGACGTGCAGCAGCACGGCGGTGATGACCATCGTCAAGGTGACGGCGATGCCGTACGCCGCCGCGAGGGCGCTCGACGAGCGGAACCCGAGGACGATGGCGATGGTGCCGATCATCAGCGCCCAGTTCACCTGCGGCACGTAGATCTGCCCCATGTGGTGCGACGAGGTGTGGTCGATGTCCATGCGCGGGCTGTAGCCGAGCTGGACCGCCTGCTGCGTCAGCGAGAACGCGCCTGAGATCAGCGCCTGCGACGCGATGATCGCGGCCGCCGTCGCCAGCCCGACCATCGGCAGCAGGGCCCACGACGGCGCCAGCAGGAAGAACGGCTGCTCGATCGCGGTGTTGTCGAGCAGCAGCAGCGCGCCCTGGCCGAAGTAGTTGATGAGCAGCGCCGGCAGCACCAGGCTGAACCAGGCGAAACGAATCGGCCGTTTGCCGAAGTGGCCCATGTCGGCGTAGAGCGCTTCGCCGCCGGTGACCGCGAGAAAGACCGCGCCGAGCACGGCGAAGCCGTGCAGGCCGTTATTGCGGAAGAACAGCACGGCATGCGCGGGATTGAACGCCGTGAGGACGATCGGCTGCCGCGTAATCCAGCTGACGCCCAGCAGCGCAATCGCGCCGAACCACAGCACCATCACCGGACCAAAGAGGCGGCCGACACGGTGCGTGCCGTGCTGCTGGATGGTGAAGATGCCGATGAGGATGACGACGGTCAGCGGCACGACGTACGGGTCGAAGAAGGGGGTCGCCACCTTCAACCCTTCGACCGCGCCGAGGACGGTGATCGCGGGCGTGATCATGCCGTCGCCGTAGAGCAGCGCCGCGCCGAAGATGCCGAGCGCGATCAGCACGTTGCGCGAGCCGCCGAGTTTCGGCGCCGGGATGAGGGCGGTGAGCGCGAGGATGCCCCCCTCGCCGCGGTTGTCGGCGCGCATCACGATGGCGATGTACTTGATCGAGATGACGATCAACAGCGCGTAGACGACGAGCGACAGCACGCCGAGGACGTTCTCGGGGGTCGGCGGCACCGGGTGGGTGCCGAAGAAACATTCCCGGATTGTGTACAGCGGGCTGGTGCCGATGTCGCCGTACACCACGCCGACCGCGGTGAGGGTGAGCGGCAGGAGCGCGCGGGTCGAAGCGCGGGGGTGGGCGGTCGCTACGGCTGGCGCGGCGGCGGCGTCGGACACAATCCCCGAAAATACGCCCCAGCCGCACCCAAACGCAAGTGCGGGTTGCCGGCTGTCTGTGGTGTCCGGCTTCAGCCGGACCGTGAGCGCTTCACCGGAAGCGCCGGGCGTCGATGCCGTACCGGCGCACCTTGTAGTTGATGATCCGCTCGGTCGTGTCGAGCAACCGGGCCGCCTTGGCGCGGTTCCCCCGGGTGGTCTTCAGCGCATCCTGGATCAGATCCTTTTCATAGGCGCTGACGGCGTCCCCGAGCGCCACGCGCGTGACGGTGCCCGACGCCTCGGCGGTCTGCAGCGACGGCGGGAGGTGGTGCCCGTGGATCACCTCGCCGTCGCACATCAGCACCGCTCGCTCGAGGGTGTTCTCGAGCTCGCGGACGTTGCCCGGCCAGTGGTAGCTGGCCAGCATGTCGATCGCGGGCGTCGAAATGCGCTTGATGCTGCGCGAATGCTCGCGGGCGAACTTCTCGAGGAAGTGATCGACGAGCAGCAGCAGGTCGGACTTCCGCTCGCGCAGCGGCGGGATGAAGATGGTGAAGACGTTGAGCCGGTAGTAGAGATCCTCGCGGAAGGTGCCGGCGGCGATCGCCTTCTCCAGGTCCTTGTTGGTGGCGGCGACCAGGCGCACGTTCGACTTGATCGTCTCGGTGCCGCCGACCCGCTCGAACTCCCGCTCCTGCAGGACACGGAGCAGCTTCACCTGCGTCGCCAGGTTGATGTCGCCGATCTCGTCGAGAAACAGCGTGCCGCCGTCCGCCAGCTCGAAGCGGCCCTTCTTGCGCGCTTCGGCGCCGGTGAAGGCGCCTTTCTCGTAGCCGAACAGCTCGGACTCGATCAGGCTGTCGGGCAGCGCGGCGCAGCTGACTTTGACGAACGGCTTCTTCGCGCGCAGCGAGCTGTAGTGGATGGCGTGGGCGATCAGCTCCTTGCCGGTGCCCGACTCGCCGCGGATCAACACGGTCGTGCTGGTGCCGGCGACCTGCGTGACCTGCTCGAAGATCTGCCGCAGCGGCCCGCTGCTGCCCACCAGGTTGGCGAAGCCGTAACGCTCGCGCAGCTCCTGGCGCAGGTGCGTGTTCTCGTCGACCAGCCGCCGCTTGTCTTCCTCGATCAAGCGGTGAATCTTGATCGCCTGGCCAATCATCGAGGCGACGATGCCGAGGAACTTGGTGTGGCGTTCGAAATTGCGATCGGGCTTGAACTTCAGGTCGATGGCGAGCGCACCGACCGGGCGGCGGTTGAGGAGGATCGGCACGCAGACGAAGCTCAGCTCCTGCCGCGGCAGCTCGGGACGGCGCGCGGCACGGTGGAGGAACGCCGGCTCGCGGCTGACGCGCGGCACCACGATCGCCTTGCCGCTCTGAACGACGCGGCCGGTAATCCCTTCGCCCACGCGATAGGTGACCGGATGCGGCGCGTCGCCGATGCCGTCGGCGGCCTCGACGCGCACCGCGCCGTCCTGCTGCAGCACCGAGACGATGCCGCGCTCGGCGCCGTGATGACGGGCGAGGATCTCGAGGACGCGGTGGAGCGACGCCTTGAGGTTGAGCGTGCCCGAGAGCGCCTGGCTCACTTCGAGGAGCGTCGACAGCCGCCGCGCCTCGCGGGCTGGGGCGTCGACGGCTGGCGGCGGGACGGGGCGGAGACGGGCAGCCACGGCGTCCATGCTACATCCTCGTCGCTTTGAATGAATCGTCCGACATTTTTGTCTGAGTCTGCCTTCCGATGATCGCCGGGAAAACGGGGTGAAACCTACACGCGTGTCGGGGCCTCACGGCGCTCCTACATGAATGTCGGATCGCGGTGGCACCGTCGATTGCGCGTCGGCGAAAACAGGCGTGATTTTCGAATTCACCCATCACGGTCGGCGTGGTGTGCATCTTGCTCGCCAGCGCCACGCATGCCGCTCACGCCACGAATCGTTCCCGTCGTTCCTGTCGCTGTCGTCTCGCTGCTGTCGGCCGCGTTGCCGTCTGCGGCGCAGCCGCGCGCGGATCTCGCGCGCTCGGCGCCCCACGTCCGTCCGGCACCCGATCTCCGCGCCCTCGTCGCCGAAGCCGCGCAGCGCTCGCCCGAAGTGCGCGGGCTCATCGATCGCCTCGAGGCGAGCGACGTCATCGTCTACGTCCGCTGCCGCCAGTTCGCCGGCCAGGAGCTCGACGGACGTGTCGCGCTGGCAGCGGTCACGGCGGTGCAGCGATATCTGGTCATCGAGTTGTCGTGTCTGAGGAACACGCTGGTGCAGATGGCGACGCTCGGCCACGAGCTCTATCACGCGGTCGAAATCGCCGCAGAGCCGACCATCGTCGACGCGCGGACGCTCGCCGCGCACTATCGCCGCGTCGGCGACGCGCTCGAGGGCAGCCTCGGCCGCCAGACCTTCGAGACCGAAGCCGCCTTCGAGGCGGGACGCCGCACACGCCGTGAACTGCTCGTCAACCGCACGAGGAACGCCAATGGATCTTGAGAATGTCGTCGGCCGCGTTCGTGGCGAGTTCAGGGAAATGCCCGGCCTGCAGCTGACGCCGGCCCAGGCGATGCGGCTCTGGGGCCTCGAGCGCGAGGCGTGCTACGCGATCATCGAGCGCCTCGTCGCGTCGGCGTTCCTGCGCTGGACCCGCGGCGGCACGATCGCGCTCGCGGAATAGCCGCATCGCTCGCGTCCAGCAGCGGCGTGGCTGTTCAGCCGCGCCTGCGAAACCGCGGAGACCGCAGAGACCGCAGAGCTTTTTGAAGGGTTCTGAATGCCCGCTCCGCGGCTTGCTCGACGCGGCGAGTTGCCTCGGCGCATTTGAAACCGGAGACAAAGAAAGACTCTGCGCGCTCTGCGCTCTCGGCGGTTTCACAGGCGCTGCAAGCTGGCCTCCAAGCGGCTGAAAGCAGGCAACCGCCGCGAAGTCGCCACGGAGCTTAAGCTACAATCCGGCCGTCATGATTCATCCACGGCCGGCTTGGAAACGTGTCCTCGCATTCGCGGCGGCCGCGGCGCTGCTGCGCGCGCCGCAGGGGCGTCCCGCGGCTGCGCAACAGCCTCGTCCCGCCACCGCGCCGCGGACCGTCGATGTCACCGTCCACGAGGGGACGTCGATGGCGATTGCGCTGTCGCCCGACAAGCGGACGTTGATTCTCGATCTGCAGGGATCGTTGTGGTCGATGCCCGCCGCCGGCGGTGCGGCGAAGCGGATCACTGACGAGTACAACGACGCGCGGCAGCCGTCGTGGTCGCCGGACGCACGGCGCATCGCATTCCAGAGCTATCGCGACGGCACCTGGCGCATTGCCACGATCGCGGCCGATGGCAGCGGCATGAAAGCGCTGACCAGCGGTCCGTTCGATGCCCGCGAGCCGAACTGGTCGCCCGACGGCAAGTCGATCGCGTTCTCGTCGGACCGCAGCGGCAACTACGACGTCTGGACGCTCGACGTCGCCACCGGCGAAGTTCGTCAAGTCACAAAAGATCCGGGCAACGACTTCTTCCCGGCCTGGTCGCCCGAGGGCCGCGAGATCGCGTTCGTCTCGACGCGCACGACGTCGCCCGGCGTCTACGCAATCACGCTCGACGGCAAGGAGCGGTTCATCGCGCCGGCCGACGGCCAGGTCGGCGCGCCGTCGTGGTCGCCCAACGGCAGCCAGGTGTTGTTCAGCGTCGTCCCCGGCAACGGCTTCACGTCGACCGGGACGCCGCGCCTGATGCTGAACAGCCGCGAGCTGGCGACCGGAGAGGATTACTTTCCGTTCCGTGCGCAGTGGCTGTCGGCCGACGAGTTCCTCTACCCGGCCGATGGCCGCATCAAGCGCCGTTCGATTGCCGGCGGGCTCAAACCCCCGGTCGACTTCGCCGCGACGCTGACCGTGGCGCCGGCGTCGTACGCGAAGAAGCGACGCGCGTTCGACGCGGCCGCCGCGCAGCCGGTCCGCGGCCTGATTCACCCGGTGGTGTCCCCCGACGGCAAGCAGCTCGCCTTCGCGGCGCTGGGCGATCTCTGGATCATGCCGATCGGCGGCACGCCGAAGCGCATCACCGACGATGCGTTCGTCGATACCGACGCGGCGTGGTCGCCCGACGGCACCAGGCTGGCGTTCTCCTCGGATCGCGCCGGCGGCATGGACGTCTGGGTCCGCGATCTGAAGAGCGGCGCGGATCGACGGGTGACGACGCTGCCGGGCGCGGACATGGCGGCGGCGTGGTCGCCGGACGGCAAGTCGATTGCCTTCGTCAGCAACGTCGACTTCGAGCAGGGCGAGGTGTTCGTGGTCGCCGCCGACGGCGGCGAGCCGCGGCGGATCCTCGATCGCAGTTTCGGCCTCGGCTACCCGTCGTGGTCGGCCGACGGACGCTTCCTCGTCACCGCGGCGTTCAAGCCGTATTCGTCGCGCTATCGCGAGGGGATGAACTACTACTCGATCGTGCCGGCCGCCGGCGGCGCGCCGCGCATGGTCGTGCCGGTCGAGCACAAGCCTGTCGGCAAGCGTGCGGCCGACGGCCCGGCACTGTCGCCGGACGGGAAACAGCTGGCGTTCGTCAGCAACGGCTACCTGCACGTCATGCCGGTCAACGCGTCGGGCGATCCTGCCGGCCCGCCGCGACAGATCACGAAGGAGCTCGCCGACTCGATCAGCTGGGCGGGATCGAATCAGATCCTGTATATGGCGACCGATCACTTGAAGCTGGTGTCGGTGGCCGACGGCGCTGCCAGGGATGTCGCGGTGCCGCTGACCTGGCAGCGGAAGGTGCCGTCTCCGTCGTCGCGGATGGTCGTGCACGCGGGGCGGCTCGTCGACGGCGTGCAGCAGACCGCACGACCCGACGTCGACATCATCGTCGAAGGGCACCGCATCAAATCGATCGAGCCGCACGCGGCGGCGCTGCACACCGGAACGGTGGTCGACGCCTCGGGCCTGGCCGTCATGCCGGGGTTGATCGAGGCGCACGGCCACGCGTTGAAGGAACATGGCACGACATTCGGTCGCGTGCACCTGGCCTACGGCATCACGACGGTACGCAGCCCGGGCGGGGTGCCGTACGAAGCGCTCGAAGAGCGCGAGGCGATTGAATCGGGCCGGCGCGTGGGGCCGCGCCTCTACCTCACCGGCTATCTCCTCGACGGCTGGCGGCCGTACTACCCGATGGCATCGACCGCGCCGACCGAGGACGTCGTCGACATCGAAGTCGAGCGCGCGCGCCGGCTCGATTACGACTTGATCAAGACCTACGTGCGCCTGCCGGATCTGCTGCAGAAGCGCGCGATCGAAGGCGCGCACCGGATTGGCATCGCGACCAGCTCGCACGAGATCTTCCCGGCGGCGTTGTCGGGCACCGACAGCGTCGAGCACACCGGCGCGACCAGCCGCCGCGGCTACTCGCCGAAGCAGAGCGGCACCGGCCGATCGTACGAAGACGTGATCCAGATCGTCGCCAAGTCGCGGATGACGCTGACGCCGACGGCGGCGCTCGGCGGCTTCCAGGCGGCGACCGCCGGCGACCCGTCGATCATGCGCGATCCGCGGATGACCGCGCTGCAGCCGCCGTGGGTGGCTGCGGCCGCGAGCGGCGGGCGCGGCGGCGGACGTGGCGGCCGCGGCGTCGCGCCAGCGCCCGATCCGCGGGCCCTCCACGCGTTCATCCAGCGCTCGGCGAAGGCGTTGAAGGATTTCCTCGACGCCGGCGTGCCGCTGGTTGCCGGCGTCGATTCGCCGCTGTCGCCCTACGGCGTCAGCCTGCACATCGAGCTCGAGGCCTACGTCGAGGCAGGGTTCACGCCGTTTCAGGCGCTGAAGACGGCCACCGTCAATACCGCGGCGCTGCTCAACGCCCAGGCCGATCTCGGCACCATCGAACCAGGCAAGCTCGCGGACATGGTGATTGTCGAAGGCAACCCGCTCACCAGCATCCGCGACACGGCAAAGGTGAAGAAAGTGATCAAGAACGGCGAGATCTTCACGGTGGAGGAGCTGCTGCACACGCCGCGGCCGACCTCGACCGCGGCCGGGGGCGGGCGGTGAGCCGGCCGCTGCGCCGCGCCTTGGTAGGCGCCGCGGCCGTGGCGGCGTCGCTGGCGCTGGCGCCGCTGCAGTCGACCGATCCATCCGGCCACAAGTCCACCTACGTCAAGCGCGAGCTCTTCATCCCGATGCGCGACGGCGTCAAGCTGTTCACCATCGTCTACACGCCTCGGGACACGACGCGCCGCTATCCGTTGCTGATGACACGGACGGCGTACGGCATCGCGCCGTACGGCGCCGACCAGTTTCGCGCCGTGCTCGGGCCGAACAACGACTTCGCGAAAGAGGGCTACATCTTCGTCTACCAGGACGCGCGCGGGAAGTTCAAGTCGGAGGGCGAGTTCGTCCACCACGTGCCGTACGTCAGGGGAGCGAAGGCGCCGAACGAGTCGACCGACACGTGGGACACCATCGACTGGCTGGTGAAGAACATCCCCAACAACAACGGCCGCGTCGGCCAGTGGGGAATCTCGTGGGCGGGCTGGGAAGTGTCGATGGGGATGATCGACGCGCACCCGGCGCTCAAGGCGTCGTCGCCGCAGGCGCCGCCGCAGGATCAGTTCTTCGGCGACGACTATCATTCCGGCGGCGCCTACCAGCTGATGTACGGGTTCAACTGGATGTCGACCAACGCGCGCGCACGCACCGCGCCGTCGGAGCGGCCGGTCGAGCGGTTCGATTACGGCACTCCCGACGGCTACCAGTTCTTCCTCGACCTCGGCGCCGCCGCGAACGCGCAGAAATATTTTGCCGATACGGTGCCGACGTGGAACGACCACATGTCGCATCCGACCTACGACGAGTACTGGAAGGCACGCAACGTGCCGAAGGACCTCGACAACGTCAATCATCCCGTCCTGATTGTCGCGTCATGGTTCGATGCGCAGGACTTCCACGGTCCCTTCCGGATGTATCGCGCGCTGAAAGAAAAGAGTCCTGCCAACAAAACAACGCTCGTCGTCGGGCCATGGACGCATGGCGGCTGGTCGCGCGGCGATGGCGACACGCTGGGGAACATCCGGTTCAACTCGAAGACGGCCGCGCATTACCGCGCGGAGATCGAGCTTCCATTTTTTAATTGGTATTTGAAAGACAAGGGGCCGAGCAAGCTCGGCCCCTACAGGGGAGAAGACGGCCGCATGAGTCTCCCGGCGGCCGTTGTCTTCGAAACCGGCGGCAATCGGTGGCATGACCTTCCCGAATGGCCGCCGAAGAACGCGCGCTCACGCAATCTCTACCTGCAGGCGGACGGCAAGCTGTCGTTCACGGCACCCTCGTCGGAGCCGGACGCGCGCGATGCCTACGTCAGCGATCCGCGCAAGCCGGTGCCGTATACGGCGGAGACGACGACGATCGAAGGGCACGTGTTCATGGTCGAGGATCAGCGGTTCGCCGCCGGGCGGCCCGATGTGCTGGTCTACCAGACGGAGCCGCTCACCGAGGACCTGACCGTCGCCGGCCCGATCGAGGTCACGATGCAGGTCGCCACCACGGGCACCGACGGCGACTGGGTGGTGAAGCTGATTGATGTCTACCCGGGCGATGCGCCCGATCCGTCACCCAACCCGCAGAGCGTCCGCATGGGCGGCTTTCAAATGCTGCTGGCCGGCGACATCATCCGCGGCAGGTTCCGCAACAGCATGAGCGCGCCCGAGCCGATGGTGCCGAACCAGCCGGCGAAGCTGCAATTCAGCCTCGGCGACAAGTACCATACGTTCCTCAAGCGGCACCGCGTGATGATCCAGGTGCAGAGCTCGTGGTTCCCGATGTTCGATCGCAACCCGCAGACCTTCGTCGACATCTATCACGCGAAGCCGGCGGATTACGTGAAGGCCGAGCACACCGTGTTCCGGTCGGCGGCGCGGCCCACGTTCGTGACGCTGCCGGTCGTCACGTCCGCACGCGAGTCGTCGGCGCCTAGGGGCCCAGGGAGAGCCGGAAGATGACAAGAATCCTGATCCGCACGTCGCTGGCGGCGCTGCTCGCCCTTGCCGCGACGATCTCGACGACTTCGGCGCAGCGTCCCGCAAACGCGCCGGCGACCGCGCCGGCAGGGAAGCCGCCCGACTCGGTGTTCATCGAGGACCTGACCTGGGCCGAGGTGCGCGATCTCGTCAAGGCCGGCACGACCACCGTCATCATCGGCACCGCCGGCACCGAGCAGAAAGGGCCGCACATGGTCGACGGCGAGCACAAGTTCGTCATGACCTGGTCGGCCGACAAGATCGCGCGCGCGATTGGCAAGACGCTGGTGGCGCCGGTCGTCACCTACGTCCCCGAGGGCAGCTGGGAGAACATCGGCGGCCACATGGCGAAGCCGGGCACGATCACGCTGCCTGACGATCGCTTCGTCGAGCTGCTGGTCAATGCCGGCCGCAGCCTGAAGGCCGGCGGCTTCAAGACCATCCTCCTCATCGGCGAGTCGGGCGGCAATCGCAACGGCATGCGCATGGCGGCCGACAAGTTGAACGAGCTGTGGAAGGGCGCTGATGCGAAGGCGTGGTGGATCGACGACTACTACACCAAGGGGCACGCCGATCAGAACAAGTGGGTGACCGCGAACGTCGGCATCCCCGAGAACGAGATCGGCGGGCACGCCAACATCCTCGACACCTCGGAGCTGCTCTTCGTCAACGCGAAGCACATCCGCCGCAATCGGCTCAGCGGCAACGACTACGACAACAACGGCGTCAGCGGCAACAACCAGTCGAAGTCCACGCCCGAGATCGGCAAGGCGCTGCTGCAGATCAAGGTCGACAACGCGATCGCCCAGATCAAGGAGTTGATGGCCGGCACGTCGACGCGGCAGGCGTCGGTCGCGCCGGCCCAGGCCGAAGGCGGCGGTGGACGTGGGGGCCGTGGCCGCGGTGCCGCGCCCGCGGAACGTCCCCGGCTCGAGCCGACGATGGAGACGGCGCCGGCGGCGAAGACGCCGACGGCCGCGCCCGACACGGTGTTCATCGACGAGCTGACGTGGGAAGAGACGCGCGACGCCATGAAGGCGGGGAAGCTGACCGTGATCGTGCCGACCGGCGGAACCGAGAAGAACGGCTACCACATGGTCATCGGCAAGCACAATTTCGTCGTCACCTACGCCGCCAACCTGATGGCGCGCCGGATCAAGAACACGCTGGTGGCGCCGACGGTGCAGTACGTGCCCGAAGGCGATCCCGACCGGCAGAACCCGGGCGCCATCTCGCTGCCCTCACCCGCCTACGACATGCTGCTCGACGCCGCAGCGCGCAGCCTGAAGGTGCACGGCTTCAAGGAAATCCTCTTCATTGGCGACAGCGGCGGCAACCAGGCCGGTATCAAGAACGTCGCCGAGAAGCTCAACGCCGAGTGGAAAGATGCCGGCGTGAAGGTGTACGGGCTGACCGACTACTACGAGCAGAGCCGCCTGCACTATCGCGCCTGGCTGCAGGCGCAGTTCGGCTACGACGAGGAAACCTCGGGCAGCCACGCCGGCATCACCGATACCTCGCAGATGCTGTTCGTGCACCCCGGCGGCATCCGCAAGGATCAGATCAAGCCGTGGGGCGGGCCGCAGGATTCAGGCGTGTCGGGCGATCCGTCGAAGGCGACCGCCGAGATCGGCAAGATGGGGATCGAGTTCAAGGTGAACGCCGGCATCAACCAGTACAAGACGCTGAAGAACCCGCCGCAGCGCGGCGGCCGCAGCAGCGGGCAGTAGGGCGATGCAGGCGCGCGCGATCGCGGCAACGGTGGCAGTGGCGGCGACGCTCGGCTGGAGCGTGGTTCGCGGATCGCCCTTCGACAACGGTCAAGGCAGGCAGACGCCTGCTGAGGGCGCCGAATGGCGTTCGTACGCCGGCGATCTGCGCAACCATCACTACTCGCCGCTCGACCAGATCAATGCCTCGAACTTCTCGACCCTCGAGGTGGCGTGGCGGTTCAAGACCGACAGCCTCGGGCCGCGGCCCGAGTTCAAGCTCGAAGGGACGCCGCTGGCGATTGGCGGCATGCTGTACACGACCGCCGGCACACGACGCGCCGTCGTCGCGCTCGACGCCGCAACGGGCGAGCTGCGCTGGGTGCACTCCGAGATCGAGGGCGAGCGCGCCGGCCGTTCACCGCGGCAGCTGTCGGGCCGCGGCGTCGCCTACTGGACCGACGGCCGCGGCGACGAGCGCATTCTCTATGTGACCACCGGCTACCAGCTGGTCGCGCTCGACGCGAAGACCGGATCGCGGATTGCGGCCTTCGGCCGAAACGGCATCGTCGATCTCAAGGAAGGCGCGGTGTTCGGCAAGGGCGAGCCGATCGATCTCGTCACCGGCGAGATCGGGCTGCATGCGACGCCGGCGGTGACGCGCGACGGCGTCGTGATGATCGGATCCTCGTTCCTCGAAGGCGGCACGCCGAAGACGCACAACAACACGAAGGGGAGCGTCCGCGGCTACGACGTGCGAACCGGCAAGCGGCTCTGGACCTTCAACACGATTCCGCGACCGGGCGAGTTCGGCAACGACACCTGGCTGGAGGAGTCGTGGGCCGTCAACGGCAACGTCGGCGTCTGGAACCAGATCGCCGTCGACGAGGATCTCGGCCTCGCCTACCTGCCGGTCGAGACGCCGAGCTCCGACTTCTACGGCGGCCTGCGGCCGGGCAACAACCTCTTCGCCGAGAGCATCGTCGCCGTCGACTACAAGACCGGTCGCCGCAAGTGGCACTTCCAGCTCGTGCACCATCCGATCTGGAACATGGATGTGGCCTCGGCGCCGATGCTGGTCGACGTCACCGTGAATGGCCGCCCGGTGAAGGCGGTTGCGGCGATGGGGAAGCAGGCGATGCTGTACCTCTTCGATCGCGTCACCGGTGAGCCGGTGTTCCCGATCGAGGAGCGCCCGGTGCCGCAGTCGGACGTGCCCGGCGAGAAGACGTCGGCCACGCAACCGTTTCCGACCAGGCCGCCGCCTTACGATCATCAAGGGGTGACGCTCGAGAACCTGATCGACTTCACGCCGGCGTTGCACGACGAGGCGGTGAAGATCGCGGCGCGCTACAAGATCGGTCCGATCTTCACGCCGCCGCCGGTGAGCAAGGCCGAAGGCCCGGTGGCCGGCTTCAGATCCTCCGGCGGCACGAACTGGCCGGGCGGTTCGTTCGATCCCGAGACGCACATCGCCTACATCCCGTCGTTCACCTCGTTCCCGGTCCTCGGTCTCCTGCCGCCGCCGAGCAAGGAGTTCTCCGACATTCCCTATGTGTCGGGCAACATCCTGACCGGCGTGCGCTACATCTCGGGGCCCGGTGAAAACGCCGGCGCCGATGCGCCGGCGCGGGCCGGTCCCGCCGGCGCAGGTCCGACCGCGACGACCAATGACGGCGCGGTGAACGCGAACGCGTCGCCGCAGGGTCTGCCGTTGTTGAAGCCGCCGTACGGCCGCATCACCGCCATCGACCTCGATCGCGGCGAGATTCGCTGGCAGGTCGCGCACGGCGAGACGCCCGACAGCGTCCGCAATCACCCGGCACTGCAGGGCCTGACGATTCCGCGCACCGGCCAGTCGGGCGCGGTCGGCGCGCTGGTGACGAAGACGCTCGTCATCGCCGGCGATCCGCTGGCGACCACGGGCGCCGGACGGCCGCGCGGGGCGATGCTGCGCGCCTACGACAAGAGCAACGGCAAAGAGGTCGGCACCGTCTACATGCCGGCCCAGCAATCGGGCACGCCGATGACCTACGGCTTGAACGGCCGGCAGTACATCGTCGTCGCCATCAGCGGCGGCACTTACAGCGGCGAATACGTCGCGTTCACTCTCGGGAGGCGCTGATGAAACACGTAGTCTTCGGACTGGTCGCGATCGCGTGCTCGCTGGCCGGGCTGATCGCAGAGACCCAGACACAGAACGACCCGCAGCCAACCTGCAAGATGTGCCCGGCGACCTACATCCCCAACGAGGAGCTGCAGGCATACGCGAAGAAAGCGATCGCCGAGAAGCTCACCGACCAGCAGGTGCGCGACATCGAGCTGGGGAAGGGCCACGTCGGCATCGGTGTGGTCTACCGCGGCAAGCTGGACGCGCCGGCGCCCGAGTCGGTGGCGGAGCACGATCTGGTCAGCGAGGTCTACCACATCATCGAAGGCACGGCGACGCTGGTGACCGGCCCGGATCTCGTGGGCAAGAAGCGGCGGCCGGCGGATCTGGAAACCGTGCGCCTCTTCAACGGTCCGGGGAACAACTCGGCCTCGATCCGCAACGGCGCGACGCACCAGCTCAAGGCGGGCGACGTGATCGTCATCCCGGCCGGAACCGGACACTGGTTCACGAAGATCGACGATCACATCACGTATCTGATGGTGCGCTTCGACCCCGACAAGGTCACGCCCCTGAGGGACGAGGCGGCGTCGAAAGCGTACCTGGCGAAGCCCGCTCGATCGCGCTGAAGCAGAACGCAGAACCGGGAACCGCCGCCGCGGTAACCGCGGCGCCGCGTCGGGCAAACTCGCTTGGTGATGACCAGGATCCTGATCGCTATCGCTGTTCTCGTTGCCGCCGCCGCCTCGCCGAAGACGGCGGTTGACGAGCTGCTCGCGGCCGATCGTGCGTTTGCCGCGGCGAGCGCCAAGACCGACGTGGTCACCGGCCTCTCGGCGATGTTCGCCGACGAGGTGGTGATGCCGCTGCCGTCTGCCCAGTTTGCGGAAGGAAAGGCGGCGGCGTCGGCGGCGCTCGCGTCCAACGCGGACAACGCGAAGTCGCGGATCGAATGGACGCCGGTTCGCGGCGGCGTGTCGGCCGATCTGCAGCATGGCTTCACGCTCGGCTTCATGACGCTGCATCGGCCCGACGGCGGCGAGACGCCGCTGAAGTATCTGGCCTACTGGGTGAAGAAGCCGGAAGGGTGGCGCGTGGCGGTCTACAAGCGCAACCGCGCCGCCGGCCCTGCGCCGTCGCTCGAGCCGTTGCCGCCGATCGTGCCTGAGCACGCCGCGGCGCCGTCGCGCGACGCCGCGGCGATCGCGCGCCACAAGGCCTCCCTCGACGAAGCGGAGCGATCCTTCTCGCGCGACGCGCGCACAATCGGGCTCGGCGCCGCGTTTGCGCGCTACGGCGCGGCGGATGCCGTGCATCTCGGCCCGGCATCCGAGGCGGGACTGCGCGTCGGCGTCGACAAGGTGGCGCGCGGCGTCGCCGGGGCCGATCCGCTCGACAAGCCGAGCGCGATCACGTGGGGCCCCGACAAGTCGATCGTCGCCTCGAGCGGCGATCTCGGCGTGACCATCGGGATGATTCGGCCTGATGCGCCGGCGGCCGGCCAGCCGGCCGCGTTTCCGTTCTTCACCATCTGGCGGCGGCCGACCACCGATTCGCCGTGGCGCTACATCGCCGAGTGAAGCCCGATTGCCGGTAGCCGACCCGCCGCGCTCGCCGCCACGCTCGTTTGCGCGCGAGTCGGCGGGCGTTGTCGCCGCGGCGGCGGCGCTGACCATCGCGCTCACCTGGCCCCAGGCGGCGTTTCTCGGCAGCCGCGTCGCCGCGCACTTCGACGCCACGTTCAGCATCTGGCGGCTCGCCTGGTTCGCGCACCAGGCGCCGCGCGCGCCGCGCGCGCTGCTCGATGCCAACATCTTCTACCCGGCGAAAGGCGCGCTCACCCATTCCGATCCGACGCTGCTCGAATCGATCGTCGCCGCGCCGCTGTTCTGGCTGGGCGCGCCGCCGCTCCTCATCTACAACCTGCTCGTGCTGGCGAGCTTCCCTCTGGCGGCGCTGGCAATGTACTGGCTGGCGCGCCGCCTCGGCTGCCCGCCGGCCGCGTCGATCGCCGGCGCCGCGATCTACGCGTTCGTCCCGTACAGGTTCGAGCATTACTTTCACCTCGAGCTGCTCTGGTCGGCGTTCATCCCGTGGTCGCTCGCCGCGCTGCACGCGCTGGCGCGCGAGCCGGCGCCGCGCCGCGGCGTCAGGCTCGGCCTGTTCGTGACGCTGCAGATCGCGGCATCGATGTACTACGGGCTGTTCCTGGTCGTGACGCTGGCGCTGTTTGCGCCGGTGGTGGCTGCGGCGGAGTACCGCGGCGGCCGCGACGGCGCCGCGCGGTTGCTGCGATCGGCGGCGCTGGCGGCACTCCTCGTCGGCGCCGTCGGCGCGGCGTATCGCGTCGCCTTCAGCCAGGCGGTCGGACAACTCGGCGGCCGCAGCCTGGACGAAGTCGCGAGCTACAGCGCGCGGCCGGCGTCATATCTTGCCGCGGCGGGATCGAACCGTCTTTACGGCGGACTCACGAGCCGGTTCTATCGCCCGGAGCTGGCGCTGTTTCCCGGAATCGCCGCGATCGTCCTCGCCGCCATCGCCCTGTGGCCGCCGCTGACGCGCCCGCGGCTCGCCTACGCCGGGCTGCTCGCGTTCTCGGCCGCCGCGTCGATGGGCGTGCACACGCCGGTCTATCGGTTGTTGTATCTGCTGCCGCCGTTTCAGAACGTTCGCGTGCCCGGCCGCTTCGGCGCGATCGTCACCGCCGCCCTCGCCGTTCTTGCCGCGTTCGGCGCAGCGCGCCTGCTCGGGCTGTTCGCCCGCGATTCGACGCGGCGCCTCGCGGCCGCGGCGCTGATTGGCGTCCTGGCTGTCGAATACGCGTCGGCGCCGCCGCTGATGGAGGTGGCGCGCCGTGCGCCGCCGGCGTACGTCGAGCTGAAGAAGCTGCCGCCGGGCCCGGTGGTGGAGTTTCCGATGCCGGCGGCGAACGCGCTGCCCGGGCCCGATCCGTCGTATCAATACTGGTCGACGTTCCACTGGTTCCCGCTGCTGAACGGGTACAGCGGCTACTACACCGAGGCCTACATCAAGCTGCTCGACGCCTTGCGGACGCCGCGATCGCTGGAGTGGCTGCGGATGCTCGATCGCGTGGGTACTAGGTACGCGCTCGTCCACCTGTCGGCGTCGCCCGATCCACAGGCGCTGGCGGTGATCGACATCCTGAGGCAGCGGAGCGACTGGTTCCAGCGCGGCAGCTACAGCGGCGTCGGTGATGTGGTGTGGATATTCGAGCGGCGCTGAGATCGCGCCTACTGCGACTGGAAGCCCGGTTGGACGAGCAGCACGTTGTCGAACCGCGCCGTGCCAGCCGTCGCGTTGTTGTGCGTGGTGTGCGCCAGGCCCACGGTTGCGGTCTCTGCCATCACCACGGTCGCGGTGCCGAACTGCACGAAGGCGACGCCGTCGACCGAGTACCAAGCGGTGAAGGTGTTGCCCGATCGCTGTAGCTTCAGCCACCGCGGCGCGACGCCGGCCGCCGACGCCGCGACGAAGCTCTGGCCGCCGGTGGCGGCCCGATACTGCAGGCTCAGCCCCTTGCCCGGCGTCACCATCGCGAACACGTGCTTGGAGCCGGGGTCGAGCGATTCACGGAACATGACGCCCGCCTTCGCCCACGCATGCGTGTTGTCGACGCTGACCACGCGCGCCGTGAGCGTCGATTCAGCGACCGCCGCGGTCGACGTCCACAGGTACGCGAACGCGTCGCCGACGCCCCAGATGTCGGCGCCTCTCGAGGTCAGCGCGTAGTCGGTGAAGTCGTAGACCGCGGTCGCGGTGGTGGAGCCAATCGCCCGCGGCCCGACCCACTGCGGCAGTTGGCCGCCGCGCAGGTTGGAGAACGTCGCCTTCGCCAGCGTGCCGTCGGCGTGGCTGGTGACCGCGAGGCCGACGTTGGCCTGCGTGTAGTTCGCCAGCGTGTCCTGGCCGACCAGCGTCCAGCGATCGGTCAGGTTCTTCTTGTAATAGCCGCGGATCACGCCGTTGACGGCGGTGAGCCGCAGCCACACCGGCGCGGTAATCCGGGCGCGCGTCGTCGCCAGGCTGGTCGCGCCTGCGCTCGTCCGGCGCTGGAACGAGACCCCGTTGCCGGGCGTGACGAAGATCGATGCCTGCGGCGCGTTTGCGGCCAGGCTGGTGCGCACCATCAACCCGGCTTTGGTCCAGGGGTGGACGTTCTGCACGCTGTCCACCCTGGTCTGGATCTCGAAGGCGGTCGGCTGCGCACGATAGACGAAGCGGAACTCGTCGGCGGTGCCCCAGATGTCGGCGCCGCTGCCGGTGACGGTCCAGATCGATCCGGCGAACCCGGCGCTGCCGGCGGCTGAGACGCTGCCGACGTCGGCGCTCGACCAGCCCGCTGGAAGCGTCGTGCCCGCTGCGTCGAGCACGGTGAACGTCGCCGAGATCCCGTCGGAGCTTCGGCCGGCGGTATCGGTGGCGGTGACCTTGATCCGGCTCTGGTTGCCCGGCGGCGATGGGTGCTGCCAGACGCACTGCCGCGCCGTCGCCCCGAGCCCGGTGCATTCGGCGATCGCGGTGAAGGTGACGGCGTTATCCGACGAGGAGAACAGGTCGAAGCGCGCAAGGGGGTTGCCGCCCTCGGTCGCGTTCCAGCGGATCGTGTACGGCTGCGCGGGGACGTTCTCATTGAAGGTCGGCGCCTCGACGAAGACCGACGGCGGGTCCGTGGACTCGACGGTGTAGACGACGGTATCGGTGGCGCTGTGGCCGTGGCCGTCGTTGACGGTCACGGTGATCGGGTTGGCGCCCTGATGGAGCTCCTGGTAGCAGACGTTCGGGTAGTTCGAAATCAGCCGTCCGGTTTGGTCGCGAATCTCCCACGTCAACATGTCCTGGTCGGCATCGGAGGCGGCCGGGCGGATCACGGTCTCGTGCGTGTTCTGGAGCAACTGATCGGGGCCGGCGTCGACCACCGGCGGCCGGTTGGCGACGGCGGGGATGTTGAGCAGCACGGCGCCCTGCGACGCGATCAGGTCGGTGGCCCCGTCGCCGTTCAGATCCGAGGTGGCCAGCGTGCTCATCTGGTTGCGGTAGCGGTCGTCTTCCGGATTGAACGGGTCCGACAGCGCCTGGTCGCCGATCGAGAAGTTCCACGGGCCGGTGAAGGTGCCGTTGCCGGCGCCGCGCAGGATCGACACGCTGTCCCATGTCTTCCGGCTCGGCGAGGCGCAGTCGTCGCGGTTGAACGACGAGTTGTTGCCGGTGACGATGTCGGTGAAGCCGTCGCGGTTGAAGTCGCCGGCGACGATCTGCCGCGGGCCGATGGCGACCGGGTACTCGACCGGCGTCGCGAACGTGCCGTTGCCGTTGCCCGGCACCACGAAGACGAAGCCGCTGCCGAACCCGAAGCCCTCTTCGAAGCGGCCGGCGGAGACGAGCAGGTCGATGCGGCCGTCGCCGTTGACGTCGGCGGCGGTGACGTCGCTGACCTGCTCTCGAAACGTGATGTCGGCGGCGGAGAAGAGCAGCGCGCCCTGGTTGATGAAGATCGACACCGAGTTCACGACGTTGGCGATCGCCAGGTCGCGCTTTCCGTCGCCGTTGAAGTCGGCGATGATGCCCTCGACCGGGCCGCGCTCGTCGGTGAGCATCGCGGGCGTGCCGAAGGTGAAGTCGCCGTTGCCCGGGTAGACGGCCACCCCGCCCGGGCCCTCGACGACCAGGTCGCGCTTGCCGTCGCCGTTCAGGTCAGCCGACAAGGCCCACTGAGCCTCGAACGCCGGCGCCACCATGCGCGGCGCGCCAAGCGCCGTCGTGCCGTTGCCCGGCAGGATCGCGATCGATCGCTGGTTGTTCGGCGCCGGCACCGAGGCGATCACATCGGGGTTGCCGTCGCCATTGAAGTCGGCGGCGCCGGCCACCAAACCCTGGTGGGAAGACTGAACCGGGGCGTTGAACGTCCCGTCGCCCTTTCCGGTGGAGACCTGCACGAAGCCGCCGCCGTTCGCGAACCCTGTCGGAGACGTGGACACGAGATCGGTGATGCCATCGCGATTGAGGTCGGACGGCCAGACGCGGTGGTTCATCCGGAAATCACGCAGTACCCGCACCGCCGGCGCCGCGCTCGTTTGTGCGACGACCGTGTAACGCGCCGCGGGCGCGGCAAAGACCCAGGCGCCGATCGATGCCGCGGCGATCACCGCGAAACGGAGAGGCCGCGGGACCGCGGTGTTGCTGAACAGGGACAGATGATTTCCGACCGACAGCCGTGCCATTCGTTGTTCCTCCGAATCGATGACGGCTGTGCGCGATGCGTGCCAGCAAGAAAGGCGGGAAGGCTGAAGGGCTGGAAGGCGGAAAGGTTGTGCTTAACAGAGATTCGACGGTCGTGCTTCAGGGATACAGCAGCGTGCGGACCCAGCGGCCGTTTTCGCGCGTGAAGCGGGCGCGGTCGTGTAAGCGGGCGGCGTGGCGGGTCCAGAACTCGATCGCGATCGGCACGACGCGGTAGCCCGACCAGAAGGGCGGGCGCGTCACCGGGCGGCCCTCGAAGCGTACTCGTTCGCTCTCGAGCTGCTGCTCGAGCGCGGCGCGCGAGGCGAGGGCCGCGCTCTGCTTCGACGCCCAGGCGCCGAGCTGCGACTCGCGCGGGCGCGTCGCGAAGTAGGCGTCGGCCTCCTCGTCGCCGACGCGCTCGACGTCGCCCTCGATCCGCACCTGGGTGTCGAGCGGCGGCCAGTAGAAGCAGAGCGCGGCGCAGGGATGGGCGGCGAGGGCGCGCGCCTTGCGGCTCTCGAGGTTGGTGTAGAAGACGAAGCCGCGCGCGTCGACCTCTTTCAGCAGCACATAGCGGCTCGACGGCCGGCCGTCCTGGTCGACGGTCGACAAGACCATGGCTTCGGGCTCCTCGAGTCCGGATTTTCCCGCCCGCTCGAACAGCGCCGCGAACATCGCAATAGGGTCGTCAGTCGTCATACGAGAGCTTTAGCGTAACGCGCGGCGGCTCAACGGCAAAGACACCAGACAGAAGCCCGCCCGCAGCTGGCAAAGGAGGCCGCATGCGACGTTCGCTCACGCTCATCGTCTTCGCCGTCCCATTCCTGGTCCTGCTGGGACGCGCGCCGGCGTCGGCCCAGACGCCGAAGCCCGACCTCACGCCGCGCGACGTGCTGCTGAAGCACTGGACCGAGATCGGCGACAAGGTCGTGAAAATGGCGGAAGAGTTCCCGGAGGACAAGTACGACTTCAAGCCGGTGCCGGCGGTGCGGACCTTTGCCGACAACCTGCGGCACGTGGCCTTCTGGAACACCTACGTGTCGGCACAGGTGAAGGGGGAGAAGATCGACCCGCAGATCAACGAGCTGCCGAAGGCGAAGTACCCGAACAAGGCGGCGATCGTGAAGGCGCTGAAGAGCAGCCTCGACGAAGCCACCGCGCTGCTCAAGAACGGGCCGACGACGCCGTCGCCGAAGCTCGTCGACCTCTGGGTGTCGTTCATCGAGCACTCGGGCGAGCACTACGGGCAGCTGGTCGTCTACTACCGGTTGAACGGGATCGTGCCGCCGGCCTCGCGCGGCGGGAACTGACGGTCGATGGCGTTAAGATGCGGCTGACATGCCGCGTCTCCTGCTGGTCGTCTGGCTGGCGCTGGCGCTCCAGGCGCCGGCGGCCGCGCCGCCGTTCCGCGAAGCGTTTGCCGATCTCCCCGGCGTGCGCCTCTGCTATCGCGACAGCGGCGGCGACGGCGTGCCGGTGGTGCTGCTGCACGCCGCAACCGGCAGCAGCCGCGTCTGGGAGTACCAGGTTCCCTCGTTTGCCGCCGCCGGCTTTCGCGTGATCGCGTTCGATCGCCGCGGCTTCGGCAGCACCACGGTCGCGCCGGGCGGCGTGCAGCCGGGCACCGCCGCCGACGATCTGCAGGCGCTGATGGACCACCTGCGGATCGATCGCTTTCACCTGGTCGGCACCGCCGCGGGCGGGTTCGCCGCGATCGACTATGCGCTGTCGTTCCCGCAGCGGCTGCGCAGCCTGGTGCTGGCCAACACCATCGGCGGCGTGCAGGACGAGTCGTACCTCGCCCTCGGCCGCCGCATCCGGCCGCCGGAATTCAACGCGCTCCCGGCCGACGTCCGCGAGCTCGGGCCCGCGTACCGCGCCGCGAACCCCGCCGGCACGCGCCGGTGGATGGAGCTGGAGCGCGCCAACCGGGCCCCGGGCACGCCGCCGCCGGCGCAGACGATGAAGCATCAGCTGACGTTTGCGCTGGTGTCGACGATCAGGACGCCGACGCTGGTCCTGACGGGCGGCGCCGATCTCTACGCGCCGCCGCCGGTGATGCAGATGTTCGTGGAGCGAATCAAGGGGGCGGAGTCAGTGGTGATCCCCGAAGCGGGGCATTCCGCCTACTGGGAACAGCCCGACGCGTTCAACAGCGCGGTCCTCGATTTCATCCGCCGCCACTGAACCACGAAGCACACGAAGTTCACGAAGTTCACGAAGAAGAATGAATGCGAGGGCTGAATCGTGCGGCCCGCCGATCGACGACGCGTCGCACGCCGCCGCGCGAGTTGTCGGCCGCCGGCGCAGCCGGCCGGCGTGCGACGCGTCAGTAAGCGGCGCGATCAGCCGTTTCTGCGGGTCTCTGCGGGTTCTGCGGTCTCTGCGTTTAATCGTCGTAGGCGCGATCGCAGCGTGACGGCTCTGTGTCTCCGAGTCCTCAGAGCCTCTGTGCTAGCAAGAGACGCACTTGTGGTTGTTCTTCGCGCCCATCCCCTCGAGCAGCTTGATCGTCTCGGGATACGGCTGCGTCCGCTGCGCCGGGCCGTTCGCCATATCGACCGTCGTCTGACCGGAGCGGTTGACGCGCTTCACGTCCGCGCCTTTCGAGACGAGGTAGTTGATCATCTCGTTGTCGCCGCGTGAGGCGGCGTTGTGGACGGCGGTGTTCCCTTCGCCGTCGGTGGCGTTGACGTCGGCGCCCAGTTCCTCCACCAGGAACTTGACCGCGGCGAGCATGCCGCCGGGGGCGAAGCGGTGGGCGTTGGCGGCGAACCCTTCGCCGTAGCCGGGCCCGGCGGCGGCGAGCAGCGGCGGGATGCCGGGGCCGCCGACCGGTACCGGTGGCAGCGTCGACGTCTCGCGCGTCTCGCGCTCGTTGTCGCCGATGCGCGTGCGCCCGGCCGGCTTGGTGGTCGGCATCGACGGGTCGGCGCCGTAGGAGTAGAGCAGCTTCATCGCCTCGACGTCGCTGGCGTAGGCGGCGCGCCAGAACGGCGTCGCCCCGCTCTCGTCGATCCGCAGCAGATCGAAGTTGTACTGCGTGTACCAGATCTTCTTCCTCAGCCGCTGGTTCGGATCGGCGCCCTTGTCGAGCAGCGCGCGCACAAGATCGAGGTAGCCGATCTGCTGCTGCAGATAGGCGCGCGGCTGCGGGTAGAACATCTTCGGCGCCCACTCCACGTTCAGCACGGCGTAGAGCGGCGCCATGCCCGCCTCGCTGGCCAGGTTCGGGTCGGCGCCGAGATCGAGCAGCGCCTTCGCGGTATCGAAGTGGCCGTTGATCGTGGCGATGAGCAGCGGGCTGGTGGCATCGGCCGGGCTCAGCTGGTTGACCGCGGCGCCGGCTTCGACCAGCGCCTTCACCGTCTGCAGCGCGCCCTGGCGCGCGGCGAAGTGAAGGGCCGACAGACCGCCCTGCTTGCCGATCAGCTCGTTGTAGGTATAGGCGCGGGTGACGCCGGCCACCGTGCCCGCCGCCGGCGTGCCGCGCGACACGGCGCGCGTCTGCGCGGCGCCGGCCGCCGAGCCGCTGTCGCCGCCGGCCTTCGCTGACTTCGCGTTCTGCGCGTCGCGGATTTCCTGCTGCAGCTTGTCTTCGGGCGCGGTCAGGAGGGTGAGGTCGACCACCGTCGAGGTGAGATCAGCCTTCGCGCCGTGCTTCAACAGCAGCCGCACCGCGTCGGCGCGATTGGCGGCGGCGCCGAACATCAGCGCGGTTTCGCCGTTGGCCGATTCGGCCGCGTTGACGTCGGCGCCGCGATCGATGAGCGCCTGCAGCGCGTCGATGTTGCCCGAGGTCGCCGCCAGCATCAGCGGCGTCGCGCCGGTCGTCGCGCGCGCGTTGACGTCGGCGCCGCGGGCCGCCAGCGTGTCGACAACGGCGCGCGCGCCGGTCTGGCTGGCGAGGTGCAGCGCGGTGTAGCCGCCGAGCCGCGTCGTCGCGCGCGGGTTGGCTCCGGCGTAGAGCAGCGTCTCGGCCAGCGCCGCGTCGCCGTTCATCGCCGCCCAGTGGAGCGCCGTCATGCCGTCGCCCTGCGCGGCGTTGACGTCGGCGCCTTGTTTCAGCAGGCGGCGGACCGTGTCGCCGTCGCGGGCCATCGCGGCCTCGGCAATCGTCGCCGGCGCGTCGGCGGCGCCATAGACGAGCGCCGTCAACATCAGCGCCGCAAGTGCACTAAGAGATGTGGTCCGCATATATATATATCCTCGAGGCAGCCCTGAAGGGCTGCGCTACGAAGCCAGCCAGCCCCCAGCCCCCAGCCCCTGACTCCAGGCGCTCGCTAACCGGCGGCGGCGTTCAGATCCATCACGCCGCTGCTGTCGCCGAAGCTCTCCACGGTGCTGCCGAGCGTGCGCAGCACCGACAGCATCGCGTTCGCCATCGGCGTACCGTCGGCCGCTTTCAGGTGCATGTTGCCCTTGATCGCGCCGCCGCCGTGCCCGGCGACGAGGAACGGACACCGCTTGTGGTTGTGGACGTTCGAGTTGCCCATCGGCGAGCCGTAGAGGATGACGCTGTTGTCGAGCACCGATCCCTGGCTGTCGGGCGTGTTCTTCAGCTTCTCGAGCAGATACGGCAGCAGGCTGACGTGATAGGCGTTGATCTTCGCGAAGTCGAGGATCCGGTCCTCGCGGTCGGCGTGGTGCGACGCGATGTGGAAGCCGGTGGTCACGCCGGTCGACGGGTAGACGCGGTTGCTGACGTCGCGGCTCAACTTGAAGGCGAAGACACGTGTCACGTCCGCGGCCAGCGCCGCCGCCTGCAGATCGAACATCAGCTTGACGTGCTCGTCGTAGGAATCGGGCACGCCGTTGGGCGCCGTCGGCAGCTCGCGGGTTTCACCGGTCTGGTTGAACGCTTCGACCTTCTGGATGCGGCGCTCGATCTCGCGGACATCCGACAGGTAGTCGTCGAGCCGCGCACGGTCGGCGGTGCCGAGCGTCGACTTCAGCTGGCCGACCGACTCGGTCACCCAGTCGAGGATGCTGCGGTCGCGGCGGCGGCGCTGGGCGCGCGCCGCCGGCGTCGCGCCGACGCCGAACAGCTGATCGAAGACCGCCCGCGGGTCGCGGATCATCGGCAGCGGCTCGGAGGGCGAGGCCCAGCTGATCGAGTCGGTGTAGGCGCACGAATAGCCGTAGAAGCAGCCGCCCGCCTGGTCGACGTTCTCGATGCACAGCTGCATCGACGGGATCGGTGTGTCCTGCCCGAACTGCCTGGCGTAGATCTGATCGATCGAGATGCCCGCCTGCAGGTCCGACCCTTGCGTCTGGTGCGGGTGAGACTGCGTCAGGAAGACCGCCGCGGAGCGGAAGTGATCGCCGCCGATTTCCGGCGGGACGAAGGCTTCGGCGTTGCGCACGTCGGTGTTGCTGACGATGGTCAGGTAGTCGCGGTACGGCTCCAGCGAGGCGAGCGAGGTGGCGCTCAGGTCGAACTTCGATCCGGTGTCGGCCGGCGACCACAGGTTCTTCTTCAGGCCGAAGGCGGTGCTGCCGGCGGAGCCGTGCACCATCTCCATCGCGATCAGGCGCAGCTTGCGCGCCGAGGCGGCGTCCTGCGCCCACGCGGTCGCGGCAGGCGTCATCGCATCGAGGAAGGGGAGCGCGATCGCCGCGCCCATCCCTTTCAGTACCGTGCGCCGGTGCAGATGCTTCTTGGTGATGAACATCTCAGGGTCTCAATGCCTCTGTGTCTCAGTGTCTCAGTGTCTCTGAGTCTCTGTGGCTCTCAGTGTCTCTGTGCGTGTCATTTGGAAGGCGCCGCTGTTGATGATGCCGAGGATGAACGCCGACACGCGGTTGTCGTTCTTCGCGGCGCCGCGCGCGATCGTGCGGATCGCCGGCATGTCGTAGTACTCCACGCGGCGTCCGAGCGCGTAGGTCATCAGGTTCTCGGTGAAGGTCTCGAGGAACACATCCTGGTGGCTCAGGAGCGCCGCGCGCAGGCTCGCCGGGCCGTCGAGCTTGGTGCCGTCGTACATCACGCCGGTTGAATCCACCGGCTTGCCCGCTTCCTTGATCCGCCACTGCCCGGTGACGTCGAAGTTGTCGAGCGCCAGGCCGAGCGGATCGATGACACGGTGGCACGACGCGCACGCCGGGTTCTTGCGATGCTCCTCCATCCGTTCGCGCGTCGACAGAATTTTGCCACCCACGTTGGCGTCCGTCTGCTCGAGCGCCGGCACGTCGGGCGGCGGCGGGGGCGGCGGCGAGCCGAGCAGCACTTCCATGATCCACTTGCCGCGCATCACCGGCGAGGTGCGGTCGGCGACCGAGGTGAGCAGCAGCATGCTGCCGTGCCCGAGCAGCCCGCGGCGGTACTCCGGCACCGGCACGCGCCGGAACGTCGGGCCGCTCACGTTCGGGATGCCGTAGTGCTTTGCCACCCGCTCGTTCACGAAGGTGTAGTCGGCGGTCAGCAAATCGAGCACGCTGCGGTCCTCGCGGACAATGCTGTCGAAGAACAGCTGCGTTTCGCGGATCAGCGAGTCGCCGAGCGTGCGATCGAAGTACGGGTAGAGAATCGCGTCCGGCAGGATGTGGTCGACGTCGTTGAGGCGCAGCCACTGCGTGGCGAAGCGGGTCGCGAGCGTCTCCGACCGCGGGTCCGCGAGCATCCGCCTGGCCTGCTTCTCGAGCGTGCCGGGCGCGCTGAGCCGGCCCTGCGAGGCAACCGTCATCAGCTCCGCGTCCGGCGCCGTCCCCCAGAGAAAGAACGAGAGGCGCGAGGCCAGATCGAGATCGGCGACGCGGACCGATTTGCCGGCCGCGCGCCGCGGCTCGGCCGCTTCGAGGCGGAAGAGGAACTGCGGGCTGACGAGCATCGCCTCGATCGCCGCGCCCACGCCGTGCTCGAAATCGCCGCCCTTCCGCCCATCGTCGTAGAACCGCATCAACCCCTGCAGGTCGCGATCGTTGACCGGGCGCCTGAAGGCCTGCGTCGCGAGGCCGCGCACGATCTGCGTCGCGCACGGACGCTCTTCGGCCGCCGACGTCGGCCGGCAGGTGAAGATCTTGCGCCGGCTCGGCGTCGCCGAGACGCCGGTCACGAGCTGCGGCCCGACGATGCTGAGGTCCTTGAGGTGGGGAAGCGTGGTGATGCCGTAGGCGACGCCGATCTGCGTGTCGGCCAGCGTGTGCTCGATCGGCGCGATGAGGTCGTTCACCGGGCCGTCGAAGCGCTTGATGAACGCCGCCGTCACGCGCTGGGGGCCGGCGGCGACGCGAATCGGCGGCGTCTTCAGCGACAGGCCGGTGGTCACGTCACCCATCCGCGGATCGATCTCGATCAGGCTCTTCCGCACGCCGTTGATCGACAGCTCGAGTTGCTCGCCACCGGCCGGGCCGCCGAACAGAAAGCCGCAGGCGTTGCCGTGCAGTTCCATGCGGAAGACGTAATCGCCGTCGGCGGGAAAGATGTGGACCTCCGACAGGCCGCCACGCGTGCCGAACGGCGCGCCGTCGACGCGCTGCAGCTGGGAGGCGGTCTTCGGGACGCGGTACCGCGCTTCGCTCGCTTCGGCGGCGGCGTCGCCGATCGCCAGCGCCGTCACGCGGCTCGCCGCGCGCAGGTAGCCTTCCATCAACGACGGCGAGAACGCCTGCACGTCGGCGACGTTGTCGAAGCCCGCGCTGATCGTGTCGGGCGGCAGGAAGGCGGTCGCGTCGACGTCGACGTCGAGCAGATCCCTGACGGTGTGCCGGTACTCGGCGCGGTTCAGCCGCTGGAACGGCCGCCAGCCCGGATTGGGATTGAGCTGCGCCGCCTTGTCGATCCGCGTCTCGAGCGACTCGGCGAGACCGACGAGCACGTCGTGCGCCGGCCGCCGTGCGCCGGGCGGCGGCATCATGCCCGTGCGGATCTTGCGGATCATCTTCTCGGCCACCGGCGCGCGGTCGACGGTCTGGGCGACATCGAACGCGGCGAGCGAGAGGCCGCCGGCTTTGCCGCGCTCGCTGTGGCAACCGGCGCAGTACTGCTTGACGAGGTCGGTCTGTGCGCTGGCTTGAGTGTGAACCGATGCGGCCGGCGAGGCAGGAGCCTGGTCGATCGGTCGGGCTGACACCCCCAGACCGAGGAAGCCGACGGCGAGGGCAGCCAGGACCGATTGCTTCATCGGCCTACAAGTATAAGGTCTGGCGGCTGATACGGTTGCCACCCATTGTCACGCGGTCCGGACACCTGGTTTCGTGCCTTCCAGCCCGACGGTCCCGGCTGGGCGGGCGGAGGATAGCCGCCCGCCCGACCTGAGTAACGGAGATGGCCTAGAACCTGACGGTGGCGCCGAGCCGCACAATGCGCGGCGTGAGAATGCGCGACGGGCGGCCGAGCGTGGAGCCGATCGCTTCGTTCATCAGCAGCACGTGATTCGCGTTGAGCAGGTTGAACACGTCGAGGGAACCCTCGAGCCGGCTCATTCCCAAGGCGAAGCGCTTCGCGATTCGGACATCGACGAACTTGTTCACCGTCTCCGTCCGATCCACGCCCCGCGGCTGGACCCACAGGGTCTCCGAGCCCTGAGGCAGACCGGCAAGGGTCAGCAGGCGCCGGAGCGGATCACCGTCGCGAGCGACGAACTTGCCTGAGAACATCAAGTCGTAAGGCAATTGATAACTGCCCGAGAGGTTGAACGACCAGGGAATGTCGGTGAAGATCGCCGAGCCGGCGCGGTTCAGCCGGAAGTTGGGATTGTTCAGGTCGCTGCTGCTGGTTGGATCGGTGAACGTGCCGTCGTGGCCGAAGCCTTCGTGCTTCTGCAGCGACAGCCCGCCGAGCAGTTGCCAGCGATTGGACATCCGCTTGTTGAAGCTGAATTGCACGCCGTTGTAGTCGCTCTCCAGCACGTCGACGTTGGTGATCACGCGATCGCGGCGGGTCACGAGCGCCGGATCGAGGCTGTAGACGGTGATCGTCTGCGCGCCCCGCTCCGGATCCGCGTAAGTCCGCGAGACCGTCGTGTACGCGCTTGCCGGCCGGGCCAGATCGACGATCGCCAGACCGTTGCGATGCTGCCGGCGATGGTAGCTCACGGAGACGCCGAAGTTCGGTGCCAGCTCGTGATCGAAGCCGACGTTCATCTCGTCGCTGTACGGCCGCGTGGCGTTGCCGTCCATGCGAGGGAAGACGCCGGTGAAGCCGGTGAAGTTGGTGAGGTTCAGCTCGCCCGGATCGAGCTGCAGGTCACCGTCGCGGTCGACCCAGGGGACCTGGACGTTGATGCGGGCATTCGGGTTGATCGCCTCCGCGATCTCTGACCCGAATTGATTGTAGAAGCGTCCGTAGTACGCCTTCAGCGCGGTGCGTCCCTTGCCGAACAGATCGAAGGCCACGCCGATGCGCGGCGCGACGTTCAAGTTGAAGTCGTAGAGCTGGGTCTCGGCAAACGATCGTGTCGCGACGAACGTGCCCGCGGGGCTGGCCTGGGCCGGCAGGAAGGCCTTGACGCCGTCCAGCCTCGCCCCGTAGTTGATGGTCGCCCGGCCCACGACCCATCGATCCTGCGCGAACGCCGACCAGGTCTGGAGCCGGTGATCCGACGCCACTGGCGTGTTGGCGATCTGCGCGCGCAGCGCGACGCCGTCGTTGGTCTCGAGGAACAAGTCGCCGTTGCGGATGCGGTCGTACTGCATCTTTTCCCACGACAGCTGGGTGCCGACCTTGAAGTCGTGGCTGCCGGCCCCGAGGTTCTGCGCGAAGTAGCTCAGCGTCGCGTTCGCCTGGTAGCGGTGATTGGGGTTCAGCGACTGCTCCGTGGCGGCGTTGGACTGCGTATTGCGGACGATGTCGCGGATGGCGATGTCGTTCGGCGTGACTTCTTTCTGATACCGCGTCGGGAACACGCCCCACATCCGCCCGACACGCGCGTCGAGGACGGCCGCCTTGCCAAATACCTGGTTGATCTGCGCGACGTAGTTCTGCGCCGGCTGATCCTGCAGCACCGACGCCTTGTCCTCGCTGAACAGGAATGGCGTGTCGCGCCGATGGAATCGGTACTTGTTGTTCCGGTTGAACATGAACGAGACCTTCGTGTCCGCCACCGCGTTCCACGTCGCCTTGCCCATGTAGTTCTCGATCCGGTTGTCGTCGATCGCCTGGCTGCCGTCGGCGTTGCGGGCGCCGATCTGCAGCTGGTCGAGGCGCCAGCGCCGGGTCGCGCCGAAGAACCACACCTTGTCTTTCTTGATCGGACCGCCGAGGGTCGAGCTCCAGTCGTAGGAAATGTCGACCGGGTTGCCGGCGGCGCCGGTCTGCTGTCCCGCCGTCAATCCCAGCCGCGCGCGCAGCGCATCGTCGACGTTGGTGCCCTGCAGGCTGTCGTTCATGAAATAGAAGTTGTGATCGCTGCTGAAGCGGTTGCCGCCGGACTTCGTCACCATGTTCATGTAGACGCCGCTGACGTCGCTCTCTGCGGTGCCCGACGCCGTCTGCATGTTGTATTCCTCGTACATCTCGAAGCCGTAGTACTGCATGGTGGCGCCGCCGCTGCCGCCGCCCCAGTTCGTCTTCAGGCCGTCGATCGAGAACGACTTCTGGCTGTCGGCCGATCCGAACGCCTCGACGTTGTACTGCTGCATGCCCTCCGTGCCGCCGACATCGAGGCGTCCGGTCACCACGCCGGGCACGAGGCCTGCCATCACCCATGGGTTGCGGCCGGTGGGGATGGCGTCGAACAGCTCCTTCGAGACGTTGGTCTGCGTGGTCGTGGTGCCGACGTCCACGACCGGCGACGCGCCGGTGACGACCACGGTTTCCTGCAGGTTGCCGACGGCGAGCTCGACGTCGAGGCGCGTGGTCTGGGCGACCTGCACCCGAATGTCTCCCCGCTTCATCGTCGAGAAACCGCTCAGCTCGTAGGTCACCTCGTACGTGCCCGGCGGCAGCGCCGTCAGCTGGTAGGTACCCGACCCACCCGTCGTCGCGGTCCGGGCGCCGCCGATCAGCGAAGTGCTCGTGACAGTGACGGTCACACCGGGGAGAATGGCGCCCTGCGCGTCGTGGACGACACCGGATAGAATGCCGGTCTGCTGGGCGGCAGCGGGCGTCGACACGAGAATTGTGCCAAGCACGAGCATGAAAATCCGACGCTCGACAAGACGACGCATGCGCCCTCCTCGGGATCCTTCGTCGCATCGACATCGGGACTGATGCGGATGGTGAAGGTGGCGAAATGCTACACCCGCGTGCCGGGCCGCATCCGAGAAAAGGGGATCGCCGTCACAGGCTCCGCTGTTGGACAGGCGGCTATCCGAAAAGTTGGATCAGTGCGAAAAATCCCTGCGATCGATGTGTCACGTGCGCGGTGGCGCGGGGTCCTTTGACGCAAGATCGGTTGCCACGGTGCGCCAACACCGCACCGTTCCGAACGTGACGAAAAACTCGAGGAGACATATGGTGATTTTGAGACGGCTTCTGCTTTGCGGGCTGTGCCTGCTCGGGGCCGCGTCGGCTTATGCGCAGGTTCAGACCGGGTCGATTACGGGGACGGTCACTGATTCGAGCAACGCCATTCTGCCGGGCGCGACCGTCACGCTCAGCGGCGAGCGGCTCATCGGTGGGGATGCTTCCGTGGTGACCGACGCATCGGGCACGTACCGGTTCGATCGCCTGGCGCCCGGCTCCTACAACGTGAAGTTCGAACTGCAGGGCTTCAAGACCATCATTCAATCCGACATCCGGATCAGCGCCGCGTTCGTCGCGACCGTCAACGGCAAGCTCGAGGTCGGCAGCGTCTCCGAGTCGATCACCGTCACCGGCGAGTCGCCCACGATCGACACCAAGTCGAACGTGCAGCAGACGGTGATGAACCAGGAAATTCTCGAGGGCGTGCCGACCGGCCGCGACCCCTGGTCGCTCGCGAAACTCATCCCCGGCGTGCAGGTCGCGACCTACGACGTCGGCGGGACGCAATCGATTCAGCAGAGCAGCCTGTCGTCGCATGGCTCGAACACCAACGACGTCAGCTACAACATCGACGGCGCGACGGTGAACTGGCCGGGCGGCGGCGGCGGCGCGACGATGCTCTACTACGACCAGGGGATGTTCGAAGAGGTCAACTACATGACCTCGGCGATCCCCGCTGAAGTGCTCGCCGGCGGCCTGTCGATCAACATGGTGACCAAGGACGGCGGCAACAAGTGGCGCGGCAACCTGCGCTACTCGTTCGCCAACGACGGCCTGCAGGCGGAAAACCATCTCGGCGACAAGGTGCAGTTCCTGCCGACGGGGGCGCGCACGAACTTCCTGGGCAACCCGACGCAGAAAACCTACGACGCCAACCTCTCCGGCGGCGGCGCGCTGGTGCAGAACAAGGTGTGGGTCAACGGCACGATCCGGCGCTGGGT
>Ga0207675_100000259_pt1 | contig 50645 bp, 48 predicted proteins | sample KBSSwiS42_FD_184305 | JGI IMG/M metagenome (GOLD analysis project Ga0207675, IMG submission 184305) | Switchgrass rhizosphere microbial communities from Kellogg Biological Station, Michigan, USA - KBS Switchgrass S4-2 (SPAdes) (version 2) | ecosystem: Host-associated > Plants > Roots >...
AAACGCTGCGGCAGGGGCTCGTCTCCGATCCGCACTCGCCGGCACGATATCGAGTGAACGGCGTGATCCGAAACATCGACGGCTGGTACTCGGCTTTCGGGGTCCAGCCCGGTGACGCACTCTACGTCGCGCCGGCCAATCGCGTGAGGATCTGGTAATGGCCATGGATCACCGAGCGAACCGGACCATCGCCCGCACCTCGCCATGAGCACCCATCACGAATCACTTCACGAATCACTCTTCGCAGCGCTCCCTTCCTCCTGAACGATCCGACGGCGCAGCTCAGCTAGGGACGGTGCACTAAATTCCTAGCGCGCCAACCCTTTTTCGGGTCACTAAATCGTCATCGGGCAACGCGTGCGTGGACTGCGACCAAAGTCTGATTTACGCGCCGCCGCGCTTGTACCAGATTGCGTCTGTTCGTCGGCGCATCAACATCGACTCAACACGCGGCGCGGAGGATCACTTCAAGCAGCCTCTTGCCTCGACGACGTACACGACGCGAACTATTGCAAATGTGCGGCAGCACGGCCTGAGCGTTCCTCAGGCACGCTGACGTGTGCGCGTTCCGCGACAGCGCTCGTTTATAGGGGAGGGTCCATGAAACCGAGAGCGTGTCTTCTTCTGCCGATTTTCCTTGTTGTTTCGATGGCGCCGCCGGTCTTCGCGAGCACCATTACGGTGGACAGCACGAGCGACAGTGGCGCTCCCGTCGTCGGCTCGCTGCGCTGGGCGATCCAGACCGCGCAGCCGGGTGACACGATTCAATTCAATCTGCCCACTCCCTCAACAATCATGCTTTCAGCCGGCAGCCTGAACATCGACAGGAACCTCACCATTACAGGACCGGGTGCCGGCAGCCTGACGATCGACGCCAGCAGCAACCTGCAGGGTGAACGGGCCTTCTCGATCGCTACAGGCAACACAGTATCCATCACGAACCTCACGATCACCGGTGGAAGGGGTGGCGGATCGTTTGCCAATTCCACGAACACCGGCGGGGGCGCGGTGTTCAATGCGGGCACTCTGTCCTTGACTGGAGTCGTGCTGTCCAACAACTCGGTCCGTAGCACCGACATCGGCGGCGGCGCAATCTTCAATGCAGGCAACGCCACGTTGACGCTCACCAACTGTACTGTCACCGGCAACACGGCGGGCGGCGGTCAGATCCCGAACAACGGTCCGATTAGCGGCGGGGCAATTCGAAGCGCCAACGGCACCACCCTGACGTTGACGAACACGACCATCTCGAACAACACGGCGCATGTGGGCGGCGGCATCTGGAGCAACGGCACGTTGACGATCTCGGGGAGCACGTTTTCCGGCAACTCCGCAGGCGTAGGCGTTTCCACGCCGGACGACCTCGATGGCGGCGCGATCTACGTCGTTGGCTCCGGCACAGCGAGCATCGTTAACAGCACTCTTTCCGGTAACGCTGCCAAGAGCCGCGGTGGAGCAGTGGCAGGCGTAGGGAACGTTGGCATCAGCAACAGCACGCTCAGCGGCAATACCACCGACCTCGGTGGAGGGGCAGTGAGCGCGCTGGGGGCCGGAAGGACGGTCGGATTGAAGGGCAACATCCTGTCAAATGCCCAGAACTGCTTTGCATCGGGAGGGACGATTTCGTCGAGCGGCTACAATGTAGCGACGGATGCGACGTGTTCGCTGAACGGTCAGGGGGACGCGCCGAATACCGCCGCCGGACTAGATCCTTCGGGGCTGCAGGACAACGGTGGGCCGACCAGGACAATCGCGCTGTTGTCGACGAGCACCGCTAAGGACAGAATCCCGCCAGCCTTCTGCACAGCTCTCGACAACGCCACACTCACGACAGATCAGCGTGGAACGACGCGCCCGCAGGGGACCAACTGCGACAGCGGCTCGTTCGAACTGAATCAGGCGTCATCCTTCACCGTCACAAACACAAGCGACAGCGGTGCCGGCTCGCTTCGCCAGGCGATTCAGGATGCCAATGCCAGTAGCACAGCTGTCACCATCAATTTCGACCTGACGTACCCGGCAACCATAACGCTGACCGGCGGCACGTTGAACGTCACTCAGAGTGTGACGATACATGGTCCAGGTGCTAACGACCTCACGATCGATGGAAATCACAACCTGCAGATTCTTTCAATCGCGAGTGGTAAAGACGTAGTGATCTCAGGCTTGAAGTTTGCGAACGGCTCGAATGACAACGGCGGAGCCATCTTCAATTCCGGAAACGTCGTCATCAGCGAGAGTGTGTTCACCGGGAATAACAGCCTTCAGGGCGGTGCGATCAATAACCAATCTGGTGGAACGGTGGCCGTCAGTGACACGACGTTTTCGGCAAACTCGGCCAACAATTTCGGCGGAGGACTGTTCAATTTAGGCACGGCGATGGTCACGCGCACCACGTTTTCCGATAACACCGGAGGTGAAGCGGCCGGCGCTTTCAATGGCGGGACGATGACGATCGTCAATAGCACGTTTGCTGGCAATCAGGCGAGCGCTGGTGCAGGTGCGCTCGAGAACAACTTGACGCTCCACCTGACCAATGGCACGTTCTTCAACAACAGCGGCGGCGCCGGTTTTGGTGCGTTCTACAACATTCAAGGCGCGGCAACCATCAAAGGGACGTTGCTAGCCAAGGGGCCCTCGAACGGCACCAACTGCGCTCTCAATTTCGGTTCCGTCACTTCCGGCGGATACAACCTCTCGGATGACACGAGTTGCAGCGCGATAGGCCTAAACGCGCCCACCGACAGGAACAACACGGCCGCTGACCTCGATCCCCTGGGCCTTCAAGACAACGGCGGGCCAACGAAGACAGTGAGGTTGAAGCCAACAAGCATCGCGGTTAACGCCATTCCAGCGTCCTGCACCGATGTGAACGGTGGCGCGCTTTCCACCGACCAGCGCGGCATTGTCCGCCCAGTGGGGGGTGGGTGTGAGATCGGCTCATTCGAAGTCGATCAGCAGGCGCCGATCATCGCGAGCTTCAATCCGACAAGCGGATCGGTCGGAACGTCAGTGACCGTCACGGGCACGAGTTTCACTGGCGTCTCGAGCGTAACGTTCAACGGCACCAGCGCCACAGGCTTCACCAATTCTGACACCGAGATTATCGTCACCGTTCCTGCTGGGGCGACGACTGGTCCTATTTCAGTTACTGCCCCGGGAGGAACCGCCACAAGCAGTTCGAATTTCACGGTCGTTGCGGCCGCGCCGACGATTTCGAACTTCAGTCCGACGAGCGGTCCGGTCGGAACGTCGGTCACGATCACGGGCACCGACTTTACCGGTGCATCGGCGGTGACGTTCGGGGCGACAGCCGCAACGTTTACAGTCAATACGCCTACGCAGATCACCGCAACGGTCCCGTCTGGTGCGACCACCGGCCAAATCGCCGTGACGACTGCGGCCGGCACGGCGACAAGCGCCGACAACTTCACGGTCACCGTAGGACCGAGTCCCACGGTTACGAGCTTCTCGCCGGGCAGCGGGGTGGTTGGAACGTTGGTCACAATCAACGGAACCAATTTCGCCGGCACAACGAGCGTCGCCTTCGGCGGCGCGTCGACGAATCAGCTCACGGTGGCCAACAGCGGCAAGAAGATCACCGTCACTGTGCCTGCGGGCGCGACGACCGGACCGATCGCGGTCACGACGCCTGGCGGCACGGCGACGAGCGCGACGAATTTCACAATCGTCAATCAGCCGCCGACCATCACGAGTTTTACTCCGACAAGCGGCAAGGCTGGGACGCAGGTGCAAATCGTCGGCAGCAACTTCATTGGCGTGACCTCGGTGATGTTCGGCGGCCTGGACGCGAAGTTCACCGTGGTCGATCAGTCGCACATCCTTGCTACCGTGCCGAACTTCAAGCTACCGCCAGGAAGCAATGCCAAAGTCGTAATCTCGGTGACGAATCCCGTGGGAACGGCAACGAGCCCCCCTGCGTCATTTACCGTGACCAAGTAGGGCAGCGGCGGAACTCTACGATTGACGATTTGCCGAACGTCGCCGATTCCAAGTCGTCAATCGTAGAGGCCAACAAATCAGCAGCACGTTCGCCGACAGCTCATTCCGAGCACATAGGTAGTAGGTTCAGAGGCTGCCAATAAGCTGCCACTCATTGACCTTGGGACTGGTCTTCCACCCCGCATCCCAGGCCGAGATTACGTGAAGCTTGAAATAGCGGGCACGCACCGGCTCGAACTTGAACTCCTGCCATGGCGACGGGTACAGCCGGATGTTTTTCGTTTGAAACTGGCCAATTGAACGGAATGTCCCGAGCGGCGTGTCGTTGCCGACGAGCAGCTCGAAGTCCTTGATGTTGAGGCCACTCGTGTCCGGAATGAGCATCATGAATGTGTCGAACGTCGCCGCCTGCTCGTTCCTGAACGCATAGACGCCATCCCCGGCTCCAGCTTGAATGTATTCCCACGTGTCGACGTTGTCATCGATCGCGTACCGCCATGAATCAGCGGGTGCGGCCATGAGATGGCCGCCGTTGGCGGAGGACAGCAGGTTCATGCGCCCAGGCGTCGACACTATCGCGGGCTCAGAAGACGGTTTGCCGGCCCGCGACGTTTCCGGTGTACGTCGAGTTTCGTCGTGACCGCTGCCCCCAACTGGTGAACGCGCACTGGACGTTGTTGCACTGGAGCGGGCGGTGCTCGGCTCGGCGACCGAGCTGCTGCGCTGCCGGGTTAGGTTAAGGGCGAGATAGACGAGGACAGCTCCAGCGATGAAAGCCGCCACCATGGGCAGCCACGCAGACCGACCGCGAGCGAGAGATCTCTGTTCCGGCTGCGGCTTCGCGGCCGGCAATGTCCCGGCGTGTGCATCAGTATGGATGCGTGCGTCGAGCGTCTCGATCAGCTGCTGGAGCTCGGGATCATCGCGGTCCCCTTGCCAGTTGGTCAGATCCGCCGCCTCGACGCGTCGGAACTCCAGCGGGATCGTGGTGGGCTCGATCAACGCGGGCACGAGTGCGCCACGCTCCGCAGCCGCTGATGCTTCGGCGCGAACCCACCGGGATTTCGCCGACTCTGCCGACCACAGGACGACTACCGAGCGGGCACCCGTGAGTGCCTCTTCGATCACGTCATCGAAGGTTCGCCCCGGGGGGATGTCGCGGTCCCACCAGACCGACCACCCCTTCGTCTCCAGTACCGATGCAAGCTCCGCGGCACGCGAACGGTCACCCTTCGCGTAGCTGATGAACACGTCATGTGCCATGAGGTGGACGCGATGATACCGCGGTTGTTGAACACCAAAATCAGGTACGGATTGTCACCTAGGGCGTCTGCGGCTGGCCGCTGATCTGCTTTCTCGTGGATTCCTCGCGCCCGGAGGTCCACCGCGCGTGTTCCTGCGACACGAGTCCTTCGATTCGTTCGGCCAGCAGCGTCGTCGGATGCGCGGCGGTGGCGTACGGGCCCGCATGTGCAAGGTACAGGTACTTTTCATGTTTCAGGGCTTCACAGGTCGCGCGATACAGGATCCAGTTCGTATGGTGTTGATTGAGCTGCTGCAACCCCTCCGCGACGGCAATGGTTGCTGTGAGTAGCGCGACGACACGTGCGTCCTCCCAACCAAACGCGACCAGTAGCGGCACCGCAGCGCCAATCAGGATGGTCCAGGATTTCAGCAGCTTGAACGTACGCTGGTTCGAGCCGCTCTTGCGGTCGTACCACGCGATCTGGTCCTCGAGGCGCGCGAGCGCCACTGATTCACTGTCTTGAGCCATGCGCGGATAGGGTATGTTGACTCTATAGCCGCCGCAACCGCGCCGGCCGCAACGAATCCCTTCGTATCGAATCTCAACGCCGATGCCGCATGTCATCCTCACGGGTGGCCCTGGTGCGGGGAAGACCACGCTGCTTGCAGCGCTCGCCGACATGGGCTACCTCACCGTTGAAGAGTCTGCGCGCGACATCATCGCAGAGCGGCTCGCCGGTGGCGAAAGTCCCAGGCCAGACCTTGTCACCTTCGCTCGCGAGATTCTGCGTCGAGATATCGAGAAGTATCTTCATCAGCCCCGGACGCCCGAATGGGTGTTCTTTGATCGTGGGCTCGTTGACGCGCTCGGCCTGCTTCAGGAGGTCGCACCGCTGTCCGACCTCGAGCTGCATACAACCCTGGCTTCGTACCCATTCCATCCTTCCGTATTCATCCTTCCACCCTGGGCAGCGATCTACGCCACCGACGCAGAGCGCGACCAATCGTTTGCGGAGGCCGTTCACGTCCACGACAAGGTCGTCGCGTGGTACCGGTCGTGCGGCTACGACCTCAACGAAGTCCCTCGGCTCTCGGCTTCGCAGCGCGCGGAACACGTCCTGCGCGTTCTCGCGGAGGGCGCCGCCTGAGCCTTCGCGCATCCGGATCGCGGCCGGCCGGCTGCAGCGGCCGCGTCAGATAGCCCAACGAAAACCGTAAGCGTTAACGCAGGACGGGCCCGAAACCGGGTCGCAGTGGCTCCTGCTCGAAGAGGATGGCGGGATAGAACGGTCGGGTGTAGTATGCCGCCCACTCACGTCTCTCGCTCTCAACGAACGGACCCGGGAAAATCCCTAAAGGAGGTCGCAGATGAAAGCGGCGTCGATTCGAGGGCTCCTGATTGCGGTCGCGATTCTTTTTGTTGGCACACCTTCATACGCACAGGAAGCCACCTTCACGGGCACGGCCACCGACTCCACCGGCAGCGTGCTGCCGGGTGTCACTATCACCGCCACTCTTGAGGCGACGGGGAACGTCTTCACAACAGTCACCGATGAACGCGGCCTGTTTCGCCTGCCTGTGCGCGTCGGCACGTACAACATCAAGGCCGAACTGAGTGGCTTTACCACGGTCAATCGGACCGCGCAGATCCTGATTGGACAAACCGCGGCCGTCGACCTGCGGTTAGCTCCATCTGGCGTTCAGGAAACCGTGACCGTGACCGGCGAGGCGCCGCTCGTGGATATCAAGGGCTCGACGGTGGGCTCCAATATCGATCCGCGACAGGTCGAACAGTTGCCCCTCAATGGACGCAACTGGATGGACCTGACGCTGCTGGCGCCGGGAGCACGTCGGAACGAGGGAGGCGGGATGGCACAGTTCCGCCAGGGGTACTCCCAGACCAACGTCGACGGCCAGCAGATCACCATCAACTATCACTCACAGACCGACACCGAGCAGCCAGGCTTCAGCCGCGATGCTATTGCTGAATTCGAGGTGGTGGCCAACCGCTTCGACGCCACGCAGGGGCGCTCGCAGGGGATGGTCGTCAACGCCGTGACCAGGTCGGGAACGAACCAGTTGGCCGGATCGTTCGGCGGGTATTTCCGGGACGACAAGTTCAACTCGAAAGACTTCCTCACCCACAACGTGCTGCCGTACTCGAACCAGCAGACCAGCGCGACCCTGGGCGGCCCTATCCGGAGAGATCGGATTCACTTCTTCGGCGCATATGAGTACGAGCGGGAGCCGAAGACCTATACCTACACGAACGTTCCTTATCCGTTTTTCAACATCAACCAGGAATTCCCGACGCGTACCCACAAAGCATTGGGACGGGTCGATTATCAGTTCACGCCGCAGAGCCGGCTGAACGTCCGCGTGTCGTACTACAACACGATCTTTTACGCCGGTGGCGGGGCGACGAATCATCCGTCGGTCGGTGGCACGCGCGAGCGCAAATCGCCGCAATTCGCGGGCACCTTCACCCACGTGCTCAACACGCGCTCCGTCAACGAAATCAAGGCCGGCGTGACCACTTATGAGCGGTTGGATCAGCCATCGGTGCGTTGGAAAGGTGGACCATTTCCATATCATCCGGTCGGACTCGGCAACTCGCCCGTCATCCAGCTTCCCGGTTACACGATCGGCGCAAACACGCTTCAGCCGTTCCAGGACACGCAAGACGTTCGTGACGACTTCACGACGACGTGGAATTGGGGCGGACGGCACGACGTCAAGATCGGCGGCGAGTACTTCCGCTTCCGAGCTGACTTCCGCTGGTGCAACCGCTGCATGGGTGAGATCGATGCGCGCAACGTCAACCTGACGCCGGCGCAGCTGCAGTCGATGTTCCCGGTATGGAACGACGCGTCGACGTGGAACCTCGCGCCGCTCGCCGCGGCGACGCAGGTCTTCTACGCCGTCTCAGATACCGACCACCGCTACAACATCGTCCGGAATTTGTTCTCTGGATGGTTGCAGGATGACTGGAAGGTGGGAAGCAACCTGACGTTGAATCTCGGCGTCCGGTACGATTGGGACAACAACTCGCAGGGCGAGAAGCTGAAGCTGATGCCGTTCCTGCCGGGCGATCTGCCGCATGACAACAACAACGTGGCGCCGCGCATTGGCGCCAACGTGCGGCTAAATGATCGCACCTCGATACGAGGCGGCTACGGGCTGTTCTTCGCGTTTTCTCCAAACGACGGCGTCCAACAGGCGTACTCGATGATCCATCGGTTCGAGTATCAGATCGCGAACAATGGCCGTCCCGACTTTGCCACGAACTTCTTCGGACCTGGGCCGAGTGGCGAAGGAGAAATTGGCGGGCCGCGGCCGAGTTGGGACGCGTCGCTCGCCAACGCCTGCGACCTCAATGGCAGCAAGCCGGGTTGCATCCGGCGCGCGATCAATCAGGAGATCGTGTATCCGGGTCGCTCGACGCCGTACAGCAATCAAGCATCGGTTGGGGTTCAGCATCAGATTACGAGCGACTCCTCGATCGAAGTGAATTACGTGTACACGCACGGAACCGGTGAGGAAGTGGTGCACAACGCGAACCTCACCTACAACCCCGCGACCGGCACCAATTACCCGTTCACCGACATCAGCCACCGGCCGTTTCCGGACTGGGGTGTGGTGCTTCTCGAGTACCTCGGGGGGTATTCGAACTATCACGGCACCGATATGACGTTCACGAAGCGCTTCAGCCATCGCTGGCAGGCGACGGCGACCTATACGTTGGCGTATTTCAAAGACGGGTTGCCTCCGCGGCAGCAGTGGTATCTGGGATCCGACGGCGTGATGGCACGGCGGCCTGTGGGATTCGCACTCGCCCCTGACCTGGGTGGCGACTACGGCTACGCCGGGTCCTCATTCGCGGGTGGCTTCGGCCAGTCCGGGGATCAGCGTCATCGCGCCGTGGTCAACGGCGTATGGGACGTGGGGCTCGGCATCCAGGCAAGCGGAATTTACTTCTACGGCTCCGGTGAACGCTTTGCCACCACCACGGGGCAGGATCGCCGCAATGAAGGCGCCGCCGCCGCCTCGGAGCAGCGGCTGCTCGCCGACGGCAGCATCCTGCCGCGCGCGGGAATCCTCGGCCGCCCGATCCACCGCGTTGACACCCGGTTGCAGAAGCGCCTGCAGGCGGGTCGCGTGACGGTAGATGGCATGTTCGAGGTCTTCAACCTGTTCAATCACGAAAACTTCGGTTCGTACGTGACCAACGCGAGCAGCCCCCAATTCGGACAGCCGTCGTTCAACGGAAACGTCGCGTATCAGCCGCGGATGATGCAGCTCGGGTTCAGAGTCGGCTTCTAGACGTAGAGGCGGACCTTCAGGTCCGCCTAAGCAAGCGGACAGCCGGCAGTGGGCAGTGCGCCCCTGCCGGCTGTTTGTGATCTTGAGGCGCAACATGTTTTTTCGTCTGCTTTTCGTTGCATGTCTCGTCGCCGCCGCCTCGGCTCAGACGATCGACGCCGATCGTGACGCGCTGTTCGCGGCGATTCGTCGCGGCGCGGTTGGCGACGTCGAACGACTCATCGCAAAGGGCGCAAATCCCAGTGCACGGGACGCGCAAGGAACTCCCGCACTGATGGCGGCCGCCTTGTTCGCGGACGCGGACATGGTGACCCTGTTGCTGAAGCGCGGCGCGGATCCCGACCTCGCCGACGAGTCGGGCGCCACTGCGCTGATGTGGTCCGTGCCCGATCGCGCCAAGGTTCAGCGTCTACTCGACGCCGGCACGACGGTCGACGCGCGATCGGAATCGGGCCGGACGGCTTTGCTCGTCGCCGCGTCTTACCCCGGAACGGTTGATCTGCTGCGACTGCTTTTGGCGCGCGGAGCCGATCTTCGGGCCGAGGATCGTGCGGGCACGAGCGCTCTCGCCCTCGCGGTGCGTTCTGCGGATGTCGAAGTCGTCCGCTTCCTGGTCGAGCGGGGCCTGAAACTGGACATACTCAATCCGGGAGCGCGGCGCGCAGGCCTCGCGCGCAATTATCGGCCGACGATCGACTACCTGATCTCGAAGGGCCTCGGCCCGCTCCCCGACGAGTTGTCCACGAGCGCGACCTGGCAGTCGCCGGAGCTGCTTGCGAGGGCGATCGACGGCGGCGCGGATATCAACGCCAGTAACGCCGCCCAGTACGGCAGGACCGCGTTGTTGACAGCTGCCGCATCCGAGGCCGCAGGCCCGGAGACACTGAAACTACTCCTCGATCGCGGTGCAAATCCGAATGCGGCGACGACGGAACGGGAGACGCCGCTCGACTGGGCGATCTACAAGGGGGATCGCGCAAAGATCCAGCTACTCGAGCAGCGCGGGGCGATGCGCGGCACCGGTCCGCGGCGCGAAGCGATAACCCCTCCGCAAGCCGGCGGCATCGCTGATCCGCGCGTTTCTCTGCGCCGTAGCATCGCGCGAGTTCTCGATGTGGCGCCGGGGTTTCCCGAGCGTACCAGCTGCATTTCGTGTCACCACAACGCGCTGCCGGCCATTGCCGGGGCAGCGGCCCGCCGAAAGGGCGTCGAGATCGACGAAGCGCACGCGCGCGCGAATCTCGATCACATCATCGAGTTCTTCACCGCCAGCACGCCGCGGATGATGCTCGGAGATCCGGCCGTCGGCGGAGAAGCGCTTACCGCCGGTTACGTGCAGGTGGCGCTGGCTCGCAACAACCATCCACTCGACACGATGAGCGCCGCCATCACGCATTGGCTCATCGCCCGTCAGATGCCAGACGGGACGTGGCTTGGCAACGGCCTCAATCGGCCGCCGTCCGAATACAGTTCGATCAGTCACACCGCGATGGCCGCCGGCGGCCTGAGGTCGTACGACATTCCTGGACTCAAGAACCCAATCGAGCAGAGCCTCCGCCGGGCGCAGCAATGGTTGCTTGCCGCGGAGCCGAAGTCGGCTGAAGAACGCGGGATGCGGCTGATGGGACTCGTCTGGACGAAAGCCCCGCGACCGCGCGTCGAGGCCGCGATACGCGATGTCCGGGCGCAGCAGGAGTCTGGCGGAGGCTGGTCGCAGTTCGGTCGAACGGGGCCGGACGCCTACGCGACCGGATTGTCGCTGTTTGCGCTGTGCGTCGCCGGTGTGCCTCCGACAGATGACTCCTACCAGCGAGGCGTCGCGTTCCTGCTGGGCACGCAGTATCAGGACGGAGCCTGGCTGGTCAAGACGCACTCGTTCCCCGTGCAGCGGTACTTCGAAAGCGGGTTCCCGTTCGGCCGGCACCAGTGGATCTCGACGGCTGGCACGAGCTGGGCGTCACTCGCCATCGCTCAGACGCTGCCGGGCGGAACGACCTGCGGCGTCACCGAGTGATTTGTGATTGATGATTTGTGATTTCGCAGACGCAAATCGAAAATCGCGAACTGTCATAGCAGAGGGGCACCATGTCTCACTCGAGAATCTTCGGCTTCATCCTGGTGATGCTCGCTCTCGCGGTGAAGGGCGAGCCTGTCCGCTCGCAGCAGCAGCCGTTTCAGTTTCATCTGGTCGAAGCGACGATTGCCGACGTGCATCGCGGCATTCAAAGCGGTCAGCTCACGTGCCGCGCGCTGGTTCAGGCCTACATCAATCGAGCGAGGGCCTACAACGGGTCGTGCAATCAGCTCGTGACCGAGGACATGGCGCCGAAGTTTCTTCCTGATTACGCGACATACGCGGCGGCTGTGAAGGCCACGGCGAGCCTGCCGCCAGGTGATCCGAAAAAGACACCGCCAATCGAATTCGGACGCATGGAGCCGACGGCGTCAGATCCCTCCGTGCAGCAGCAGTACGGGATGACCGTGGGCATTCCCAACGCGGGCCAGGTGCGCGCACTCGGGATGCTGAACGTTCGTGGCCAGCGATCGGTCACGTGCAAAGGAGACTTCGATCGGCATCCGTCGGCCGGACCGCTGCCGGCGGGCGCACCGAAAGTGTGCGAGGAGTTTCGCCGACAGCCGGATGCGCTCGAGCGTGCGGCGGAGTTGGACGCGCAGTACGGTCGAAATCCCGACCTTCGGAACATGCCGATGTACTGCATCCCGTTCTCGTTCAAAGACTCGTACGACGTCAAGGACCTGCGATCGACCGGCGGCGCCGACGCGCACTATGACATCGACTTCCCGGCGCGCGATCACACACTCGTGTCCGAGCTGCGGCAGAAGGGCGCCATCATCTATGCCAAGGCGAACACGACGGAGTACAACGGTCGCGGTCCCGGGGATCCCGGCGGCAAGAATCACCCAACGAAGGTGCTCGCATCCACGCTCGGCTATCAGCGCAGCACGTGGGCCGGCAATCCCTGCAACGCCTACGACCAGACGCGCGCGGCGTCGATCGGCTCCAGTTCAGGATCGGGCGTCTCGGTCAGCACGAACCTCGTGATGTGCAGCATCTGTGAGGAAACGGGGCAGTCGTGCCGCGGACCGGCCAACCACAATTCCGTGGCACTCATCCTGCCGCACAAGGCTCATCTCTCGTTCCTTGGTGGCGCGATCGGCGCCGAAATCTACAACGACCGCGCCGGCATTCACTGTCGTTCTCTGGCCGACGCCGTCAAGGTCTTCGATGCGCTCAAGGATCCAGTCAACGGGTACTACGACCCGCGGGACATCTTCACGACCGTCCCGCGATCGAGCCTGCCAACCGAACCGTACGCGCGCGCGATCACGGAAGGATCGCCCGGCGCGCTGAAGGGGATGCGGATCGGGATCATCCGCGAGTTCATGGTGAAGCAGACGAAGGTCGATGAACCCATCGTCGACGCGGCCGCAGCCGAAATGAAGGCGGTGCTTGCCGGTCGTCTGGGCGCAACGTTGGTCGAGTCGCTCACGCCCGGGTGGACGGACGACCCGGCCGTCGAGAACATGACGACCAACATCGATCGGGCGATTGCCGAGCTGGCGCCTGTGCTGTACCCGGACCTGCTGTATCGGCTGAATGCTGAAGGGCAGCCGCAGTTTGCTGACTTTGCGGCCAGGGTGCGTCCCACGGAATTTGCCCCCGGCGTGACGAAGGGCACCGGCTCAATGACCGCTGCCGACTGGATGGTGCGCTGGGCGGAGGGCCTCGAGCCGACACCGCGCGGCCTGACGTTGCGTGCCGTGGTCGGCGGCGGCCAGGCAGACGCGCAATCGAGGACGTTCCGATTTCACATCGCGCAGTACTTGACCCGTCGCGCGAAGGACTGGGCCGACCGTGGCCAGAAAGAAACGCTGATCGACTGGCCGGCGCTCAACGCGCGATCGAAGTTCTGGGGAGATGATCAGCGGGCCGCGTTCAAGAACTGGGAGGAGATCGACAATCTCTACGAGCCGCCCAAGGGTATCGCCGAGAACATTCAGCGCCGCGAGTTTCTCCGCCGTGTGCTGATGAAGGTGATGCTGGACAACAAGCTCGATCTACTGATTCAGGTGCACACGACGCTACCGCCCGGCAAGATCGGTTTGGCGCCGGAGCCGAACCTGAACAACCGTGCGATCTCGTATCCGCTCGGGCCAAACGCCGGCATCACCGAAATCCTGGTGCCTGCAGGCTACGTGAAGGTCGCGTACGATCCATCGTTCGAGCTGGCGACCGACGCGCGTGGCCGGAAGTTCTACCGCAGCCGTACCGGCACCGTTGCGACCGACGCCCCGGCACCCGGCATCCCGTTTTCGATCAATTTCCTGGTGGAGCCGGGTATGGAACCCGTTGCGCTGAAAGCCGCAACAGCGTACCAGTTCGCATCGAGACGTCGCATATCGCCGCCGGCGTTTCCGCCGTTGCCAGGCGAGCCGTAGCTGTCGCGCCGGCGGCTGCGTTCGAGCGCGACTAGTCCTGGCCGCCGATGACGTTGACGAAGCCGAACATCCAGTCGTTGAGGAAGTGTGTGCGATTCATGCAGATGACGAGATACCGTCCCGTCTTGAGGAACCGGTATGTCACGAGCTGACCGTCGGAGTTCGGCCCCGCGGGAATCGTCCCGCCATTGAGGAACTGCCGACCGCCGGCCGACATCAAGCGTCCCGGCTCGGACCAGACGCGGTTACCGGGATGCGCGTTCGTGATGTTCCGCGATGCCACGATGACGACGTCGCCGTGCCCATCGGAGACCAGATGCGCGGCGTTCGCATTAGCCGCATTCAGATTGCAGACGTGATTGGCGGGATTCGAAATCGTCGCCGGATCGGTGCCTGCGCAGAGGAACTGTCCGATCTCGTTGCGTGTCGTGTCTTTGCTCACCTCGTAGATCGCCATGGCGTGCCCGCCACCATGAATCTGGAAGGTCACCTCTCCGTCCTTGAGGATCGTCGTTTCCTCTGGCGTGAGGTGATGAAGCAGATAGGAGCACGGATCCGCTAGCCAACCAATCACGACTCCGACGAAAACGGCGGACGTCAATCGTACGTAACGCGATGACGCGTACGAAGCGCGGCATCAACGCGCGCGCGACACTCGCGCGACGTAAGCGATCGATGCAGGAGAAGGTAAGAACTAACCGGTCGCGTAATTGCGGCCGCGGAATGCAGGCGGTACCTGCGCGCTCACCGACCGCGACCTGTCGGTTTCGGCTGTCGCCTTGGCGATGACCAGCCTGTTCTCGTGCATGTAGATGGATGCATAGGTGCGCGAGTCGACGTGAACTGAGTGCCGGGCATGGCGCTCAGCGGCCAGGAGGCGGCAGCGGCGGAGCGTTCGGCTCGTTGTAGTTCATGTACCGGTAGCGGATTCTCTGGCCTTTTTCATCGAGCCATCCGAGCGACTGCTGAAAGATCAGCGGTGCCGGGTACCCCTTCGGCACAATCGCCTCGGCGATCACGAGCCGGTTGGCGTGCATATAGATCGAAACATAGTTGCGGGACTGGTCGGCATTGCTGACGAACTGGAGCTGCACGCCTGCGACGAGGTCGGCAAAGTTGGACAAAAGATGCTCGACCTTGCCATCCCGCTGCAGGTACTTCGCCGCAGCAAAGACCGCCGCGCCTCGTACGTCGGTCTTCCAGTAGCCAGGTCCGTACTCGTGGACCGCGAGATCGAGCGCGGGCAAAGTTCTCGATCGCTCTGACAGCAAACGTTCAATCGGGTTGTAGTCAACCACAGTCACCGTGTAGCGCCCCGACCCCTGCCTGCCGCTGTAGATGCGCGCCGGCAGGATGGCGCTGTACTGCGACACCCACGTCGTCTCGCTGATTTCAGGCCGTCCGGGGAATATGATCGTGAAGCGATCCTCGCGGCTGGAAAACTCATTCCAGTCCTGCGCGAACGAGGTCCCCGACAGTGCCAATACGAGGACCGACGACAGCAACGGCAGCAGGCGCATCATTGCGTCTCCAGTATCGTGACGGATTTCAGTTCCTCAACTCGAGCGTCGTTTTCAAGGTATTGCTCTCGATCCCGGTCTTATCGGTGAGGCGCACCTGAAGCGAGCACCTGGCGTTGGCCGGCGCATTGTCGGGAGCCGCAGAGCGCAGGTCGGGAAAGAGTACTCGCACGATGCGTGCATTCACCTTGCCTGGGAGTGCGCCGACGATCGGTTCGCCGCCGCAGTCGGCGTAAAACCACAGATACGGTGCCTCGCCAAGATCGCCCGCCGCATCGTCAGCAGACAGCTGCAGTTCGAGTCCGCGCTGGTTCGACTGCGGAGTGATTCGCAGATCGGATATGGCGGGAATGTGAGTCGGCACCGAGATCGTCACGGGAGCGGTGCGGCCGTTCCGCAGCACGAGGACCAGCGATCGATCTCCGGGCGTTACATCCTTCGCCACATCGAGGGTGATTTCCCACCAGCCAATGGCCTGGTCGGACGCCGCCTTCCCTGTGATTCCCGCGACTGTGACGCCGGATGGTGGCGAGATTTCAGCAGACTGCACTTCGTTGCTGCGGGGAACCGCCACATTGATGACCGTTGTCCGGCCGGCTCCAGCGTATCGCGGATAGAGCGTCTCGACGCTGATCTGCTCCGCGCCTTGTCCAAGAACGGAAACGACCGGTAGGAGGAAGAAAACGACTCCGGCGAGCGCGCACACCCGATGGCGTTGCATGTCGCGTAGTGTCTGCACACCGGCTTCCGTTGTCAACGTTAGTAGGTGACCTCGCTTTCCGGAGTGAGCGCGGCTCGGGCTCGCGCTTCGCGCGCTAGAAGCCCCGCCGAGACGAGGACAACGGCGAAGCTGGAGACAGCGAGCGACAGGCGGACGCCGATAAACGTGCCGAGCAACCCTATGGTGAGGCCGCTCCCTGCTCGCAGCCCGAGCATGGCCATGTTGAAGAGGCCTACCACGCGCCCTCGGATTGCCGACGGCGCGAGCAGTTGAACGATCGTCTGCGACATCGACTGAAACGCGATATTGAAGGCGCCCGCGAGTACCAGCAGCACAACTGCCACCGGATAGCTGTGGGTAAGCGGAAACAGTCCCATGGTCACCCCCCACAACCCTGCGGATGCGATTGCCGCCTGAACAGTCGGCCTCGAGAAGTTGGCGGTTTCGAGAAGCAGGACTCCGATCACGGCGCCAGCCGCATCCGCCGCGAGCAGCACCGTGTACCGCGTTCCCGTTTCATCGGCGCCGAGAAAGTTCGCGTAGGCCGGCATCTGCGCCTGGAACGCGTTGCCGACGAGAAACGATGTCGCGCCGGCGACGATCACCATCGTGATGATTCGCGATTCAGTACGCACCGCGGCGAAGACGTTCCACGCGTCGGCGAGTCCGAATGTCTGTACCGTCCGGCCCGCGCCACGTGCTGCGTGGCCCGTGTAGCCGAATCGCCTCAGCAGAATCGTGAATGGCAGGTAGATCAGGACGTTGGTCAGAAGTCCCCACGCAGGTCCCAGCAGCAGCATCAACCCTCCGCCGACCGCCGGTCCCAGCAGGATGGAAAGATAACGGCTGCTCGCGTTCAGACGAATCGCACTCGGCAGGTCCTCGGGCGGCACCATGTCGTGAATCATCAACTGTGTCGCCGGCGCACCGACGACGCCCGCGGCGCCGTGGATCACCAGGAGCACCACCGCATGCCACATCTGGAGATGGCCGGCGAGGAAGAGAAGGCCCCAGGCGAGCGATGCAAGCATGAAGAGCGATTGCGAGATCTGAATCAGTCGCCGACAGTCATACCGGTCGGCAAGCGCGCCGGTATAGAGGGAGAACAAGAGAAACGGAACCCAGTGACTGATGACCGCGAACCCGCCAAGCGCCGGTGAATGGAATGCCTGGAACATCACCCAGTAGCTGATGACGTGTTCGATGTTGTCGGCCATCATCGACATGAGGCTGAACGTGAAATAACGGCGGTAGGCCGGAATGCGAAGCGCTGCAAACCGCGGCGGCGCGGCGGCAAGACGGGTCGGCATAGGGATCTACTATGCCACTACCGAGCGGCGCCATCGCGCGGCGCGGCTGCTGGTCGATGCGTTTTCTGAACCGTGGGAATCGGGACGATCTGGCGCTGTTCAAGTTCGGACGCTTCCGAAGCTGAGGCTTCCGTGTTGCCTGCGGTTCGCCGCCGCGGGCTCGTTGAAATATTCCAGACGCTGGTCCATACTCCGCGCCACCCGATCCAGAGAGCTTCACCCGGTCACAACTGCAGTCACTGAGGGAGTTCGCACCTATGTCGAGAGCGAGCGTATCGAGCCGGCTCATTCGCGTGGTGATCGTGGCCCTTCTGTTCCTCGCATTCGATCGCGCGGCCTTCGCGCAGACCGGAACCGCGACCATCAACGGACAAGTGACGGACGAAAGCGGCGCCGTACTGCCCGGCGTCACCGTCACCGCGACCAGTCCGGCACTGCAGGTGCCACAGGTCATTGCGGCCACCGATCAGGAGGGGCGCTACCGGCTCACACCGCTGCCGATCGGCACCTACAACGTGACGTTCGAGCTCGCCGGTTTCAAGACCGTCCGGCGCGAAGAGATTCGGTTGACGGTTGGATTCACGGCGCGCGTCGACGCGGCGATGAGTGTCGGCGCGCTCGCCGAGACGATCACCGTGTCCGGCGCGTCGCCGCTGGTCGATACGGCGTCGACCGCGAATTCGACGCAGCTCACGCGAGAGACGCTCGAGTTGTTGCCGACGAGCCGGAGCAGCTACAGCGCGATCCTCATGCAGACGCCGAGCGCGCGGATGCCCGCCAACCGCGTTGACGTCGGCGGATCGCAGTTCGCGAACTCTCCACGATTCTACGCACTCGGCCAGCTTGGCGATTCGTGGCACTCAATCGAGAACATCATCGCGATGTCCCCTGCGGACAATCCGAGCGGCAACTACATCGACTACTCGGCGATGGACGAGACGGTCGTCAGCATTGGCGGCCATTCCGCGGACACTCCGAATATGGGTCTGCAACTCAATGCCATCGTCAAGACCGGCGGCAACGATTTCACTGGTTCGGCCTACTACGCCTACACCGGTAGCAGGCTTCAGTCCGACAATATCGGTCGATACACGAACATCATCGCGCCCGAGCGGCTCCAGTATCGCGACGATGCCAACCTCGAACTGGGCGGCAGGATTCTCACGAACAAGCTGTGGTTTTTCGGGTCGTTCCGACAACGCCGCCAGATCGACGAGATCGTGGCCGTCTGCAAGAAGCCGGATGGATCGCAATGCGATCAGAACAATCACGACCGGTTCTTCACGATCAAAGTGACCGACCAGCTCAATGCAAAAAATCGCATCATCGGCTTCGTGCAGCCGCACTATCGCAATCGCACCGGCGGCGGCAGCGCGACCGCTGACTGGACGACCGCAACCGCGCGCGTTGGATTCGAAGGTACGTGGAAAGGTGAGTGGCAGTACGTTCCAACCAACCGGCTCGTCCTCTCGGTGCTTGGCGGTGCGTGGTGGCTTCGCTCGGGTGACGAAGACCCGGGGATCACGACAAGGCCAGCAGCCAACGACAGCTTTCTCGGCACCTCGTTCGGATCGAGTACTGCGATCGGGGGGCGCAACCCGCAGGACCGCTACCAGCTGCGCGCCTCGGCGGAATGGTACAAACCCGACTTTGGAGGGACGCACAAGCTGAAGGTCGGCACTGACTTCTTCAAAATGCGCGCGGAGCGCGGCTCCGTGTCACGCGGCGACCTTGGCAACTACACGTTGACGTTCCTCAACACCGCGGCCGATCGCATCACCGTATTCTCCAATCCGGTGACACCCAAACAGCCGATGATGTTCCTCTACTGGTACGGTCAGGACAGCTGGGCGATGGGCTCGAGAACCACACTGAATCTCGGCGCCAATATTCATCACCAGACCGCGACGATCAATCCCGGTGGATTCTGCCGGAAAGCCGCGGATGGGCCCGCCGCGATCATTTTCCCCGCTCAGTGCTATCCCGAGGACGCGCCACCGGTGTTCAATGGCATTTCTCCGCGTGCGCATCTCTCGTACGACGTCACGGGCCGTTCGACGACCGTGATCAAGGGTGGGTACGCGCGCTATTACACGCCGCTGCTCGAAGACGACCTGCACATCGCCAACCACTACACCATCTCGGATGCCACCTATCGCTGGCGGGATCTGAATGGGAACCGCGATTACGATGCGGGCGAAGTCGATCTCGATCCCAACCATACCGACTTCCTGTCGATCAACCTTCGTGGTGGCGATCCGCTCTACGGCTTCGGACACTTCAACCCGGATCTGCAGCAGCGCTACCACGACGAGGTGATGCTGTCTTTCGAGCGTCAGCTGGCGCCCACGTGGGCGGTGCGCGTCAGCGGGATTCAGTCGTGGGCGAAGAATCAGTGGCGCGTGAAGAACGTGCTGCGACCCTACTCGGCGTACAACATTCCGATCACGAATCCGGATCCCGGCAACGATGGAATCGTCGGGACCGCGGACGATCCGGCGGGACGCGCGTTCACCTACTACGACTACCCGGCGCAATTCGCCGGCTTCGCCAACCAGGATTCCGAATACGTCAACGACAAATCGGCGGATCGCTCCTACAAGTCGTTCGAGGTCGAGCTCAATCGCCGGTACGGTAACAACTGGCAGTTCCGGTCGTCCTACAGCGCAACCTGGAAGACCGAACCGTTCGGGACCTCGGATAACACGGTCATCGTCGGAATGGATCCCAACTCCGAGATAAACGCGGCGTACAGCAACCTTCTCGAGTGGGAGTACCGAGCCGCGGCTTCGTACCTCTTCCGGTACGGCATCCTCGGGTCGGCCAATTACGACATCCGCAGTGGCGAGTACTGGGAGCGCACCGTGCAGTTCCGCGGACCGGCAGGGAGCCGCATCCCGACGCAAGTACTGCGCGTAGAGCCGCGCGGCAGCCGGCAGGTTGACTCGCTGAAGATGCTCGACATCCGCGCGGAGAAGCGGTTCGAGCTTGGTGGCACGCGACGCCTGAGCGTGACGCTGAATGTGTACAACCTGCTGAACTCGAACAGCGCGCTCGGCATTCAGGGGCGTTCGGGTCCGCAGTTTGGCTTTGTGACGAGCATCCCGCCGGGACGACTCGTCGAAGGCGCGTTCCGACTGGGATTCTGATGGGCCCGCTCAGCGCCACGCTCCAACGGCCAATTCCCAATCACTCGGGAGTCGGCGGTTGGAGGTTGGCGTTCGGCGACTATTTCTTGATGGGAGTGCCGGTACGGGCGGTCGGTTTCAGCCCTGAAGCCTTGTATCGTTTGTCGCTTTCGTTCAGATACGTCGCCCACGGCCGCGTGTCTGCCGGCTCCCAATACAGCGGATCACCAGCCACGCGCTCATTCAACAGCCCCTTCTCATCCATGTAGACGTTCGGTGACGGGCCGTTGGTGTCGGTGCAGGTGTTGAACTGCATCCGATCTTCGTAGGCGGTCTCTTTGTCGCGCTGCAATCTTAGCCGCGCATTCACCGGGCTGACGTAGACCTCAGGATCGTAGAGCGTGATCTCGCCTTCAAGACGATCGCCGACGAGACGGTACCGCTCAACGGTCTCGAGCTGATCGCTGAATTCCGACAACCCGCCCTTCCACCCGTGAATCTGGTTCGTGTGAACGATCAGCTCGTCGTTGTTCCAGAAGCCAATCGATTCGCCGTGCCATTTCACAAATTCCTTCTCCTTCGGGCTATGCGGTGTCCCGTCGGTGTAAATCCAGCGCGCCGTGAACGAGCCGTTGCCGGAACCCATCGAGTAGACGCGTCCTGGCGTGACGACGAATTCTTCGGCGCTGACCGCGTCGAAGTACCCACCGGGCAGGCAGATCGAATTGGCGGACCAGATTCGGCCTTCGGTCGCAGCTTTCATTTCCTGCACGAACGTTTCACGGTACTTCGGCGTCAGCATCGCGGCAATCGAGCTGGCCGGAGCGCCGCCGCCGAACTGCGCGCCGCCGCCCCAGTGACCACTCCAATCTGGCAGCGTCTGCCTGGTGTGCTTCGTGCCGCCGTTGGCCTGTTTCAGCAGCGCCTGATAGTGGTCCCATGCGTTGGTGTATGGGTACGGACTCTTGAGGGTTGCGGCGTCAGCCTTTCCTGTCCCTTGCGATCCATACGGACGCGCGGAGAGTTCCTGACCCGTGCGCCGTCCCTCGACGTTAATGGCCATCCCTCTGAGCTGACCCGGCGTGTTGTTCCGGTAGTACGCGGGGTCGGTCCACAGCGCGCGGTCCTGACGAAAGTCAGTCGTCGTGAAGAGCGTCGGTTTCTCGGTTTGTGCTGCGATAGGAATCGCGAGCGCGAGCGCCGCGAGCACCGCGGCAGCCGATGCGGAGATCCAGAGTATGACGCGCATGGCTTCAGATCCTGCCGAACTGTTTTCCATCGGCGGACGTGGCGACGATGTAGTTGCCGCCCGGACGCCCGTCAATCAGCGGGTGCATGGTGACGGTGACCGTGTCGCCGGCCTTGAAGGTGGTTGCGGTGAAACCGACCTTCAGCATGTTGGTGATGTTCGACATCTCCACCGTATAGGTGACGGTCTCGCCGGATTCCGCCTTCGCATCGACGTACAGAAAAACGTGAGGATTTCGGAAGATCCACTGCGATACGGCGCCCGTGACGGTGACTTCCTTGTCGTGATCGAACATCGCGTGGGAGTGGTGTGACCACGCGGGTGATGAGGATGTGAGCGCGAGGGCGACGGCCAGGAGACCCGTGAATGCGAGCTGTTTCGCTCCGGTCATAAACCTGCCTCTCAAAGGTGCGAGCCGAATCGGCGGCAGTATACGCTGCAGATCGGCATACGGCATAGAAGTGTCGAAATCCGCTGGGTCTTCTTCGAGAAAGGCGCGTCGGTGGATGTATACGGATGGGAGATGCAGATTCGCCTGGAACACCACTTGAAGCACTCAGTTCGGGAGGATTCCATCATGCGACGATTCATCTCATCACTGATAGTTGCCTCGTTCTGCGTGACCGGTAGTGCTGCGTTCGCGCAATTCGGGGCCGTAACGGATGGCGCCAAGAAAGCTGGGAGCGCGACGAAAGAAGCTGGCAAGGCCACGGCCGAGACGACCAAGGATGCGGCCAAGGCGACCGGCAAAGGCGCCAAGAAAGTTGCCGAAGGAACCAAGGACGCGGTACAGACCACCTACGTCTGCGCTGACGGTACGAAGGATCAGGCAACGCTAAAGACGAATGCCTGCAGGGATCACGGCGGAGTCAGGCCGGAGGCCAAACGGAAGTAGCGATGCTTATGCGTCAGGTCGCCCGCCGCGTCCACGGTGGGCGGCACCCCCGATGCACCATACATATCGCCAAGGAGGTTGCCATGCGCATACTGATGGCATCCATTTCACTGAGCGCGATGCTGTTGCTTTCGGGCTGTGCCTCGTTTCAGAAGTATCCAGCGTTTGGACGCCTGGCCGGGGCCGGGCGAATCGTCACGTACGACCGTCAGGGCGCGAGGAACCTCTTGCCGCCTTCGCATGCCGAGCCGGTCGTCGTCCCGCAGTCACAATACTCCGTTATCCGGTGACGGTCGGTTTCTGACGCGGCGTCAGAAATCGTCCGAATTGGTCGCCGTCGATGCGGCCCAGAACTGGGGCGATAGGATCCCTTCGGTCGGCGCTGAATAGATGAACCACCACAGCGCCACGCAGAAAACGATCAGTTTCCAGTTGATATTGCGCAGGGTATCGCGGCAGAAGGAGACCCCGTTTGGGGTGCCGGTAATCGGTGGTTGTGGGGTCCCGATCGGGGTGCGAGGGCGAAGGAGATTCAGCATTGGCTTGGTCACAACACGTCTCGTGACCGTCGGTGGCAATGGCTGTACCTGGCTCATTCGGAAGACTTTAATCGCCTTATCTAGGCAGACTTTTTTCCGGAATGTAATGCCATGTTGCGCTTAGAGGACATAATATGCCACCATATGACTGTAAAATACAGATAAGCTTGGCTTCGATTTGCCATAGGGGCACCGACGAGCTATGTCCAAACTCAGTTTCTCCGACTTTACTGCTCCCCAAATGATCGGCGAAAGCGCCGCCATGGCGACTTTACGCGTCCAGATAGCCGCCGCGGCGCGGACCAACGCGAAGGTGCTGATTCTCGGCGAGACTGGCGTGGGCAAGGAAATCGCCGCCCGTCAGCTCCACGATCAAAGCGTTTACCGGATGAAGCCGTTTGTCGCGGTCAATTGCAGCGGCGTGCCGGAGACGCTGCTCGAATCCGAACTCTTCGGCCATATGCGTGGCAGTTTCACGGGCGCGTATCGCGATAAGCCGGGGTTCATTCGCCAGGCGAGCGGCGGCACGCTGTTCCTCGACGAACTTGGCGAGATGAGTCTTCGGATGCAGGGCGTGTTGCTGCGGTTTACGGAAACCGGAGAAGTGCAGCCGGTCGGTTCCGATACGCCGACGCAGCACGTCAAGGTTCGTCTGATTACAGCAACCAACCGTGATCTTCGCGAACAGATCACAGCGGGCACGTTCCGCGAAGACCTGTATTACCGGCTGAACGTCATTCAGCTCCACGTCCCACCGCTGCGGGAACGGCGCGACGACGTTCCGTTGCTGTTGCAGCACTATCTTGAACGTGCGGCGGCGACGTTCAACGTTGCGGTTCCCGAACTGAACGACAGCGCTTCGCAATTGCTGGTCTCGTACGGGTGGCCGGGCAACATCCGCGAGCTGCGGAACGTGGCGGAGCGACTGGCACTGCGCGATGCACGACGTCCGTTGGCCGCCGACGATCTCCCGATGGAGCTGCGCGGCGTGAGTGCGCCGAAGGTCAAGGCTGCGCCAATCCCGACGCCGGTCACCTCCACGCAGGACTTACCAGCGCCGTTGCATCCGCCAATCTCCCGCGCCGCCGACGAACTGTGGCGCAGGATGGCGAACGGGGAAGACTTCTGGACGGTCGTGCACAAAGCGTATAAAGCCCGCGAACTCGCGCGCCAGGATCTGGCGTCGCTCATCGACCGCGGGCTGCAGGAAACCCGCGGAAGCTATCGGGCCCTGCTCAAGTTATTTCACCTGCCGTCGACCGACTACAAGCGGTTCCACGCATTTCTGTACCAGCAGCGCTGTAACTTGCCCGTCGCCTCCTACCGACGACGGGTGCCTCGCGCTGCGAGCATCGCCCCCACGGTGCGTCCTCTGCACGAACTCGGAAATCGAGTCATAGGCTGACAACAGGCGGGCGGTGGAAGCATCCGCCGCCCGCACCCCTACTCCCGAGGATTCCGGTTCGCCTGCGACTCTAGTCCTCCCAAAAGGCGAAGTCGCCGTCCGTGGTTGGCGCGAACGGGCGTGTGCGTTCCTCCCCGTCTTCCCCCTCTCACCGGCGCGCATGACGCCCCTTAATTGTGTGCATCGGATCAGTGATCGCACGTGTGAAGACGTGTAGAACGGCCTAAACTCAACAAATTCGGTTCAACCACGATTTGCTTCTCTATAATTTCCGTTCTGTCGACGAGCTTCGTATCCGCTCCACGGTTTTTGTGAAAAAACACACGCGACGCGACCGGTTCGTAATGGACTATCGCTTGCTATAACGGGACAAATCGATGGCGCGGACCATTCTGATCGTCGAAGACGACGAGGCTACACGGGTCGGGCTCCTCGTCCTCCTTGCGGAGGCGGGCTACCGCACGATTGGTGCAGCGAACCTGAAACAGGCGACCGAGCTGCTCGCGCAGCAGAATCCGGATCTGATGGTTGTCGACGTCAGGCTGGGGGGGGATAACGGTCTCCAGCTGGTGGCCATGGCCATTCAGCCGATTCCAGCCATCGTAACCACGGCGTTTGCCGACCCCATATTGGAGGCGGAAGCGCGCCAGTTCGGTGCCGACTTCATGGTCAAGCCGCTGTCGCCGAAAGCGCTGCTCGACCTGATTGAACGGAAGCTGTCCGAAGCGCCAAAAATCCCGTCGCCCGCAACGGCGCGGCGGTGGCCTCGCAAGCAAATCAGCAACACGGTCCCAGCGCTCGTCGGCGACTCGCCGGCACGAATCGTCGACGTCGGCTACGGCGGCGTTCGTCTCGAGGTCGAATCGGATCGCAGCGTGCCGGACTCGTTTCGCCTGACCCTTTCCGGCCACATCTCTGTCCCGGTGAACGTCGTCTGGAATCGCAGGCGCGGCGACATCTGGCAGTACGGCGTTGCGGTGAACGAAGAGCATCAGTCCGCCTGGCGCGAGCTCGTAGACACCCTTTCCTGATCTCCCCTTGTAACCGCTGCCGACGCACGTGTGTTCCGCGAGAAGCGGCGGTCAGAAGCTCGCGATGAGTCAGAAGCTCGCGATCAGATCGATGATGGCGTCGGCGGACGCGACAACCCCATAGCCCGAGTTGCCGAGTGCGAGCAGCGTGCGCGACGACGAACCTGGCGAATCGGAGGCGCTGCCAGGATTCAACGGCAGGACATCTTCAGGTACCGGAACGAACTGCGTGGCAATACCGATGATGCGGAGTCTGTTGCTTCGCGACAGCTGCACCACGGGACCGCCGCTGTTTCCGTGATTCACCGGCGCGTCGATGATGATGGTTTTCAGCGCTGTATTGACGCCCGCGACAATTCCGCTTCGCACCAGCGGTCTCGTGCGGTCGATCTGCGCCGCACCCGTCACACCGATAGACGGATACCCGAGCATGAAGATCTGGCTCGAGATATCGACTGCGGTGTAGCGCGTCAGATAGTCGAATGGCGCGACGATGATCCCTCCCTTTGACCTGTCGGTCACCATGACACCCGGCGTGGTATTCATGCCATCGGACGTGAGGGTCCCGAGGCGAACGACCGCGACGTCACGCACGGCGTCGGTTCGAATCTGTCGCTCCTCCCGCAGTTGTCCCGAATTGAGATGAATGACGGTCACGGCCGTCTCTTTGAGGTCCTTGCTCAACGCGCGCAGTGTCGCTTCGGGAGCCCACAGCTGCTCCGTCAGCGGATTGATCAGCACGTGACTGGCGGTGACGAGGAAGAGATCGCGTTCGCGGCGTACAAGGAAGCCGGTGCCCCCGCCGCCCTGAGTGAGCACCTGTACGGGATAGGCGAGATTGTCCTCGGGCAGGTACGCCTGGGCACGTGCCACCGCCGATATTGAGAACACCGCAAGCACGGCCGCCGCTGGCGTGACCAGAAGCCTTGGTGTCATGCAGGGAAATCTAACACCGAAACCGGACCCGACGTCTCGATCGGCGTACCATCGGCCATGCCCGAAGAGTTCGTCGTCGAGTGCCCATACTGCGGTGAGCACGTGGACGTGTATGTCGAGGCTGATGTGAAGGGCAGCTTTGTCCAGGACTGCGAGGTGTGCTGCAACCCCTGGCGCGTCGATGTGCGAGACGAGGACGGCGAGCGCTACATCGCGGTGAGACGCGCGGACGGCTCCGAATAGCGGGCAGAAATCATGTCGGCACGCCGAAGCTTTCGATTGCCTCCTCGTCAGACGTGCAGACATCCACGACCGTCAGCAACTTCGCCATCGCGAGCAACTGGTGCAGCCGCGACGACGGGTTGACCAGACGAAGCGCACCGCCCACGTTTCTGGCGGCGAGAAATGAAGCGACGATGACGCCGAGGCCGCTGCTGTCCACGTAAGACAGCTTGCTCACGTTCAGCAGGACGTGGCGATTGCCCTTCTCGAAGTGGGAGGCGACGCGTTCCTTCAAAAGCTGGTCGCCATCACCGAGGACGAGCCGTCCGCCTACGTCGAGCACCACCACCGAACCGATTGCTCGCTCTTCAATCGTCATCGCACCTCCAGGAGATCTGGGTTTTCCACGATCGGCGGAATGAACAACATGTGTGCCGCGAAGTTGTGTCTCGAATTACGCGCGAAGCGCCGTGGTGTGGTTATCGAACCGACATTCATGACTGGTCCTTCGATGTCGTACGACATTCATGTCGACACCGCTGTCGCGATGCTGACGTGGTCGCGCCTGGAAAGAACGCGACCGATCGACATTTGTTGATCGCGCGCAACGTTCTTCGTCAGGAACGCCTCTTGCTCGAACACCGGGAATTCCACACCACGGACCCTCCTCCCATGACCGACATTTCATCTTCACATCGGGAAATACAAGCGCTTGTCGACCAACTGCAGGCACGGTACGCACTGGTCGACGAGGGTGAGGTCGCGACCTACATTCCCGAATTGAGCAAGGCAAATCCAGACGAATTTGGCGTATCCCTGGTCACCGCCTCGGGTCGAGTCTTTGAATGCGGCCACTGTGATCGGCTGTTCACGATCCAGTCGATCTCGAAGCCGTTCGTCTTCGGAATGGCGCTCGAGGAGTGCGGACCGGAACGGGTGTTCCAGCGCGTCGACGTCGAACCGAGCGGTGACGCGTTCAATGCCATCGAGCTGCAGGGCGAGACCAACCGTCCCCACAATCCGATGGTGAACGCCGGGGCCATCACCGTGACGGCGCTCTTGCATGCGCAGCATGGCCGTGGCGCGTTCGATCATCTCCTCGAGCGTTTCAGCGCGCTGGCGGGACGGCCGCTCCGGATGGACCCGGCGGTCTACGCATCGGAGCGCGCCACGGGACACCGCAACCGCGCGATTGCGCACCTCCTGCTGAATTTCGGCATGGTGCACGAGGAGGTCGAGGGCGCGCTCGACCTGTATTTCAAGCAGTGCTCGATTCTCGTGACATGCCGGGATCTGGCGATGATGGCGGCCACGCTGTCGAACATGGGCTGCCATCCGGTGACCGGCAAGACGGCGCTCGCCATGTCGTGCGTGAAGGACGTGCTGTCCGTCATGTTCACGTGCGGCATGTACGACTACTCCGGCCAGTGGGCATATCGCATCGGTATTCCGGCCAAGAGCGGGGTAGGAGGTGGGGTGGTGGCTGTCGTCAATCGGCAGCTTGGCATCGGTACCTATTCACCGCGGCTCGATCGATTTGGCAACAGCGTGCGCGGCGTCGAGGTCTGCTCGGAACTCGCCATGCGTTTGGGCCTTCACGTCTTCGATTGCTTGAACGTCGGATCGAGCTTCCTGGAGACAGTTCTTTGACGGAGGATCATTGACGTAGGGGCCGACCTCGAGGTCGGCTCTGATGGCGGCCGTTGCCGCCGCGGGTGTGATTAGCGGGCGCCGGCAGGCGGAGCGGGCGGCGCCTGGCCAACCCGCGGGGGAACCGGGTCGATGCCCAGTCCGTGGAACTGGTTCGAATAGATCGCCTGATAGCGGATGCCGTTGCCGTCCTTGTCGACATACCCGAGTGACTGTTGAAACAGCCCGGGCTCCGGATAGCCCTTGGGGACCGTCGCGTCCTGGATGTACAGCTTGTTCTCGTGCATGGAGATGTACAGGTAGGTGCGGGACTGGTCGGCGGTATTGGTCAGCTGTAGCTGGTGCCCTTCCACTAGATCCTGCCAGTTCCACAGGTACTCGGTGACCCTCACGTCCTTCTGTAAGTACTTGAACGTGGCGTAGACGATCGCGTCGCGGATGTCCTGAGTCGCGTAACCAGGCCCGATGACCGGCCGCAGCCCACCGGCCGGCTGTCCCTGGCACGTCTCTGCGCCCACGGGACATTTCTGCGATCGCTCCATCCCGAGCCGCTCGATGCCCGTGTAGTCAACGACCGTCATCGAATACCGTCCGCTGCTCGCCTCTGCACTGTAGACCCGCGCAGGCAGCACATAACCCTGTTCTGTCACCCACACGGTATCGGTGATCTTCGGCTCGTACGGGAACACGACTTTGAAGCCGTCGTCCTTGTTCTGATACTCAATCCATTCCTGTGCCGAGACAGACGACGCGACCATGACAGCCGTCATGGTCGCGAGCACGAATGTGGTTCCACGCATGACGTCCCTCATTTGAAGTCGAACGTCGTCGTTAACACGTTGCTGTCGATGCCGCTCGTATCAGTGGCGCGAACCTGCAGGTCGCAGCGATTGCCGGTGGCCGGCGCGCCGGCGTGCTCCTGGAGGGTGCGCGGGTTCGGAATGCTCGCGCGGATTGTGCCGTTATCGAACTTGCCTCGGACGATTCCCGCTTCGGGCTGTCCGGGACCACAGCCGAGCAGAAACCACACCTTCGGTGTTCCGCCGAACGTACCGCTCTGATTCGTCGTTGTCAGCTGCAAATCGACCATCGGCTGGCTCACCTGCGCTGAGACGACCCTGAGGTTGGAGACACTGGGAACGTGGTCGGGGATGAGCAGCGTCACCGGCGCTGTACGTCCGTTTTGCTGCACGGCGACGAGTGCGCGAGGCCCGGCTGTGGCATCCTTCGCAACCGTCACGGTGAACTCCCACCACACTGAGCCCTGATTCAGGTCACGCGACTTTATGTCCGAGACGGTGACGCCGGTTGACGGCGTGATCTCGATCGACTGAACGGGGTTGTTGCGAGCGAGCGCGACGTGCACGACCGTGCCTTGTCCCGGCATCAACTGCGTCGGATACACGCTGCCGATGGTACCCGGCACCTGCTGCGCAGAGCAGACCTGCGCGAATGCGATGAGCGCGCCGCACACGAGCGCGCCCAACACCACAATCCTGAAATGCCGACGGCTCACGCCCATGGACTGACCTCCCGCGGTCGGGGAGTATGGCCTTAAAGAGTTATCGACTCAAGGCCGCGGCCCGGTTCCTGACTAACCGCTCGTCGACGAGCGTCACGATCTCGTCGAGCGTCTCGGACTGCAGCCCCTGCTGCTTCGCGATTCGACGGACGAGGCAATCCACGCGTTCGATATGCTCGGCTCCGCCGAAGAGTGCTCGCGCCGCAGACGACGGTTTGCCGAGGCCTTCGGCCGCCTTTGCGTACTTTTCAAATGGCACCAAGTCCTCGTTTTCAGCGCCGAGACCGTGACAGAGCTTTGAGACCCACTCGTACACCGCGCGTGACTTCGCCGCATCGCCGTGCACGGCATCCTTGATGGGAATCATCTCTTCGCGCCGAATGCAGCGGTAGTTGCCGGCGATGAGCATCGGCCACTTCGCCAGCGGCACGAAGACCGAATCGTGGACTTTCAGCTTCACGGGAACTTCGAGAGGACCATCGCCGGCGTCGTAGCGAGCTGCCTCGATGTCCGTCTCGAGGTTGCGAAGAATGGTCGTCTCGCGTTCGGCTTCGAAGCGCGCCGCCTTGAAGTTGGTGGGCAGCCCGACCTGCAGGACGTTCTTCGGCTGATCCGGCGGGCGAAACGCCTGCGGATCGGGGCTCGCGAGCGTGACCTGCGCCGGATCGAAGTCCTTCCAGACGACCGGATCTGCATAGCAGGCCTCGAGACCTTCGGTGGAGAGTCCCGGGATCCGCTTCAGATACGGCAGCGGCGGCATGTTCATGATTGCCAGCGACGGCTTGCGCGACTTCGCGACACGCGTCGTCAACTCACGGACGCCGGGCGCACCGTATTGCGCCTCCTGCATGCCGAGCACGACCAGGTCGAACGAGCCCGGATCGACTGCATCGGGCGTCGCCGCGGAGAGTGTTCCGGGAAGTGTCTTCGACGAGATGTCCAGGAGGCCGTCGCGTCCCTTGATCGGCATCCGGACGATCGTCCCTTCGCGGTTGATCAGATCCGCGGTGGACCGCGTGCAGACGAGCGTCACGCGGTGCTTGGCCATCAACAGCTTGGTCGCGAACAGCGACCCGTAGGACGCTCCGAGCACGAGCACGTTATAGGTCACGATGGCTTCTCCCTAATCGACTCCCGGCTTCCGGCTCCGGCGTCCGGCCGTCGAATCCCGAATCCCGAATCCCGGTGGGGATCCTCCTAGATCGCGCCCTGCTTCCGCGCCGCGTCGATGTCCGCGTCGCTGAGGCCTACGAGTGTGCGCAGCACTTCTTCCGTGTGCTCACCGAGAAGCGGTGAGCGGCGTACGTCGGCAGGCGAGTCAGATAGCTTGATCGGGTTTCCCACCGTGAGGTACTTGCCGCGCTTCGGATGATCGACTTCGACGACAGTCCCCGTTGCGCGGAGGGCAGGCTCCTCGGCAAGCTCTTTCATCGAGAGAATCGGACCGCACGGCACGTCTACCTGATTGAGGGTATCCATGACCTCCATCTTGGTCTTGGTCATGGTCCATTTCTCGATCTCGGAGAACACATGCATGAGGCGAGGAAGCCGCGCATCGGGTGTGTTGAAGTTTGGATCTTCCAGCCAGTCGGCGTGTCCAATGACCTTCGCGAGTTGGGGAAACGCTTGCAACTGCGCGATGACGTAGATGTACGCGTCGGGATCGGTTTCCCACCCCTTACACTTCACGATCCAACCGGGGTGGCCTCCACCGGATGCGTTGCCGGCGCGAGGGACCGCGTCGCCGAATTGCCCGTTCGGAAACTGCGGATACTCCTTCAGCGGGCCGTGTGCGAGCCGCTGCTGATCGCGCAGTTTGACGCGGCACAGATTCAGCACCGCATCCTGCATCGCGCAGGTGACGCGCTGACCGCGTCCGGTTTTTTCGCGTTGATACAGCGCCGCGAGGATTCCGGCGACCAGGTGAATGCCCGTGCCCGAGTCGCCGATTTGTGCGCCGGTCACCAGGGGCACTCGATCGATCTCGCCCGTGGTCGACGCGGCACCGCCCGTGCACTGCGCGACGTTTTCGTACACCTTGCAGTCCTCAAACGGTCCCGGGCCGAAGCCTTTCACCGAGGCGTAGATCATTCGAGGGTTGAGCTCCTGGATCTTTTCCCAGGGGAACCCCATCCGGTCGATCGCGCCAGGTGCGAAGTTCTCGACCATCACATCGCATTCCTGGATCAGTTTCGCGAAGATCTTCTTGCCGGCCTCGGTCTTCGGATTGAGCGTGATGCCGCGCTTGTTGCTGTTCAGCATCGTGAAATAGAGGCTGTCGACTCCCGGCTTGTCGCGCAATTGCCCGCGAGTCGGATCGCCCTCGCCGGGACGCTCCACCTTGATCACGTCGGCGCCAAACCAGGCCAGTATCTGCGTGCACGTGGGTCCCGACTGCACGTGCGTCATGTCGAGAATCCGAACACCATCCAGGGCTTTCCCCATGTCTCCCTTCCTCAGCGTCAAAAGCTGTCGGTGCGAAACGAGAATTTTATGCTCAGTCGCAATGTTTTGAGAATATCGCGCGGCTCGCGTCGGTACATCCGTTGCAGCCAGCTCGGATTCGCTGAGGTTCTATTCAAGCCTGATGCGCGCACGATTCCTCTTGGCATTCCTGGCCGTCCTGGTCGCAACCCCTCACGCGCAGGACACCCAGCGGACCGACCCTGACAGGCTCAAATTGCAGGTTGAGCAGGCGCTCGAGGAGCCGCCGCGCAATTACGAACGGCTGCTGGCGCCGCGACAGACCGGTGTTCGCGTCCTGAGCGTTGACGTTCGCGACACGCCCTCGACCCAGATGATTACCGTCGATTTGAGCCAGCGGGCATTGACCTACGAGCCGTCCGGCAACATCGAACCGCTGCTCGACACCATCATCGAGGCGACGGCCGCGGCGATCGGACCGAAGCCGCTCGTTGAATACAGGTTCACAATTGAGGGGCTGCCGGTCGACCAATTCCTTCCGCGCGCTGCGCGGCTGTCGCGACAGGCACAGTCAGTTGCCGCCGGCGGCGTCGTACTCGTCAGCCCTGGCCACGGGTTGTACTGGGACGACGTCCTGGCGTCATGGCACCTTCAGCGACCGCGCATCCGAGGCATTGTCGAAGACCTGGTGAACTGGGACATCGCGCGATATCTGCGCGACGAATTGCTCGCCCGCAACATCAACACACAGATGGCCCGTTACCCCGAGGCCGACGAGACCGCCGGACCTTCCGGCAGCGCACGGTGGCAGGAGGCCGCGAAATACTTCATCCAGGCGCTCGGCGCCCCGGTTGACATCTGGAGCTTCGGCATCGATGACTATGCACGCGACATCAATGCACGTCCGTTCTACTCGAATTGGATCGACGCAGCCGCCTTGATCTCCGTTCACAACAACGCCGGCGCCCACACAGGAACCGAAACGTGGTACGACGGGACCAACGGGCTGGAGCACGAGAGCGCTCGTCTCGCGCAAGTCATCAACACGCACGTGGTGTCTGCAATCCGAGAGCGCTACAACGCGAACTGGATCGATCGAGGATTGCGCGCGTGCAATGGCTGCAAAGGCGAGAATCGGTTGGCGACGCGTCCCGCGATCATCGTCGAGATCGCATACATGGACACGGCCACGCCTGATAACGACGCGCTCCACGACGATGCGTTCAAGCGCATCGTCGCGGAAGCGATTGCCGATGGAATTCGAGAGTGGGCTAGCGCTGCAGATGATGGTCGTCGTTGAGCAGCTTCGCCCCGTCGCTCTCGACGCACTTCGGTGATTCTTCGAGCGAGTCGGTCGACGGCTTCAGCAGACGCGCCGGCATGATCCATGGCTTGGCGAGCACGTTCGGTTCCTGGACCGTTGCCTGCCACACGAGATTGTCGCCGTCCTTCCAGATGCGCTCGATGACGTGCATCGCATCGGTGTGGAAGTAGCCGTCTTCGCCGAACCAGGTGTCGTCGCCAAAGCCCGTCACGTCGACGACGAACACGTCGCCTTCCCATTTGCCAATCGAATCGCCGTAGGCCGAGGGGTTGGGATACTGACGATGCGGTCGCCCATCGGTCGGAATGATGCGATAGGGATCGCCGGAGATGTCCTCGTAGAAGAAGATCGTTTCCTTCTGGAGCTGCACGATCTTCCGCGGCGGACCGATGCGGGGGACGCCCGGCTTGCCGCAGTAGAAGACGGGATCGGTTCGGCTTTCGTGGTCCGCCAGGTCCTTCAGCTTTGCGAGATGCTCCGGTTTATACGTCGGACGAGGCGTCGACGGCTGGACGCCGCGCACCGTGCTGGCGTCGCCGTGGCGCGCACTCTGATCGATCTTGTGAATCGTGACCTGGCCGTTGACCTCTTTCTTCAGCGCGGCCGGTGCACGATCGATGGCGTAACTCCACACGCCGCTCAGGTCGGGGTGTCGCGCCTGTTGTGCGGAGACGACGCCCTGGACCAGAACCGCGCATGCGACGAGAGCAAGGATTCTGTTCGTCATCACTTGGCCTCCGCGCCATTAAGCAATTCATACGACGTCCCGTCAGGCAGTTTGATCTTGTCCATGTAGCCGTACAGCGAGCCGTCTCGGGCCTTCACCGCTTCGACGGAAATCGTCTGACCAATCGCTTTCGCGAAATCCGCGCGCGCCAGGCCGACGCTCTTGTACCAGGACGGGGGATTGCTTTCGAATTTCCACTGCTCGACTTTGCCGCCTTCACCCTTCGCGTCCATCAGCAGGACGATATGCGGATTGACCCAATCCACCCGCGTCAACGTCCCCGTCACGGACACGTGCTTCGACATGTCGAAGATTGCTGATGGTGAATGGTGGGCCTGAATCGATACGGCGGCAAGCAGCATGAGGATGAAACCAACCGCCGGAACCGTGCGTTTCAAGGTGGTCCTCCTTCTGCCTGGGGCGTTTGCGCTACGGCGAGACTTGCGTCCGCGCGCTGCCGCGCTGCGACGTGACTCAATCGGTCCGAATTTGCGCGAATATAGCACGGTATGTGGGTACTTGTGCTCGTCGGCGTCGGCATCATGGCGTTGACGCATACCGCGCCTGCGCCGTTTCTGCTCGACGCCATGTCCGGAGACCGCGCGAGGTGGCACATGCCACCGACCGACGTGCCGACTGTCTATCTGACTTTCGATGATGGTCCCAATCCAACGACGACCCCCGATCTGCTAGACGTGCTTCGGCGCGAAGACGTACAGGCCACGTTCTTCCTGATCGATCGTCACATCACGGACGAGACCGCGCCCATCGTCAGCCGCATGTTTGCCGAAGGGCATTCGGTCGCGTTGCACTCAGCAAGCAGGAAATATCTACTCGCTTCTCCCGACGAGTTCGCGCGCACGCTGACCGGATGGGCCGATCGGATTGCCTCCCTGACCGGGTCGCGACCGTGCCGCGCGTTCCGTCCGCATGCCGGCTGGCGTGGCGGTCAAATGTATGCGGCGCTCAAGGAGATCGACTACACATTGATTGGCTGGAGCTGGATGCTCTGGGACTTCAACTGGGGACGGCCACGTACAGCACGTGCGACCGTCAGCCGCGTTCTGGGTCGCCTGCATTCGGGCGACATCGTGGTGATGCACGATGGCGACGAATCCGCGCCCCGCAAAGATCAACGACAAACGGTGGACGCGGCAGCGACGTTGATACCCGCACTGCGCTCGCGCGGATTTGCCTTCGGGACGGTCTGTCAGAACCAGGTCTGAACTCGTGGCGAGGTTCCGCTTCTACGGACAGTTGAATGACTTTTTGCCCTGGCAGTTTCGCCACTGCCGCTTCATGCATGCGTTGCGCGGGCCCGCCTCAGTGAAGGATGCGATTGAGGCGCTCGGCGTTCCGCATCCGGAAGTGGACGTCATCGTGGTCAACGGACAGCCTGCAGACTTCACCTACCGCGTGCAGGATGGTGACGAGGTGGCGGTGTACCCACCGTTTCACCGCGTCGATATTACCGGCCTTCGTCGCGTGGGAACTGACCCTCCACAGCCGGTGCGCTTCGTACTCGACATCCATCTACGAAAGCTCTGCGCGCTGCTGCGTCTCGCGGGATTTGACGCGCTGCTGCTTACAGACGACGCAGAAGTCGCGGAACTGTCAGCGACGGAATTACGCGTGGCATTGACGCGTGACGTCGGGCTGCTCAAGCGCCGCATCATCCGACATGGCTACTGGATCCGGCAGACGAATCCCGAATTGCAGTTCGTCGAAGTGCTCCAGCGGTTCGAACTGGCCGACCGTATGGATCCCTTCGTGCGGTGCATGGAATGCAACACACGTCTTCTTCCCGTCGACGCCGAAGACATCGCCGAACGGTTGCCGCCGGGCACGCGTGAGTGCTTCAGCCGATTTCACCGTTGTCCCGGATGCGACCGCATCTACTGGCAAGGCTCACATTGCGAACGGTTGGTCCGATTTCTCGAACACGCGCGCGAAGGTGCGCGCCGCAGGTCCGGCTAAAGCCGGATCCCACGGACGCCAATTGCGGACCTTCTGTTAGCATTGCGCGCATGCGGAATCGCGTAGCGCTCTTCGCGGCACTCGGCGTGACGATGGTGCTGCAGCCATCGCTCATCGGTCAGCGCGCGCCGTTCGCATCGCCGCCGCCGGGTTCCGGGCCGACACCGATGCGGCCGTATGCACAATCTGGAGGCTGCTCCGAAGAGCCGGTCGCGTTTCATCGCTGCGCGGTCGAGAAGATGAAGACCTTCAGCCCGCCTCGAACGCCGGATGGCAAGCCAGACTTCAGCGGATTCTGGAATCGCATTGTCGTTCGCAACATGGAAAACATCGAAGAGCATCCGCAGACGATGGACACCTCGGGCGGCAAGAGCGCCGTCATCGATCCCGCCGACGGCAAGATTCCGTATCAACCGTGGGCGGCAGCTCGCCGCGACGAAATGTATTCAAGCTACGTGAACCCGATGGCCTTGTGCATGACGCTGGGAGTTCCCAAGCAGGCGTACGGGCCTGGCGTATTTCGGATCGTGCAGACGCCCGCTTCCATCTTCATGATCAACGACTACGCGCACAGCTACCGGGTCATTCCGACCGACGGCCGTCCGCATCTCGGACGCGATATTCGCCTCTACGCCGGCGACTCGCGCGGGACGTGGGAAGGCAACACGCTGGTGATCGATGTCACCAACCAGAAGGACAAGATCTGGCTGGATGCCGTCGGCAACTTCTTCAGCGAAAACGTCCATGTGGTCGAGCGTTTCACGATGATCGACAAGGACGTTCTGCACTATCAGGCAACCGTGACGGATCCGAACGTCTACACCCGGCCGTGGACGATGGTCTCAGGCTGGAAGCGGAACACCGATCAGCCGCTCGAAATCTGGGAGAACGCGTGCTGGGAGGGTATCCAGGACAACCTGGGCGAGGTGATGTTCAGCCGGAAGCAGTATCCGGGCGCGATCGCTCTTCCGAAGTGACTCAACGGCTCAGCGCATCAATGACCGCCTGCGGGGTGTCGGTCGCAATCACAAGCCGATTGCCGGTAGCGAGATAGCTGTAGCGCACGTTGATGTGCCCTTCGGCAATCTTCTGAAATACCTTGGCAGCGGCTCCCGGCTCGTCGGCGACCGGGACGAGCACGACTTGCTGCTCCTGCACGATTCGAAAGCCGTGCTCGTGCAGGCACTGCCGCGCGGCGGTGACATCGGGCGTCAGCACGTGGACGACGCCATTCATCTCGGCGTACCCGTCGATGTTGATGCCGGCGGCGCTGACGCATCCGATCGCGGCGGCGAGCACGCCAGGCCGATCGGCTGCAAGCGTCACCGCGAGATCCGCAGCGAGATGTGCCATGGGGCCCTCCTCAGGGCATCTTCGAGGCGCTGTACGCGGCCAGGTCAATCATCTCCTGCAGTGTCAGCTGCGCGGCAATCGGTTTCATCAATTCGACCGTCTTGCCGGATCGCGCGCCGCTCTGCACGTCGTACAGCTGGCGCAGGATGTAGGTCGGCGATCGGCCGGCCAGCGCGGGGACCGGGATATCGCTGTCGGGCGAATGCGCCATCCCGCGCAGGCTCGCACCGTGGCACTGCGTGCACGGCGGCGTTTTCCCGGGGACGACGACGGTCGTGCCCCGCATGACTGCGCCGCCGCTGCTGACAAATGCACGGCCGCGACGGAGACTGCCCATCGGTACGTACGCGACAAACGGTGCGCGCGGATCGAGCGCACGCGACTGTGACGGAAACTTCGGCACTTCTACGATCCGCTGTCCAATCGGTTCGAGCTGCTCGGGCTCGAGCGGAACGCGGAGCCCGCCTTCGACGACTCGCGTTTTGGGAACCATTGCCGCTTCAATCACCGTTACCCACGGCGTCCTCGGCAACCCCGCGAAGTAATCCACAGCTGCTGTTGCTTCCTCCGGCGTGAGCGCGCGCGAGATGGCAGCCATCGGCGAATCGCCGACTGACGCGTGCCGCGCACCGGTTCGAAAGTCCGCGAGCTGCAGCAGCATGTACTCGGCTTGCAGTCCGGCAAGACTTCCGGACTGTGGGTGACCGAGGCCGTTGGTCAGATGACACGACGCGCACGCGTGCACATTCGGGCGCCGTCCCTTTGCCACCACGTCCGGCATCCTTGGATGCGCGGTCGGATACCAGTCAGGCGCGGCAAAGACGTCCTGAAGCTGCGCATAGGTGTAAGCCTTCGCGCTGGCTGCGAGACGTTTCGGTTTGCCGTCGTCGGTATCGGGCTTGAAGTCGCGGGGTGTCGAGGGATACGCCCATTCGGGCGGCTCGAAACTGGCCGCCGAATAGCTGGTGATCACGACCAAGTTGACGAGCAGGACCGCGCCGAGCACGACTCGACCTGTGCGTGACATGGCTGCACAGGCTAGCGCATTTCAGCGCTTAGTGGAGCAGCAATTGGATGACGCGGGTCGCGGCGTGGCTTGCGGCAATGGCGGGCGTCAGGTACCAAATCCAGAACAACGCGGTCACGAAGATGACCGGACGCCAGTGAAAGGCCGGCAGCCCTCCATGCGTCATCACGTGGAAGACGCATCCGAGGAAGATGCGTGAAATCGCGAGACTCAGGCCGACGCTGAGCATCAACGTCGCCAGAAGCAGCAAGGGTTGCACGACCTTTTTATCGGCGCCGCGCGCACGGACGCCAGAGGTGCCGAGCCGACCCGAGTCGTGATAGATTCTGGCCGCCGATGCGCCGCGGACCTCTGCGTGCGACCCTCGTCGGATTCGCGCTTGTCGCCACCTTTCTGCCCGCGCGGAGGGCAGACGCGCAGCAGCCGCCTGCCATCGAAATCGCACTTCCAAGGCAGATCGTTCGGGGTCAGACGACGGTGGTCCACGTGGCTATTCCAAGCCGCGAGGTCTTCCAGGGGGCGGAAGTGTCGCCTGGGGCGGGGGTGACGGTGGCGGGCGTCAGCAATCTGAAGCGATCGGAGCTGTCGCAGAACGTCGCCTGGTGGGACGTGACGATCAACGTGGCACCAGATGCCGCGCCCGGTCCACGGTCGCTCGTTCTCCTGATGGCGACCGGCCGTACGAGCGCCGCGACGCTCCTCATCCCGAATCATGTTCCGGCAATTGCTGACGTGAAGGTGGCGTCAGCGACCCCGCAGCGCGTCGACGTGCAATTCGGTGCAACAGACCAGAGCGCCGACCTAGGAAACCTGCCGTACGTCTGGTTCACCATCGCCTGCGGAGGTGAACCGACCGTGGGCGTCGTGAAGGGACGGGTGACGGGCACGACGGTCAGCGCGTCCATTCCCAGGCCAGCCGCTGCCGCCTGCGATCTCGAAGTCCGCGCCAGCGATACGCAGAAGAACGACAGCAACACGCTGAAGACGAGGGTCCCATGATGCGTTCGACGCCGCTCGTTTCTGCCGCACTTGTCCTCGGCATGTTGACACCAGTCGCTGCGCAGGACTGGGACGAGTTCATCAGCCCCGAGGAGCGCTTCAGCTGCAACTTTCCTGGAAAGCCGACGATTACCGAGACGACGTGGACGTCGCAGTTCGGCGCCATTCTGCCCGCGCGGATCTACAGCGGCACGCAGGGATCAGGGAAGTATTCGATCACCGTTGTCGACTACAACCCAATCGAGCGGCTACTGTCGGAGCGCTCGATATCGTGCACGCCCGGCGCGGAGACGTGCCAGGGGATTCACGACTGGGGCCTCGGCTACTGGAAGAACGACGTGAGGGGCGCCGTCGTCTACGCGGCGAACACGTTCTTGCAGCGAGACGTGAAGGTCGTCAACGTGATGGCCAACTTCGCGGATCTGGTGTCGGGGCAGGAACTGCAGCTCACGGACAACAAGGATCAGTCGCGCATCTTCGCATCAATCTACATGCACGACAGTCGACTCGTCATCCTCGAGGCGAACGTGCCGAAAAATTACCCGCCGCCCACGATCTTTCAACAGTCACTCAGCTGGCTGGATGAAAAAGGGACGCGGATTCGTTACAACAACATCAATTACAACGACCCCGACATCGCTCCGCCACGCATTCGGGGCCGGTAGTAAATCCCAAATCCCAAATCCCAAGAAATCCAAAAAAAAATCCCAACGCCCCGAAGGACGTTGGGATTTGGGATTTGGGATTTGGAGCTTACTTCGACAGCGGGTCCGGGCGTACCTGGAACTTGATGACCTTGGCTGTCGTGCCCTTGCCGCCTTCCATGTGGAACGGGGCGCGCGTCGCGTAGGTGCTGTAGACCGCTTTGCCCTTCCAGCCGCCGTTTGGATCATCGATGCGGCCGTCGAATCCCTTTCCGTAGTACCCCATCGGATAGGGGATGCGCAGCGTCATGAACTTGCCATCGACCAACGCGAGCAGCGCCTCGGATTCGTTGCCCGTCGCCAGCGGCACGTTCTTGCCGAGTCCCAGCATGTCGAATCGATCGACGAAGTCGTAGTACGCGGAGTCTGCGCTCGCCTGATCCGCGGCGCCCTTGAAGTTCGGACCGGGTAGCGTATAGAGCGACCATCCCTCGGCGCAGTGCTGACCTGTTGCCTGCGGACCATTCAGCGGCCCCTTGCACTTGCGACGATCGAAGCTCGCAAGCTGTCCGCTCGACAGCACTGTCCAGACGACGCCGTTGGAATCCACGTCCATGCCGCGCGGCGCAAAGCCCTGCGCCGACGCCTTCGGGTTGTTCCACGGTACTTCGTAGTACTCAGAGAGCGCCGTGTGGGTGGGATCGGGACCAGGGACGACGCGGACGACCGCGCCGGGCATCCCGAGCACGGAGCCCCACACCGATCCATCCACCGGACTCGGCGCCACGCCATAGAAGCCGCCCTGAATTCGCTTGTCCTTGGTTGGATCGATCGGATCGTTGATGCCGACAAACGCGTCGCGCTTGCCGTTGCCGTTGGTGTCGAGGACGAACGGGGACCAGCCCTGCGCCTGCGCTTCGTCATGCGTCTTGTCGTAGATGCGCGTGTCGAACCACGCGACGACCGGGCCGCTGCCGGTGAACCACAGCTTGTCGTCGTCGGCGAAGTTCAGGTGATGGGTCCCGAAGCAGGTGTCGACCGTCGTCATCTTCTTGGCCTTCGGATCCCACATCTGCATCTGGCGGTTGCTCTCCGCAATCGGAGCAACTTTCGCGGACGGGTGACTCGATCCCTCGCGGCAGAACGCCGCCGTCTCGCGCGGCCTGATGCGTGCCGCCACCCAGACGCGTGCCTGTTTGTCCATCGCGAAGCTGTGCGCGACCGACTGGCTGTTCCAGATCGTCTCATCCCCCCAGTACACCGACGCTGCAGCCGGCGGTTGATCCGCCGCGCTCGGCGTCTTCGGATCGCGCACGACCAGCGGGATCTGCGTCGCGCTGTGATCCGCGGGGTTCACGACTGGAATGAACTGTGTGCTCTCCTCTGTGGCGCCGTAGATCGGACCGTTCGCATTGACGGTCGGATTCCGCTTGTCGCTCGCGATTTCGTCGTGGAGATACGTCTTCTCTGTGCCGTAATCCCACATCGTGATGACGACGTTGCGCTCCTTGCCCTGCGGCCGCGGAGGCGCCACCTGCGGCAGCTCACCGCGGGCGACCCGATCGGTCCAGTCCGCGTACATCGCCAGCGCACGCGCGCGGCCGACTTGCGTGAAGCGCGCGCTCATCGCGGCGCCCGCCTGACCCGACTGAATGCGGCGATCCCATGCGGCCGCGGAATCCTCGAACGTGCCGAGCCCCTTCGGGACCTCGCGTGTCGCCTTGCCGCCGATCTGGTGGCACGCCGTGCAGGCATCGGTCGTCACGATGTTGCGGACCCACTCGCCCTGGCTCTTGATGTTGGGAGAGATGCCGTTGCCGGACGGACCGGTGCCGGGGAAGTCGCTCTTCGGCGGCAGCTGCATCATCGCCCACCAGTACTGCGCGGGATAGTACTGAGCGGCCGCCGTCGGATTCGGTGCCGTCACCGCGGTGAGGTTCAGCACTTTGCCGGGCGCTGCCTTCACCTTCGGCGAATCGACCAGTCCGTAGCCGCGGACCCAGACGTCATAGTTGGCCTTCGGCAGGTCGGGCAGCAGGTACCGCCCCTGATCGTTGGTGACGACGACTTTGATCAGCCGTGTCGGAAGGTCACGCGTTTCCGCGATCACCCAAACACCCGCTTCGGGGCCGCGACCGCCGGTCACGACGCCGCCAATGTCGTCCGGGTCGATGGCGACCGTCCCGCCGCCCTGCTGGGCACGAATTGTCGTCAACGAGATTGAGAGTCCCAGAACAAAGCCGAGCAAGACGATCAGGCGTGTCGTCCTCATAACGTCCTCCAGCTTGCCCGCCGTAGCGCGCATGAAGTCGCGCGCCGATACGAGCCTGCCCCGCCGTCGCGCAAAGGGAACCTTGCGCGCAGGCGGGCCCGTGAAGTGTGCTCCCGCCCAGTGTGGCAGTCAAGGTCTCGTCGGAACTACCATAGGAAACGCCATGCGGCGTGTCTCGACGTCACTTCTCGTCGTTGCGCTGCTGATCCTCGGCTTCGGCCTCGGCTACGCGCAGCAGATTTTCAGCGGCTACTACGGTTACACGCCGCCGCGGTGGCCGACTGCCAACACCTTCAAGGGCGCGTTCAACATGTGCCGCGTCATGTTCACCAGCAACAGGCGCGAGAAACGCGGGTGGGACACGGACTATCCCGGCGCTGATATCAATTTCAGCGTTCGTGTGTCGGAGCTGACGCGCACGCGGGTGACTCGACAGCCGAATCACACCGACCCTGAATATGTCGTCGTGCGGATCACCGACCAGGCGCTATTCCAATGCCCGTTCGTGCTGTTTGAAGACGCGGGAACGGCAGTCTTCAACGATCAAGAGGTGAAGCAGCTCCGCGAATACTTCCTGAAGGGAGGTTTCGCGTTCGTCTCCGATTATTGGGGCCTGCAGGCGAAGGAGCAGTTCGACGACCAGATCGGCCGCGTCCTTCCGCGCGAGACGTATCCCATCATCGACCTGCCGATGGACCATCCGATCTGGCACACGCAGTTCGAGCTGAAGCACCTTCCGCAGATGTCGTCGATCCAATCGTGGCGGCGAACGGGCGGCGGCGTGACCGAGCGAGGTCTCACGCCCGGTAACCAGAGCGCGCGCGCCGTGGTTGACGAGAAGGGACGAATCATGGTCGTGATGGTTCACGACGACGACATTCCGGACGGCTGGGAGCGCGAAGGAGAGGAGCGCGAGTACTTCCTTCGCTTCTCGCCCGATGCGTATTCCGTTGGTATTGATGTTCTTCTCTACGCGTTGACGCATTAAGGAGTCCCATGAAGCTTATGGCGTTAGTCGTTGCGGTGCTGCTCGCCACTGCGTCTGCCTTTGCGCAGCAGGTGACGAAAAAGGAGATTGCCGGTATTTCGACGTTCGCGCAGGTTGAAACGACGATTGCCTGTGGCGGCTCGACGAAACCGGAAGCGATCCGTGAGATCGCGAAGATGGGATTCAAGTCGGTCGTCAACCTGCGTCTGGCGAGCGAGCAGGGCGCGATGGTTGAGGAAGAAGGCGCTGCGGTGAAGGCGGCGGGGATGAACTACGTGCACCTGCCATTCGATGCGCAGAACCCCGACGCGCATTTGATCGACAACTTCATCGCGGCGGTCACGACACCCGCCAATCAGCCTGCGTATGTGCACTGCGCCGCCGGCGGTCGCGCCGCATCACTCTGGATGGTGAAGCGGGTACTGGCTGACGGATGGGACGAGCAGCGCGCGCTCACCGAGGCGAACGCACTCGGTCTCAACGATCGGTTCCGGCCGTTCGCGCTCAACTACATTCATTCCCACGGGAAGTAGGCGCGGCAGACGGCGGCCGGTAGGTAACCCTGGTAAGGTAAAGCTAACGCAAGGACGCTGACCGCCCGATTGCAGGCCGGTCAGCGGCAATGCGCGACCGCGCGACGTATCGATGGCATTCCACACAGCTGGTGACCAGCTGGTTGTACGCGGTTGCCGCCGTACGCTGATCGCGCTGTTGCGCCGCCGCCGCTAAGGCTTGCGTCGCCTTCTCGAATGCTGCCGTGTAGGTACGGTAGTCCGTTGTCTGCAGGGCCTGCCATCCAGGCTGACGGGTCAGCGATTCAAGTGCCTGCGTGCGCTGAGTGAGCGCCGCCCAGTTGCTGGTGACGACGGCGGCGAGCAACTGCTGCGATTGCGCGAGTTTCTGCTGCATGACCTGTTTGGTCTGCGCTGTCTGACCCTCTGCCGTCGAGAGCGACGCGACTGTCAGAACGACGCAGCAGATTACGAAACGTGCTCTCGCGGACATTGTTTCCTCCTCTGTGGCTGCTCCGGACTACTTCGTCCCGTTCTGGCCGTGCCCCGGCGTCACGAACGGAATCACCATCCCGTACGGCAGATATGCGAGACGGTCGTGATCCACCAGGCCGTACATTCCGGCCTCCGGGATCCGGAACTCGACGATTGCGCCGCTTCCCGCAGGCACTCCGTACGTCTGCACATCACGCATGACCGTCGCGCCATCGGTCACAGTATCGAGGATTGTTCCCATTACGTGAATGGCCGACGTGCCGGGCCCGACGTTGACGATATACGCGCGAACCAGATCACCGGGTTCGACGGTCAGCGGCTCGTGCGACAGCCGTCCGTTGAACATCATGATCGACGGCTCATTCTTTCTCGCGAGCTCCGGGTCCGTGCCGGGGATCTCTCCAGACGCATCGCGTTCCCCGTACACCGCGGTTTCGACCACCACCAGCTCGCGGGCGCGGCGGAGCAGCCGGTTTCGCGGATAGACAATCATCGCTCCGGCGAGGCCGCTCTTGACGTGATAGTCCGTGGACGGCCCGACGGCGCAGTGATACATGAAAACCCCTGGCGTATCGACGGTCTTCTGTATTCGCATCGCCTTGCCAGGTTCGACAGGCCCGAAGTGCATCGTATCGGAGCGAAACGCGTGCGAGTCGAGGCCGTGAAAGGCCTCCGCGTGGTTGGTCATGATGATCGTCACGGTGTCGCCTTCGCACGCTTCGAGGACCGGTCCGGGCAGCGCGCCGTTATAGGTCCAGGCGGCGAGCTTGATGCCCATTCCAAGATCCACCGTTTCTTCGCGCGCCTCGAGGGTGAACGTCTTCTCGCGGGGGCCGGTGCACGTGGCAATCTGACCCTTCATCGCAGGGAGACCGGCTGCCTCGAACGGACCTCCCATGAACGCTTCGGTTGCGCCGAGTGCGCCAGTGCACCCGCTGGCGATCGCGGCGGCTGCGACGACGGCAAGCAGTCGATGTATCTGCATGGCGCCGCGCAGTGCACGTTTCGATCCTGTTGGACGGCGTTGATTTCTCCACCAGGACGTCCGGACGAGCCGAGAAAGAATCCCCAGCGCTCAGGATTTTTTCACCAGGCTGCCAAGCAGCCCGGCGAACGTGAGCGTCCAGGCAGCAAGGGCGACGTAGAGGAAAACCTGCGGCACGATCAGCAGCGCGGGCTCGTCGATCATGTTCGCGACCCGGAACGTGCAGACGGCGTACATCCCGAGCGGGAAGACGGCGCCCCAGTAGAGCGGGTCGTAGCGCAGCGGAAAGCGCCGATACAGGTGTCTCCAGGCGCCAAGGATGACGAGCATTGGAATCCACCACGTCGCCGTCGCCCAGAATAACAGTGTGAGACCTTTGATGAAGGGCAGCAGTTCACCTACCAGCGGTGAGAGCGGCGCCGCGGAGGCGAGCAGCGTCCCCGCCAGCGTCGAGATCGCGACAGCCCCCATGTTGATCCAGTAGGGCGGTGCAAGGTCCGAGGGACTCATCGCGAAGAACGTGTACCGATAGAAGATCAGCGAGATGATCCAGATGTAGAGCATTCCGCCGCCGAGCCACATGGCGAGGCAGAAGAGAAGCACGATCGCGGACTGGGACCCGAATCCGTTCGCAAGCTGGGCTCCGAGCACCGCAACCGATTCGGCGGCCACCACCGGGAGGAGCCATCCGCCGTTAATGCCTTCCGCGATTGATGGTTTTTGCGCGCCGACGGTCAATGCGGTGAACACTGTGTAGGTCACGACCGCCCATAGTGTGATCCCTGCAACCCAGAACGCGGCGGCGATCGTCCACGCACCGGCGACGAGCAGCGCCTGGCTGCCGAGGACCGACGTGGCCGCAACCATCGTGAAAAACCCGACGGCACGTCCATGATGCGAGACGTCCGCCAGCACACGGGCGCGATACCGGACCACGCGCGTGATCGTCAGGATCCACAGCGTCATGTAGAGAGCGCTGTTTATCGCGAGGAGCGCGGAAGCGACCGCAGGCAGTCCGAGCAGCTGACAGGCTATCGAGACAATCCCGGTTGCCATCACCATGGCGAACGATGCGGGGTGCATTGTGGCAAGCGAGGGGACTGGGGTTGTAGAAAGCTCACGCACCTCAGATTTCGAGTCCCTAGCCCCCAGCCCCAAGTCCCTGCTCATCGTCTGGCGCGATCGATGAAGTACAGGTATCGCAGCAATCCGGCGTTCAGCAAAAAGCAGATGATGCTGGCCGCCGCCGCCGGCCAGATCACGCGATCGTCACCTCCGAGATAAGCATTCATCGTTGCGGAGAGCAGCCAGAGCTGCAGAACCACGAGCATGATGACGAACGCCAGCATGCCCGAGAGGATCGTGATGCGCTGCCTCCGGGTGAACGGCCGGCGAGTGGTCTCCGCGCTCACGCAGTCCTCGGCTCGACGCCCGTCGCATAGATTTGATTGCCGCGGACGTCCAGGCGAATGCGCGCGAGAGGCCGACGAGGCGGTCCCGCTACCGGCCGGCCGCTCATCAAATCAAAGTATCCGTCGTGACAGGGACACGCAATCAGTCCCTCGCTGACGCGCGGCCTTACCGCGCACGACAAGTGCGTGCACTTCTGCGCGTACGCAACCACCGTGTGTGTCGATGTACGAACGAGCAGGCAATCGTCTGTCGGGCCGGGATACGTAAAGACCAGCGCGCCGCCGACCGGCAGGTCGTCAATCGACGCCACTCTTGCAATTGGCGGCTCCCCGCGCCGGCGGCGCCACCAGTTTTGCGCCGCAATCCACAACTGGCCAATCGTGAGCGAGAGACTGACGAGCACCATGAACTTCATGAAGTCACGGCGCTCGACGTACTCGTCCTGCGGCCAGTCGATTGGAAAGTCGGTTCGCCAGGCCGGTTGTTCGGCCATGGGGCGCCCGTCCGGTGCGAGCGTGATCTCTTCGGCATCGCGAAGCCTGCGGTACAGGCTCGCCGGAGCGGTTCCGGTCAGTCCCTCGCGTCCCGGCGAATCGATGCGCACATCGAGCGGCGCACGCGGGTCCTCGTCATCCGCGGCAGGTGTCAGATCGGCTTCGGACATATCTCTCCTAGACGGTGACGCCGGCAAACGGATCGTGGTCAACGGGCCCGCCCGGGACCGTTCTCAGCACCAGCGACCGTTCGTGCGGCTGTTCAGCCATTGCGGCGGTGACGTCCACCCGTGGCTCGTGTGAGGCGAGCGCCGCCGGCACCATCATGAACACGCGCGTCGACACGACCTGCGCGCCGAACTGGAAGCGGTTGACCGGCGTCGACAGTGGCCGCAGCTGCTCGATCTGCTCGCGCGTGCCGAAGAACAGCGCCTGACTGGGACAGACCGTCGCGCACATCGGCTTCTTGCCGACGCTCGAGCGGTCGTAACACATGTCGCACTTCATCATGATCTGACGGTCGTCGTACAGTTCCGGCACGCCGAACGGACACGCGATCACGCAGTTCCCGCACGCGATGCAGCGTGACTTGCGCGCCGACTGGACGATACCGTCGCCGGTTCGCTTGATGGCATCAGCAGGGCACACCTCCGCGCACGTCGGCTGCTCGCAGTGCATGCACACGACGGGAACCGTCTGCGTGCTGCGCGCACGCTCCACGAACTCCAGATGAATCATCGACTCGCCGCGATGCGTGTCGCACTCGGTACAGGCCTGTACGCACGCCTGGCAGCCGATGCAGCGGTTCGGGTCGATGAAGAAATGCAGGTACTCGGGCTTCGGCATACGTCGCTACTGCTGCGGCTCGAGGATCGTGGCGTAGGCGGGCGGCGCTGAGGCCCTGCGAATGCGGCAGCCGCACACCTTGTACTGCGGAATCTTGCTGATCGGATCCTGTGCCGCGACCGTCAACCTGTTCGGGCTCTTTTCGCCAGGCCAGTGATACGGGATGAAAATGGTGTCCGGCCGGATCGTGGTGACCACCATCGCGCGGAGGGTGATTGCGCCACGCGGTGTCTCGGCGACGGTCCACTCTCCGTCCTGAATTCCGAACTTGGCGGCGAGGCGCGGATGCATCTCGATGCGCGGCTCGGGATATTGATTGACGAGGGGCCCGATGCGCCGCGTCTGCGTTCCCGACAGAAACTGGCTGACCACTCGTCCTGTCGTCAGAAACAACGGGTACTCTGCATTTGCGTCGTCGACCGGCGGGCGGTATTCGGCGACGTTGAATCGCGCTTTGCCGTCTTCGAAATAAAAGGGTCCTTTGCCTTTCGCGATCGGGTTGTAGCTTCCGCGTTCGAAGAGCCGCGGCGTGCCTGGGTGGTCAACCGGTGCGCCCGTTTTCGGATCCTCGCTGTAGCAGGGCCAGAAGATGCCCATCTGCCGCTCGATCTTTTCGTAGGTAATTCCCGAGTAGTCGGCGACGCCGCCTTTGCTGGCGACGCGCAGCTCGTCGAAGATCTCGCGCGGGCTGTTGAACGTAAACCCGCGCGGCCGGCCCAGCGCGTGTGCCAGGTCCTGGATGATGCGCCAGTCCTGCCGCGCCTCGCCGGGGCACTCCACGGCCTTGTTGATCTTGATCACGCGGCATTCGACTTGTGTGACGGTGCCTTCATCCTCTTCATGCAGGCTCCCGGGTAACACGATGTCTGCGTGACGAGCCGTGTCGTTGAGGAAAAAATCGATGGCCGCGTAGAACTCCAGCCGTTCGAGGCAGCGCGTGACGAACGCGTTGTCAGGCAGGGAGACCTTCGGGTTAAAGCAGATCGACAATAGCGCCTTGACTTCGCCCCGATCGATCTTGCGGAACAGCTCGTACGCGTCGACGCCCGGACCGGGGAGGTCACTTTCGTCGATGCCCCAGACGCCCGCGACGTACCGGCGATGTTCGGGGTTGCTGATGTCGCGCCAGCCGGGAAGCTGATCGCATTTCTGGCCGTGTTCGCGGCCGCCCTGGCCGTTGGCCTGACCGACGATGGTGCCGTAGCCGCTTTTCGGTTTGCCAATCCGGCCAGTGGCGAGCACGAGGTTGATCGTCCCCAGCGCATTCTGGACACCATTGGAGTGGTGCTCGATGCCGCGCGCATGAAACAGAAAGCTGCTCTTCGCGGTGCCCCACCACTCGGCCGCCTGCCGGATCGATCGCTCTGGGACCCCGCTCACCTCCGCGGTGCGCGCCGGCGGCCACTCCGCGCAGTAACGCGCCACGACGTCGAATCCCACCGTGTACGTCTCGATGAACTCGCGATCGATCCAGCCATGCTCGATCATCAGATTGAGCACGCCGGCAAAGAGCGCCGCATCGCGTCCGGGCTTCACAGGCAAGTACAGGTCGCACGTGCGCGCCACCGGAGTAATCCGCGGATCCTGCACGATGATCTTTGCGCCCTGTTCGCGCGCCTGCCACAAGTAGTTCGTCGTGATTGGTGAGCATTCGGCGACGTTCGAACCGGCAACCCAGATGACCTCGGTGCCGACCATGTCGGACCACGGGTTCGTCGTGCGATCGATGCCGAATGCCTTCTTGTTGGCGGCGCCGGCGCTCACCATGCAGAGCCGCCCGTTGTAATCGATGTACGGTGTCTTGAGACAGACGCGAGCGAACTTGCCGAGCAGATACGTCTTTTCAGTCGTCAGGCTCGCGCCGCCGAGCAGTGCAACGGACTGAGGTCCGTGCGTCTGCTGGATGCGGCTGATTTCGGCCGCGGTTCTGGCGATCGCGTCCGCATACGGCATCGGCGCGAACCCGTGTGGCGACGTCGGATCGCGCCGCAGTGCGGTCAGCAGGCGATCCGGATGGGAGCCCTGCAGGTACCGCTTGACGCCTT
>Ga0207675_100000260_pt1 | contig 50253 bp, 43 predicted proteins | sample KBSSwiS42_FD_184305 | JGI IMG/M metagenome (GOLD analysis project Ga0207675, IMG submission 184305) | Switchgrass rhizosphere microbial communities from Kellogg Biological Station, Michigan, USA - KBS Switchgrass S4-2 (SPAdes) (version 2) | ecosystem: Host-associated > Plants > Roots >...
TTTGCTTATACCGGTTACGGCATAAACGAAAAATTGTTAAATACACCTGCAGGCATCACCCCTGGCACAGTTGACAATAAATTAATTCCGGGCGTAGGCGGCGGTAATTCAGGCCGCACACTCACTGCAATAATGGGATTGGTGAATTACACATTTGATCAAAAATATTCACTAAATGCTTCTATAAGGAGAGACGCATCATCCCAGCTTCCGGAAGAGCGCCGGTGGGCTACCTTTTACGCGGCCGGGGTGACCTGGAATGTTCTGAGAGAAGACTTCACTGAAAACTGGAAGGCCTTTAATGATCTTCGGGTGAGGTTATCATATGGCACCAATGCAAATGCCGATGGGTTTTATTTTGGTGATTTCGGATATCTTCCCCTTTTCAATGTCGGCAGCTACGCCGGCACTAACCCAACTATCTTTCCATCTAACGCAGGTAATCTTGACGTAACCTGGGAAAATATCAAAACATTTAATTTGGGTATCGACTTCGGTATTTTTAAGAATCGCCTTTACGGATCCGTGGATATTTACAACAAAACAACAGATGATAACATTATTCCTCAAACGATTTCGGCAACAGGTGGTTTTGGAGACGGTGCAAAAATCCCCATAAATGCAGGGACTGTGGTGAATAAAGGAGTGGAGCTTGTTCTTAATGGCGATATAATTCGAACCAAAGAGGTACTATGGAGCGTGGGAGGTAATATAGCTTATAATCACAACGAAGTAACAAGTCTCGGGCAAGTAACAGAATTTGAGCAAGGCACTGAACTGGTGAAAGTTGGACTGCCTTTGGGTTCTCACTATATTGTTAAATGGGCAGGAGTGGACGCGGCTACCGGCGCTCCTTTATATTACACGAAGGATGGCAAGTTGACCAATCGGTATAGTGACGATGACCGGGTATCGGATTTCGGAACTTATAATGCGCCCTGGATCGGTGGATTTAATACCAGTGCTCGTTATAAAGGAGTTTCGTTAAACGTATTTTTCTCTTTCCAGGAAGGTTTCAGCCGGTTCAACAACCAGGATTTTTTCCAGCTTAATCACGCTTTTGCGGTGCAGGGTTACAATATGAGACAAGAGATGTCAACAATGTGGACTACTCCTGGCCAGGTAACGGACATACAAAGCCCGCTGTACCAGCGGCAATTTGTTTCCAAGGACATACAGGATGCATCCTATCTGCGTCTTCGAAATATTAACCTTTCATACGATTTTAGCCCCGCGATAGTTGAAAAATTGAAAGTATTAACTGCCCTGAAAATATATGTGCAGGGGCAGAATCTTGTAACCTGGACAAATTGGACCGGTTTTGATCCGGAGGACAATGACAATATTGCGCAGTATGAATACCCGGTTCCGAGGATTTTTGCGGCGGGTCTCCAGGTAACATTTAAATAAAATGACAATGAAAATGAGTTCAACATATCTGTTATCAAACTTTAAACCCGTTAAAATGTACAATAGATTCACTTGCCTCGTTTTGATTGCGGTTGTTGCGTGTTCGTTCAATTCCTGCACAAAAGACCTGGATCTGAGACCCACCGATGCTGTCGATGCAGACAAGGCGTATACCAATATGAAAGATATTACGGCTGGCTTATACAGCGTGTATGCAGGCAACAGCAATTTGAATCGGGTTTATATTGGTAGCATTCTCGCCGACGAAGTGAAACTTTCTGATGAGAACCGGGGTCAGGGACAATTTCAGTTTAAATGGCAATATACTTCAACAAGTACTCCGGCAGGACTTGGTCAGCAATATAGTATGATTGACCAGGTCCATCGAATATTGGATGCATTACCAAAGATTCCGGCCGCCAATGCAGACGAAGAAAATGACAAAAAAAGAATTGAGGCCGAGTTGAAGACTCTAAGAGGCATTGCGTACCTGGAATTGATGATTAATTTTATGGCGCAGGGATATGACCCCGCAGGGTTGGCTGTTCCTCTCGTGCTTAAAACAGACTTATTTCAACAACCGGCCAGGAATACCACACAAGAAATAATGGCCCAGGTTGAAGCAGATCTTGCTGCCGGCCGTGCAGAGTCTCTCATTCCAGCCGCGCCTGACGATCCGCTACGTTTAAGCCAGAGTGCTATTGCCGCATACCAGGCAAGGGCGGCCTTATTGAGAAAAGACTGGGATAATGCCATAACATTTGCATCGAGCGCTATCAGTTTATCGGGAAAAACATTAAGCATGGCTGAATACCCTGCATATTTTTCTGATGATAACGAATCAGAAACAATATTCAAATACCGGGATAATGCGAAGCCGCAACAATTGTGGAGAGACACAAATGGCGACATATTTTTTGAACCGGCCGACAAACTTAAGAACAGGTTTGACAGAGACAATGACATCCGGTTCTTTACCTTTTTTGGAAGTGATGGAGGCGATACGTCCATCATAGTAAAATATCCCGGCTCTTCGAGAGGACCGCAAATTAATGATCTGAAATTGATTCGCCTGGCTGAAATGTATCTTATCAGGGCGGAAGCCAATGCGGAAAAGGGACAGTTGGTTACTGCAGCCAGCGATATTAATGCTTTGAGAAGAGAGCGGATTAACGGCTATGCCGATGTCGCTTTTGCATCCAAAGACATTGCTATTTCCGAAATCATGGACGAACGCTTCAAAGAGCTTTGTTTTGAAGGTTTTCGTTTTTTTGATTTAAAAAGAAGAAGCCTGCCGATCAATAGGGATCTTTCAGATTCAAGAAATCCCAACTGGCAAAACCTGCCGGCTGACAGTTACTTATTCGCATTGCCGATACCCAGTACTGAATTTGAGGGCAATCCCAATATGGTGCAAAATCCGGGTTATTGAAGCCGAAAACACATAAAATATTCATAATGACAACAAAAATGAAATATACGCTCCTGGCAATTAGTTTGAGCAGTGCCATTATTATTAGCTGTGAAAAAACTAAGATTACAGTACCTCCGGAGGTTGCTACTTTTACCAATCAGAGTTCCGGTATCTATTTTATTACAGCTCCCGGTGTCACGTATGAAGTGCCGGTTGGAGTAACTACAATATCTGACAAAGACAGGACTATTACGTTCTCCGTTTCGTCACCGACAGGCGCGGTGCAGGGAACTGATTATACTTTAAGCGGTACGAGCGTTCTGATACCAGCCGGACAAACTTTAGGAAAGATTGTGGTAAGCGGGGATTTTAATTCGTATTCGACTGGCCGAAAAGATACATTGGTTTTTACATTGAATACGCCTGAAGTCGCACCTTCGGATTATAACGGCTCGTTTAAACTCCTGATGAGGGGGCCTTGCTTTGATGGTGACGTTACAATAACAGATATGGCGGGAGATTACACGAAGACGTTTGAAAATGCCAGCTATGGTCCTTATACAACTACAATAAGCGGGATCATATCGACTTCTGCAACCACGGGTAAGGGTTCAATTGATAACCTTTACGATTCTTTCGGACCTGTCGAAATTAGGTTTGACTGGACTGATCCATCAAATACAATGGTGGAAATACCTTTACAAAAGACCGATCTTGAATATGATGTTGGTCAACCTTTTTATGTCCGAACTAAACCTGGCGCCTCAAACAAATTTTCTGTTTGTAATCAACAACTTGCTTTTATCCTGGATGTCCTGGTAGACATCAATGGAACGCTCTATTATTATGATAACGGTGTAGAATATACGATGGCACGATAAAAAAGCTCGGCGTTTCATTAATTTAAGTTATCAAAAAAAAGCCGGTCGTGATTGACCGGCTTTTTTTTTATTATACAGATTTGTATTTTAGATTATTTCAGCACCTCTCCCAATTTTGCTACCAATGACTGACCTCTTAACCCTTCTGCAATCACCTTGCCCTGCGGATCAACGAGAATATTAAAAGGAATACCATTAAAGCCGTAGAGAGAAACAACTTCGCTGTTCCAGAATTGCAGATCACTCACGTTTGTCCATGCAAGCTTGTCATCATTGATAGCCTTTACCCAATTATCTTTTTGGCCCGGCCTGTCCAGTGATACACCGAGCACCGTAAAATTTTTATCCTTAAACTGGTGATACGCTTTCACCAGGTTTGGATTCTCCTGGCGGCATGGTGCACACCAGCTTGCCCAAAAATCAACCAAAACATATTTGCCTTTAAAGGAACTCAACTTTACTTGTTTTCCGGTTACATCAGGCATTGCAAAATCGGGTGCTTCCCTGCCTACCCAGCTATCGGGAACTGCGGGCTGCATTTGTTGGGCCAGCGAATTCTTAATGGAAGCAAGCCCCTGGTGCAACGGGAACTTTCTGGCTGTTTGATCGACAATCGCCTTTACCTCTTCATTTGAAAAAGGTTGAAGCCCAAAACCCGCACCGTTTGCAGTTGATTGATAATATCCCAGTTCAAAAAGGGTTAATGCAGGATCGCCCGATTTATTGACCGCATCCTCTGAGTACTTTCGGATTCTGTCGCCAATAACTTTTTGTTGCTCCAATAGAGGAATAAGCAAGCTATCGGCCGTCCCACTCTTCTGAAGGCTGTCGGCCTGCATTGAAATAAGGAATATCTTCTGAAGATCGTTGTTAAAATCGTACATGAAAGTTTTCATCTGCTGGCTGGCCGGAGAACCTTCTACCTCGTATTTTTCAGAAAACTCATTTTTTTCTTTACTCATAACAATATTGAGCTTTACTTCATCCACATCATTGATTACTGATGCAACCGGGTATTTATTTTGATCCAGCCGCAGGTTATATACAACCGATTCTCCTGTTTCAGCTTTCAATGAAAAGCTGCCATCTTTTTTTAATAACGATGAATCGATTACCAGGGGCTGCATTGTTGCGGCGGGAACTTTTTCCAGGTAGATGATCTTTGCCTGGCTATTGGCAATCGTGCCACTGACAGTGAATTTCTTTTCCCGGGGTGATTCGCCACATTTCACCAATAATAACGCCACAAAGGATACAATGATTAGTCTAAGCATGCTCATCAATATTTACAAACATTACATTATTACAATGATTGCTGTTGTCTACGATTTCAGTTTTTCAAGTAAAATTTCATTGGTAACCCTGGGATCCGCTTTTCCTTTTGATCGTTTCATTACTTCGCCGACAAACATGGATAACAACCCTTTTTTACCTTTTTTATATTCCATAACCTTTTCAGCATGTTTATGTAAAATCTCATCGATAATCGGCTCCAGGCTGTTGACTTCTGATTGCTGAACCAGGTTGTGGTCAGTAGCTATTTGTTCTGGATCTTTTGAAGGATCATTTAATAATAAAGAAAAAAGTCTTCCTGAAGCGATCGAAAAACTCAATTTTCCTGCGTCAACGAGTGCTATTGTCCGGGCAGTCTTCTCCGGTTTTAAAGGGAAGTCGCTAATGGATTTGTTATGTTCATTTAACCATGACTTGACTGGTCCCAGCATCCAGTTGGCAGCCGCTTTGTAGTTAGAAGTAAATTTTACTACCTGCTCAAAATAATCAGACACATCTTTTTCATCGGTAAGCACATTCGCATCATATTCCGATAGCTTCCATTCGCTGGTATATTTTTTCACTCTTTCCTCCTGAAGAACCGGAATGGAGAGACGAATGGCTTCAATGAATTCATCATCCAAATAAAACGGCGCAAGATCGGGATCAGGAAAATAGCGGTAGTCGTCCGCATCTTCTTTATCGCGAATGGCAAAGGTAGTTCCATTATTAGCGTCAAAGCTTCTCGTTTGCTGCAAGACTGATTCTCCATTTTCAACCAGGCCAATCAATCGTTTTGCCTCGTATTCGACGGCTCGTTTCACATTTCTTATCGAGTTTAAATTCTTGACCTCGACACGTGTTCCAAGTTTTGAATCACCCTTTTTGCGGACTGAGATATTCGCGTCGCATCGAAAACTACCCTCCTCCATATTACCATCACAAACCTCAAGGTAACGAACGAGTTTGCGTAACTCGGTTAAAAAGTGATAGGCTTCGTCACTGCTCCGAAGGTCGGGTTCACTTACTATTTCCAGTAAAGGTGTGCCGGCCCTGTTTAAATCAATGGAACTGTATTGCGGATCCACGTCGTGCAGGCTTTTGCCGGCATCTTCTTCAATGTGGATGCGGTTCAGCCGAATTTCTTTTTCTCCATCATTCGTCCGGAGTTTCAGGTATCCCTCCTGGCAAATTGGTGTTGTATGTTGTGAAATTTGGTAGCCTTTGGGAAGGTCAGGATAGAAATAGTTTTTCCTGGCAAAATAATTTTCCTTCATTACGCGGGAGTGACAGGCAAGTCCCAGTTTGATCGCAAATTCGATTGCCCTTTTGTTCATTTTGGGAAGAGTGCCCGGGTGTGCTAATGTAATTGGGCTTACCTGCGTATTTGGTTCCGCACCATACGCTATGCTGTCTCCGCAAAACAATTTGCTCATGGTAAGCAGTTGGGCGTGTACTTCAAGCCCGACTACTACTTCGTATTGATCGTGATCTGCCATTTTTGGGTCTGCAAAAATACTCCATTTTGACGGGCCAATTTGTTATAAAAAAAGCAAACCCCTTCATTAACTGAAGGGGTTCTAAAAGTCAGGATCTGGGATATCACAGATCGGCAGTCTTTAATTTTTTAGGCATTTTTACGTCCACCGTTAATGGTTTTCCCTTTCTTAGCAATTTTACCTTGACCGATGATTTGTCTTTACTCTCCCTAACTACTCTAGCAATTTGGTCTGCGCTGTTCACAGCCTTTCCATCCACTTCAGTGATGATATCTTCTTCTTTAATGCCAGCCTTCGCACCATTGCCATCGTCATCAACGTCGAGGACATTCACACCTTTACCGTCCTCAGAATCCTGTACTGATATTCCCAGTTTAGGGCCGTTGCCAGACCAATTCCAATTGTAATTATAGTTCTGATTACCACGTGGCATCGCGCGAAGCTGATCTTTGAGTCCTTCGAGACCCTCTATATGAAAATTATTAGATCCGTCGCTGTATGAATACGAACCAACTCCCTTCCACTTGCCTAATTCAGCGGTCACTTTTTGTTCTTTTTTATCCCTGATAAAAGTAACTGTTACTTTATCGCCGGGCTTATGGTCCTGGATGATATCTGAAAGATCGTCTGGTGTTTCAATTTTTTTATCGTCCACTTTAGTGATAATATCTCCTTCTTTCAAGCCTGATTTTTCTGCGGCACTCTGCTTAGTGATGGACTGTATTTTAACGCCGTTCTCTACCTCATCTGTGGTAACACCCAACATCGCCTTGTTTTCACTTATATTGTACATCTTAAATCCACCGGGCTCATTCCAATTACCCGGAAAATTATTTCCATCAAATGCCCAGACATCCTTGACCCTGCGGCGGCGGACAGTTACGTCTCCTTCGTCATCATTGTCCTTTAACTCTTTTCCATTTACGATTATTTTATCGCCATTTAACTCCACAACAACTTTATCGTCCTTGTTTCCTTTACGTGTAATGATGATCTGCTCGCCTTCTTTTTTATCCTTTTCGTCCTTGTCTTTGTCCTCCTTTTGTGCCATCGCTGAAGACACTATAAGAGCCGGCACCAGTAAGGCCAAAAAAAGATTCTTGATGCTCTGTTTCATAATACTTCGGTTTAAATATTTTACTACGTTTTTTTTCGTAGATCAAATATAGTGACAATTTCATAATACGAAACATTTCGGAAATGTTAAATGACCCCTGTCTCAGCAAAGGGTAATTTTCAGGGATAAATGGCGAATTGATATAAAGATCAGAAATATGTTTGCGTTTCTTCAAGAAGATTGATGTCGTACTTTTCCCTCAAATATTCTCCGGGCTTGTAGACGCTTCCATTAACGACCGTACTAATGCTTTAAGTCTGTAAATCAATAATCTAATTAAATAGGCGTATTGTTTCGCTAATTTTTTTTCTCATCGATCAAAAGTTGGGATCCCTGCCGGGCAATCGTATATTTACTAAGGGTTTTTCAGTCTCCGAATAAGCGGAAATCTGCAAATAAATCAGCATTTTTGACATCGACACCAAACCGAACTGCGCTACCTGATGTTGAAGGTGCTTTCCATCTGCTGTATCATTCTTTGCTTCTTTGTCATTATTTATGTCATCATCATTTATATTGACTTAAGGAAATACAGTCCCCCTAAAAAACAAAAAAAAAAAAAATTCACAAGTGCTCCTAAAGCATGCCTTTCACCGCTTCAATCGCCTCTTTTAGATTTCCGGCATCCTGGCCGCCGGCAGTAGCAAGTGTTTTTTGACCTCCTCCCCCGCCTTTTATTAACGGCGCAATTTTTTCTTTAATGATTTTTCCGGCATCCAGGTTTCTTGCGGCAGCAACCGTGTCAGCAATGCCAATTGCCACGAATGGCTTGCCGCCAATATTCGCAGCCAAAACCACTACATAATCGTTGAGATTATTTTTCAGATCGAAACATATTTTTTTTAAGGCTTCGGCATTATCCACCTCCACAATATCACCAATAAATGTAATGCCGTTAACGATTTCGTCTTTTTGTAGAAGCTCGTTTCGCAAAGTCACCAGTTGTCTTGCTTCGAGTCTTTCTATTCTTTTTTCAAGCGTCGATCTGTCTTCAATTAGCTTGTCAATGGCCTGTACCGGTTCCTTTGCCTTTAAAAGTTCAGTTACTTTTTTAAGCTGGCCCAATTTTTCACTCACATACTCTAAAGCAGCTGGACCTGTTAAGGCCTCAATTCTGCGTACCCCTGCTGCTATTGCTGTTTCAGCCGTAATAGTAAAAAGCCCGATCATACCGGTATAGCCGACATGAGTGCCTCCGCAGAGTTCAACTGAATATGCGGGATCTGCAATTACTACCCTTACCACATCACCGTATTTCTCTCCGAATAGGGCCATTGCTCCCAGTTTCATTGCTTCTTCTTTTGGCATTTCGTTTATCACTACGGGAATATTTTCCCTGATTTTCTCGTTCACAATTTCTTCCGTTCGTCGTAGTTCCTCGTCTGTCACTTTTGAAAAATGAGAAAAGTCGAAGCGAAGCATACCCGGCGCAACAAGGGAGCCTTTCTGCGTTACATGATTGCCCAATACCTTCCTTAATGCAGCATGCAATAAATGTGTTGCCGTATGATTATAGGTAATTGTTAACCTTTCGTACCGTCGTACAACTGCTTTAAGCGGTGATGCTATATCGGCGGGTAACTTATCGGTCACATGAATAATCAGGTCATTTTCTTTTTTTGTATCGGCGACAACAATTTCCTCATCCCCAAATTGTAAAATGCCTTTATCTCCAACCTGCCCGCCACTTTCAGCATAGAAGGGAGTGGTTTCGAGTACAAGCTGATATTGTTCTTTGTTTTTTGCTTTTACTTTTCGGTACTTAGTCACTTTTGTGCTTACCTCTAACTCATCATAACCAACAAATTTTGTTTTACCGGATTTATGAACCTCGATCCAGTCTTCAGTATCTATTTTCGTTGCGGCACGTGAACGATCCTTTTGCTGCTGCATCTCGCTCTCAAAAGATGTCTCATCAACTATCCAGCCTTTTTCTGACGCCATTAATTTTGTAAGATCTAACGGGAAACCATAAGTATCATATAACTCAAACGCGAATTTCCCGTTGATTACCGGCTTGTCCCCGGGTTCGACTTGATTATCCAGGGTAACAGGCTGTAAAATGTTGCTTGTTTCATATTGCTGAAACCTTTCAATTCCTTTGCCCAGCGTTCTAAGAAAAGCATCTTCCTCTTCTCTGATTACTTTGGCAACAAAGCCTTCCTGTTTCGCTAATTCCGGGAACACACTTTTGAATTGATTAGCCAATATGGTCACGAGTTGGAAAAGCAAAGGTTGCTTGTACTCCAAATAAGTGTAATAATATCTTACTGCCCTCCGGAGAATCCTTCTTATTACATACCCAGCTCCCGTATTGGTTGGCAGTTGTCCATCTGCAATCGTAAAACCGATAGCCCGGATATGATCAGCTACCACGCGAAAAGCAATGGCCTGCTTATCGTCGCCGTTATCGTATTCCTTTCCTGTAATTCCAGCTACTTCTTTAATGGTACCACTAAAAACATCTGTATCATAATTAGAGTTCTTTCCCTGCAACACTCTAACAAGTCGCTCAAATCCCATTCCTGTGTCCACATGTTTAGCTGGTAATTGCTCGAGGGTTCCATCTTTTTTGCGGTTAAACTGGATGAATACATTATTCCATATTTCAATTACCAGCGGATGATCATTATTTACTAAGGTTCGGCCTTCCATTTCAGCGCGTTCTTTATCTGTCCTGCAGTCAACATGAATTTCCGTGCACGGGCCACATGGACCGGTATCACCCATCTCCCAAAAATTATCCTTTTTATTTCCCATCAGTATCCGGTCTTCGGCTATCACTTTCTTCCATTCATTGTACGCCTCATCGTCTTTTGGCAGTCCCTCCTTTTGGTCACCTTCAAATATTGTTACATAGAGCCTGCTCTTATCCAGCTTATACACTTCGGTCAATAGTTCCCAACTCCAGGCAATAGCTTCTTTTTTAAAATACCCGCTTTCCGGGTGCGCGGGATCACCAAAGCTCCAGTTACCCAGCATTTCAAACATCGTATGGTGGTAAGTATCTACTCCTACTTCTTCCAGGTCATTATGTTTTCCGCTTACCCTTAAACATTTCTGGGTGTCTGCTACCCTGCTGTGTGAAGGCTTCCTGTGTCCGAGAAAATATTCTTTAAACTGGTTCATTCCGGCATTGGTAAACATCAGTGTCGGGTCATTCTTAATAACTATAGGCGCTGATGGAACAATTTCATGTCCTTTCGACCGGAAAAAATCCAGGAACTGTTTGCGTATTTCTGCGCTGCTCAACATATTAGCGTTAATAATTGGGTTGATTTTTGCTGTCTAACGGGCTATATTTGAGGTACTTTATGCTTCTCAATATCGCCTGTTGCCTGGCTGAATTACAGATGGGCAAAGGTAAAGATTCAATATTCATTTAAAACTGGGGTAAAGGCAGGTTTACCATGAAAAAAATCAAATATTACTACAACACCAATACGCTGCGATATGAGAAGCTGGAAGTGCCGTTACGTGTAAAGTTGCTGCGCATATTTGGTTTTATAGCTGCTGCCCTCGTAACTGCAGCGCTGATCTCATATTTCGCCTTTCAATTTATCGGATCACCGAATGAAAAAATTTTGCAGCTGCAGAATGAACGGCTCAAAGACAGATATACCTCGCTAAGTGAAAAGGCAAGAGGGTTGGCCAAGCAGATGGATGAATTGGAAAAAAGAGATAATAGTGTGTACCGGGCAATTTTTGAAGCCAATCCCATACCCGATAGTGCAAGAGCCAAAGCGATGGAAGCTGCAAAGGAAATAGCTACAGTTGAAGGGATGGCCAATAATGAATTATTCAACTCCATTTTTAATACGCTCAATCTGCTCAACAACCGGATAAAGGCACAAAATAATTCCTATAACCAGATTGATGAGCTCATAAAAAACAAGGCTCAGATATTATCGCACACCCCGGCCATTCAGCCAGTCGCCAATAAGGATCTCAATCGCATTGCCTCTGGTTTTGGCTACCGGATAGACCCGGTTTACAAAACTGTAAAGATGCATGCTGGTCTGGATTTCGCCGCACCCCAGGGTACTCCCATTTACGCAACAGCCAACGGCATAATTAGCATTGCCGGCAACAAAGGCAACGGGTATGGCAACCACGTTGTCATAAATCATGGATATGGGTACCAAACGCTATATGGCCACATGGTTAAGGTAAAAGGTAATCCAGGTCAAAAGGTTAGCCGCGGGGAAGTAATTGGCTGGGTGGGCAGCACCGGTAAGTCAACCGGTCCGCACTGCCACTATGAAGTGCATAAAAATGGTAATAAAATTGATCCTGTCTACTTCTTCTATAACGATCTCACCCCTGAGCAGTTTGACCGGTTATTAAAACAGGCCGCCGCGTCCAATCAAAGTTTTGACTGACAGGAAAGCTCGCCTGCAATTACATAATTTGATTTTGCCGTGAACCAACAATTAAATGTTTCGCGTCAAATTGGTATAACGTTTGCGGTGCAGAAGGCTGGTTTTGTATCTTCGCTTCATAGTTATGGAAAAGCAGTTAACTCAAATATTATTTGATTTTAATGCCTCGGCGGAAAAAGATACAGCTGTTGCTGAACCGCCTGTCCTTGAGGCGCCTAAGGCATCGCAACCAACCACATCTCCTATTCCGGCATTAATTCCTAAAAAAACAGGGTCCACCAGGGGAAGACGTTCTTTAAAAGATATTAATCTGAATGCCGATCTGATCCAGGTTCCCGAAGATGAAATTCTTTTCCAGAAACAATATTATTCTATCGGCGAAGTGGCCACAATGTTCAGGGAAAATCAATCGCTCATTCGTTACTGGGAAACCGAATTTGATATTTTACAACCGCGTAAGAATCGCAAGGGCGATCGTTTTTTCAGACCCGTTGACGTAAAAAACCTGGTCCTGATTTACGATCTGCTTCGCCGTCGCAAATTCACCATTGAAGGCGCAAAAGATTATTTGAAGAAAAATAAAAAGGCGGAAGAACAATTTGCGATGATACAATCTCTCGAAAAAATAAAATCTTTTCTTCTCGAGTTAAAGGCCCACATTTAAGACTCTAACGTCACGTTTTTCATTTGTGTTTGGTTAGTAATGCGGACATCCGTGCTGGTTCCAGCAATTTTTACGTCCAGCATCTCCATCAGCTTAAGTACTTCAAAATTCAGCTGCTCCTTAACTTTATTAAACTCGGCCTGGCTGACGGGTGCGGTAAAATATTCTAACAATATTACAAATGCCGATGACGAAATATCCAAAAGCAGGACATTGGAATTTTCTATTTCCTGGTGGCCTGCGATTTTTCTGATTCCTTCTATCAGCTGCTCAAGATTTGCGGATGACGTGGATAAATCTACCTCGAGCCGTAACTCGCCCCTTCGCTGCGTTCTCATGGAATGGTTGTCAAGAATACTGTCGACCATTTGCTTATTTGGGACGGTAATAAATGTTTTTTGATCCGTTCGGATCCTCGTACTTCTCAAACCAATTTTTTCGACGACCCCGGTGAAACTATGCACTTTGACAGTGTCACCCATGCTAAATGGCTTATCGAAGAAAATAATAAAAGAGGCAATAAGATTTTCAAGGCTTTCGCGCAAGGCCAGGGCAATAGCTGCTCCCACGATACTGAGACCGGTCAAGAGGTTGCTGACGTTATAGCCAAATGTAAACTTCAATATCATCAACAATCCGACAATGCATAAAAGCACTTTGAAAAAATCTTTAAAGAATACAATCAACTGGTTATCGTCTAAATCGCGGGTCCTTTCTGCCCTGATGTGAAGAATAATGGCAATAAAATCAATGATCCTCAGCAGCAGCCTGATAAAAGAAACGATCAGTACTAATGATGCAATAATGTGAAAAATCTCTTTTAAAGTGATCCGGTATATATCCACATCAAGAACTGCCGGAAACCGCAATTTGTGCAATGTAATAATGGTAACAAAAATTGCCAGGAAGAAGCCAAGCGGTTTTGCCACAAGGCTTATAAATGATTTCTTATCTACATCTTTCCAGATTGATCTTATAAAACGAAAAATTATTCCTGCTATGTACTGGGCAATATATTTTTTGACAATTATTACCACCAGGATTATTATGACAGCGATGAGATAGCTCCTCAATGTATTATCCAACCAGACCTTATCGAGCAATTCATCCATACGATATCGAAAATTAGATTGCGAAATTATTGAATCCGCCCAGCATTTTTTCAGCGAAAAGAGTAAATATCAATCGCGTCATTTTTTAACGCATATAACCTTGTTGCGCTGAAATTGAATGCATGGCTCTGGTACAACTCGCCCGGCATCTTCCATTCATCAACAGTCAGTGTCCGGGTATTGTATCGAAATAGCTTGTTATCCTTTGAACCAAAAATATATTTGCCTGCCACTTTAAGATTTTGCCAACCGGAGATGGGAATCTTATTTTTTAGTGCGCCGTAGTAATCAAAAACGAAAACCGCACGCGTAGAATCGCACAGGTATACATATTGGTCCTGGTCAAATATTTTTTGTGGCATGAGCGCCTCACCAAACAATTGGCGGAAGTCCGGGGTTTCCCATAATAACTTCCCATCCTCATCTATTTTTTTCAATTTATTATCGAGTTCGTCGTAAAGCCAGATCTTATTATCGTAAGACTGGCCTATTGCGCGAACCTGCAGAATGTTTTGTTTTCGCAGGTCAATTGTGTTGCGGACGTTCAACATCCGATCCAGGACAACGATGGTGGCAAAGTCACTGTAATATAACAATACCTTCAGGGGATTTGACACATCGATCAATGACGCCTGCCCATACCTTCTGACATTATTGAACACCGCAACCGAATCACCATTTGGATTTAACTTTTTTACCTGGTTGGTACTTCCCAGTAAATAGATATAATCCAGGTTATCAACCGTAAACGTTACAATGTCTCCTTTTACCGTTTTTACAAATTGAAACGAAGAATCCGTTTGCGCCGCTGCGATGGTGCAGCTCCATATTAATATTAAGGAAAGCAGTCTATTCACCAGTTTCGGATGATTTTATGGTCATTGCCTTTAAACGATTTTAGCGTCAATTCATTGCCATCAAATTCTGCATAGGTGTAAAAACTTATCCAGTCGCCCAGGTTAATGTAACGGGCTTCCCTGCAACCATCGCCGGGAACAGGAATTGTTATCCGAAAATCAATAGGCAGGTGCCTGTGACCAAAAATTAAAAAGTCGATGCTTTTTTGCTGCAGTATTTCTTTTGAATAGATGATCAACCACTCCCTATCTTCTCCAAAGAAAACTTCCTCCGAAGCGCCTGTTTGAGCACGGCTTCGCCTGCTAAGATAATTCGCGAGTCCCATCCCGGCCACGGGGGGGAGGATCCCAAATAGCCATTTGCAAAACGGGTTTCTGAAAACTTTTTTAAGCCTTTTATAGCCGTGGTCGCCCGGACCGAGTCCGTCACCATGGCCAACCAGGAATTTCTTTCCCTCTCTTTGATATTCCTGTGGTTCATAATAGACAGGAATTTTCAGTTCCTTTTGGAAATAATCCCGCATCCACATATCGTGATTGCCTGCAAAAAAATGCATTTTGATTCCGGCATCGCTCAGTTCAGCCAGCTTGCCGAGCAATCTTACGTATCCTTTCGGCACTACGCGCCGGTACTCATACCAAAAGTCAAACATATCACCGACGAGAAAAATTTCTCGGGCACTTCTCTTTATGTTATCAAGAAATTGCACGATGACTTTTTCTCTTTCAAGGCTGGCTTCGTGGTTGGGTGCGCCGAGATGAAAATCGGAAAGAAAATAGATTTGTTTGACAGGGGGATTTTCAATTGACATTTCGACAAATATAGGCAGAACAAGGATTATTCTCCATGAATCAACCAAAGCATGAACATTATTAGAACTGTAACCAATACCTGAACTGTCGGGGTACTACTTTGGAAACTACAACGGATGACAGGCTGCTTCTACTGAATCCGGCAAAAGTGAAACTGCAGCAATTGTCATTTTATAACTTTGCCATAATAGAATCTTCATCGCTAATGAAGTTTAACTTTTCCGATAGGGTTAACAACACGCGAAAAGAAATTCTCCGGCCAAAGCTATTAATGAATATTGTTCGGTGTGATTATTTATTTCCCGCCTGCTTCCTTTCTTTTAGCTTCCTTACCACCTGGGCAAATGATACTATACCCATATCGCTTTCTGAGCGAAAACTACGGAACGGCGACACTCTGAGTTTTGACTATTCCGGATACTTCGAAAGAAACATCAACAGTCCCTTTACGATTCATTTATTGATTGAACATATACAGAGTAAAAGAAGCTGGAAAATGAGGTACCCGATCATCAAGGGCAAGGGGGGTGGAGATCTCGTATTATCCGACCGGCTGCCGCAAGGATATTATGCACTGAATTTCCTTTTTGACAACCGTTTTTTTGAATTGAATGGCAACATTAGAGATTATAATCCCCGCAAAAAAAACAAACTCGTTTTGATTGATATGGTGAGCAGTCTTGGGATGACCACAATGGAGGTCCAGCCATCGTACGACGGTATGTTTACACTTCCACCCACTTTATTCCAGGACACCTGTGTTTTGTTATTTGGCTATGATAAAAATAAATCAGCAGACATTTACGTAGATATAAAAACTCCGCTTGATTCATTCTTTATTCCCTTTCATTCATACACAACGTATATCCAGGTAGGTGAGAGTGAGGCAGCAGATACGGTTGCTTATAAATTTGACAAACACCAGCTTGATTCAATTATGGTACTTCCTGAAGTTGTGGTGACAGGGGTGTTAAAACGAAATGTAGAACTATTTGACCAAGAATTTTCATCTACCATGTTTAAAAACGGTTTTGCCACCGTGATTGACGGGCTCAGCAGTGATGAGCTATCGCGATATCCGGGTATCCTTCAGATCATCCAGTCCCGGATTCCCGGCCTGAGCATAAGAAAACAGAGCGAAAGACTGGACTCATTACCTGCCTATATGGTAAAATGGAGAGGAGTTAATGTAAGTTTTTATCTTGACGAGTTTCTTATCCCCCTTGAAAATATATTAATTAATCCCGCAGACATTGCAATGATCAAAGCAATACCCCCTCCTGCCAATATCCGACCTCTCGATGGGGGCGGGGCAGTTGCCATTTATACAAAAAGGGGCAAATATGAAACTGCAAATAGCCGGAGGAAAAGCATCTTCAAAGTTATAGGCTACACCCCAACGATTTCAATGTTGCAATAGCAAACAGTTTCATAGCATCATTTTCACTTCGCCGTCTTTACTTACAGTGATTTAAAAAGAGTGAAACAACTTGTAAAACGGGCCTGGTCGTTCGGCCTCGCGATAAGAAATGTTGAAGAATCTACAAAATTATGGAGCGTGTCAAAATCAGAAAACCTACTTCTTTTGGGCGAGGTATTTCAGCACATCTCCGGATTCTATATAGGGTTTGCTCCTGACATCACCATTATACCAATAGATCCACGCAGGAACTATGGCATCATTGACGTACACGTCAACAATTTCACGGCGATAAAGGGGTTTCTCATTGGGCTCAACCACCACTCCTTCATAATCATCCAGCTGAGCGATCGCCCATGAGAATTCACCATCGTCTTTTGCAATATATAATTCGCCTATGATAAATGAATCTTCCTGCGTCGGTACGCCACCGGGGTGCTCACCAAGGTCAAAAAGTTTTCCTTTAACTTTTGCATCACCGAAAAAATTGAAATAATGACTAATGTATTCGTGGGCCGGGCTTTGAAATCCTCTTCGCAGGGAGCCATAGACAAAAACATAGTGTGATGCGTGATTTGTCATGACCTAAAGATAGGTTAAGAGTTTAAAAGAGTGAAAGAGGAAGAAAGAGATAGCTAAGAGCATAAAACAGAGAACGAGGTAAATGAAGTTGGTTTCGCATTTTTTTATTCATTCAGCCCGTTCAGGACTCTACAAGAAACAGGTATACTTCCCGTGGTCCATGTACCCCCACAACTAATGTCTTTTCAATATCAGCAGTTCGGCTTGGACCGGTAGCAAATGTAACAAGCGAAGGAATGGATGAACCATATTTGTCTTTTACGAGCAGCAGTGCATCTTTCACATCATAGAGCAGCTGATTAGAGTGTGCAATGCAAATATGTATGGGAGCGTACACGCTGGTGGTTCTTCCACTTTTTTGGCCGGAACTCATCACTATTGTTCCCGTTCTCGCAACAAGACATTCACACCCTGTAATAGAAACGTCGCAAGAAGCTAAATCCGACTGGACAAGCCTTTCGTTAAGCTGCGTTCCTGTCCCATTCAACAAAGATTTTTCAAGGCAATACACTTTTTGCCAATCCATTTTCTTCACAAGACTGTTGAGCTGGAAAGCCAATTCCTGCTGATTGATGCAAAAGATAAAGCGGCCCTGGAGCTTTGTGAACTGTTCGGCAAATTCAATGGCCAGTTCCTGACCCGCAGGATGATAAACCGATTCATTTCCTTCGCTCTTCGGAAATGGAATGGGCGTTGGATGGGTCAACGCCTTTCGTATTTTTTTTAAAATATTCTCTTTAGACGGAGAAATGTTCATTTCGAAAATTGAAAATTATTGGCAGGATTCACAAGTTTAAAAAATTTTACAACAAAGTCTGGACACGTGAATCTAATAAAACATCTAATCTTCCTTGAAGATTACGGTAGCGCTTTATTGGTCACATCACTATCATAAGGTGGCACACCCGCGGAAATTTCTCCGCCGTGCGAAGAAACCACCTCATCGTCTTCTACATCCAGCTTTTTTCTTTCCTCGTACGGGCGTTTGCCGATCAGCGTTTCTACGTCGCTTTGGAATAACACCTCTTTCTCGAGCAGCGCTTCTGCAAGTTTTATAACCTGTTCCTTTTTATCTTCCAACAATAATTTCGTGCGTTCATAAGAAATTCCTATTAGCTTTCTAACTTCCTCGTCGATCAGTTTTGAAGTTTCTTCTGAGTAAGGTTTGGTAAAGGAATTTTCCTGCTGCGGATCGTAAAAGCTTACATTACCTACTTTAGGATTCATACCATACACGGTGACCATTGCATAGGCAGTTCTCGTGATTTGCTGCAAGTCATTTTGAGCACCAGTAGAAATTTTATTGAAGAATATTTCCTCGCTGGCCCTACCGCCAAGCGTCATGCATATCTGGTCGTTCAGCTGGTCGGTATTGTATAGATATTGCTCTTTGGGAGTATACTGAGCGTAGCCAAGCGCTGCAGTTCCTCTTGGAACAATGGTCACCTTCAGCAAAGGATAAGCATGTTCCAGGTACCACCCGCAGATTGCATGACCGGCCTCATGATAGGCAATAATTCTTTTTTCATCGGGTGAAATGATCTTGTTTTTCTTTTCCAAGCCGCCGATAACCCGGTCCACGGCATCCTGGAAATCCTGCATGTCTACAGCTTCCTTTCCTTTTCTCGCAGCTATTAACGCCGCTTCATTACACACGTTAGCAATATCGGCGCCGGCAAAACCCGGAGTTTGCTCGGCAAGCTTATGAACATCTAATTTTTCAGATATTTTAATGGGTTTCAGGTGGACTTTAAAAATCGCCTCGCGACCCTTAACATCTGGCTTATCTATTGATATTTGCCTGTCGAAGCGTCCTGGCCGAAGCAATGCTGTGTCGAGCACATCGGGCCTGTTGGTTGCTGCCAATACGATGATCCCGGCGTCGGTTCCAAATCCATCCATTTCAACAAGCAACTGGTTCAACGTACTTTCCCTTTCGTCGTTACTCATCATAACGTTTTTACCGCGTGCCCGACCGATTGCATCGATCTCATCAATAAATATTATGCACGGCGCTTTTTCCCTGGCCTGTTTAAATAAATCCCTGACGCGGCTGGCGCCTACTCCCACAAACATTTCTACGAAATCAGATCCGCTGAGACTAAAAAAAGGAACCTGCGCTTCCCCGGCCATTGCTTTCGCTAACAAAGTTTTGCCGGTTCCGGGCGGTCCAACGAGGAGTGCTCCTTTCGGTATCTTACCGCCAAGCGCTGTATATTTTTTGGGACTCTTAAGAAAGTCAACTATTTCCATTACTTCCACCTTCGCTTCATCAAGTCCTGCCACATCAGCAAAAGTGATGTTCACCTTTGTTCCCCTGTCGAAAAGAGTCGCTTTGGACTTACCTATATTAAAGATTCCCCCAGGTCCGGCGCCTCCGCCACTGCCGCCACCCATCTTGCGCATCAGCAATATCCAAAGTCCTACAAAGAGCAGAATCGGCAATAAAAAAGACAACGATTTACTAAACCAATCACTTTCCGTGTCCACGGAGCCTACATCCTTTATTTCAGGATTATCGGCATAAAACTTCCGCATGTCATCTTTAAACGAATCCCCGGATACGATTTTAAAGCTCATGTGTGGGCCTTCGTCACTTGCCTTTCCGAGACCTTTTTCCAGTTTGTCCGCGTATTTGGGCAAGGCCGATCTTTTCAAATAAATCTTGACAATATTCCTGTTAGAGATGACTACATATTTATTGACATCCCCGGACTTTAGAATTTGTTGGAAATAGTCCTGGTCGATTGAAGCTGTATTGGAAGAAAATGGACTGAGGAATTGAAACCCGATCAAAACTGCAAAAATGATTGCGTAAATCCAATATATACTGAACTTAGGTCCTTTACGGGGCGGCTGGCCGGGTTCTTCTGAATTGGGACGATTTCCAAAGCGGAGATCCCTGTTTTTATCGTTTCTGTTATAGGATTCCTGGGGCATATTTTGATAGTACTTCTGCTATTTAATAATTCTAATTATAAAAAGTTTGCGACGAATAATATTTAACATTAATAATTATGTTTCCGGGACCCTGCATCACTCCACATTTCTTCAAGTTTGTAAAATTTTCGTGTTTCGGTTAACATGACGTGTACAACTACGTTTACAAAGTCCACAAGAACCCATTGCAAAGCCTGGTGCCCCTCATGATGATAAGGCCTTTCATCGCATTTTTTCCATACTTTTTCCTCGACATTTTCAGCAATAGCCTTGATCTGGAGCTGATTATTCGCCTCGCAAACAATAAAAAAATCTGCAACCGCCTCGTTAATTTTGCGAAGGTCAAGAGAAATTATGTTTTCTCCTTTTTTTTCCTGGATGGCCGCAATGATTGTTTTGATGATTTTAGAACGCTGAGTGAGCCTTTTCACACCTTTTGCTCTGCGGGTAGATAATACTTCAAGTTGTTCCAATAATTAAAGGTTTTCTGTTAACTGTTTGCCCGAAGTAACTTCTTCGGCGAAATCATAATTTGCCGGTTATAACCAGGTATAAGACACCAAACTATAACCCGGGAAACTTTTTTAATTTGCTCAAAAATAGCAATTAATTGCCACAACCCTCGTCACACATCAATTCCATCGGGCCGTTCATAGAATTGCATTCAACAGACAGCACCAACAATTATGCCCTTACGCAAATACATGAAGGATTGGCACGCCATGGAACCGTCTATTTCGCGCGGGAACAGACGGCGGGTAAGGGACAGCGCGGCAAAACCTGGTCAGCAGCAAAAGATTCAAGTTTGCTTTTGAGCATAGTAGTCAATCCAAAGCCATTAACAGTTGCCCAGCAATTCTGGCTCAGCGCCTGCACCGCATTATCCGTTTGTGTTTTTTTTAACAACTATGCTGGCGCCGCCGGCCGTATTAAATGGCCCAATGACCTGTACTGGCAAGACAGAAAGGCAGGCGGAATACTGATAGAAAATATTATAGGCCAGGCCGGCTGGCAATGGGCGGTCATAGGTATTGGAATTAATATTAACCAGGATTCCTTTCCAGAGGCTCTTTTGAATCCAGTTTCGCTTAAGCAAATAACGGGCAGGTGGTACAACCTGAAAGACCTGGTAAATGAGTTGGGTATGGTATTCAATAATAATTTTAATCGCCTAATTACTATAGGTTTCGAAGATATTTACGCCTCCTACTTGTCCCTACTATACAAAAAAAACGAGCTCGCCAGGCTGAAAATTGGCAGCCGTTCCTTCGATGCTCATATTAAATCGGTTTCTCCAGCCGGCAAATTGATTGTTGAACATGGTATTGAAGAAGAGTTTGCCTTTGGTGAAATTGAATGGTTGATAGCGAAGTAATGCATAAAAAATACCGTAAATTATGGGCAACGATTACTCATTATTTTTCGATTAACAGTTAAACCAACCGGTATTGCTGTCTGAGCAGGATTTGGAGATACATATCAGGGGATGCGCCCTGAATAAAAGAGAGAGCCAAAAAATGATATACAGCTCTTTCTACGGGTACGCTATGTCTATCTGCCACCGATATACCAACCACGAAGAAGATGCCACCGAAATTCTAAACGATGGATTTTTAAAAGTGTTTGTAGAAATATATAGGTTCAAACCCGCTTATACAGATACCATTAATTCGTTCAAAGGCTGGATCAGGAAGATCATGATCTATACGGCGATTGACCATTTCCGGAAAAATGTCAAGCACCGCATGACGACAGAACTAAACGAAACGTATATGCACCTGCCCGACGGAGATGAAGACGCACTTGCCAAAATTTCCCATGAAGAGATTATAAACGCCATTAAATTTCTTACGCCGGGTTACAGGACAGTACTAAACCTGTTTATAATCGAAGGATTCAGCCACGATGAAATAGCAAAAGAGCTTGGGATTTCGGTTGGGACATCCAAGTCAAACCTTGCAAAAGCCAGGAAACAACTGCAAAAAATATTGCTTCATCATAATGAAATAACGCATAAAAATGTGGTCTGACGAGCTTGATAACAAAATGAGGGAAACCACGGAAGCAAGCCATCCTGCTTATGAGGAAAGGGCATGGGTCAAAATGGAGGAGCTCCTGAATCAACACCTGCCTCAAAAAAGGAAGAGAAGGTTTATCCCATTGTTACTATTACCTCTGGCAATTGTCGGGACAGGAATATTTTTTGCCATACAGCAGCGTTCTGAAAGTAAAATCACTACCGAAAATATAAAAGCCAGCCAACCTATCACTTCTGGCGAAGACGTGCAAAACAGAAAAGAAAATAAAGCAGCAATTATTGCACCTTCGCCGGGAGGGCTGACGCAGCGAAATGAAAGAATCGGGACCGAAGAAAAGAATATGGAAGCAGGCAACACCCTGAGTAAACCATCGTTCAAAACACAAACCGCAAGCCTGCAAAAAACGGTGGCCGACAAAACGATTGTCACGCAACAGGTAGATCAACCTCGCGAATCCACCAATGTTGATGGAAATAAACAATCATTTAATGCCCAACAAAAGGAGATAGCAGAAGAAAGGCCTGTCACTTCTAACAACTCGACCACTGCTCCTTTAACGCCTGCGACGGATCAACCCGTGACCGATAAACCCGCCAGTAACGATACGAAGGATGGCAAGCAGGCTCAGGTTGATGATCCAACTAAAAAGTCACCCTCAAAAACAAAAGATTCACGGGGTAGCAATTTTGCCTTTACTTTTTCTGCTGGTCCGGATATTAGCAGTGTAAACTTTAGTGAACCGGGTGAATGGCGAATGGCATATGGGGTTGGCGTTATTTATTCATTGTCAAAAAAAATCAGCCTGCGCACCGGCTTCTTTGCAGGTCGAAAAATATACACAGCAAATCCTGATGACTATCACAGCGATTATAATCCACCTGCGTCGCTACAAAAAATAGAAGCAAACTGCCTTGTATATGAAATTCCGCTCAATGTTCTATACAGTTTTCCAAAACTGAAAAAACACAATTGGTTTGTTGGTGGCGGACTTTCATCATACCTGATGAAAGAAGAAACTTATGATTATGTACACAAAGACCCGTGGGGCCAGGTACGGTATTATACCGCGAATTACAAAAATGAAAATGCTCATTTCTTTTCTGTAGCTAATCTTTCCGGTGGTTATCAATATCATTTTTCAGATCGATTTTCAATGATGGCTGAACCGTATGTCAAGATTCCTCTGACCGGAGTGGGCCAGGGAAAAGTGCAACTCAACAGCGGAGGTATAATGTTTACTGCGGCGTTCAGGCCATTCGTCAAGAAAAACTAACGAATCCTTCCGGTTTGTTTATTAAGGCAACTATTTCATCCTTGATTTCGATTTTCTTTGGTAGTGTTCAGATGACTACACTGACATTTACCGTTTTAAATCCGGCCATTAATGTTCCATAAATTAAAGGGTTCCTGTAAACACAGGAACCCTTTTCTTAACCAACTATTCATAACTGTGAGAGCTATTTTTTTCTATTCCTTTTCTTCCACAACAAATCGAAATCCCTTGAAATGGTAAAAGCCCAGCGGTACTCGCCTTTGCCCCACGATTTGGTATTGCGGGGAATCAACCGGTTTTCAAGGATTTCTATGGCGTTGGTAAAGTTTAGGTGAAATACATGTCCTTCTGTAAGAAATTCGGCTCCTATTCCAAACGCATCATAGAAACGTACACCATCGGGAGAACCCAAGCCTCCCTTCGCCGGGTCTTTAAAGAAATCAATAGTACTTTGACTCAGGAAGGAATGAAAATAATCCGCTATAACGCTAAACTTTCCCACTACAGGCAACCGTATTGCCCCGCCTAATGCAAAAATGGCGTTTTGGTCACCCTCCATTACGTAGTGCCTGTATACAACTGTAGGGCTCAATTGTAAACTAACTTTACCAAATTTTCTGGCTATCATTAACTGAAGAGTTTCGCTGAGCCTGTCAGAAAACGTTTCAAATGAATTATCAGTCTTTTTCCAGAGTAGAGTGGTATCAGACTGAGCCTTCATAGCACAAGCGACAATATTTCCAAACAAACTAATTGAAAAGGGATGTGCAGGGTCATTTGCCTGTTGCATCAGCCGGTATTTGATTCCTAACTCATAAAGTTGGCGCAGCTCAATGGTGTTTGGAAACTGATCTGCGCCTTTTGCTCTTGCGGCGATAAGATTCACCTTTTTACTTACACCATATTGAAATCCTATCCGGATATCCTGCGCATTGTCCAGTCCAAAGAAGTTTTCTATTCCACCATTATCCCCTGCTATATCTCCAAAATTGTGAGCAACTTTGAACTCAAGGAAACCTGCAGGTATCATTTCAACAGTATTCGCATTGATGAGTTTAGGTGAAGAAAATATCCAGGTATACTCAGGTTTTGGTTTTTGCGCCACTAAATGGCTGCTATCTGTTTGCTGGGAAAATGCATTAAAGCCCGCCAGTAATAATAACAAACACTTGATTTTTCGCATAAAAAGCCGTTTGCCACTAAACGACAGAACAAAAAATCGGGTTGCCTTAAATGGACTGCCAAAGCGGGTTTGAACCCGCAACATTTGTGGCATTTCAGCTTTTTATGCCATTTCCCGGTGATGATTATGCAAGTGAATTCCAGGCTTCAATGATCTCTTCCGCGTGGACCTTATTCCGGGGCTTTAAGAAAATCTTTCTGATGATGCCTTTTTCATCTATGATGAACGTGGTGCGAAGCACACCCATATACTCCCTTCCAAATAACTTTTTTTGATCCCAGGCTCCATACTTTTCCAGTATTACATGCGATGAATCAGCGATCATGCGAAACGGGAGCTTGTATTTGACTTCAAATTTCTTCAGTGTCGCCATATCGTCCGGACTCACGCCCAGTATTTCAAAGCCCTCCTTTAACAGCAGTTCATGATTATCGCGCAGATTGCACGATTCAATTGTGCAGGTGGGCGAACCTGCCTCCGAAAAAAAATACATGATCAATTTTTTCTCTTTGAAATCAGCGAATGACACGTGTTTGCCATTCTGATCAACCCCTGAAAAGGCGGGGGCATGGTCACCTTGCTTCAACGTTATCATCAATCACGATTTTGCCTAATTTAAAAAAATCGTTATGCAGAACACTACTTTTTCCGGGCTGCCTTTTTCTTTTTTACACTGGTGGTTTTTCGTTTGCTCTTGCCCTTTTTCACAGGCTTTTTCTTTGGCGGTGTATATGGATATTTTTTGAACCACCAGGTCCTGGTCGTGGTATTCCCCACAATATCCTCAACGGTTACCTTCAATTCATGAACACCATACGGGCACCGATCATCAAAAACGTAAACATATGAACCACCTTTATCGTTTGTAAACCTTAACCACTTTCCGTCTAACTCAGCCCTGAAATTTTCGACGTCAAAATTGTCCGTAGCCTTCAAGACAATCCGGGACGCCGGGCTTAGATCGATCGTATCGCTATTGGCTAACCCACTTATAAAAGGCGGTTTCACATCAACAAATGCCTGGAAGTTTCCAAAATCTCCAAACTCGGCGACAAAAAAACCATTATGCCATTCTGCCTTTCGAACACTTGTTCTGCCACCATATTCCCTCCTCAGCAGTACTTTCTCCTTAACGTAGCCAATACCGGGTTGTTGTAATGGCTTTAATCTTACCGTAAATGATTTGTGCACGGGAATCGAGGGGTTATCGAATGCATGTTCCAACGATATTGATTCTTCAGTTTCTTTGGTATTGGTGTAGTATAAAACAGGGATTGTATCATAAAGACAATATTCCGGAAGAAAAATTTCAAAGTCTTTCTTTTCGAAGATATTCACTATGCCGGGCGAGAAATGAGGGTGTTCTGCATGGACCGGTGGCTTGTCGAGCATTGGGTCGTATTGTATATTAAAATTCAAGTCTGATCTGTTTGAATATGCGTCTGTGACCTCCACCCTGACGAAATGGATACTGGTATCGGCCAGGTAAATAGTCCCGTCACTATTATGTTCTTTGTATGCAGGTCCGTGATTACCCGGCAAAACAGACAAATGCTGAATAAAAGGTCCGCCGTTGTATTTATATCGATAGTCAATGTGCGCATTCATGTATTCTGTTTCTTGATAGCTGACACTGTCGACTTCAAAACCGGACATTAGACTGTCATCAAGAAACAATCGGGCTGTGTAAATGCCATCCTGGTTATTAGAACCGTTGATACGATCGTATGCCTGTATTGCAAAACTGAGTTTATTAAGTCCTGTTCTTAGTACAGGAACTTTTGGGATTATGTAACCGGTGTCAGTTTTTTTTACGGCAAAAAACTGAGGCGTTTGTTCATAAACGCTAAAGCGACGATCATACATTGCCAGCTTTACAATTGTGGGGGGCACCTGGTCGAATAAGGGAAACCCAAACAAAAGCGGGTTGAGACATTTGGCAGTTTTGGTATCGCGGATTTCGAAATGAAGATGCGGGCCCTGGGAACCGCCCGTATTGCCGCTAAATGCGATAAAAGTTCCTTTGGCTACGGGGAATTGTTTTGGAGAAAACTCAAGTTCTAATGCCCAGCTTTCCCGTTGGTATTGCTGATTAGTTACATATTGTTCCAATGCAGGAAAAAAATCATTCAGATGTGCATATACTGTGGTAAGACCATTTGGATGATTGATAAAAATTGAGCGGCCAAACCCAAATGGCTCAATCCTTATACCGGCGATATACCCTGCGGCAGCAGCGTATACCTGTTGATTTTCCTTTTGATTGCTTCTTATATCCAGGCCCATGTGCCAGTGGTTGTTTCTCAACTCACCGAGGTTGGCGACAATTTCGGGTTTGAGATCCAATGGCCACCGGAAATAACCCTTTGTGTAATTTTTATTTGCTGTTTGACCCTGACCGAATAAAAAATAAAGTAGAAAAAAAACCAATAACCAAACTTTTTGCCCCATGCTGCAAAAATAACTTTACACGCCACATAAATTTGGAAATAACTTCTAAAAAAGAATGCAGCCTGGTTAATAAGATTTCAAAGTGACGTGGAAAAAGTGATCATCATTGGTGTCCAATAAATTTAATCTCCATTTTAATAGAACAACCTTCTGTTCTTCACAAAATTTGGCACGATATTTTAGCCTTCAGATACACTTGAATAAACCGATATGAAAAAGTTTTTTTCCTCGATGCTGTTAGGTATGATTCTAGTTGCCGGTTTGTTTATTGGCATGATCAAGGGATCGGAGGTTCGGAACAAATGGGTCAGCAAGATGAAATTTCGCTATGAGGAGAAGAAAGAGACGAAAAAGTTAATTCCGAAAGGCGGAATCATGCTTGATGAAATCGAAGAATCTACCTATCACAGCTGATACTTACTTCACGTACTATGTTGGCGCAGCAAAAGCTAACATTTGTTTGCATTAAGATATTGTTTTAAAAAGGCGGAGATAAACTCCGTCTTTTTTTATCTCTTGTATCCAATCAAACTTTTTGCTAACAGCATCTGCCAAAACCCGCCGATTCCCTTAGTTTTGCGTCCCGATAGATTCCTGTTTTAACCACTTCAAAATTCCTGCCTTCGGACAGGACCGGCTCTGGCCCCCGACATATCGAACAACTCGCCGTCGCTGGCCGAAGTCACTTGAACATAAAGATGCCAAAAGATTCTTCAATTCGTTCGGTCCTGATCATCGGTTCGGGGCCTATTATTATTGGACAGGCTTGCGAATTTGACTACTCAGGAACCCAGGCAGCCCGAAGCCTGAAAGAAGAGGGTATTAAAGTTTATCTCATCAACAGCAACCCGGCCACCATCATGACGGATCCAATGATGGCAGACAAGGTTTACCTTTTACCGCTGACGGTTGAGAGTATCGAACAAATCTTAGAAGAAAACCAAATCGATGCCGTGCTGCCGACGATGGGTGGACAAACGGCGTTGAATCTCTGCAAGGAGGCCGAGGATCTTGGAATCTGGGAGAGATATAAAACCAGGCTGATTGGCGTGGACATCAAAGCCATCGACAAAGCTGAGGACCGCGAAAAGTTCAGGCAATGGATGATCAGGCTAAAAGTGCCCGTGGCTACTGCTAAAACAGCAAACTCGTTTTTGGAGGGAAAGGAATATGCCCAGGAAATCGGTTTCCCATTAGTGATCCGGCCTTCCTTCACTCTTGGTGGAACGGGTGGCGGATTTGTGCATGACAAATCGGAATTAGATGAGGCGCTGAACCGCGGCTTGCAGGCATCGCCTATTCACGAGGTGCTCGTGGAAAAAGCGGTTTTGGGCTGGAAGGAATTTGAGCTGGAGCTTTTAAGAGACTCTGCCAACAACGTATGCATCATATGTACGGTGGAAAACTTTGACCCAATGGGAGTTCACACGGGCGATTCCATCACAGTTGCACCGGCAATGACTCTGAGCGATACTGCCATGCAATTAATGCGCAACACGGCAGTAAAAATGATGAGGGACCTGGGCAATTTCGCGGGAGGCTGTAATGTTCAGTTTGCACTGAACCCCGCGACTGAAGAAATCATCGCCATTGAAATAAATCCGAGAGTGAGCAGGTCTTCGGCGCTTGCATCTAAAGCAACGGGGTACCCTATTGCAAAAATCGCTGCGAAACTTGCTATCGGGTATAATCTCGACGAACTTGAGAACCAGATCACCAAGACTACCTCAGCTTATTTTGAGCCAGCACTTGATTATGTGATTGTAAAAGTACCCCGTTGGAACTTTGATAAATTCAAAGGAGCTAATGATACTCTTGGTCTGCAAATGAAAAGTGTGGGTGAAGTGATGGCGATAGGAAGAAGTTTTACCGAAGCAATACAAAAAGCCTGTCAAAGCCTTGAAAATAATGCCGTGGGTCTTGGCTATTATGGAAAAAGCCTGATGCATGCCGAAGAAATCCTCGAATATATCAAAGTGCCGAAATGGGACCGGATATTTCGAATCAAGGACGCACTGATGGCGGGCATATCAGTAGGATCTATTTCCAAAGCTACCAATGGAATTGACCGCTGGTTCATATACGAGATACAAAAAATCGTCAACCTGGAAAAAGAAATTGCCAAATATAAACTGGCTAACATCCCATTCGAATTATTGAAAGAAGCAAAGATGATGGGCTTTAGCGACGAACAGCTTTGCCGTATCATGAATGATGGGAAAGAAGACGATGTATACGAAAAAAGAAAAGCAGCCGGTCTCACGAGGGTGTTTAAGATGGTTGATACATGCTCTGCCGAGTTTGAAGCAAAGACGCCTTACTTTTATTCGACATTTGAAACGCCCTCGACCTTCCCTGGTGCTAATGGTTCCGAAACAACAAATGAATCCAGGGTTACCGAAAAGAAAAAAATAATTGTATTGGGTAGCGGGCCAAACCGGATCGGGCAGGGGATTGAATTTGATTATTGCTGTGTGCATGGGCTTCTGGCGATTAAAGAATGCGGGTATGAAGCCATCATGGTGAATTGCAATCCCGAAACGGTGAGCACTGATTTTGACATGGCCGATAAACTTTATTTCGAGCCGGTTTATTGGGAACATTTGTGGGAGATTATTGAACATGAAAAACCCGATGGAGTGATCGTTCAGCTGGGAGGACAGACCGCCTTAAAATTAGCGGAGCGTTTGCATGCAAAAGGAATAAAGATCATCGGAACTTCTTTTGACAGCATGGACATTGCAGAAGACCGCGGTCGTTTTTCAGACATGCTTAAGGAACTTGAGATTCCATACCCCGATTATGGAACAGCATACGATGTAGATGAGGCTGTTTCTGTGGCCAATAAGGTAGGGTACCCTGTGCTTGTCCGGCCTTCATATGTTCTCGGCGGACAAAGAATGCGCATTGTCATCAATGATGAGGAAGTAGAAAAAGCGGTGGTAAGTCTATTGAAACATATACCCGGCAACAAAATATTGATCGATCATTTCCTTGACCGTTGCCAGGAAGCTGAAATCGACGCCATTTTCGACGGTGATCAATTCCATGTAATGGGAGTAATGGAACATATCGAACCTGCCGGAATTCATAGTGGCGACAGCAATGCCGTATTGCCTGCATTCAATCTTACTCCATTGGTTGTGACCACTATGGAGCATTATGCCGAAAAAATTGCGCGCCGGTTAGAAATCAAAGGATTGATCAATATTCAATTTGCAATTAAAGAAGGCAAGGTTTATGTAATAGAGGCCAACCCGCGTGCTTCCAGGACCACGCCTTTTATTGCCAAAGCGTACCAGATTCCCTACTTAAATATCGCGACCAAGGTAATGATCGGTATAAATAAGCTTAAGGATTTCAAATTTGAAAAGAAGCTAAAGGGGTTCGCCATTAAAGAGCCGGTGTTTAGCTTTAATAAATTCCCTGGTGTAAGCAAAGAATTGGGTCCCGAAATGAAATCGACGGGTGAAGCAATCCGGTTTATTAAAGATTTGAGAGACCCTTACTTCCGGCAGTTGTATAAAGACAGGAGTATGTATCTAAGCAAATAGATACGCCTCATTCCTCGGTGCTTTCATTATCTTTAATATAGACTCTTCACGGAATTGGTATTTACTGTTATGCTATCAGTATGAACAAAGAAATTCAATCCATTATTCGCAACCTGGAAAATACTCTGGATGGAACGCCCTGGTATGGGCGGCCGGTGTATGCAGTTTTGCGTGAAGTTGACTCATCATTAGTTTTTAAAAAACCAACTCCCGGGTCCCATTCTTTAATCGATTTATTATATCACATGATTACGTGGGCTGAGTTTACATTGAAAAGAATCGAAAAAGACCAGGAGACTGACATGGCAGCCTTCGAAAGAACGGACTGGCGAAGTATTGACCCTTCATTGCATAATTGGGATGATGCATTGGCAGCATTTATTGCAGCGCACCAGCAAATAGTCGCCCACCTCCAGACAAAAAATGATGATTTTTTAGACGAGATTGTTGATTATCGTAACTACAATTTCCGCTTTTTATTAAACGGGCTGATCCAGCATAATATTTATCATGTGGGACAAGTTGCCTACCTGGTAAAGCAGCTTTCCTAATCATATCTCAAATACTCCATTCTTTATCGCATACATGACCAGCCCCACGCGGCTATGTACTTTTAATTTATAAAAAAGAGACTGCCTGTAGTCATCAACGGTGCGGGGACTGACAAACATTTTAGCAGCAATGTCTTTATAGGATAATTCAGAACAACTCCATCGTAAAAATTCTTTTTCTTTTTCGTTCAGGACCACGCCCTGTAATTCAACGTCCACGTCATTGTGCAACCCACTTACTAATTTTCCCGAGACGTATTCGGACAGGTAGACATTCTTATTCATCACCGAATCAAGGGCTGTTTTCAATTCTTCAGGGTCAGTATTCTTAAGCAAATATCCTTTTGCACCTACCCGAAAAATTTTAATGATAGTGCGCTCATCGCTTAGCATGGACAGAGCCAGCACTTTTATTTGCGGATATTTCTTATGCAGCCATTGAGTGGTCTTGAATCCGTCCATTTCAGGCATGCTAATGTCAAGCAGTACGATGTCGGGCAACGTGCTTTTTGCGATTTTCTCAGTAAGGTCCTTGCCGTTATCAGCTTCAATCGTCACATTATATCCTGGAAAGCCGTTTATCAATTTGGCCAGTGCGCTCCGAAGGAGGCTGTGGTCATCCGCGACCGCCACATGGATGTTTTTATCTGATCTTATCATTTTCGTCGTGGTTAATTGGAAGCGTTATCAAAATCGTGGTGCCTTTTCCGATCGCACTGTCTATTGATATGTCAGCGCCTATCAGCCTTGCCCGGTTGAACATACTTTTCAAGCCTACCCCACTGTGAGACGTGGCCACCTGCTGTTTCTGGGCGAGATCAAAGCCTTCACCATTGTCTTTAATTTCCAAGATAAAACTTTCCGGTTCGAATTTCATCGTCACGGCGATTTCGGTTGCTTTTCCGTGTTTCAATGTATTGTTGACGGCTTCCTGGAATATACGAAACAGGAAAATGCCGGTTTGCTCGTTAAACTCCTCTTCGATTCCTTCCTGTTGAAAGTGGGCCTGCACTATTCCGGATTTTTTTAACGCATATATTTCAAAGCGGATCGATTCTCCGAGCCCGATCTGCGCAATTCGTTCGGTATGTAATCCTTTTGTGAGATTAGAAAGATCGCCGATGGCTTTATTAAGCATCTGCTGCGAATTCTTCAGTTGTTCGAATGCTGCATGCTCCTTTTCAATAGGTAGCACTGATAATGACAACTTAGCCACTGAAAGCATTTGCCCGATGTTATCATGCAATTCCTGGGCAATTGTCCTGAAAGTACTTTCCTGTATTTCGAGTTGCGAACGGAGTGCTTCCTTTTCATACATGTCTTTAATCCGTTCCATTTCTTGTTCCTGGCGTTGCTGCCTTCGCTGGTAAAGAAAAACAATCGTAACTATAAATCCCACCAGTATCAGGCCGAGGATAATGCCGATTATCGTGACAAAATATATTTCCTGATTTTCAACCGGCATAAGAAGGCGATGGTAAAAAGTGTGTATAGAAAAATGTTCAAAATAACGATAATGCTATAAAAATTTCGAATAATCAATTTGGAAATGCCGCTCAAAAAATTAAACATTCCATATAAAGGAAATCCACAGCAATAAAAAAATAACAGGCCGGAGCAAATCCAGAAAGCGGGATTGTTTATTAATTTAACCGCCTTAGGTAATTTAAATAATTCATAGAAATAATAGACACATGCTGCAACAATTACCAGGCAACCTAACGCATAGGACATGGTATGGAAAGCCTTTAACTTTTGAATAAATATAATATTGATAATAGCAATAGACCCATATGCAACTATTGCAACGTTAAAGACTTTCCTTATCTGCTTGTTGCTTATAATAAGTCGAATAACATATAGGTAAAAGCAAAACTCAAAAACAGTAAAAAAGTTATATAAGGTCAAATTTGATATTCTTATCGAGCCAATATATGACCCGATGATTTCAACCATAATTGTGGTCAGTAGAAATGGTGGAAAGAGCTTTAGATATCGATACGCTCCGGTTGAATAAATATAAACGGAAAGACTCGCCAGGAAACTAATAAAAATAAAATAAACATATAACGGCAGAAAAGACATTCCTTGACAATAATGTCTAAATTATACCATAAAAACTAATACCTCCCGCCGGAGGTATTAGTTTCTTTATATCGGTTTACTTAGGCTACGATAAATCCTTCATCCCCTTTATCGAGGATTGTAATTCCGAGGTCGCCAAAACCGTCTTTCGGGCCACAAAATGGTGGGCACACGGCGCCGGCATTCCACGCCATAATAGTAGTAGTACCCTTGTCGGTTTGAACATAGAGATCTTTATTCGACTCACCTGCTTCGGTGATTTTATGTTTTGTAGCTACAAGCACCACTGTTTGTCGGCCAGCATAGAGGGGTTCATCCTTATAATTTTCATCGTAGGCACCGAAATATAATTTGATACCATCGGCCCCATGATTTTTCGCTATGCCAATAAACTCTTCCAGTTCCTCAATGCTATACCATACGCTTAGCGAGTCTTCTTTTCCCAACCGCTGGGAATTGTGGACCCAGCGCTCCTTTTTATAATTTCTTACCACCGTATTTACGTGGTCGGTACCTACAGGTTTTCCCACCTTTAGTGATTTTTTTTGAGTTTTTGTCATAGCCTTAATTTTAAAATAGCAACTAATATTGTTTACCTACTAAAGCTAGAGGAGGAATGGAGGCAGGGTATTTTGCAAAAACTGAAACACCAATTAATTATAAATTAAATATATTTATAAAATATAGATTATCAATTTTTAAGGTGAAATTTGTAAAATAAATACCGTGAGAAAGTATAAAAAATACCGTGTAAATAATAAGCAATCTCCCGTAGAAAAATCGCATCATTTCCGCCTGAAAACCGGTGGGTAAATGAACTCGCTTTCCTGGCAAAAAACACCCCGAATCGGCGTGGATAATCCCTCGCCCGGCTTTTGCGTTAGCCGTAATTTTTGGGCATGCGAAAGCCTTACTTATACATCTGGCGAAAAGCCCCTTTTATAAGAATTTTCATTGCCCTTGTTTCCGGCATTCTTATTCAATGGCATTTACAGTTAAGAGCGACAGCCTGGTTCAGCATCCTGCTTGTTTGCGCCGGGCTCTCCGTTCTCCTTTTTTATATCCCGTTGGTTACCCGTTATAGACTGGGTTATTTTAACGGTGCATTACTTCTTATTTGTTTTGCAGCTTTCGGAGCCGTATTGACATGGAAGAACGATATCCGGAACTCGGACGCTTGGTTAGGACGTCATTATGATTCGGCTGCGGCTGTGGTTGTCACCCTGGAAGAAAAACCGGTTGAAAAAACCAACTCATTTAAAGCGAATGCTAGTGTTTCGGAAATGTTTGAAAACGGCAGGAGCATTTCTGTCATTGGAAGCATCATTATATATTTTAAGAAGGATTCGCTTTTACCGGCTATGAACTATGGCTCGCGGCTGGTTATCCGAAGAGAATTGCAGGAAATAAGAAATTCAGGCAATCCAGGTGGATTTGATTACAAACAATACTGCCTGTTTCAGAAAATTACACATCAGGTTTTTCTGAACGTGGGGGATTATGCCCTTTTATCCTCGATACATAAAAAATGGTTAACGTCATTTATAGTTGCCAGCCGTGAGAAAGTATTGCAGGTCCTGCGTAACTATCTCGACGAACCTAAAGAGTTGGGGCTTGCCGAGGCTCTGTTAATTGGATACAAGGATGATCTTGATAAGACCTTAATACAATCATATTCTAACACGGGTGTGGTTCATATTATAGCCATCTCCGGGTTACACCTCGGCCTTATTTACTGGTTGCTTGTTCAGTTGTTGAATCCGTTTCAAAAGCGCAGGTATATGAAGTGGTTAAGGCCAGTCATTATCATTTCCGGGTTATGGCTTTTTAGCCTGTTGGCCGGAGCGCAACCATCGATCCTCAGATCAGCTGTTATGTTTACATGTATTGTAATAGGTGCGGGAATCGGGCGAAAATCATCTATTTATAATTCACTTGCTTTTTCTGCCTTTGCACTGCTTTGCTGGAATCCATATTGGCTATGGGACGTAGGCTTCCAACTCTCCTATTCCGCTGTTCTGAGCATTGTCATTTTTATGCCTCCCATTTATAATCTATTCTATGTTTCAAACAAAATACTCGACTTTTTTTGGAAAATAAACGCTGTCACAATCGCCGCTCAAATTTTGACTTTGCCCTTAAGCACTTACCATTTTCACCAGTTTCCTGTCTATTTTCTCCTCACCAATTTCATGGCAGTTCCGTTGTCCAGCGTCATCCTGTTCGGTGAAATAATTCTCTGTGCAATCTCATTCATCCCGGTGGTCGCCACGTTAACGGGCCAAATACTTTACTTGCTTATCAGGTTAATGAATACCTATGTTGAAAGAATTGAAGCGCTTCCTTTTTCAGTTTGGCCCAGCCTGCAAATAAGCATTTGGCAGGCGTTGTTATTATTTCTTTTCGTGACGGGCATAGGGTACTGGCTATTGGAAAAAAATAAGCATGGCTTGCCGTTCGCATTGCTTGCGATTTTATTTTTTCTGGCCTTAAGAGCCTACTCTTTTGGACAGGCGGCCAGGCAACAAAAAATAATCGTATATAATATCCCGCAATACAACGCAGTTGATTTTATTGATGGCCGGGCATTTAAATATGTCGGAGATCCTGCTTTGATGAATAATGATTTTGTGCAAAATTTTCATCTAAAGCCATCTCGCATCCTGCAAAGAGTTCCAACCACAGTATTCAAGAATAGTTTTATGCGCCCGGGAACCTTCATTTCTTTTGGCAATAGGAAAATCCTGTTAGTCGATAACACCATTTCACTTGACAGGCCTTTTAAAAGGCAAGTAATAGATTTTGTGCTGGTTTCCAAAAATCCAAAACTTTCAATGAGTCGGCTTTATAATTGTTTTGATGTTAAGTTGATAGTTTTTGATGCATCTGTTCCTCCGCGTAAATTAAAATTCTGGAAAAAGGATTGTGATTCACTGCATATCCCGTTTTATGATATAAGAGAAAAAGGTGCTTTTGTGATGACCCTGAATTAAGTTAGTTTTGCGGCTCTTTGACGATGCCTGCCTTTTAATCATCTTAATTATGGTCAAAAAAATTCGTTCAGCACTTATTTCAGTATATTATAAAGAAGGACTTGAACCCATTGTTAAAAGGCTTTCCGATCTGGGTACAACCATTTATTCGACGGGTGGAACACAGGCGTTTATTGAGAAATTGGGAATCAAGGTTGTGCCGGTAGAAGAACTTACTACTTACCCGTCTATTCTTGGAGGAAGGGTAAAAACTCTGCACCCTTCTGTATTTGGTGGCATATTGGGAAGGAGAGACAATGAAACGGACGCCCAGGAAATGAAAAAGTATAATATCCCGGAAATAGACCTGGTCATTGTGGATCTTTATCCATTTGAGGAAACGCTGGCGTCAACCTCTGATGAAAACTTGATCATTGAAAAGATTGACGTTGGCGGGCCATCGATGATCAGGGGCGCTGCCAAAAATTTTAAAGACCTGCTAGTTGTTGCTGCAAAGAAAGACTACCAGGCACTGCAACAAATTCTCGAAGTCCAAAATGGCGAAACAACTCTTGAACAACGAAAGGCATTCGCGGCAAAAGCATTTGAAGTTGTAGCACACTATGACGTCGCCATCGCCAAATATTTTAATCCGTCGGAAGGTTTATTTTTTCTTGAATCAGTTGCCAACCCTACACCTATGAGATATGGCGAAAATCCACATCAGTCGGGTGTATTTTATGGTGATCTGAAAAAACTTTTTGAACAGTTGAATGGAAAGGACCTATCATACAATAATCTTGTCGATGTTGATGCAGCCATCCAGTTGATTAAAGAATGGCCTGTGAAACCCGGCCCAGTAATCAAAACCCTGGCGAATTCGCAAACACAGCATTTTAACGACACTATAAAAATATCAAAGCCCGGGGTTTCTGAACCATCGAAGTCGGATCGAGGTGCGCTGGTTGCCCCAACAGAAGCGGAAAATCAGCCAGATACCGTCTTCGCAATCATCAAACACACAAATGTTTGCGGTGTTGCTCAGCGTGCGGGTGTCAAAGAGGCCTGGGAAGCAGCGCTGGCCGGTGATCCCGAAAGTGCATTTGGTGGTGTGTTGATCACAAATGGAACAATGAACAGATCAACAGCTGAAGCTGTAAATGAAATTTTTTTTGAAGTGCTTATTGCCCCGGGTTATGATGAAGACGCCCTTACAATATTGAAATCAAAGAAAAACCGAATCCTCCTCAGACTAAATGAACTTCCTGTTTGTACGGAAGAATATAAGTCTGTTCTGAATGGAGTGTTGATCCAGGGCACAGATGAAGGCAACTACATGGAATGGAAAGAGGTTGGTGGACGTGAGTCGACCGACGCAGAAAAGCAAGATCTGAAGTTTGCTAACCTGGTATGCAAACATCTGAAGTCAAACGCCATTGCATTAATAAAAAATAGGCAATTGGTGGGAAAAGGATGTGGACAAACGAGCCGAATCGATTCCTTGCGGCAGTCTGTAGAAAAGGCAAAGCAATTTTCATTTGATTTGAATGGAGCGGTCATGGCTAGCGATGCTTTTTTCCCCTTTGATGATTGTGTGCAGTTAGGACACCGGGCCGGTATAACAGCATTCATTCAGCCTGGCGGATCAATTCGCGATAAGGATTCCATAGATTATTGCAATAAAATGGGATTAGTAATGGTGATCACAGGTATGAGACATTTCAAACATTAGTACTGAGAACCGGTTAACTCCGAACCAGCCGGTAACAAGTATACCAACATAAAAAAAAGCCAGGCAACAGATAACCATTTCAGCCTGGCTAATTAAGCATCCAAATTTCCAAGAAGGCAAGCAGGCAGATGGCGCTTTTTGACTTTCATAGAGTAATTATTAAACCTACAGGACGTTCGCTGAAAACAATTTCAGTGTTAAATCCATTGGCAATCCGTAAAAAAGGCACAAGAGCGAAGGCCATCTTTGCACTGGCACTGGTGTGCTTTTTCTGGGGCACGACCTGGATAGCCTCTAAGGAAGGCGTGCGGCATATGCCTCCATTACAAATGGCAGGATTAAGACAACTTTTCGGCGGCATGTGTTATGTACTATTTTTTCTGGTCAAGGGCGAAAGATGGCCGAAAGGAAAAGAGTGGCGATCAATTTTCATATTGAGCTTCCTGAATTTTTTAATTGCAAACGGGCTAAGCAACTGGGGCGTTAAATATATTTCGGCCGGGCTCGGGTCAATTATTGGGGCGATCTTTCCATTGTGGTTAGTGGTGATTGGATTCTTTTCTGCAAAGTCAAAAATGCCAACCAAAGCCATCATTGGTTTATTGCTTGGCTTTGCGGGGGTATGTATTATTTTCTATGAGCACCTCCAGGAATTTCTCAACGATGATTTCCGGATTGGAATCATTTTGTCATTGATTGCCACCTGGGGGTGGGCATTCGGAACGATCTATACAAAAAGCCATGCGGCCCGCTTCAATCCTTACTTCAGCATCGGCCTGCAAATGGTAGTGTCGGGCCTGTCTCTTACAATCGCCTCTCACACGATCACCGGCGCTATGCCGTTAACATCGATTCCATGGCAGTCATGGTTAGCTATTAGTTACCTTGTGGTGTTCGGGTCAGTAATTTCTTTTGTAGCATATTTATTTGCCTTACAAAATCTTTCAACAGAACAAGCGTCACTATATGCTTACGTAAATCCTGTGGTTGCTGTTCTGCTCGGTTGGATCATCTTTTCAGAAAGTCTCACCCCCTATATTGCGGTTGGGGGCCTCGTGGCATTGTTGGGAGTATATCTTGTGAACAAGGCCTATAAAGTTCCCGGATCAACTACACCCGAAACCGAAGGAATATAAACGCAACAACAGTCAGCTATCTATTTCACTAACGAATTGTTCGTAAACTTCCTTCCAACCGGTAAACAATTTATCTGTTCCCAAAAAATGATTGTGCCAGATTGTAGCCAGCATACCATTTACGGATCTCACGACATGATAATAATAATTTAATTCTTCCATCGCCTGTGCAGGAGTATAATGCTGCTCATAAAAAGAATTAGCCTCCATATAACAAAACGGATATAACAATAGCGACGATTTTTCTTCCTTTTCCAAATCGTACCAATAAAAAGGGGTAGCAACTGAAGCCCTGAAGCCATTGATACTTCCATATCCCATAGAAAAGTCAAATTTAATGCCGTGGGAAATCAACCTTCTGAACGTTTCGGGAAGCGTAAACCTGATATAGTGCTGTCTCGAAGAAACGACCTTTATTCTGGTTAGTTGCTCTAATGTATTTATTTCCGATTTTAATAAACTCGTTTCATCCCCACTTCGCCAGGAAGGGTGAATACCGACCGGGTAGCGTTCGCCGTGACGTTTTACCAGTTGCTGTAACGCTTTATTTTTAAGCAAAACATTTTTATCGTAACGACTGGTCTTTTCAGCAAGAAGAAAAAAGTATTTCGGTTTTAATTGATGCTTTTCATGCAACTCATCAAGCCATTGGTAAGTGTCGTACGGGTCCGCCTGCCTTCCTGTCAATGTAGCTATCCGTTTCGTGCATTCCTTCCAATTACCCTTGAAAATTGATCGAATAAAGCCTCCGGTTGTTCTCAAAATCCCTTTGCCCTTAAACGCCCATGCGATATCAATATCATATGTGGGAAGAAAACTGAACGCAGGAGAAGAAATGACCAGAGATGAAAATTTATATTGCAATTGCTCTTTAAAAAGTTGCAACCATTTGTTGATGAGAGGTTGATTTAGAAATCCTTCCTTAAAAGCCAGAGAATTTTCATGGGCGTAACGGCCATACATATCTTTTTTGTGAGGCAGGTATTCCTCGTAACGGCTTAACAAATAAAAAGTGGCGGCAAAAATGTCAAATGGAAAATCTCCCTGCGTTTTAAAAAAACACTTAATCCCGTCTATTGAGAAACATTGGATGACCTGTCCAGTAATCTTTTCTTCGAATAATAATGGGCAAGGACGGATCCAAAATTCGTTTTCATCAATCTTGCCAGAACTGTAATTAATTTTAAAACCACTGTGCTGTTGATAATAACCTGGGATATTAGTTATTTCAAATGGTTCACCAATAGTTTCCTTCCCGGCAAATTCAGCAATGTACTGTAAACGGGGAGTTATTGTTGAAGAATAAATGAGCACTTTAAAGTTTTGCTATTTGTCCTTTTTCTCTTTCCACTGCTCGTTAAATGATTTTTTGGGAAATTCAAGTTTATCCCTGTGACGCGTCCAGGCCTTTGCAACCTTATTAATGAACCAACCTTTAACGTTTCCATTGCTCATATTCATCCAGCTGCGCCGAAGCATAGCCTGTTTCCACATTTTCCACACCACCTTTTCCGAAAAGGCAGCGCTCCCCTCTACTACGGCTTCGTGCCTGTTTTCCAATAGTAATTCATGAAGATTTATTTTCACAGCACATACCTCGGTGCAGTTTCCACAAAGAGACGAAGCATAGCTTAGATGCTTCCAATCATTCATTCCTTTCAAATGCGGCGTAATGACCGAGCCAATCGGACCGCTATAGGTAGCAGCGTAAGTATGACCACCAATATTTTTATAAACAGGACAAGCATTCAAACAGGCACCGCAACGGATGCAATACAAACTCTCCCTTTGCTTTTCATTTGCAAGAATGTTTGTTCTGCCATTATCAAGCAGAATCACATACATTTCATCCGGACCATCCGTTTCGTTTGGCAGCCGCGGACCGCTGACAATCGTATTATAGGAAGTAATTTTTTGACCGGTACCGAACGTGGCCAACAGGGGCCAGAATAAGGCCAGGTCCGTTAAAGAAGGTATCACTTTTTCAATGCCGACGACCACTATATGCGTATTAGGCATGGAGCAGCTCAACCGTCCATTGCCTTCGTTTTCCGTAACTGCAATCGCTCCGACATCAGCAATTATAAAATTAGCTCCGGTAATGCCCACCTCTGCTTCTCGATATTTTTCACGGAGGATATCTCTCGCAACCAATGTCAGCTGTTCGGGCGTTAGGTTAGGATCGGTTCCTAATTTTTCGGCAAAGAGCTTTGCAATGTCTTCTTTGCTTTTGTGCATTGCGGGGGTAACAATATGATATGGAGGCTCGCCGTCCAACTGTTGAATATACTCTCCAAGATCCGTCTCGATACTTTGAATTCCTTTTTTCTCGAGAAATTCGTTTAAATGAATTTCTTCGGTGACCATGCTTTTGCTTTTCACCAAAGTTTTGCATTCTTTATCAATGCAAATTTTTCCTATGGCTTCAAGAGCTTCACTGGCGTCCTCGGCCCAAATCACCTTTGCCCCACGGCCCGATATTGCTGCTTCAAAAGTTTCCAGCTGCTGGTCAAGCGTCTCGATTGCTCTCCACTTTACATTTTTCGCCCTCTCGCGTGCCAGTTCCAGTTCAGAAAATTGTTGCTTGCCTAATGGAACTACGGCATTGTACTTGCCAATGTTGAAGTTGATTGTCTTTCGATGATTCTTGTCTGCCGCCTTGGCAGTACTTTTTGCTTTAAACTTTGCGGCGGTTTCCTTCACGAGTGATTATTTTTCATTCGTTTCATAACACTCTTTCGCCACTGCGTCGAGCGTGTCATAAAAAGTGGTTCCAAATTTTCGTACCAGTGGTTCTTTTAAAAATTTATATGCCGGCACCTTCAATTGTTTTCCCAAAGAACAGGCCGGCTTGCATAGCTTTTCACGTGGTGAATAGTTCACCCTCTGATAGTCACCATGTTTGCCCTGCTTCGTTACGATCGGATAGAGGTGACAGCTGATTGGCTTTTTCCAGTTCGTGACTCCATCGTTACAGGCCTTCTCAAAAGCGCATTTGATCGTGCCATCTTTTTCACGGAATCCATACACACATATCTCATGATCACTCGGTAGCGTGGGGGTAACCCATCCAAACTCTTTACTATACACATACTTGCCCTTGCGTTCTATGTGTGCAATGGCCTGCGGCGACAAATAGGGTTTTACCTTTTCATAAAGCTCTAAAATAATATCCAGTTCTTCATTTTCCAATGGTGCCCCCGCGTCGCCATCCTCGCAGCACCCACCCTTGCATTTTGCAAGGTCGCACACAAATTGCTTCTCCACAATATCGTCGCTGACGAGAATGTTATCAATCACTATCATTTCAGACCATTTAGACAAAGATACTGCTTACTTAATAGTTGCTTTCTCCCTTACTGACCGTGATGCGTCAAGCTTAATGACGATTTTTTCGATTCTTATCGCCATCTCAATGTATTAATAAGATGGTGCAGGTCTTCTTGTAAAAAATCATTCACAATACCAAGAGAATCCTCGTTGGGAGAAGTATTGAAATAAAGCGCGCCCCGTAAAAAATGTTTAGTTGAATCGGTAAGAAAAAACTGGTTGGCCGTTGCCGTGTTACCCCTTAGTGAAAAATAGATACCTTCCACTCCGTTGGGTGTCTTCATCAAACTGTCGTTGATTCCTGTTGATATATCTGTATGCTGCTTGTAGGCCATTTTGAACCCATCATTTACCAACGAATCAAAATTATTTTTACCTACTTCTTTGTAACTAATGTAGATCCTTCCTCCAAACCGTGGCACGTCAATATTGATCCACCAATCGTTTTCCGGCCTGGCGTCAAAAAATGTACTGTCTTTTACTACCTGTGAATAAACAGGATATTCAAATGTATACGGATACCCAGGCTGATCGAACATCTGGTATTTTTTTTCGGGGAAATCGATATGAAAATATCCCTTCTTTTTGAACGTATACGGGCTGTTGCACGCAGAAATAAGAACGGTCACAACCATAATGCAAAGCAGCAAAATACGAAGGGTACTCATTAAATTTATTTTTCTCAGGAGGACTTTTTTTGAATAGTAACTTTTACCAGTTTAATTCGATTTCTATCTGTCTCCATCACTGTAAAGTCAAAGTCGCCACTTTTGATAACATCATTCACCTTTGGGAACTCACCGGCCAGTTCCAACACCAATCCGCCCAGGGACTCACTCTCGCCCTTCACTTTGTCAAAGGTATCCATCGGCAGGTGCATCAACTTACAAGTGTCATGGATCATTGTCTTTCCCTCAAAAATGTAATTGTTATCATCCTGCCTTAGGTTTTGAGTTTCTTCTTCGTCGAATTCATCTTTTATATCTCCAATGACTTCTTCGATGATATCTTCCATAGTTACAATGCCGCTTGTGCCGCCGAATTCATCGACAACTACTGCAAAATGCACTCTCCTGGATTGAAAGTCACGTAGCAGGTCTGATATCAATTTTGATTCCGGGACAAAGTATGGCTGGCGCATCAAAGGATGCCAGTCAAAATTTTCAGCTTCCTCCAGGAATGGAATAAGATCCTTCGTATTGATGATCCCTGTTACCTCGTCCAAACTTTCTTTATATACTGGAAGCCGGGAATAGTGAAGGCGCTCCACTTTACGGATCAATTCGTCAAAGGAAGAATTATAATTGATGCCATTGACTTCAAGCCGGCTCCGCATAATCTGTTTTACGGTAATAGCTCCAAACTTCACTATTCCTTTCATGATATTCTTTTCTTCAACGGAAGCTTCCTCATCAGTTTTTATGTCAATGGCTTCATCCAATTCCTGTAAACTGATCGCCTCAGACTTATTTGCCCCCACTCTTTTCCCAATCCCGTCTGCAAGTGAAATTATCCATTTGCTGATGCGATGCAATACAAGATGCACTGCTTCAATCACACCCGACGATCCATAAGCAAAGCGAAGATTGTTTTGAGTAGCCCAAACTTTAGGGAGGATCTGCCCGAGGAAGACTAAAATAAATCCTATAATAATTACGCGTAGTAACAATTCGAAAAGAAAACTCACGAAACCGCTACCAAATATCATTATCGTTCCGTAAGGCAGGTATTGTTTAATCAAAAATCCAAGCAATACGATTAAACAGATATTGAGAAATGTACTGGCAATTAACAGGGAGGCAAAGACTTCTTTCGGCTCTTCCAGGAAATTTATGATCCTCTTTGCAGCTGAATGCTGCTTTGTTTTAAGCACATTTATATCTTTTTCGTTGAGCGAAAACAGCGCAACTTCAGCGCCTGATATTGTAAATACAAGAAACAGCAATGACGCCAAAAGGATAATCAATATTGTGATACCCTGCGTATCGGCTGCCAGGAAAATGAAGGACAATTTGTAGAACAAAAGATGGCTGATCGAATGACTCTCCAAGTGAAAGATATTTTAGTGACAAATTCAACCTTGCGCCGCAAGGCAGCTTTAAAGACAGATTTTTGGCCGCCCGATTATTTGCGGCAAAGTTATCGTTATTGAGCGACTATTAAAACGGCAGGCTCTCTGAAGGATCTCCAAGCGGGGGAGTATCGGCACTCCCTATATTATCTATAGTTCCCATATCCCCGGCATGGCTCGCACCATCGGTTCTTTTATCGAGCATGATGAGGTTATCTCCTACAACTTCAGTGGCAAACTTCCGGTTGCCCTCTTTATCTTCCCAGCTCCTGGTCCTGAGGCGTCCTTCAATATATACCAGGCTGCTTTTGTGAAGATATTTTTGCGCCAGCTCGGCAAGTCCGCGCCAGAGCACGACTGTGTGCCATTCGGTTTGTGAAACCAATTTACCCGTCCGGTCTTTAAATGTTTCTGTAGTAGCCAGCGGAAATTTTGCGACGCCAATATTGCCTTCCAAAAACTGTACGTCGGGGTCTTTCCCAAGATTGCCTATGAGCATTACTCTATTTACACCTCTCATACGATTTTCATTTTTCTTATTAATAATCCTCTTCGGGCTCCTATTAAAGTTAATTTTTTTTAGTGGAATGAAAAATTTTTAACCTCATGTAAGGAGATGAATCACATGCTATTTAGGGTGCAAGAATCCGCAGCGTCTTGCATTTTGTAAATAAAGGGTGCTTTAGTGACATCGACAGGTCTATAAAGCGGGGCGTTTTATTGGATCAATTTCGAATTGAGATCATATCCCAGGCAACAAAGATCGTAATGATAGACCTTATATTGAATTTCATGGACTAACTCTTAAGCGGGTATGGAAGCAAGTATCGATCTTTTTTGACTTTCAGTATCGCCTTTTAAATAATCCCTGATTAACCTTGGGAATGGAAACTTACCCAGTTGCGTTGTGGTTACCAGCAACTGTTGCTTTTTTACATTGGCTTTTCCCCTTAGGATAATTTGAATGAACCGGGCATTTATTAACTGGTGAGACAGTCTTTGTGTATACGCAGGCGAGATACTAATCAAATCATATTTCTTATTTTTTAACCAACCTAATTCTACGGCTTCGTGCAATATGTCTTCAATCTTTATCGTCTTTTTCCTCTCAATCATAGGAAATTCATACAACTGATTCCAGATGTCTTTGGCATTGCGTTGCTCAATGACCACCCGATTCTTCTCTGACAACACAAAGTAGTAGAACCATCTTTCCCTTACGAGAGTACGCTTGGACTTTACCGGTAATTCTTTTACATGGTCATTCCGAAAAGCAAGACATATTTTTTTTAATTCACATATTGAACATAATGGCGCCAACGGTTTACAAACTATCGCTCCAAAATCCATGATAGCCTGGTTGTAAACTCCCGGTTCATTCTTATCAAGTAGCTGTCCGGCAAGGGATGCGATAATCTTTTTTCCTTCGGTGGAATCGATAGGTTTCTTAATTCCAAAAACACGTGAAAGGACCCTGGACACATTGCCATCAATTACCGCATGCGGGAGGTTAAACGCAAACGATGAAATAGCCGCGGCGGTATATGGCCCTACACCCCGAAGTTGCCTTATGTCGTCGAATGTGGTCGGAAACCTGCCATCTAAATCTTGCGTTATTAAACGGGCGGTGCTTATTAAGTTGCGACAGCGGCTATAGTAGCCTAGCCCTTCCCATAATTTAAAAATGAGCTTATCGTTTGCCTTTGCCAATTGGCGTATGTCAGGGAATTTTTGAATAAAGCGGTAATAATAATCAATACCCTGTTCGACCCTGGTTTGTTGGAGAATAATTTCGCTTAACCATATCTTATACGGGTCCTTCTCGCCTTTCCAGGGCATTTGGCGCTTATTTTTTTGCCGGTTCCATGTCAACAAAAGCCGCGTAAATGAGCGGCTGACCCCTGTTTTAGCTCTTTTTTCGATCGGATTCTTCATATAGATGGATTAAATATCTGCCATTTTTTGTACGTGCGATTTTAAATTGTTTTAAAAAAAATGGCTATCCCCTTGACTATCACTATTTTTTATCTTAAATTGGCATTGTAAACCCCAAAATCATTGTAAAATGAGAAAAGCCGATCTCGTTAACCAGATATCTGAAAAGACAGGGATACCCAAAGTAGATGTGTTGGTTACACTCGAAACTATGTTCAAAGAAGTTAAGGATACTCTCTCGGCAGGAGAGAATATTTATATCCGTGGCTTCGGCAGTTTTATCACGAAAAAACGAGCGGCTAAAATTGGACGTAACATCAAAAAAAACATTGCGGTGCATATTCCTGAACATTATATACCTGCATTTAAACCAGCCAAGGAATTTGTTGCTGAGGTGAAAAAATTAAAGGAGCTAAAACCTGATACCGGGCCAGGTGAAGATGTTTAAACATTAGCCTGCCGACGTTAAATTACTGACTCCGAATTCCATGTAAAATATTGTCGCACGAAATAGTTTTCCCGGAGGTAACTTCGCTTTCCTAATTTGAAATTTTGTGAAGAAACCCCAGTGGATTACTGTTGTGATTGCCCTTTTACTAGTTGGTGCACTCTATTTTTTTGGACGTACAGTGCCCAGGAAAGAAAAATCAATTATTCACACGGAAGACGATGGACACGAACACACGGCAAATGAGATCTCAATAGATTCCATTATCACCGGCGCTAAAAGCCAACTTAGTACTGAGCAGGTGGCCCGCCTGAGCATGTTGGAGAATTCAATCTCCCGGGGCGATGTGAAAGAACAAAAGATTAGAGTATATCACCAACTATCGCATTTTTGGTCTGATTCCATGCGTTTCTTCCCTCCGTACGGATGGTATGAGGCGGAAGCCGCCAGATTGGAAAATTCGGAAAAAACTCTCACCTTTGCAGCCCACTTATTTTTAGAAGCTCTGCAAAGAGAACAGGATCCGCAACTCCTTAAATGGGAAGCGCGGCAAGCTAAAGATTTGTTTGAGAGGTCTTTGAAGATTAATCCCGAAAATGATTCGTCAAAAGTAGGACTTGGCGCCTGCTATTTGTTTGGCAATATTTCACCGAATCCAATGGAAGGAGTAAGCAAGATAATGGAAGTAATTGCCAAGGACAGTACTGATACTTATGCGCAGATAACATTGGCCAAGGGTTCAATGTTGTCAGGGCAGTCGAATAAGGCGATTAGCCGATTGCTTTTTGTAAACAAGCTTCATCCGGATAATATTGAAGCCATCCTGTTGCTGGCAGAAGTATATGAGCGAGAAAATGATAAAGCTACCGCGGTCGATTGGTACCGTAAAAGCCTGTTATATATCAAACGGAAAGATGCGAGGATGGAGATAGAAAACAGAATAACCGAATTGTCAAAAAAACCCTGACAAACGGCATCAGGGTTAAAACATAATTGTTGGATAAAGTAAATTATTAATAAACTAGATTTTTAAAAATTATTTGAGTATGCCTTGTGGTAAGAAAAGAAAGCGTCATAAGATCGCGACGCACAAACGTAAAAAAAGACTGAGAAAAAACCGTCATAAGAAGAGGAAATAACATTTCTACTTATTGCGAAACCTTCCTGTTTATATATAATAAGAACAGGAGTTTCAGTTTGACTGGTTGTTTGCCGCCCGTATAAGTTTGCACTCCACCAATACTGCACTTCACTCTTCCGCATACCCATGTACGGATTACTGGCAACCGGTATTTACAGCACTAAGGACATTCATTTATGTAAGCTGTAATGAACAAAGAACTCATTATTAACGCAGCTCCCCAGGGTGTAGAAATTGCACTTTTGGAGGATCGCAGGCTGGTAGAACTGCATAGCGAAAAGAGCGATGCGCGATTCGCTGTGGGAGATCTATACCTGGGAAAAGTGAAAAAACTTATTCCCGGGCTGAATGCTGCTTTTGTGGAAGTGGGGTTTGAAAAGGATGCTTTTCTTCACTACACTGACCTTAGTCCGTATGCAAGATCCTTGCTGAAGTTCACGTCTGTTACCATTAACGACAAGAGTGAAAACGGGTTGGATTTTGGCAAATTCGAAATAGAGCCGGAAATAATAAAGACCGGGAAGATAAATGAAGTATTAGGTGGGAAGCCAAATATCCTGGTGCAGATTTTAAAAGAGCCTATTGCCGCAAAAGGTCCGCGGCTGAGTTGTGAGATCTCATTACCAGGTCGTTTTGTGGTTATTACTCCATTTAACAATATCGTCGCCGTTTCCCGAAAAATACATTCTTCCGAAGAAAGGAAGAGACTGCAAAAAATAGTTGAAGCAATAAAGCCAAAAAACTTTGGCGTTATTGTGCGCACTGCTGCAGAAGGCAAGAACACTGCCGAACTGCACGAGGATCTTTCTGCCCTTGTCGACATGTGGAAGAGCATTCAGAAAAACCTGAAAGGCAGTGCTGCTCCGGCCAAAATCTTAAGCGAACAAACAAAGACCAATAGCATTCTAAGGGACCTGCTTAATGCCGACTTCAACCGGATTGTAGTCAATGACCGGACCATTTACTCCGAAACAAAAAATTATATTCAGCGTATAGCCCCTGAAAAGGCAGACATCGTTTCCTTTTATCAGAATGGATCTCCCATTTTTGACTCATTTGGAATTACCAAACAGGTAAAATCCTCTTTTGGCAAAACTGTCAACATGAACAGCGGCGCTTACCTCATTATTGAACATACAGAGGCGCTGCACGTGATAGATGTAAACAGTGGTTATAAAAGTGTGAGCAATAACCAGGAGCAAAATGCCCTGGAAACAAATCTTGAAGCGGCCGAAGAGATCGCACGTCAATTGCGCTTGCGCGATCTTGGAGGCATTATTGTGGTCGACTTTATCGATATGAAGTTGCCGGAGAATAAGCGAAAGCTGGTGGAAAAGATGGAAGAGTTTATGGAGCCTGACCGTGCTAAACATGCTGTACTGCCGATTTCCAAGTTCGGCATTATGCAAATCACACGGCAGCGCATGAAGCCGGAAATGAGCATAAACACCCAGGAGGTTTGTCCCAGCTGCAATGGAACGGGAAAAATATCTTCTTCATTATTACTGGAAGATGAAATAGAAAAGAATCTTACTTACCTGGTAACTCATCAACATAAGAATTTGAAGCTGGTTGTAAATCCAATCATGTACGCGTACCTTACCAAAGGCTGGCCGTGGAAAACAAGAATGGCTTTATGGAAGAAGAAGCTGGGACAAAAGACAAGAATCGAAGCAGACACCAATTATCACCTTACTGAGTACAAATTCTTCGATCAGCATGATGAAGAAATAAAATTATAGTACTGAATTCAGGGAAATGCCGGCAATGAATGGCCGGCATCTAATTTCCAAACTCCAGATCAACGGGCACCCCTGAGTATTTCTAATGCAGCAGTCCTTGTCTATTCAATTCCAAATTTGTTTAGCCTTAATTGCGATCTCTGCTTCCCATGTATAACAGAATATATTGTACAAGTGTTACCACAGCTGCCAGAGCGGCTACCACATAAGTCAGCGCAGCCCACTTTAATGCGTCTTTGGCCTTGGG
>Ga0207675_100000264_pt1 | contig 49823 bp, 51 predicted proteins | sample KBSSwiS42_FD_184305 | JGI IMG/M metagenome (GOLD analysis project Ga0207675, IMG submission 184305) | Switchgrass rhizosphere microbial communities from Kellogg Biological Station, Michigan, USA - KBS Switchgrass S4-2 (SPAdes) (version 2) | ecosystem: Host-associated > Plants > Roots >...
GGTTGGTCTGGTCCATGAACTGCGACAGCTGCGACGAGCCGAAGAACTCGCGCACCGCGGCAACCGCGGGCTTGGCGTTGATCAGGTCGTTCGGCATCACCGTCGACACATCGACCGACGACATGCGCTCCTTGACCGCGCGCTCCATGCGCAGCAGTCCGACGCGATACTGGTTCTCGAGCAGTTCGCCGACCGACCGCACGCGGCGGTTGCCGAGATTGTCGATGTCGTCGACTTCGCCCTTGCCGTCCTTCAGGTCGACCAGGGTCTTGACCACCGCGAGGATGTCCTCGGTGCGCAGCGTCGTGACGGTATCCTCGGCGTCGAGCTCGAGGCGCATGTTGAGCTTGACGCGCCCGACCGCCGACAGGTCGTAGCGCTCGGGGTCGAAGAACAGGCCGGAAAACAGTGCCTCGGCGGTTTCGAGCGTCGGCGGCTCGCCGGGGCGCATGACACGATAGATGTCGCTCAGCGCCTGCTCGCGCTCCTCGGCCTTGTCGGCGACGAGCGTGTTGCGGATCCACGGACCGGTGGCCATGTGATCGATGTCGAGCAGCTCGATGCGGTCGATGCCCGCCTTGTCGAGCTTCTCGAGATTCTCGGACGACACTTCGTCGCCCGCCTCGATGTAGATCTCGCCGGTCGCTTCGTTGATCAGGTCATATGCGGAATAGCGCCCGTAGATCTCCTCGGTCGGGATCAGCAGCGTTTCGAGGCCGTCCTTCAGTGCCTTGTTCGCGGCGCGCGGGCTGATCTTCTGCCCGGCGGGGAAGACGACTTCACCCGACTTGGCGTCGACGATGTCGAACGTCGGCTTCGATCCGCGCCAGTTCTCGGGCGCGAACGGGATCTGCCAGCCGTTCGGACCGCGGACGAAGGTCACGCGGTTGTAGAAATAGTTGAGGATCTCCTCGCTGTTCAGCCCAAGGGCGTAGAGCAAGGTGGTGACCGGCAGCTTGCGCTTGCGGTCGATGCGGACGTTCACGATGTCCTTGGCGTCGAATTCGAAGTCGAGCCACGAGCCGCGGTAGGGGATCACGCGCGCCGCGAACAGATATTTGCCCGATGCATGCGTCTTGCCGCGGTCATGGTCGAACAGCACGCCCGGCGAACGGTGCATCTGGCTGACGATCACGCGCTCGGTGCCGTTGATGATGAAAGTGCCGTTCTGCGTCATGAGCGGCATGTCGCCCATGTAGACGTCCTGCTCCTTGATATCGAGGACCGAACGGGCCTCGGTATCGGCGTCGACCTCGAACACGATCAGGCGCAGCGTGACGCGCATCGGCGCCGCATAAGTGATGCCGCGCTGGCGGCATTCGTCGGTGTCGAACTTCGGCGGCTCGAGTTCATAGTTGACGAAATCGAGCTCGGCCGTGCCGGCGAAGTCGCGGATCGGGAACACCGAGCGCAGCGTCTTTTCCAGCCCCGAGACATAGCCGATCGACGGATCGCTCCGCAGGAACTGTTCGTAGGATTCGCGCTGCACCTCGATCAGGTTCGGCATCTGCACCACTTCGTGGATGTCGCCGAATACCTTGCGGATGCGGCGCTTCACAGTGCCGGTTTCGATCGCCTTGGTTGCCATATGGTCTTGCCTCGTCAGCCGTCAGTCACGCCCCGACCCGGGGCACGGACGCAGCAAAGGACGCGAAAAGCCGCGGCGAGTCCCTGAACGGAAATCGGCGGTCTCTCCAGCGTCCCAGTGAAACCACAACACCCATTCGTACGATGCGCTGCGCGACGGCGCATCATGTCCCGGTGCTGTGGCGTGAGGGCGCGATATAGGAAGGCTGTTGGATTGTGTCAAACGCCTTGCGCACCGAGTTGGCGCATTGCCGGCGCGGGCGTAAGCTGTCGCCTGCTCAGGGAGGCATGCCATGACCGATACGCCGTCCACGGGGCTCGATCGCGCGACGCCGGGCGTCTTTATCGAGGAAATCGATGCGTTCCCGGCCGCGATCGTCGGCGCTGCGACGAGCGTGCCCGCGTTCATCGGCTACACCGAATTCGCCGGAATGAACGCGAGCGCGTGCTACAACACGCCACTGCGCATCACGTCGCTGGTGGAGTTCGAGAGTATCTTCGGCGGTGCGCCGACACGGACGTTCGGCATCGCGCCGGCGCCGGCGGGCAGCGGAGACTTTGTCGCGGACTATGCGGACGGCGCGGGCGATCCCGTGCCGCGCGCGTATGCGCTGACACCGAGGTCGGCGCCCTTCAGCCTCTATCGCCAGCTCCAGCTGTTCTTCGCCAATGGCGGCAACGAATGCCGGATCGTCTCGGTCGGAAGCTATTGGGCCGACCGCCTGCCGGTCGGGCGGCCCGACCCGGCGAATTGGGCGCCGGGCGCGATCGCGGCACAGGATCTTATTGCCGGCATCGACGCCGCGGGCCGTGACGCCGACGTGACGATGATCGTCGTGCCCGAAGCGTGCCAGCTCGCGTTGAACGACTATGCGCTTGTCGCCGGAGCGATGGTCGCGCAGGCCGGCACGCTTCGCGACCGCATGGCGATTCTCGATGTGCCCGGCTGCCTCGCGGCGACGACGGTCGCCGAGTTGCAAACCTGCCAGCGCGATCTTTGGCAGGTGCTGACGCCAGTCGCCGCGGATCTCAGCTATGCTGCAACCTATGCCCCCGCACTGCACACGGTCCTCGTCGCGGCGAGCGAGATCGGCGTCGCATCGATCGCAACGGGTAGCGCTGCGCTGGTCAATACTTTGCTGACGATCGAGGCACATCGCCTATGGGCAGGGAACGCGCAGCAGTTGGCAGTCGTCCAGGCGGCTATCGCCGCAGCGTTCCCGCTGGCGGCGACGGGCCCGAACACATCGACGCAATCGGGCGATTCCTCCCGATTTCCCCAAGTCCATGCCGGCGAGGCCATCGACACGTGGCGCGCGAGGCTCGGTACAATGCTGTACAGCGCGCTGCCGCTGTTCGCGACGATCGCCGGCCGCATCGCCGATAGCCTCAATCTCCAGGTGCCGAGCGGTGCAATAGCCGGGGCATGGGTTGCGAGCGACCAGAATCGAGGCGTGTGGCACGCCCCCGCCAACATCTCGCTGGGTGCGGTCTCGGCGCCGGCATGTGCCTTGACCGATGCCGATCAGGCCGGCTTCAACAACCCAATCAACGGACAGGCGATCGACCTGATCCGCCAGTTCGCCGGCCGCGGGGTGGTGGTGTGGGGCGCGCGCACGCTCGACGGCAATAGCCAGGATTATCGCTATATCCCGGTGCGGCGGACGGCGATCTACCTCGAGCAATCGATCGCGCTGGGGCTGCGGCCCTATGCCTTCGCCGCCAATGATGCCGCGACCTGGACCGCGGTGACCAGCGTGGTCGCGACATTCCTCACCGGCCTCTGGCAGCAGGGCGGCACGCAGGGGGCAACCGCGCGGGATGCGTTCTTTGTATCGTGTGGCCTCGGCAGCACGATGACGCAGCAGGATCTGCTCGACGGCAATCTGATTGTCGTGGTCGGCGTTGCGCTGGTTCGGCCGGCCGAGTTCGTCATCCTCCGCTTTGCCCAGAAGGTCGGCGGGGCCAGTTAGATCGCCGGCTGCACGGCGCCGATCGCTTCGACTTCGACCAGGCAGCCATGGTGAAGCTCGAGCACGGGCACCACGGTGCGTGCCGGCCGGGCATAGCCGAGCATCTCGTCGTAGATCGTGTTGAAGTGCCGCCAATTGTCGATACCGACGATATAGGCGGTGACCTTGACGAGATGCTCCGGATCGCAGCCGGCGGCGCGGGCGATCGTCAGCATGTTGCCGATCGCGATTCGCGCCTGGACATCGAAACTTTCGTGCCGGTGGATCGTGCCGTCGTGATGGATCGGCAATTGTCCCGAGACGAACACGAAGCCATTGGCGACCATCGCCTGGCTATAATGGCCACCGGGTCGCGGTGCGTCGTGGGTCTCGATGCGTTGCGGCACGTCGTTCATGGTTCACCAGCCTCCCAGGCGTTGCCATTCACGGCGGTGCGACTTGCAGCGGCGTCTGGCGATGCCGCCCTACCAGAAATGGCGCTATACGAAACGAGGGATCGGCCCCCATTGAGGCGTCTGATCGGGCAGGTCGACGACGGTCTCGTCGACCCAGCACCAGCCCCAGCCCTCGGGCGGATCATAGCCTTCGATGATCGGATGCGTGGTTGCATGAAAATGCGCGCGCGCATGGCGATGCGGCGACTGGTCGCAGCAACCGACATGGCCGCAGCTGCGGCAGATGCGCAGATGCACCCAGGGGCTGCCGATCGCCAGACACTCCTCGCAGCCGCGCGCGCTCGGCGTGACCTGGTTGATCGTCGAGCTGTGTTGGCAACGGGACATCGCTGGTCCTCGATGTAAGGTTTGGGATGAAGCGGGGCAAAACGGAGGTGAAACAATATTGCAAGAACATTTCAGCATGCAAATCTTCGGATGGACGTTAAATTTGCACGGCTCGACGTCGGATAGGAACGTGGCTGGGTTCCATTGATTGAGTCAGCGTTATGAAACGCAACCTCACCCCCGCCCGCCGCGTATCGGCCCTGTTACTCGGGGCCGCCGCGCTAACCTCTATTCCAGCCATGGCGCAGGACGTGCCGTCGCAGCAGGCCGCACCGCCGCCTGCCGCACAACCGCCGTCGCCGGTGCCTGACGTCGCGCCCCCGCCGGTGGTGCAAGCGGCCCCGGCCCCGCAGGCGCCGGCGCCTGCAGTGACGATGGCGCCGCAAGCGCCGGTCGTGCAGGCAGTGCCCGAAGCGCCCGTCGCCCAGGCCCCGGCGCCGGCGACTCGCGCGGTTCGCACAACGGCGCAGACTCGTACGACGCGCACCGTCACACAGGCCAAGGCGCCGGCATCGCAGCCCGCGCCAGCCCCGCGCGCCGCGGCATCGCCGTCTACGCGCAGCGCAACCTCGCCGAGCGCGGGCGTCGTCGCGCCCGAAGGCCCGGCAGTCAGCAATGCATCTACCAGCGACACCCTGGCTGCGCCGCCGGCGAGCGAGCCCGCGGCACAGCCGAACAACGGTCGCACGTCGCTTTCGACATTGCTCGCCTGGGGCTTCGGAATCGCCATCGCGCTGGTCGCGCTGGGCCTGTTGTGGGTCGCGGTGCGTCGACGCAATACCTATAGCGAAGCCTATGTGGACCGGACGCCGCGCAGCGTGCGCGAGCCGGTGATGGCCGAGCCGGAAATGCCGGTGACCATGCCGCTCGCAGCGGCCCCGATCGCTGCAGCCGCGCTGCCGACCGAGCAGAATGAGCGCGTGTTCGCCACGGAAGCGCAGGAAGCTCAGCCTGTGAATGGCACGATCCAGCACGAGCTGCACCCGGCGGAATCGGCGACGACGCACGACGCCGATGCCGAGGATCTCAGCGGCATCGCCGACGGCGGTGCACCCGTGGCCGACCGCCCGTGGCTCGAATTCGGCATCCGTCCGCTGCGCGCCGGTACCAGTCACAAGGACGCGATGGTCGAAGTCGAGCTAATCGTCGGCAATGCCGGCGACACCGAAGCCGAAGACGTCCGCATTTCGACTTTCATGCTGGCTTCCGGAACCGCGGACGAAATGGATCATATCCTGACCGAGCATTTGAGCGACGCCAGCGCCGAGCCGGTGAACATTGCGCCGGGCGAAGGGACCTGCGTCGATGCGATCCTGTCCGTCTCGCGTACCGAACTCAACGGCGATACGTCGTTCGAGCCGATCGTGGTGGCAGAAGCGCGGTATAAGCTTCCCAACGGCAGCGAAGGCCGCACTTCCGCCGCGTTCAAGCTGGGTGTGACCGACGACAAGGGCGACCGCTTCGACCCGATCGCGCTCGATCGCGCCGAGATCTACCACAGCGTAGCGGCGCAGCTGCACGGTACGCCCGAACACGTCTGATCGCTCGCTCGGACTTCGGAAGGCTCGTCGCCACTGGCGGCGGGCCTTCTTTTCATCCGGCGCGCTCGCGCTTATTCCGGGCGCGTCGCATGTTTCCGGAGTAACCCCTTGATCGATCCCAGGATTGCGCTGCTTGCCGGCGCCGCATTGCTTGCCACCCCCGTGCTCGCCCAGGATGCGCCGCAGAACGCGCCGATGTTCGCGCCGCCGGGGGGCGATATCCCCGCCAAATTCGCCTACCCGCTTCAAAGCTACGACTATGTGAAGCGCGAAGTTATGATCCCGATGCGTGACGGCGTGAAGCTGCACACGGTGATCATCATTCCGAAAGGCGCCGCCAATGCGCCGATCCTGCTGACGCGTACGCCTTATAACGCGTCGGGTCGCGTCAACCGCATCGACAGCCCGCACATGCTGTCGGCGCTTCCCCAGGGCGACGAAGTCTTCGTCACGGCTGGCTATATTCGCGTGTTCCAGGACGTACGCGGAAAATATGGCTCCGAAGGCGAGTATGTGATCACCCGTCCGCTGGTCGGCCCGCTCAACCCGACCAAGGTCGATCATTCGACCGATGCCTATGACACGATCGACTGGCTGGTGAACAAAGCCAATCTGCCTGAGTCGAACGGCAAGGTCGGCATGCTCGGTTCGTCGTACGAAGGCTTCACGGTCGTCAACGCGCTGGTCAATCCGCACCCGGCGCTCAAGGTCGCCGCGCCCGAGAGCCCGATGATCGACGGCTGGATGGGCGACGACTGGTTCCACTATGGTGCATTCCGCCTCAAGAACATCGGCTGGATCGGCGCGCAAACCGGCTTCAAGGCCAAGGGCGCCGAGCCGCCGAGCGGAATCTACGAGGACTATGACCAGTATCGCCAGATCGGCTCGGCGGGCGACTGGGCGAAGGGCTCGGGGTTCGATCAGCTTCCGGTGTGGAACCGCGTCGCCGCGCATCCCGCTTATGACGCGTTCTGGCAAGGACAGGCGCTCGACAAGATCCTGGCGAAGAACCCGTCGAACGTCCCGACCTTGTGGGAACAGGGGCTGTGGGACCAGGAGGATATGTACGGCGCCACCCACAGCTATGAGGCGCTCGCCGGAGCAGGCCATGCCGGGAACAATTTCCTGCTGATCGGGCCGTGGCGCCACTCGGGCTTCAACTATAATGGCGCGTCGCTCGGCGCGCTCGACTTCAACGGCGACACCGCCCTCCAGGCGCGCCGCGATATCCTGCTGCCGTTCTTCAATGCCTATCTCAAGGACGGCGCGCCGGCGTTCACGCCGGCGCAGGCGACGATCTACAATTCCGGGCTCAATCGCTGGGAATATTTCAACCAATGGCCGATCGCCTGCGAGAAGGGCTGCGCGAGTGGGTTGACGCCGATCTATCTGCAGGCCGATTCGGCGCTGGGATTCGATAAGCCCGCGCCGAGCGAGGAAAGCTATGTGTCGGATCCGGCCAAGCCGGTGCCGTATTTGCCGCGCCCGCTTAATTTCGACGACGGGCGCTGGGGACATTGGCTGGTCGACGACCAGCGCTTTGCCGACGGCCGGCCAGACGTCTTGACCTATCAGACGGCCGTGCTCGACAAGCCCGTGCGCGTCACGGGCGCGCCGATCGCCGACATCTTCGCCAAGACGACCGGCACCGACGGCGACTTCGTGGTCAAGGTGATCGACGTCTTTCCGGACGAAGTCGCGAGCAACAAGACGATGGGCGGCTATCAGCTCGCGATCGCGCTGGATATCTTTCGCGGCCGCTATCGCCAGAGCTTCTCGAACCCCTCGCCAATCCCGGCGGGCAAGGTGCAGGAATATAAGTTCCGCCTGCCGGTAGTGAACCATGTGTTCCAGCCCGGACATCGGATCATGGTCCAGATCCAGTCGACGCTGTTCCCGCTCTATGATCGCAACCCGCAGAAATATGTCGCCAATATCTTCTTCGCGAAGAAGACAGACTATCAGAAGGCGACGGTCACTATCGAGCACGGTGGGGCGAGTTCGAGCGCGGTGTGGCTGCCGGTGGTGCCGGTCGATACGGCGCAGGTACGGTAGGGCAGGGCTGCGAAAATCGGCGCAGCGGAAGGCGACGGCGTGAAGGCTTCGGCCCGCTGCCATGCTGGTGCGGGCAGTGCTGTCTTCGGCGGGGCTTTGCGCAGGGCCGGGCGGGGGCTAGCGTGGCGGACTATTGCGACTCCGAGAGGCATAGGATGAAATATTTGGGGTTGGCGTCCGCGCTCGCCGCGTTCGCCGCACTCGCCGCGTCGGGAGCAGCGCCGGCCCGCACGCCGCCGGCGGGTACCGCCGCGTCACTGGCGATCGACACGCGCTATTTCACTCTGCCCAACGGGCTGAAAGTGGTGCTGAGCAAGGATGCGATAGCGCCTACGGTGACCGTCGCGGTCTATTATGGCATCGGTTTCCGCATCGAACCGAAGAACCGCACCGGCTTCGCACATCTGTTCGAGCATCTGATGTTCCAGGGTTCGGCCAACGCGCCCAAGGGCACATTGATCGGGACGATCAACAATTCGGGCGGCGTGCTCAACGGATCGACCCGGTTCGATTTCACCAATTACTATGAGGCCGCGCCGTCGAACGCGCTCGAGCGGATGCTGTGGCTCGAGGCCGATCGCATGGCCAATCCGGTGATCGACGAGACCGTGCTCAAGAACCAGCAGGGCGTCGTCGGCAACGAGATCAAGGTCAACGTGCTCAATCAGCCTTATTCGACCTGGCCGTGGATCGACCTGCCGATGCTCGCCAACACCAATTGGTACAACAGCCATAATTTCTACGGCGATCTGACCGAGGTCGAAGCGGCGACGGTGGCCGATGCGAAGCAGTTCTCGCAGACCTTCTATCGCCCCAACAACGCCGTGCTCGTGGTCGCGGGCGATATCGACTATGCTGCGGCGCGCGCCCTAATCGAACGCTATTTCGGATCGATCAAGCCGAGCGCCGCGGTGGCGCAGCCCGATATTTCGGAGCCGCGCCAAACCGAGGAGAAGTTCAAGAGCCGCGTCGACGCGCTCGCGCCCAAGCCGGGCTGGGCGATGGCCTATCACGTACCACCGCGCGGCACCGCCGAATGGTTTGCGATGGGGCTGATCGACCAGATACTCGTCCAAGGCAGGGACAGCCGGCTGCAACGCAAACTGATCCAGGAGACGGGCATTGCCGGCGAAGTGAGCGGCGGGATCAACGCCGAGCTAGGCAACATGTATAATTATCGCGGGCCGATGCTGTGGAGCGTCAACTTCACCCACGATCCCAGCCACAGCCAGGCCGAGATCAAGGCGGCGGTGGACAGCGTGATTGAAGGGCTGCGCACTACGCCGGTGAGCGCGGAGGAACTGGCTCGCGCGCGCACCAAGATTCGCTCCGATCTGTACGACACGGTCGATTCGACCGCCCGCGTCGGACTGGTCGACCTGCTCGCATCCTATGCGCTGTTCGACAATGATCCGGCCGCAGTGAACCGGATCGAGGCGGGATTTGCCAGCGTCACGCCGGGACTGATCCAGAAGACCGCGCAGGACTATCTGCGCGCGACCAACCGCTCGATCTACGTGATCGAGCCCGGCGCCGCCGCTGCTGCGGGAGGGACCAAGTGATGCCGATCAAGCAGTTCGTGGCGGCGCTGGTCGCTGCGCTCATGACCGCCCCGGCCATGGCGCAGGTGCCGGCGCAGATGCCGCCACTCGGCGCCCCCAAGCCGTTCAAGCTGCCGGCGATCGAGCGCTTCTCGCTGCCCAACGGCATGGCAGTGACGCTGGTGCCCTATGGGCTCTCGCCGAAGAGCACCGTGGTGCTGCGCGTGCTCGCCGGAAGTCGGACCGAAGGCGAGCAAACCTGGCTTGCGCAGTTGACCGCCCAGCTGATGAAGGAAGGCGCCGCCGGTCGTTCATCGGCTGAGATCGCGCGTGCCGCCGCGGGCATGGGCGGTGATCTCTCGGTCGGTGCGGGCACGCAATCGACCACTCTGTCGATCTCGACACTCGCCGAACATGCGCCGGCGGCAGTCGCGCTGCTCGGCGACGTCGCGATGCGGCCGACGCTGCCGGCCGGCGACCTCGCCCGGGTTAAGACCGACCTGCAGCGGCGGCTGACGCTTGCGCTGTCGCAACCGGGTACGCTCGCCGACATCGCGCTGTACCGCGCGATCTATGGCAACCACCCCTATGGCCGGCTGATTCCGAGCGCGACGCAACTCGCGGGCTATTCGATCGACGACGTCAAGCGCTTCTACACGAGCCAGTTCGGGGCGCGCCGCGCGCATTTGTACATCGCCGGCCGGTTCGACGTGGCGGCGGTGCGCGCGGCGATCACGCGCAGCTTCAGCACCTGGGCGGCGGGCCCGCCGCCGCTGGTGCTCCCGCCCACGCCGGCGCCGGGGCCTCGGGTTCTGCTGGTCGACCGTCCGGGCTCGCCGCAATCGACGCTGCGCATCCTGTTTCCGGCGCAGCGCGCGGGGGCGGCGGGCGACATCCCGCAGCGCGTCGAGAATGCACTGCTCGGCGGCGCGTTCAATTCGCGCATCACCACCAATATCCGCGAGAACAAGGGCTATACCTATTCGCCAGGCTCGACCGTCTCGTTCGAGCCCGACGACGCGCGCTGGGTGTTCGACGCCGACGTCACCACCAGCGTGACCGGACCCGCGCTCAAGGAAGTGTTCGCCGAGATCCGTCGGCTGCAGGCGACCCCGCCGGGCGAAGAGGAAGCGATGGGCACGCGGCGCTATCTCGCGGGCAATTTCGTGATCCGCAACTCGACGGCGCCCGCACTGCTCAACACGCTGGCGACCCGCGACCTGCTCGGCCTGCCCGACGACTGGCTCGACCGCTATGTTCCGGCGGTGCTGGCAGTGACGCCGCAGCAATTCTCCGAAGCCGCGGCGGCCAATCTGCCGCTCGAGCGGCTGAACCTGGTCGTCGTTGGGGACCTCAAGCTGGTCGAGCCGCAGCTCAAGGCGCTGCCCGAACTAGCCAATGTGCCGCTGCAGCGCGTGACCGTACCTTGAGCGACAGCTCCGCCAACCTGACTGCGGAGCGTCCGAACTTCGTCACCCATCTCGAATGCGCGATGACCGGCGAGCGGTACGAGGCCGATCGGCTGCACGGCCTGTCGCGGGTCGGGCGCCCGCTGCTCGTGCGCTACGATCTCAAAGGCGTGCGCCGCGCGCTGAGCAAGGCCGCGCTGCGCGAGCGCCCGGACGACCTGTGGCGCTGGCGGGAGCTGCTGCCGGTGCGGCATGCGGCCGATATCGTCAGCCTGGGCGAGAACGCCACGCCGCTGATCGCGCTCGACCGCATTGGCGCGGCTGCCGGCGCGGCGCCGCTGTTGGTGAAGGACGAAGGTCGGCTGCCGACGGGCTCGTTCAAGGCGCGCGGGCTGGTGATGGCGATCTCGATGGCCAAGGCGCTCGGCGTGACTACGATTGCGATGCCGACCAACGGCAATGCCGGCGCTGCCGCTGCTGCCTATGCCGCGCGTGCGGGTATCGAGGCGATCATCTTCTGTCCCGACGACACACCGGAGATCAACGTGCGCGAAATTGCGGCGCAAGGCGCGCGCGTCTATCGCGTCAACGGGCTGATCGACGATTGCGGCAAGATCGTGGGCGAGGGCGCGGCGGCGAATGGCTGGTTCGACTTGTCGACGCTCAAGGAGCCGTATCGGATCGAAGGCAAGAAGACGATGGGACTCGAACTGGCCGAGCAGTTCGGCTGGGAATTGCCCGATGCGATCTTCTATCCCACGGGCGGCGGCACCGGAATGATCGGCATGTGGAAAGCCTTCGCAGAGCTCGAGACGATCGGTTTCATCGGGGCGAAGCGCCCGCGCATGTACGCGGTGCAGGCCGAGGGCTGCGCGCCGATCGTGCGCGCGTTCGAGCGCGGCGAACGCCATGCCGAGCGCTGGGAGGACGCGCGCACCGTCGCGGCCGGCATCCGCGTGCCGCGCGCGGTGGGCGATTTCCTGATTCTCGATGCGGTTCGCGACAGTGGCGGGGCGGCGCTGGCGGTATCGGACGAAGCGATCCTCGCCGCTGTGCAGGAGGCGGCGAGCGACGGGCTGCTGCTGTGTCCGGAAGGCGGCGCGACGCTCGCGGCCTGGAAGCGCGCGCTGGCCGAGGGGATGGTACAGCGCGACGAACGCTGCGTGCTGTTCAATTGCGCCACCGGGCTCAAATATCCGATGCCCGACCGGTCGCGCACGCTCGACCGCTTCGCACCGGTCGACCTGACCTCGCTTTAGCGAAACGGTACGACGTCGGGACCGCCCGGTACGGCTGATATCCCACTCAGCTGCCGGCCGAGGCGATATCGTTGATTGCTTTCCAGCCGCCGTCGGCCTGCTTCTTGAAGACCGTCGTATAATTGCCAGCCATGCTGACTGGCTTCTTGGTGTCGGGATCGGTGATCGACACGCGGAACGTGCCATGGGTGTAGCCGAGATCGCCCGACATCGCGACGTCAGTGCCCGAGTTGGTAAAGTCGATGCTGAACGCCGGATCGTTGATGCTGTCGGCGACGGCCTTGACGATCGCGTCATGGCCCTGGATCGCCGGCGCGCCCGGCACGACCATGACTGCAGTGTCGGCATATTGCGCTACGACTTTGGCGCTGTCCTTGGCCTTGTAACCCGCCAGAATCGCGGCTTCGACGCCCTTGATCGCGTCGGCATCGCTGGCGGCCGTTGTTGGCGCACTCGCGGTGTCATTAGCCACCGGAGCTTCGGTCTTGTTGCTGCAGGCGGTTAGCGCGGCGGCGAGCGCCACCATGGCAAGGATGTTGGGCTTCACGGCTTCTCTCCCGGTCGTTTCGCGAAGAGAAGCGCGAATTCGTTCGAACCGCAAGCGCTAGTGCGGAAGCTCGGTCTTGGCGCCGAACGGGAAGATATGGACATTCGCGGGAAAACCTGCCGCGAAGCTGCCGTTCGTCAGCCAGCCATCAATCGCATCGATCACCGCCGCGATGGTGAATCCGTCGGGATGATGATCGGCGTCGGGGAGCACAAACGACGCACCCGCCTTGCCGGCGCTCGCGGCGGCGAGGTGCAGCCGGTTGCCCTGGTCGGATGGCACGGTGTCGTCCTTGAGCCCGTGGATCAGGAAGTAGGGCTCGTCGAGTTTGGCCACCAGATCCACGTTGCGATAGTCGTCGGGCACGAACGCGCGCGCAAGCTTTGACACCATGTCGCGCAGCCGAGTGAAGGCGCCGATCGTGAGCAGCGCGTCGAGCTTGTGATTGTCGGCAACCAGGAACGCGACGCCGCCGCCCAGGCTATGCCCGACCACCAGGACGCGCGCGCCCCCGGCAAGCTGCTGCGCGCGGGCGAAAAACGCCTCGCCGTCGGCGGCGAGACCGGCGGCGTCGGCACGGCCGGGATTGCCGCTGTAGCCGCGATATTCGGCGGCGACCACGCCATAGCCCTTGGCGATCAGCGGCGCGAACCACCGGATCACGCCGGCAGCAGACGCGCCGTTGCCGTGGAATATCAGCAGGAGCGGTTTGCCGTCACGCGGAGGGACTTCGATGCCCTTGAGCGTCAGCCCGTCCGACGTGGTTACGCTGTCGAACACTGCGCTCGCGGGCAAGCCTGCCAGCGAAAGCGGCTCCTTTGGGGCGGGATAGATGCGGTCATGTACTGCCTGCGCAACCGCAGGAGGAGGCAAGAGCAAGGCGAACGAAGCGAAGGCGAACAATCGCATGACCATGTCCTAATTCGGCTCCATGACAAGAAAGAGGCGACCCGTTGCCGAGCCGCCCCTTATCTCTATGCCGATCCTGGCTGTCGCCAGGATGAAGCCGAAGCGCCGTAAGGCGCGTGGGCTTACTTGATCTCGACAGTCGCGCCGGCTTCTTCCAGCTGCTTCTTGATCTTCTCGGCCTCGTCCTTCGACACGCCTTCCTTGACGGCCTTCGGCGCGCTCTCGACGAGCGTCTTGGCTTCGGTCAGGCCGAGCGACGTGATCGCGCGGACTTCCTTGATGACGTTGATCTTCTTGCCACCGTCGCCGGTGAGGATCACGTCGAACTCGGTCTTCTCTTCGACGACCGGGGCAGCGGCGGCACCACCGCCAGCAGCGGCAACCGCCACCGGCGCAGCGGCGGTCACGCCCCACTTTTCTTCGAGAAGCTTCGAAAGCTCAGCGGCTTCGAGCACGGTCAGCCCAGAGAGCTGGTCAACAAGAGCGTTCAGGTCAGCCATTTCAATTACTCCAATTCAATAGGTTCGATGATCGGGTCGTGGACGCCTCAGGCGGCGTCCTTCTCCGCATATGCCTTGAACACGCGCGCGAGCTGGGCTGCCGGTGCCTGCGTGACTGCCGCGAGCTTGCTCGCCGGTGCCTGCAGCAGGCCGACGATCTTGCCGCGGAGTTCATCGAGCGACGGAAGCGAAGCGAGCGCCTTCACGCCTTCCGCATCGAGCAGCAGCTTGCCCATCGCGCCGCCGACGATCTCGAGCTTGTCGTTCGTCTTGGCGAAATCGACCGCGACCTTGGCAGCAGCCACGGGGTCGGCCGAAGTGGCAAGCGCCGTCGGACCCGTAAGCAGGTCCGTAAGCACCGAATAATCGGTGCCCTCGGCGGCGATCTTGGCAAGGCGGTTCTTCGCGACCTTGTAGCTCGCGCCGGCTGCCCGCATCTTGGTGCGCAGGTCCGTGGACTGGGCCACGGTCATGCCGAGGTTGCGGGTGATCACCACCACGCCGACCTCACCAAAGGTACGGTTCAGCTCGGAGACGAGCTCGGTCTTCTGAGCACGATCCATGCCGTTCTCCTCATTGGGACATCCGCATGCGCGGAAGCCCGGTTCACAAATGTCCGAGGGGCACGATCATCGTGGCCAGAGCAATCTGGCTGGACCGGACCGCTTCGTGCGAAGCGCCGGCTGAAAATCAGTCCCCGTCTAGGCGAGAAATCAAGGCCGGCATATTCCGGCCACTCGCTGTCTCGGACGGCATCGCCGACAGGGCGGACCCGGTCAGCGAAGGCGCGCACATAGCGGCATCGGTGGGAAAGTCAATCGGGCGGTGCCGTTGGGGTGCCGGTCGTGCGGGGTTGGGTCTACCGGAAGACCGTTAAGGCGCTTCCAATCCCTCGCCACGCCGTCGGCGAGGAACAACTAGATCGGGCTCACTCCCGCCAAGCGCCGCGAGGCGGCGAGAAGCTTCAGTCTCGATAAGCCGCCGGAGCGCCAAATTGATCAATGCAGACGTCTTTTCTATGCTGGTCGCTTCCCGCGCCTTTGCGAGCCACTCGTCGTCCAACATTGCCGTGACGCGCATGACCCCGTCTCCAATCTCGGGCCAGACAATTCCACAGGGAAGGTACTGATTTCCATGCCTATCCGCGGAACAACCCACCCAGCACGCCGCGCACCAGTCCCCCGACGAGCCCGCCGCCGCCTCGGCGGCTCGAACCGAACACTTCCTTGGCGACCGCATTGGCAACCTGGCGACCGATCGCCGATGACGCCGAGCGCGCCGCCGAGGTCGCGATCGTGTTCCACGGACTGTTCGCGGCTGCGCGTTCGGCTTGGCGGGCCTGGCGATCCGCTTCCTTCTCGGCGGCGATGCGCGCGCGCTCGGCGTCCTTGGCGATGCGCGCGTCCTCCTTCGCCTTGGCCGCGGCCGCCTTTTCGGCATCGTCGCTCGCCTTGGCTTCCGTCGCCGCGGCGCTGGCTTCCTGCGCCTTGGCGGCGAGCAGTTCCTCGGCCGACTGGCGGTCGATCAGCTGGTCGTATTTGGCGCCGACCGCGTCGGTCTGGATCAGCAGCTTGCGCTCCTCCGGTGTGATCGGGCCGACGCGGCTCGCCGGCGGTTTGATCAGCACGCGCTCGACAGGCGAGGGCGCGCCGTCGGCCTGCAGCAACGACACGAGCGCTTCGCCGACCTTGAGTTCGGTGATCGCACTCCCGACATCGATCCCGGGATTGGGACGGAAGGTATCAGCGGCGGCTTTGACCGCAGCCTGGTCGCGCGGACTGAACGCGCGCAGCGCGTGCTGGACGCGATTGCCGAGCTGGCCGGCGACGGTATCGGGCACGTCGATCGGATTCTGCGTGATGAAATAGACACCCACGCCCTTCGAGCGGATCAGCCGCACGACCTGTTCGATCTTCTCGAGCAGCGCCTTGGGCGCCTCGTTGAACAACAGATGCGCCTCGTCGAAGAAAAAGCACAGCTTGGGCTTGTCGGGGTCGCCGACCTCGGGAAGCGTCTCGAACAGCTCCGAGAGCAGCCACAGCAGGAAGGTCGAATAAAGCCGCGGGCTCGCCATCAGCCGGTCGGCGGCGAGTACGTTGACGACGCCGCGACCCTTGTCGTCGAAGGTCATGAAATCGGCCATCGCCAGCGCCGGCTCGCCAAAGAAATGGTCGCCGCCCTGGCTGCGCAGCTGGAGCAGCGAACGCTGGATCGTTCCGACGCTCGCCTTGGAAACATTGCCGTAAGTGACGGTCAACTCGTCAGCCCGACCAGCGCAATCCGCCAGCATCGCCTGCAAATCGTCCAAATCGAGCAGCAGCAGCCCGTCCTTGTCGGCGACGTGGAACGCGACAGTGAGCACGCCTTCCTGGACTTCGTTCAAGTCGAGCAGCCGCGCGATCAGCAAGGGTCCCATCTCGCTCACCGTAGTGCGGATCGGATGGCCCTGCTCGCCGAACAGGTCCCAGAATTGCACCGGACTGTCGGCATAGTGCCAATCGTCTTCGCCGACCTCCTTCGCGCGCTCGGCAAATGCCGTGTGCAGCTTCGATGCCGGCGATCCCGCCATTGCCAATCCGGAAAGGTCGCCCTTCACATCCGCGACGAAGCACGGCACGCCGGCCGCCGAAAAGCCTTCGACCATGCCCTGAAGCGTGACGGTCTTGCCGGTGCCGGTCGCGCCCGCGATGAGTCCATGGCGGTTGGCGCGCTTGAGTTCGATTGCCTGTGGCTTGATGCCGCCGCTAGCGGCACCGATGAACAGCGTGTCGCCCATGCCGCGTGCCCCTCGCCGTTATTGCGCTTCGCTTTCGTTGCCGCGATCGACGCGCGAGGTCATGCCGGTCGCTACTGCGTCTTCCTGCGTCTGTTCGTCGGCACTGGCATTGCTCGCCACAGTGGGTGCGGCAGCGTTGGCGACATTGACCACCGGGGTTTCGTTCTCGGTCACGTTGGTCGTTTCGGGCGCCTCGACTTCGGCGTTCTCGACGACATTTGTCTGGTTGGCCGGGGGTTCGCATGCCGTGAGCGCGAGCAGGCCGACGGCGGCAATGGCGAAACGAAGCTTCATCCTGTTCTCCTTTTTCAGCGTATCTCAGCGCGACGCCAGCTGCTGGACGTCCGAGCGATGCTCGATCTTGCTCGCCAGCGATTTGTCCCAGCCATAGGGGTCGCCCAGGAAATGGGCCGTGCCATTGGCATCGGCATAGGCGGTCCAATAGAGCAGATATACCGCGACCTGGTCGGTCAGCTGGACGCGTTGCGTCTTTCCGGTGTCGACCGCGGCCTGCAGCGTCTCGGGCGTCCACACGGCGTCGTTCTTGAGCAGCAGCCGTGCGAGATCGGCCGGCTTCTCGAGCCGTACGCAGCCATGGCTCTCGAGCCGGCTGTAGGTCGAGAAAGTGCGCTGCGTCGGCGTGTCGTGGAGATAGACCGCGAACGGATTGTTGAAGTCGAACTTATACTTGCCGAGCGCACTTTGCTCGGATGCCTGCTGCAGCCGAGTGGTGCCGTCGGGGTTCTTGATCACGCGGAACCCATGCTTGGCAAGATAGGCCGGCCCCTTGGGCAGGAGTTCCTTGGCGGCAATCCCGGAAGGCACGTTCCACGGCGGGTTGAGCACGATCGAATGGATGCGCGAAGCGAGCATTGGTGTCTCGTCGCCCGGCCGGCCGGTCACGGCCTTCATCGAGAACACCGGCGCGTCGCCTTCGAACACGGTGAGCACCGCACCGGCGATGTTCACCTGGATGCGGTGCGTCGGCAACTCCTCGGGCACCCACCGCCAACGCTCGATGTTCGCCATGATCTGGCGCACGCGGTCGCTCACCGGCACGTTGAGCGCGGCCAGGGTCGCCTTGGACACTACGCCGGTCGGGTTGAGTCCATAGCGTCGTTGCGCACGGACCACCGCATCCTTGAGCGCTGCATCGAAGCCGTTGCCGGTCGCGACTGTCTGGCTGTCCTCGACCGCGAGTCGTGCGCGCAACGCCGCGACGCGCGGTCCGGTCGCGCCCGTCGTCAGGTCGGGACCGGCCGCGATCGGTTGCCAGCCGCCGGCAGCCTCGATCTGGCGATAGGTTGCCAGTGCCTTGCGGAGATAGTCATAGCCCGCATAGGGCGGGGCGAGCGCAGCGTCCCATTGCCGCAGCCGGTCGCGCTTCACTGCGTCGACAAAGCCGGGCAGGGGATCATAGGCATCGGGGCGCAGGCCCCATTCAGTGTCGAAATCCTCGGGCGCGAGCCGCCCGCTGTGCACTGCGCGCGCATAGTCGAGCGCGGCGCGTACCAGCGCATCATTGTCGAGCGGCGGGCCTTCGGGCGCTTCGTCGTGGCGCAGCCCGTTGGCAATCGCGCCGACGCGCAGGATGTCGGCGAGCTGCTGCGCCTGCTTGGGGGAAAGCACCGGCAACGCGACTGGGGTCGGCACGGGAGTCGGCTGCGTCGGCACCACAGGCGGCGGTACGACCTGCGGCGGCGCGGCCGGCGTCGCCGGCGGTTGCAGTATCTGCTGCGGAAGTAGCGGTTTGGGTGCACCAGCGGGTGCCTGTTGCGCAAGCACGGGCGCCGCGCCCGTCAGCAACGCCAATCCCAACAATCGAGCCCGGTTCGTTACGCCTATCATACCTTGTCCGTTCGAACGCCGGCACGATGCCGACGGTCGCGTGCAAATTGAAGTTTGCGGGCTCGCTGTAAACTGAAAAACTGCAGTTTGGCAGCCTGGGCTCGCGCGTTCGACAACGGCGCGTCACACGGCGTTGGCAGAAATTGCGCCGGGGCCCGGATTTCGCGGCAGCTGCGGGCACGAACCGCAACGCCGACAGCACTGACCCTTTAATCTCGACAGGAGAATTGGTTCTCCCGAGGATCAGGCGGCGCTGACGTTGGGCGTGTCGTAGGCGAGCAGCCAGGTCCAGGCCGCATTTTCGGAAAGGAAGGTCTGCAGCGTCGGCGAATGCGCAACTCGCCGCGCTTCCATCTTGAGCAAGCTCGACCGCACGATCAGCGCGATCCGGTCCTCGGCAATGAAGGGCTTGCTCAGTTCGGCGATGCGCTCGGCGGACGGCATTTCTTTCATCTCGCGGCCGTCGATCAGGATACGAAGGATGGGGGTCGTCAGGCGCGCTTGGGCAATGCCGCGTGCAAATTCCTCGCGATATTCCGCGTAGACTTCGTCGGACAGATAGCCGCTGTGCGTGGCTCGCAACACACCGGAATCCGGATCGAAGCGGATCGTATAATGCTGCTCGGGACCGTTCTGCATGCCCGCTCCTCCAATTCTGAAGGCTTAGCGACGAAGCGCGGGGAGCGCTTGCTGGGTATTCGCCGGGGTCACGCGTTTACCGGTTGTGAAGATAAAAAAAGGGGCCGGAAACCATGCGGTTTCCGACCCCGTTTTCGGCAATGTCGTGCGATCAGGCCGCGGATACTTCCGCGACGTCGACCTTCACGCCAGGGCCCATCGACGAGGAGAGCGCGATCTTCTTGAGATACTTGCCCTTGGCACCCGATGGCTTGGCCTTGACCACGGCGTCGACCAGCGCGTCGAAGTTCGCGCGCAGGTCTTCGGCGGGGAAGCTCACCTTGCCGATGCCCGAGTGGATGATGCCGGCCTTCTCGACGCGATATTCGACCTGGCCGCCCTTGGCGTCCTTGACCGCCTTGGCGACGTCCATCGTCACGGTGCCGAGCTTCGGGTTCGGCATCAGCCCCTTGGGGCCGAGTACCTTGCCGAGGCGGCCGACGAGGCCCATCATGTCCGGAGTCGCGATGCAGCGGTCGAAATCGATGTTGCCGCCCTGGACGGCTTCCATCAGATCCTCGGCGCCAACGACGTCGGCACCCGCGTTCTTGGCTTCCTCGGCCTTGGCACCGCGCGCGAACACGCCGACGCGGACGGTCTTGCCAGTGCCCTTGGGCAGGTTCACCACGCCGCGAACCATCTGGTCCGCATGGCGCGGATCGACGCCCAGGTTGAGTGCGACTTCGACGGTCTCGTCGAACTTGGCGGTGGCATTGGCCTTCACGATCGTGATCGCTTCGTCGATGCCGTGCAGCTTCTCGCGGTCGACGGTCCAGCCCTGTTGCTTCTTGGTCAGCTTGGTCATCGGATCAGCCCTCCACTACCTGGAGGCCCATCGCACGGGCCGAGCCCTCGATGATGCGCGTGGCTGCCTCGATATCGTTTGCGTTCAAGTCCTTCATCTTCGCCTCGGCGATCTGCGCAACGGCCGAGCGCTTGATCGTGCCCGCCGAGACCTTGCCCGGCTCCTTCGAGCCCGACTTCAGATTGGCGGCCTTCTTGAGCAGATAAGTCGCCGGGGGCGTCTTGGTGACGAAGGAAAAGCTGCGATCGGCGTAGACGGTGATGATCGTCGGCAGCGGCGTGCCCTTTTCGACTTCGCCGGTCGACGCGTTGAACTGCTTGCAGAATTCCATGATGTTCACGCCGCGCTGACCCAGTGCAGGTCCGATCGGCGGCGAGGGATTGGCGGCGCCCGCGGGCACCTGCAGCTTGATATAGCCGGTAATCTTCTTGGCCATGACTCTCACTCTGTAGGGGAGGCCGGCAGTCGCCTGCCCGCATCCGGTTCAAGTATAGCGGTCCGTGCGGCCTGCCCCTAGGAGCCGACCTCCCGCAATTCCATTGCTGGTGCTTTGGAAGGCGGCGCGCTTAGCGCAGCCGTTCGCCAAAGGCAAACCCTGTTTGCCCCGAAGCATTTCTTGGCATCCGCGCTGCGGCGGGCGAACTATTTGGGCGCCATACTCTCGCCGCGAAGGATTTTCGAATGTCGGATGCCCCGTTCAAGATCAATGACGAAATCGCCACACTCGTCGCGGGGGCCTATGAGTCGGGCAATGTACTGCTCGTCGCGGCGGTCGATGCAGACGCCAGGCCGCTGATATCGTTCCGTGGTAGCGTGGCGGTGTTCTCGGACGATCAGCTCAGCTTCTGGGCCCGCAACGGTGAGGGCGGCACGGTCGAGGCGATTCGCCACAATCCCAATGTCGCATTGATGTACCGCGCGGCCACCGTGCCGCTGCTGCGCTTCACGGGGTGTGCGCGTGTCGCCGAGCCCGGTGCGGAGACCGAGCGCGCCTATGGCCTTGCGCATGCCAAGGAACAGGCTGCCGATGCCGCGAAAAAGGGCGTCGCGGTTATCGTCGATCTCGACGAGATCTTCGGCGTGTTCGTGCGAGAAGGCGGCCGCGACTTCGTCAAGCTGGCGCGGAGCTGATCAGGCGAAGGCGGTCGCGAACCACGCGGCTGCCGGCACCTGAACGCCGCTTCCTTCGTCATAGGCAGCGAGCATATCGATCAGTTCCTCGCGTATCCGCGCCTTGATGTCGTCTGGCGCGGCACGAACGGCGTTGGCGGTCGGCATCGCCTCCATCATGAACTCGGCGGCGGCGGTCGGGCTGGAGCCCTTGCCGCCGACCAGCTGCGGCCCGCGCCACAAACTCTGCTCGATCGCGCCGAAGCCCGCGCCGGTCAGCAGTCGGCGGACGCGCTCGGGATCGGCGAGCGCGACCGGGCCCGGCGCCTCGGGATCGGGTGGCGGCAAGTCGACGAATCGGGCGAGGATGTCGCGCGCGCCCAGCAGCCAGGCATTTTCCTGCGGGCTGGCCCATACCGCCAGGTCGATGCGTCCGCCGCTGCGCACCATCGCGTGCAGATTGGCGAAGGCAGCGGCGGGGTCGGCAAAGAACATCGAGCCGAAACGCGAGAACAGCCGGTCGAACGGCGCGCCGTCGGGCATCGCGACGCTGGCGTCGCCGGCGACAAAGTGGACGTTGGTAAAGCCTGTCGCTGCGGCACGCCGTGTGCTCTCGGCAACCAGCGCTTCTGAAATGTCGAGGCCGGTCACGCTGCCGCTTGGGCCGACGCGGCGAGCGATCGCCAATGACGTTCCGCCGGCGCCGCACCCAATGTCGATCACTCGCTCACCGGGAGCGAAACCGGCATGGTCGAGGAACGCATTGCCGACTGGCGACAACATGCTCTCGAACCGATCGGCATTCGCTCGCCAGATGTCGCCGGTGTCGCCGGCCCAATCCTCGGCGCTATGGGCGCTTGCTGCTGCTGCTTCCGTCATCGCATATGTCCCTGGTTCAGGCGGCTCCGTAGCACGCTTTCAAACCACTGCGGGAGAACCCGGCGTGTCCGTCGCCCGGCGATTCGCGCGACGCTCGCGGAAATATCGCAGCAATGGCCGTTCGACCATGAAATAGATGGCGACACCCAGGGGGACGCCGGTGAGAAAGATGAGCGCCGACCGTCGGTGCAGACCGTATCGCAGATATGCACCCGCCACCGACCAGAACATCATCGTAAAAATCTGTGTCAGATATATCGAATAGCTGGCGTCGCCGATCAGGCGCAGCGCGCGCAGTTCGACAATGCCGCCCGGTTTCCGCTCGAGCCACAAGACGCTCGCGAGCAGCGCCGATGCCACGATCATCAAGTAGAGGCGACCGATGCCGCTTTCTTTCGCAGGCACCAGCAGGAAAGGCACAGCAGCGAGGACGATCAGTGCCAGCGCCGCAAACGGATTGATGCCTTTGCGCCATGCGACGCCGAGCCACGCGCCCGCTACAAACTCCAGGTTGATCGGGTGTGTGACTGCGAGCGACAGCGGGTGGGTCGGCGACAGAAAGCCGGCAAGGACCAGCGCGACCAAGGCAATGCTGAGACCGGGCACGCGCCATCGCTCGGGCAAAAGCAGCAGCAGCGCGAAGATCGCGTAGAATCGCATTTCGAAGAACAGGGTCCAGCCAGCGGGGAGGACCGGCAGGACACGCCCGTCGTACGGACTGGCTGCGGGAATGAACAGGAACGAAGCGATGTTGTGCCAGGCCGTCATCGGCGGCGTCCACGCAATCCGGGACCAGATCACGGCGATCATCGCGGCGGTCGCGATCCAGTAGAGGGGCACGATTCGCACGAACCGATCGATCAAGAATGCCCGCGGCTTCGAATGCGAATCCGTGATCAGCACCATGATGAAGCCGCTGATGACGAAGAACAGGTCGACACCGGCCGAAAGCACACCGAAAATCGTGGTTTCCGGACTGCCAATGGAATGGAACGCGAGCACGGACAGCGCGGCCAACGCCCGCAGATACTGGATGCCGACAAGACGCGCCCGGTTCGGCGGTGGATTGGGGACTGGAGCGGCCAGGATGTCATTCGGCACGGGCCGTGCGATGCCACGTCTGCACGTCACTGAAAAGCAGCGAACGTGGGTATCGCTGGCGTGGTTCGAAAAGGCGCCTTCCGGGCATATTCAAACCGGCTCCAAGCGACCGGCGCCGCCGGTCGCTGGTTTCGCCCTACTTGCTGCGTTCGACCTGCTCGAAATCGAGCTCGACCGGCGTCGCGCGGCCGAAGATCGAAACCGATACCTTGACCTTCGACTTGTCGAAGTCGAGTTCCTCGACAAGGCCGTTGAAGCTCGCGAACGGGCCGTCGAGCACCTTGACCTGATCGCCGATCTCGAAATCGACCTTGATCTTCTGCTTCGGCGCGACGGCGGCCTGTTCCTTGGTGTTGAGGATGCGCGCGGCCTCGGCCTCGGTGATCGGCTGCGGCTTGCCGCTCGCTCCGAGGAAGCCGGTCACCTTCGGCGTGTTTTTCACCAGGTGATAGACGTCGTCGTTCATTTCGAGCTTCGCCAGCACATAGCCAGGAAAGAACTTGCGCTCGGACTGGATCTTCTTGCCGCGGCGAACCTCGGTGACGGTCTCGACCGGCACTTCGACCGATTCGACCAGGCGATCGAGTCCCATACGAGTCGCGTCCGCCATGATCTGGTCGCGGACCTTGTTCTCGAACCCCGAATAGGCGTGGATGATGTACCAGCGCGCCATGGAAACCCTTCTTGTCTGAGCGCTTATTGCGCGAGCTTGAGTAGCGAGCTGACGATCGCGTCGAAGATCGAATCGATGCCGGTAAAGAACGCCCCGAGCGACACGGTCATGATCATCACCATCACGCCGGTCATGATCGTCTCCTTGCGCGTCGGCCAGGCGACCTTGCGCGTCTCGGCACGCACTTCGTTCACGAATTCCAATGGACTCGTCTTCGCCACGGTTCCAACTCGCTTCCTGTTTAGGTTCCGCCAGACATGGGACTGCTGCCCGGCCCTTCAAGGCCCGGAGCAACGTATCCAATCTGTCGGATTGGGGGCGGTATCTAGCGCCAAGCTGCGCGTCGTGCAAGGCAATGCCGCGAAGACGGTCATTTCGCGTTCCTGCCAGCACGCGCCAATGCAAATGCACATGGTAATGAGCGCGCGATCGGTGGAACTGCCCGGCTCAGCTCGGTCAGAGATAGCGGAGCGCCACGAACCCGCCGACCAGCAACAGGAGGAATCCCCAGGCGAACCAATTGAGGCGTTTCTCAATCAGTTCCTGCACCGGCGCGCCGAACTTCTTGAGCAGTGCCGCGACGAGGAAGAAGCGTGCCGCGCGCGTGATCGTCGCCAGTAGCACGAACCAGCCAAACGGAAAGCCCGAGAGCCCACTGGCGATCGTGACCAGCTTGAACGGGATCGGCGTGAAACCCTTCACCAGGATCAGCCAGGTGCCATAGTGGTTATAGGCCTGGGTGAAGTCCTGGAACGCATTGTGGCGGAACCGCTCGAGCAGCCAGTTCGCGAAATCGTGCAGGAAATAGCCGATCGTATAGCCGAGCATGCCGCCCAGGATCGACGCCAGCGTGCAAACCCCGGCGATCAGCCACGCCCGGTCGCGCCGCGCCAGCACCATTGGAATCAGCATCGCGTCGGGGGGCACCGGGAAGAAGCTCGCCTCGGCAAACGACACGGCGAACAGCGCCACCAGCGCGTGGCGATGGTGCGCCATGCGCAGTACCCAGTCGTACAGCTTGCGAAACATGCGATCTCCCACCCGGTATGGACGCGCGCGGGCCTTCGCAGGTTCGCGCGGCTCGATCAACGCTTGGCGTCGACTGCCTTGGGACAGGCGAGACTGATCGAATGACCTCGGAGCGGCTGGCGGGCGGATCAGTCCCGTGGCGCAGGCGGCCCGGCAAGGAAGTTGGGATAGCGGCAGATACGCACCGCTATCCCGTCCCCTCTAACTAGAACTGCCGATAAAGTGCTGAATCGCCACGGGCAATGTGTGCGCCCGGATCGCTCGACACGTTCGTCGCATCTTCGTCGCGTCATATGCTGGAGCCGAGCCAGCCCTTCAGCGGTTGGTCATTTGATATGTAATGCGAACACCCGACACCGAGGCCTGTCTTTCGAAAGTCCGCGATCTGACCGCATAGCGGACGAGAAGATGATAGGGTGCCATCCATTCGACTTCGGCCCAGGGACCGCCCCAATCGCCGGTGGCGGCGGAGCCGTGATAGTCGTCCGCGATAAGCACGTTTCCGGTCCGGTTGGGGCGTTCTCCGGGCGCGAGGATCGAGAGCTGCGTAGAATAGCTGGTCGTCGCTCCGCAATCGCGGCGAAATAGCACTGCGCTGTGGCGGCCGTCTGGCGCGTCCCTCTCAGTAAGGATCTCGTTTTCACATGTGGCCGAGCAACCCGTCGCGAACGCCAGACAGGTTAGGATGTGGAGGGTCCTGGGCACCGGCATCAGGTTAGCGGCCGCCTGCCACTGGCAGCGCCACTATGAACCGTGCGCCCCGCGTTGACATCTCACCCAATCCGATCTCGCCGCCGCCCGCGCGCAGGAGTGACGCGGAGATCGCCAGGCCCAGCCCGGTGCCGCCGTCGGCGCGGCGCGTGGTGAAAAAGGGTTCGAAGATGCGCTCGGCATCGCCCGCCGAAATGCCTCGGCCGTTATCGGTCACGTTGAGCTCGACGCTGCCGTCGCGCCGGCTTGCGACGATTGCGACACGGTCCGCGCCAGCCTGTCGGGCATTGTCGAGTAAAGTGTTGAGCACCGCCTCGACCGTCGACGCCGCCACCGCCACCGCCGGAAGTCCGGCCGCGCCTTCCACGGCCACGGCGAACTCGGGTCGGTGGAACGCGTCTGCCACCTGGCGCGCGACTGCCAGCGCGTCGATCGCGGCGTCCGGATCCGGCCGCGCCATGTCTGCACGCGCTAGATCGAGCAGCCGCGTTACCAGCTGTGAGAGCCGTTCGGCGTCTGCCTTGATGTTACCGAGAAAGCGCGCGCGCTCGCCGGGCGTCATGTCCTCGCCATGATCCTCGAGCAGTTCGATTGCGCCCGAGATGCCGGCGAGCGGCGTCTTGAATTCGTGGCTCACCGATGCGGCGAAGTCGCGCAAATAGCGTGAGCGGCGATGGATCGCCGCGGCCATCGCCCGAAAATTCTCGAACAACTCGCGGATCTCGATCGCGGCAGTGACCGGCGTCTCCGGGATCGTCCCGGTGCCGGCCGCCACGTCGCGCGTCGCGGTGCCGAGCGCCTCGATCGGCCGGGCAATGCCGCGCGACACCAGCCCTGCAAGCACCAGCAGCGTCACGAAGATCAGCACGATCCCGAGCAGGATTCGCCAACGATCCTCGTACAGCCCAGTGAACAATGCGCGTGGCGAGCGTGAAACCAAGACTGCGCCGACGACCTGGCCGTTGACCAGGATCGGGCGGACGTGATGGATCCGCAGTGTCGCCGCACGGCTCAGCCATTCGAGTGCATAGCCGCGGCCATAGGCTCCGTTCTGCCGGAGCACGGTCACGGTCTGGCCGCGGAGCGCGGCGGCAACTTCGGGTATCTGCGCGTATGAACGGCCAGCTTCGAAGCCGTAGAGAATATTGCCGTCGCGATCGATCAATTCGATCGACGCGAGCGTCGTGCGTCGCGTCGTTTCGATGATCGGGGCAAGACGTTGAGCGACGGCGAGTTCGTTGGGATCGACGGCCCGGATTGCCGGCAGTGCTTTCGGTCTTTCCGGAAGCACGGGCGTGCCGCCGAGATCGATCGTAGAGGCTTCCGGGCGATAGGGTCCAGGTGGGGCGGGGCGCGCGCCGGGCCATAGCGCTTGTGCCATGGAACCGATCGCGGCGGCCTGCGCCACCAGTTCGGCCTCGGTCTGGCGCACCACCGTATTCTCATAGACGCGGAGAAACACTGCGCCGAAGCCGGGAAGCGATGCCGTGAGCAACAGCGTCCCGAACAGGATCGTGCGCAGCTTGAGCGGCGGCCAATAGCGTTTGAGCAGTGTCTTGACGGCGGCGATCACCCGGCAGCGCCCGTGCAGCTCCCGAGCCTATAGCCGATGCCGGCGCGCGTCTCGATCAAGTCGGTGCCGCCGAGCCGGGCGAACTTGCCGCGCAAGTTGCGAATGTGGCTGTCTATCGTGCGATCGGTGACCGCGAAGCCCGGCCCGTGCAGCCGATCGATGATCGCGTCGCGGCTGAACACTTTCGCCGGCATCACTGCGAGCGTGCGCAGGATCGAGAATTCGGTGACCGTCAGCGCGACTTCCTGGCCTCCCCAGGTCGCGCGCCAGCCGTCGAGGTCGAGCGCCAGCCGCCCATATTCGACGCGACGGCCCTCGTCGAGCGATGGCGCGCGTGCGCTCGACCGGCGTAGGATCGCCATCGATCGCGCGACCACTTCGCGCGGTGAGAAGGGCTTTACGACATAGTCGTCCGCACCGAGCTCAATCCCGAGCACCCGGTCGATCTCGTCGTCGCGCGACGACAGGAACAGGATCGGCACGTCGCCGGTGGCGCGCAGCCGCCGGCAGGTCTCGAGCCCGTCCATCCGCGGCATGTTGATGTCGAGCACCACCAGATCGACTGGTTGCGCACCGACGCACGCCAGCACTGCTTCGCCGTCGTCGGCCTCGAGCGTGTCGAGCCCGGCCTTGGCGAAGGCGAACGCGAGCAGCTGGCGGATATGCGGGTCGTCGTCGGCGATCAGGATCGTGCGCGGCATGGGGCACATGATCATTGGTCGCGCGCGTTCGTCAATGCCGCGACGAGCGCCATGCCGGCGACGGCACTGGCTGCCAAATCCAACGGGATCTTGTATTGCATCGCGAGACTCCCCTCTGTGGGGGGCATCGCATTGCGCGGTGTCGATCGAGCGGTGGCTGAAGCACGGATGTGACAGTCAACCCGTGCAGATTCGGTGCAGATGCCAAAGTGTCGTGCGGCGATCTGGGTTTGACGCTTGATCTCCTAGGCAGCCATGCGCGTCCGTCGATCTCCCTCCACCAATAGCCGAGCCAGTTCCGCGGTGATTGCGACATTGGTCGCCGGATCCGCAAACAGCCACTGACCGGCCGGGTTGAGTTCGAGAAAAACATAATCTCCGTCGGGCGTCAGCCGCATGTCGACCGCGGCATAGACCAGGCCAAGCCGGCGCATCATCTCGAGCAACTTGGCTTCGATTTCGGCGGGGATCGTCGCCGCTTCGACGCGCGCATTGGCAATGTCGACGCGCGAATCGATCGGATAGGCGGTTTCGCTCGAATGGATCGCTGCTGGAAACAGCCGGTCGCCAACGATCGCGATGCGCAGGTCGTAGACGGCTTCGATATACTCCTGGAAGATCACCGGCGCGAACCGGACCTGGTCGATCTGCGCGAGCTCCGCTGCACCGACCATCCGCGTCTCGCGCCATTCCTCGAGCGTCGATGAGAAGGATTTGCAGATCACATTCTGATAGGCGCGCGCATCGAGAAACGCCGCCGCGCGTGCGGGCGCGTTGGTCATCAGCGTTTGCGGGATATCGAGCTCGAGCTGCTGCGCGAGCCTGAGCTGATAGCCCTTGCGCCCGGCGCTGTCGTTCTCGGCCGGCGGGTTGATCCAAAAGCCGCCCATCGCAAACCACAGCCCGGCAAGCGCTTCCTGGCTCTCGTTCGCGGCGAACATGCGGTGGCTGTGCCGCGCGATCTGCGGGCTGATCGCAGGCTGCTGCGGCCGCCGCCACCACACCGCCCCGCATCCGCCGAGCGACAGGCCACGTGCGGGCAGGTCGATCCGGAAATCATGGCCGCCACCACAACAGTCGAAGCGCATCGACAGTTCGGCGGCCTGGGGGAACAGGGAGAGGTCGAGAACGACGCTCTCCCCGCCCTGATCGCTGATTGCCGCGGAAACCGCGCGGGCGTGCGCGTCCTCCTCGGTCGCAAGTATCAGGATCGTCATCGCGCTCTCTTTACGCGCCGACGAGTTGATCGAGCGCTGCGTCGATCTGGCTATAGCCCTCAAAGAGCGCATTGCAGGCTTCGACGTCCGAGGGCGGCAGTTGACCGGCCGCCTGTGCCTGCGCGATCATTTGCAGCTGCTGCTCGAGCTTGGCGAGCTTCGCCGACGCACTCGATTGCTGGCGAGCCGGCTGTGTCGCCAATTGCGGGAAGGATTGCGTCCACGCCTGGCTGTGATGCGGCGTCGACAGGATGAACGGCGACGGGTCGCCGCCGCCGCCGGGGTGGCCAGGAATGTCGATGTCGCCCGCGCCGATCGTCTGAACGCCGTGATCGATGATCGCGATCGTGGGATGGTGATCGAGCACGGAGATCGTCTGGATCGTATCGACGACGCTGATGGTCGGATGAACGTCGGCCAGCGTGATCGTCGGGTGAACATCGTTCTTCGCGAGCGTCGGCTGCACATCGACCGCCGCAATTGTCGGGTGAACGTCGACGGCAGCAACCGTCGGATGGACGTCGGAGAACGCGAGCGTCGGCCCGGCATCGACCGAGGCGATCGTGGGATGGACGTCGTTCACCACCAGCGTCGGCTCGATCACGGGGGAGCCGATCGTCGGCCGGTCGCTGTCGAGGCAGGCCTGCATGCGCGTGATCTGCCCGCTCGTGAACATGAACATCGCCGCGTCGTCGACATAATCCATGTAGTTCATGAACATGTCGCCGTTCGGCCCGTTGCTGCACGTCACATGCGGGAAGGCGGGCTTGCCGAAGTTCGGACCGGCCTGGTTGGGCGTATCGGCGACGAAATCGCTGCCGTTGCACCCTGTGCCGTCGTCGCCCCAGATGTGCCGCAGGTTGAGCCAGTGGCCGATCTCGTGCGTCGCGCTGCGGCCCAGGTTGAAGGGCGCCGCCGCCGTGCCGGTCGTGCCGAACGCCGAATGGAGAATGACGACGCCGTCGGTGGCCGGGGCACCGCCCGGGAACTGCGCATAGCCGAGCAGTCCGCCGCCGAGCGGGCACACCCACAGGTTGAGATATTTGCTGGCATCCCATGCGTCCGCGCCGCCGGTCGCAGCGGATTTGACCTTGTCGTCGTCGATGAAGGAGGCGCTGGCGGTTTGTGTACGCGTGATACCGGTGGTCGGATTGCCTTGCGGATCCGTCGTCGCGAGCTTGAACTGGATCCGCGCGTCGCCGACCAGCGGCTGGAACGCGCCGGGCACCGATGCGACGTCGCTGTTGAGCTTGCGAAAATCCTTGTTGAGTACGTCGATCTGGCTGTTGATCTGTGCGTCCGAAATATTCTGTGCGGCATTATTGTAGACGACGTGCACGACTACCGGGATCAAGGTGACGCCGTTGCGCGCCTGGGTGAAGCCGCGGCTTGCGAACGCCGCGAAATAATTCTCGCTCGCAACGCGTGCCGCCATATAGCTGGGATCGGAGCGCAGCAGGCGCTCATGCACCTGCATCGTGCCGCACGTCCGGACTTTAGGGGTTTCGTCGTCGGGTGCCACTGGGGTCGGAGTTTTCGCCATTCGAAGGTCCCTTTCCGCTCAATTGTTGAGAACGAGTTTCTCCGGTGAGGCGGATTGGACCGACAGAGTCTGGCGGTCGCTTCCGGTTGAATCGATCGTCAAAATGCCCCCCGGGGAGAGCGACCATCTTCCTTCTTTTGACGTACGCCGATCATCTGCGCCGGGGCCGAGCAACTGCGCACGGCCATCGGGCTCGAACGAATAGCCAAAGCGGCCGCGAGCAGGCGGGAAGTCGTAACCTTGCGGGCGGAACACCATGGTGCCCGGCTGGTCTTCCTCATGCGAGTGGAACCAGGTGCCATGGAGGGCTTGTGCATCCACCATCCGTCAGAGTCCTCGCCTTGTACGCGGCTCGCCACTTGGCTCCATCGATGTGGTTCGGCCGTTGCGTAGATGATTTGTGTAGGTCTGGAGTCGGCGGGAAGAACGACCGGCCCCGGCTACGTATATACACGTGTCCGGGGCATCCGGCGAGTCGTTACGCAAGTATGCGATTCAAGTTCGTTTATTAGTTCGAGCCGTTGGCAACGTCGTGACGACTATACGGAAACATCGACTCGTAGATCCGAAACTGCGCGGCGATTTCGCGCCAGCGCAGGTGCAGCGAGCGATCGACTGATCGAGTCGAGGACCATCGCTGTGAACGAATGTGGGAGCGGCAGCGCTGGCCAGCAAAATCGCCGGAAGGTGCATGGCAGGGGCGCTCGGATTCGAACCGAGGGCCTTCGGTTTTGGAGACCGACGCTCTAACCAGCTGAGCTACGCCCCTGTGCGGTTGGCGGCTGTAGCGGGGGCAGGGAATGAGGGCAAGGGGGCGACGCACGGCGAGGGAGCGCTCGCGGGTACATTCCTGCCGACGCGCGCTCACGCTCTGTCGATATCCTTCGCCGCCCAGGCCATAATCAGCCACCCCGCCGCGAATGTGGCGATGCCGAGCCGTTGCGGCAACAGCTGCGCGCCGAACCAGCCTGCGGCCTCGCCATATAGCGGCACACAGAACAGCAACACGCCGCTCAGGAAGAACGCGGGGGCGAACCGTGCGCCTTTCGCACCGATGTTCATAAAGGTCGCGCAAGCGATCGTCGCCATGCCGTGCATGAACTGCACTTGCGCGCCAAGATGCACCAGTTCCGTGCTACCCGCCCTGAAGACCGGATGGTGGGCGGCGAGCAGGATCGCGAGCGCCACCAGTCCGTTCAACGCGCCCAGCCGCATCCACAGCGCGCGTCTCCACATCGATCGAGCGACGGGTTTGCTTCCAGAGCCGGCAGGAGGCGGAGGCGCGGCTTTCGTATCCCTGTTCATGCGGATACCGTACCGATGCTGACGCGGATTTTGAATGCAATCGACACGACCAACGCTATGATTGGGGCTTAATTTCTCGCGGGAGGGGAGGCCAGCGGGATGGGTGAAGGGCTGCTGCACGAATCCTATTATCCGGCGCGAGGCGGGCCAGCGCCGCCGGCGATGACCATCGGTGCCATGCTGCGCGATTCTGCTGCGAAATGGCCCGACAGCCTCGCGTTGCGCGAACTCGGTCCCGATGGTGCGTTCGCGCGCAGCTGGACCTATGTCGCGTTGTTGCACGACGCGGAACGTCTCGGCCGCGCGCTCGCCAGCCGCCATGCGCCAGGCGCGCGGATCGCGGTCTATGCTAACAACGTCCCCGAATGGGTGTTGCTCGAACTGGGTTGCGCACTGGCCGGCGTCATCCTCGTCACCGTCAACCCTGCTTCGATCGCGCCGGAGCTGCGCTACGTGCTTGAGCAGTCAGGTGCCGAGGCCGTCTATTTCGTCGAGACCTTCCGCGGCAATCCACTGGGCGCGACGGCGCGCGCGGCGAGCGCGGAACTGCCCGCCGTGCATTACGCGATCGACCTGCGTGACGGCGAGGCGCTGTTCGCGGGTGAGCATGAAGGCGTGCTCCCCGATCCGCGACCGCATGACGCCGCGCAGATCCAATATACCTCCGGCACGACCGGCCGGCCCAAGGGCGCGCTGCTCCACCACCATGGCCTCCTGCGCAACGCCATCGACATGAGCGAGGACGCCGGCTTGTGTCCGGGCTGGCGCTTCCTGCTGGTGACGCCGCTGTTCCATACCACCGGCTGCGCGATGCAGGTGCTGGGCGGGCTCGCCCTGGGCGCGACGATCCTGCTTCCGCCGGCGTTCGATCCGGCCTTGATCGCGCGCGTCATCGAGCGCGAGCAACTGCAATTCGTACTGCTGGTGCCGACGATGCTGCTGGCAGTGATCGAAGCGGGTGCGAAGGGTGGCCATGATCTCGGCTCGATCGAACGCATCCTGTCGGGCGGCTCGATCGTCGCGCCGGACCTGTGGCGCAAGGCGCTCGCTGCGTTCGGCGCACGCGTGCAGATCGTGTACGGCCAGACCGAAGCCTCGCCGATCATCACCTATTGCACGGTCGACGATACGCTCGAGGACATGACCGAGACGATCGGGCGCGCCGCGAAACACACTGAGGTTTCGATCCGCGATCCGCGCACCAACCTGGTGGTCCCGATCGGCGCGCAGGGCGAGATCTGCTGCCGAGGCTACCAGCTGATGCACGGCTATTATGACAATCCCCAGGCGACCGCGGCGGCGCTCGATGCCGAGGGCTGGCTTCACACCGGCGATCTCGGCACGATGGATGCGCGCGGTTATGTCCGCATCACCGGGCGCGTGAAGGACATGATCATCCGCGGCGGGGAGAATCTGTTCCCGGTCGAGATCGAGAACGCGATGCTCGAGCATCCGGCGATCGCCGAAACTGCGGTCGTCGGGATACCCGACGCGGCCTGGGGCGAACTGGTCGCCTGTTTCATGCGCTGCGCCGGCGATGAGCCACGCCCGTGCGACGCCGAGCTCAAGGCGTTCGTCCGCGAGCGGCTGTCGCCGCAGAAGACTCCGCAGCATTGGATCTGGGTCGAACGATGGCCGCTTACCGGATCGGGCAAGATCCAGAAGTTCAAGCTCCGCGAGGCCTTTGTCGCCGGAGAGTTTTCGCGCTGAAGCGGTTCAATCTCCCAGCACGTTGAGCACTGCTAGCGTCATCGCCTCCACGCCGGTCCGGATCGTAGGTTCGGGCACCGGGGCGTAATAGGGCGAATGGTTGAACGGCAGCGGCGGTCCGCCTGCGCGCGCCGCCTCGACGCGCTTGGGTTCGTAGATGCCGATCTCGAAGAACAAGGAGTGCGGCATTCCGGCCATGACATATTCCGAATAATCCTCGCTCGCAGTGATGCGATCCGCCTTGAGTTCGGCGGCCGCCCCGAACGCTTGGTGAAACACCGAGCCGGTACGCTGCGCCAGCTCCGGGTCGTTCAATACCGCATTCGCCCCTTCGACCATCTGGATGCTCGGTTCGGGAGCGGCGGCCATCGTTGCTTCTGCCGTCGCTACGCGCTTGAGCCCGGCGATCAGCTTCGCGCGGACCTCGGGGTCATAGGTGCGGATCGTGCCGCGGACAGTCACTTCGTCGGGGATGACGTTGCCGACCGTGCCACCCTGGATCGCACCGATGGAAATCACGCCGGGCTGCTGCGCAGGTTTTTCCTGGCTCACTACCGACTGGATATCGACGATGAAGCGTGACGCCATCAGCACCGGATCGATCGCCTTGTCGGGTGCGGATCCATGTCCGCCACGGCCCTTGAATTTGATCTCGAAACTATCGGCGTTCGAAGTGACCATGCCGTCGCGATAGAGGACTTTGCCATAGGCATAGGCACCCGTGTGCAGCGCAAAGCCGAAGTCGGGTTTGGGGAAGCGCGTGAACAGCCCGTCCTTGAGCATGGCGCGCGCGCCGCTCACCGATTCCTCGGCCGGCTGGGCGATAAACATCAGCGTGCCGTGCCAGCGTTCCTTCATCGCCGTCAGCGCTCGCGCCGTTCCCACCCAGGCAGCCATATGGATGTCGTGCCCGCAGCTATGCGCCACGAAGCTTGGCTGGCCATTGAAATCGGCTTGCACGCGCGAGGCATAGGGAAGGCCGGTCTTCTCCTCCATCGGCAGCGCGTCGAGCTCGGTACGCACCAGCACCGTGGGGCCCGCGCCGTTGCGCAGGATCGCGACCAGCCCGGTGCCGCCGACATGCTCGGTGACGGTGAAGCCGAGCTGCCGCATCTGTGCCGCAAGCACGCCGGCAGTTCGCTTTTCCTGGAAGCGCAACTCGGGATGCGCGTGGATGTCGGTGTAGAGCTGGAACAGCTCGGGGTAGATGCGGTCGAGCGTGCGATCGACCGCGGCTTTGGATTGCGCGACGTCGAGCGGTCGGGGTTCGACAGCCCCGCCGGCGGCGCCCAGCAGCAGCGCCAGCGCCATTCCGAAACCCATCATCGTTCCCCTCCGCTTCCCGTTCGGAAACGGATTAGCATGTTCGGGTTGCGGTGGGGATGCTCGGATCCCGCGGCGGCCTAGGCGGCCGCGCTCGCCGCGCCGCCACGGCCCGCCAGCGCGCGCGCTTCGGCCACTGGCAGCGGCCTCCCGAAATAATAGCCCTGCACTTTCGTGCAGCCGAGGCTCTGCACCATCTGGTGCTCGTCTTCGGTCTCGACGCCCTCGGCAGTCGTCGCCATCCCGAGGCTGTCGGCAAGCGCCACCACTGCGCGGATGATCGCAATCGCTTCCTTGGTGCCCTTCGATGCGCTCTGCACGAAGCTGCGGTCGATCTTGATCGAGCTGAACCGCGTACGGCTGAGATAGCCGAGCGACGAATAGCCGGTACCGAAATCGTCGAGGCTGAGCCGCACGCCAAGATCGAGCACGCGCTCGAGCACCTGCACCGCGACGGTGCCCTCGCGCATGAACACGCTTTCGGTCACTTCGAGCTCAAGCCGCTCGGCGGGCAGTCCCGATTGCTGCAATGCCTGCGCGACGACGGCGACGAAGCCTGCATCGTGCAGCTGTTCGGGGCTGACGTTGACTGCGATCCGCGCGTTGCCGTGCCACCGCGCGGCTTCGGCGCAGGCAGTGCGGAGTACCCATTCGCCGATGGGTGCGATCAGTCGCGCTTCCTCGGCGAGCGGCACGAACTTGGCGGGCGAGATCGATCCATGCTCAGGATGCGTCCAGCGCAGCAGCGCCTCGAAACCGGTCAGCGCGCCGCTGCCGGCGTCGACCACCGGCTGGTAGTTGAGGTGCATCTCATTGTTCTTGATCGCGTCGCGAAGCGCGACTTCGAGCACGCGGCGCTCCTGAGCGGCCAAGTGCAGTTGCGGGTCATAGGCGTAGAATTCGCCGCCGCCCGCATCCTTGGCGCGATAGAGCGCGAGGTCGGCGGAGCGGATGAGCATTTCTGCGGTGCGCCCGTCGCGCGGTCCGATCGCGAGACCGACCGATGCGCCGATGTAGAGCGTGTGCTGGTCGACGTCATAGGGCTTGGAAAGCGTTTCGATGATCGTGCGCGCGAGTCGCTCAATCCTTATGCTGTCGGTCGCGTCACGGATCACCACGGCGAACTCGTCGCCGCCCAGCCGGCCGATCATCTCGTTCTCGGTGACCAGCCGCTGCAGCCGCTGCGAAACATGGCCGAGCAGCCGGTCGCCGATCGGGTGGCCGAGCGTGTCGTTGACTGCCTTGAACCGATCGAGGTCGATCATCATGAAGCCGCACCGCGAGCTCCACTTCTCGGCCTCGGCCATCGCCTGCGCGAGCGATTCGTTGATCTCGAGCCGGTTCGGCAGGCCGGTGAGCGTATCGAACCTTGCCATGCGATTGATTTTGTCGGCCGACTTGCGCGCCTCGGTCACGTCCGAACCGACGCCGCGGAAGCCGTTGAACACGCCTGCCTCGTCGAAGCGCGGCGAGGCGGACATTTCCCACCAGCGCTCCTCGCCGTCGACATAGACCGGGAGCAGCAAGTCGCGGATCGCTTCGCGCGCCTTGAGCTTCTCGGCGAGCTCACGCAGTCCCGCGGCGAAGTTGCCGGCTTCCCAGGTCGGCCCGGCGAGCACCTGGAGGAAGGGCAGGCCATTGATCCTGTTGGGATCGCAGCCGATCGCGACTGCGAAGCGCGGATTGGCGCGCACTACGCGGCGCTGGGCGTCGATCTCCCACAGCCAGTCGCCGGTCGCGCCGTCGTCCTGCGTTTCGCGCAGCAACAGGCTGAGCGTCTCGTCGCGCTCGGCGAGTGCGATTTCGCTCGCGCGGATCACCACCAGCGACTTTCCGCGCGAGTAGGTAGCCATCACCAGCAGCACAGTGAACAGCACCGCCGCGGCCGCGAGCAGCGGCGAGGCGGCAGAGAGCAGCGTCGCGGCGACCGCAGTACCGAGGATTGCGATGAACGTGATGGTGGCGAGCGGCAGTGCCGCCATTGCCACGGCCGAAGCCGTCATCAGCAGCGACAGCACGATCCACATGCCGAGCGCAGTGCCGAGATCGGCGTGGGGCGCGAATAGGACCGGGGGGATCGCCCACACCACGGCGAGTGCGATGCCGTCGAACACGGTATCCCGTACGTCGCTGAGCGCCGCGCTGATCCCCTCGCGGTGCCGCTTCGAGAGGCGGCGGAATGCGACCAGCGCTCCGGCAGCGGCGACCAGCGCGCCCCAGCTGGCGAGCTGCCACAGCGGTGCCAGCGGTTCGAGCAACAGCACCATCAGCGCGGCGCCCACGACATTTGCCGCAAGCATGAACAGCGCGAGCTGGCTGCCGGCGTGAAGCTGCGCAGCGCGAATCGGACCCCAATCGGTCGTGTCAGCGGGATCGTAAAGACCCAGCAGCGCGCGCGCGTCGATGCGCGGTTTTGCGAATTGGGATACCGTCTGGCTCACGCAGGCAGGAATACGCACATGGAGGTTAGCGAGAAGTTAGATTCTCGCGCCAGAACAGCCAGATTCGTGGTGCATCAGCCGTTAACTTGCGGCGGGCGTGAGCGCGTCGATGACCAGCTCTGCCAGCCGCTCGGCGCCGTCGGTGCGGCCGAGCTCCGCGGACGCGGCAGCCGCAACCGGCAACGCGTCGCCGTTGAACAGCCGTTCAAGCAACGGCCCCAGTGCGCCCGCCATGTCGCACTGTGCAAGGAACCAGCCTGCGCCCGCGGCTTCGAACGCGCGCGCATTACCTGCCTGCTCGTCGGCCGAGCCGCCGGAAGGAATCGGCACGAAGATCGCCGGCCGGCCGACCGCGGTCAGGTCGGCAGCAGTGGTGGCGTCCGCTCGGCTGAGCACGAGATGCGCCCAGGCGAGCCGGTCAGCCATGTCGGTGAAGAATGGCGAGACTTCGGCCTCCATGCCAGCGGCAGCCAGCTCGGCACGGATCCGCTCGCTGTCCTCGCCGCGATATTGCAGGGCGAGCCGCACGCGGCGGCGCAGCGGCTCAGGCAGCGCGAGCAGCGCGCCCGGCGCGGTTTCGCCGAACACCCTGGCACCCTGGCTGCCGCCAACCACCAGCAAATGCAGCGCGCCGTCGAGCGTGGGATAGGGCGCACGCGCGGCGCAGCGAATCGCTTCGCGCAGCGGTGGGCCGGTGAGCCGCGCGCGCAACTCGTGCGCGACGGGGTGCGCGATGGGAAACGACAATGCGACGCGATCGGCGAATCGCAGCAGTTGGCGATTGGCAAGGCTGAACCGCGTCGCCTGCTCGTGCAGCACCAGCGGCAGCCCTAGCATCTTGCCGGCGATCGCCGGCGCGAACGACGGATAGCCGCCGAAACCAACCACCGCCCGCGCCCGCCGGCCGCGGAGTAGCCCGCGCGCCTTGAGAATCGCCGATGCGATCGTGGCACCGGCGCGCAGCTTGGCGATCGGCGAACCTCCGAAATGTGCAGCCGGCAGCGTGACGTAATCGAGTCCCGTGCCTGCGGCGAACGCCGCACCACGCGTGTCGGTCAACAACAGCGCCTCGAACCCGCGCGGTCGCAGCGCATCGGCGAGTGCCAGCGCGGGGAAGAGGTGTCCGCCGGTTCCCCCCGCGGCGAGGGCGATCAGCGGTCGGCGTGGCGTTTCAGCCACGCCAGTTCCTCAAACGATGCGAAGAAGATGGTTCACGCGGAGGCGCGGAGGCGCGGAGAATTGCCCTTGTCGCGAGAGCGACGGCATCGCTTGAACGAAGCCGCCCTGGACGCGATTTGAGTGTGCCTGCGCACGCGCCGATACCAACAACTCCGCGCCTCCGCGCCTCCGCGTGAACCAATCTAGCGATCGCCCTCAGCGCCGATCAGGCCGCGATGTCGTACGGCTTGATCTCGCCCGTCAGGTAGAGGTTGCGCGCCTTCGCCCGGCTCAGCTTGCCCGAGCTGGTGCGCGGCAGCGTGCGCGGCGGGACGAGCTCGATCACGCAGTTCATGCCCGTTACCGAGCGCACGCGTTCACGGATTTCCTCGCGCAGCCGCACGCGCTCGGCTTCGTCCGAGGTGCGACATTGCACCAGCACTGCCGGCGTTTCTTCGCCGCCCGGCGTCGTGATCGCGAACGCAGCGATGTCGCCGGCCTTGAACCCGGGCAGCTGCTCGACCGCCCATTCGATATCCTGCGGCCAGTGGTTGCGGCCGTTGATGATGATCATGTCCTTGGCGCGGCCGACGATGTAGATATAGCCTTCGGAGATATAGCCCATGTCGCCGGTGTCGAGCCATCCGTCGGTCATGCAGGCATCGGTCGCTTCGTCGTCGCGGAAATAGCCGACCATTACGCTCGGGCCCCGGCACCACACCTTGCCGATCGCTTTTTCCGGGAGCGGCGTGCCGTCTTCCTCGCGGATCTGGACTTCCATGTCCTTCACCGGCTTGCCGCAATTGACGATCGCGCGATAGCGTTGCGGCCGGTCGCCATGGTGCGACATGCCCGAAAGCTGCGTCTCCTCGACCAGCTCGACGACGATGCCTTCGCCCGGCGGCATGATCGACACCGCGAGCGTCGCTTCGGCGAGGCCATAGCTCGGCAGGAACGCGGAGGCCTTGAAGCCGGCGTCGGCGAACGCGTCGACGAACTTCTGCATCACGTCGGGCCGGATCATGTCGGCGCCATTGCCCGCGACGCGCCAGCGACTGAGATCGAACCGGTCGCTCGCCTTGGTCAGGCTCGACATGCGGCGCGCGCAGATATCGTAGCCGAAGGTCGGCGAATAGCTGAGCGTGTTGCCTTGGTTACGCGTGATCAGGTCGAGCCACGCCAACGGCCGCCGCGCAAAATCCTCGGTCTTGAGATAGTCGGTCGAAACCTGGTTGGCGACGATCGACAGAAAGCAGCCGACCAGCCCCATGTCATGATACCAGGGCAGCCACGAGACACAGCGATCGCCGGTGCCGACGTTCATGCCATGGCTGTGCGCGGCGAGGTTGTTGAGTAGCGCGCGGTGCGTGATCGCAACGCCGTGCGGGAAGCGCGTCGATCCGCTCGAATATTGGAGATAGGCGATGTCGTCGGCGCTCGCCTCGGGCAGCGCGACGTCGGGCGCGGCGCGGTCACCGAACGCGTTCCAGTCGATTCCATCGACGCCGACGATCCGCGCGGCTTCGCCGCACATCGCGCCGAGTTCCGCCGGATAGATCAGCATCACCGGATCGCAGCTCGTCAGCTGTACGCGCAGCTGGTCGATGTACGACTGCGCGCCGCCGAACGAGGTCGGCAGCGGCAACGGCACCGGCCAGGCGCCGGCATAGACCGCGCCGAAGAACAGGCTCGCGAACTCCGTGCCGGTCTCGGCGATCAGCGCAATGCGGTCGCCGGGCTGGATGCCGGCGGCGACGAGCCGGCGCGCCTGCTTCAACGCGTCGCGGCGCAGTTCGGAGAACGGATAGGGCCGTAGCAGCGAGCCCCGCGCATCATGAAAATTAAGACCACGCACGCCGCGCGCCGCATAGTCGAGCGCGTCGCCCAGCGTCGCGAAGTCGGCGAAGCGGCGGGGAAGGTCATCGTCGGTCGGCGTTGCCGTCAACGTAACCCTTTCCTCGAGCACAGCCGATTGCATCACTTCCATCAATATCTCGCGCCCCTGCGCGGTGGAGCCAAATCCCTGAACTTCGGCTCTAGCACCGCACTAACGTTCAAAATCGGCTCCCACTGTGGCACAAACAAGGCGTATGCACCGTGCCCGCCGACCGCGTCCACCCTTGGACCTTGCCGCCCTCGAGCGGCTTGCACTGCGTTATGTCGAACGCTTCGCGACCACAAGAGCCCGTCTTGCCGCCTATCTCGCCCGCAAAATTGCCGAGCGCGGATGGGACGGCGAGGCGCCGGCCGATCCGGTCGCGCTCGCCGATCGCTTCGCCGAGCGCGGCTATGTCGACGATCGCAGCTTCGCCGAGACGCGCGCCGCGGCGCTCACGCGGCGCGGTCTCGGCGCGCGCCGGGTCGACCAGGCGTTGCGCCACGCGGGCATCGGCGAGGAGGATCGCCAGGAAATCGGGGACGATGTTCGCGAGAGCGCGGCGGCAAGCGCGCTGGCCTTTGCGCGACGCCGCAGGATCGGTCCGTTCGCGCGCGTCATCGCCGATCGCGCGCAGCGCGAGCGGCATGTGGCGGCGATGGTGCGTGCCGGCCATCCCCTTGCGATAGCGCGCAGAATTGCCTCGATGGCGCCGCGTGAGGGGACTAATGAAGAAATCGCACAAATGTGCCAGGATGAGTAAACAAAACCAGTTCCCCGGATCGTGACGCTTGTGTTAAGGATACCGGTTGGGGGAGCTTACGATGCGCGTCGAACCGCAAGTGCTGCCGCCGGGCTATGGCGTGGTGGCATTGGAAGAACAGGGCAGCGAAGGGGAGGAGCCGGGCCGCGTGCTGCGCGGAACGGTGAAGTGGTTTGATGTCACGCGCGGCTTCGGATTTCTCGTCTGCGAGGATCCGGACGTCGGCGACATCCTGATTCATTTCAGCGTGTTGCAGGAACACGGCCGGCGCAGCCTGCCGGAGGGCGCGCGCGTCGAGTGCGTCGCGGTCAAGCGGCAGCGCGGGATGCAAGCGCGCTCGATCGTCTCGATCGACTTGACCGACGCCGTCGAGCCCCCGCGCAGCCGCGGCGGCGAGCGTGCCGAGCGGCTCAAGATGATCGACGACGCCGGCCCGTTCGAGCCAGTCAGCGTCAAATGGTTCAATCGCCTCAAAGGCTATGGATTCCTGGTACGCGAGCATGACTCGCACGATATTTTCGTGCACATGGAGACGCTGCGCCGCGCCGGCATCGACGGCGTCGAACCGGGCCAGCCGATGCGTGCGCGCATCGTCGATGGCGATAAGGGACCGCTCGCGGTGGCGGTCGAAAGGACCGACTGACACGATGCGTTTGTGGCGTATTGCGGGAACGGCGGTCGTCGCCGGAGCCTTGCTATTGTCTGCCGCCTGCAAGGGCAACAATGCCGCGACGGCCACCGCCGATGCCGCGACGCCGGCAAGGATCGCCGTGACGATCGCCAGCAAGAACGGCCCGCACCTGTTCACCGTCGAAGTCGCGCGTACCGGTGCCGAGCAGGAACGCGGCCTGATGTTCCGTACCGACATTCCGCAGGACGGCGGAATGATCTTCCTGCCCTATCCGGCTGACGGCGGGCCGCCGAAGGAGGCGACCTTCTGGATGCACAACACGCCGAGCCCGCTCGACATCATCTTCATCCGCCCCAACCGCACGATCGCGCGCATCGCGGAGAATGCCGTGCCCTATTCGGACGACACCATCCCGTCGGGCGAGCCAGTCAATGCCGTGCTCGAGATCCGCGGCGGCCGCGCGGCGGAACTCGGCATCGCCGAGGGCGACAAGATCAGCTGGGCGGGAAAATAAGCTACAATCTTTCCCTGCGGACATCGGCCCGCCCGATCTGAGACTGCCCGAGCGAGCGCCGCGTCGCTGACGGATTTCGAGGGCAAGCTCCGGGAAGTCGTTCGCCAGGGTCGGCGCTATCGCAGCGCCGAGGAGAAGACCCATGGAAACGATCGAACACCCGTTCGCGGGCGAAGCACTGACTTATGCCTTCACGCCGACGGTGCTGGGGCTCGCCGTAGCAGCACGAACCGAAAAAGGCGTCGCCGCAGTGCTCATCGGTAACAACAAGAATGCGCTGCTGGCGGATCTGCGCCTGGCGCTCGATGATGCGGTCCTTCGCGAGGACGAACCGGCGATGGCTGATGTGTTGAACAAAGTCACCGGCATGATCGCGAGCCCCGAGCGGGGCGCCAGCTTCCCGCTCGATCTGCGCGGCAGTGCGCTCGAACTGGCGGTGTGGGACGCGCTGCGCAAGCTGCGGCCCGGTCAAACGATCGGCTATGGTCAGCTCGCCAAGTCGCTCGACCTGCCGGCGACCCCGCAAGAAGTCGGCGCGGCATGCGCTGCCAATCGCGTCGCAGTCGCAGTGCCGTGCCACCGCGTCGTCAAGGCCGACGGCTCGATCTCGGGTTATCGCTGGGGAGTCCACCGCAAGCGCAAGCTCATCAGCCTGGAGGCAGCCGCGTGACGCACATCGCGGAGCGCGTCGCCTGCTTCGACTGGGAAGCGATCGGGCAATCGCTCGACGCACGGGGCTGGGCGCGACTGCCCGCGCTCCTGAGCGGCGGCGAGTGCGACGCCACGGCCGCGCTCTACGGTCCCGGCGATCGCTTTCGCAGCCATGTCGTCATGGCTCGGCACGGGTTCGGCAAGGGCGAATATCGCTATTTTGCCTATCCCTTGCCCGACACGGTGCAGACGCTCCGCGAGGCGCTCTATCCGCGGCTGGTCCCAATCGCCAACCGCTGGCACGAGCGGCTCAACCTTGCCCCGCGCTTCCCCTCCAGCCTCGCCGCCTTTCTGCAGCGCTGTCGCGAAGCGGGGCAGGCGCGCGCGACGCCGTTGCTCCTGCGCTATGGTCCGGGCGACTTTAATTGTCTTCACCAGGACCTGTACGGCGAGCACGTCTTCCCGTTGCAGGTCGCAGTGCTGTTGTCGGCACCCGGCGTCGATTTCGAAGGCGGCGAGTTCGCGATCACCGAACAGCGGCCGCGCATGCAGACGCGCGTCCAGGTCGTTCCGCTGGTCAAAGGCGACGGCGTCGTCTTTGCGGTCAATTCCAGGCCGCAACTCGGGACGCGCGGCGACTATCGCGTGACGCTGCGTCACGGGGTCAGCGAGGTGCGGAGCGGCGGCCGCCACACGCTCGGCATTATCTTCCACGACGCTGCCTGACCGGAGCGGCGGGCGACGGATCGCTGACGCGCGGCGGGTAGGGAAATTCGCCACCGCGCCTGCTAAACGCGTCGCGTGGCAAGCAACGGCAAGCGCGGACGGCCCCCGCATCCGGATATATTGACGCCGGCCGAGTGGCGCGTGGTCGAAGCTGTGCGGCACGGGATGCGCAGTCCCGAGATCGCGCGGCGCCAGGGGATCACGCGCGACGCGGTCAAGTTCCATGTCGCCAACGCACTGTCGAAACTGGGTTTCGCCAGCCGAAACGAGCTGCGCCGCTGGGATGGCATCCGCCGCGACAGCGCACTCTATGCGAAGGAGAGGGTAATGGGGGAAGTGGCTCTGGGAGCGATCGGACAAATCGCGCGGCACGTCGCCGATATCGAAGCGGCGCGCGCCTGGTACGGCGACGTGCTCGGTCTCCCGCACCTGTATTCGTTCGGCAACATGGCGTTCTTCGACTGCGGCGGGGTGCGCCTGTTCCTGTCGGCCGATCACGGCAGCAACCCCAAGGACAGCCTGATCTATTTCCGCGTCGACGATATCCGCGAGGCGCATGACGCGCTCGCCGCGCGCGGCGTCGAATTCATCCACGCGCCGCACATGATCCACCGCCACGACGATGGCACCGAGGAATGGATGGCGTTTTTCAACGACAATGAGGGCCGCCCGCTTTCGATCATGAGCCAGGTCAAGTCCCCAGGATGAGCGGGTGCGGTTCGCGGCGTTCGAATTCGCGCCTGCCACGCCGCTGGAACCGTCCTGTTACGCGCAGTTTTCGGCCTGCTTTCGCCAGGAACAGGAAAGTGCAATTCTGCCTCTCTAAGCAATTGTTCTACAAGGTTTTTTCGGAGTGGCGTGCGGCATTGTTGTGGAAAATCCCCTGCTAATTCGCGATTTTCGTGAATTTTACCCTGTTATTGCGGTAAATCCGCCGCACTAGCCGGCATTGGAATCCCTCTGCGCCCCGTTGCCTAGCGCCATGGCGCCACGCTAAGGGGCGGGCATGGGTATCAACCTCAATCCCTTCACCTGGTGGAACGGCGCGACCTGGGGCACCATGTTTGGCTTGCGCGGCAAGTCGCGCGTCGGCGAGGATGCGCTCGGCAACGTCTATTACGAAGGCGGCAGCGATCCGAACGGCATTCCTCGCCGCTGGGTGATCTACACCGGCGCGAACGACAGCAGCCGCGTGCCGCCCGAATGGTTCAGCTGGTTGCACCATCAGGTCGACGACGTGCCAGATCGCGCGTTGCCGCCGCAGCGCCAATGGCAAATTCCCGCGCAGCCGAACCTCACCGGTACGCGCGAAGCCTATCGTCCCTCCGGCGCGCTCGAAGCGGGCGGCAACCGCGTGCGCGCGACCGGCGATTATGAGGCGTGGAAACCCGACGCATGATGCACCGCACGCCGTCGGCGGCCGCCGCCGCGGCGCTGCTGATCGGGCTCGCCGGCTGCCATAAGGCGGCCGCACCGGCGCCGACGCAGAACGAAAGCATCTCGAACATCGTCTCGACCGAGGCCACCCCCGAGGACCGCGCGCGTGCCCAGACGCCGAGCGACGCCGAAGTGGTCTCCACGCAAGCCAATGTCGATCCCTATGCCGGCGCCACGCCGATGCGAGACCGCGTCGCGGTGCTCGGCCTGCTCAACAAGCGCAACGGATCGACGCGCGACGTCACGCTCAAGCCGGGCCAGGCAGTACGCGTCGGCGAGCTGATCGTGCGGTTGCGCGCGTGCGAGCGGACGGCACCGTGGGAGCCTGACGAGCTCACCGGGGCGTTCGTCCAGGTCGACATGCTGCAGCTCGACAAGAGCTGGCATCGCATCTTCTCGGGCTGGCTCTACAAGGAGCGGCCGGCGCTCAACGTCGTCCTGAACCCGATCTACGACGTCTGGCCCAAGAGCTGCGCAATGACTTTCGCGGACAAGGGGCCCGAGACGGTGACCGTGTCGGGCGAGGTAGGCGCGTCGAGCGCGAAGAAGTCGCCCGAGACCGAAGGCGAGCCGAGCGACAGTCCTGCAATCGAGTCGCCGAGCGCGGCGCCCAGCAACGCAATGTAATCGTCGCGCGCGACTTCGATGGTGCCGAGCGATGCGAGATGCTCGGTCTGGAACTGGCAGTCGAGCAGCGTGAACCCGCCCGCCTTGAGACGCGCGACCAGCCAGGCAAGCGCGACCTTCGACGCGTCGCGCACGCGCGTCACCATCGATTCGCCGAAAAAGGCACGCCCGAGCGCGAGGCCGTACAATCCGCCGGCGAGCCGTTCGCCGTCCCATACTTCGATCGAGTGCGCGAAGCCGCGCCGGTGCAGCGTGGCGAACACCCGCTCGATCGGGCCGTTGATCCATGTGTCGGGCCGGTTGTCGGCGGTCTCGGCGCACAGCGCCACGATGCCCTTGAAATCCCGGTCGGCAGTCACGCGGAAGCGATCGGAAGCGATCGTCTTGCGCAGCGAGCGCGACAAATGGAAATGGTCGAGCGGCAGCACGCCGCGCAGCTTGGGCTCGACCCAATAGACGCTGTTGGCATTGCGATGGTCGGCCATCGGGAACACCCCCATGGCATAGGCGCGCAGCACCAGGTCCGGATCGAGTTCATAGGGCTGGGTGAGCCGCTGCGTCATGCGCGCTAACGCTTGCCGGCCAACTTGCGCTCGACGCTCTGCCACAGTTCGGCGAACGCCTTGGCGCCGGCGGTCCGGCCGGCGAAGGCACCCACCGGCAGGCGCCGGACCGTCATTGCCTCGATCACGCTCGCCATCGGCAGCACCGGCCAGTCGGGGTGGCGTACAATGGCGTCGGCGTGGAGCTTGCGGCGGCGGTCGACCATCGACAGCACGGGCATCAGCACCGCTTTGTCGCCGCGCTTGCCGAGGTGGCCGGCGACTTCCTCAAAGGCGCGCATCGACAGCGGTGAGGGGATCACCGGCACCACGATCAGGTCGGCGGCGCGCATCACCTGCTCGCTCGTCTCGGTCAGCCCCGGCGGGCAATCGAGGATGATGCGCTCATAGGCCTTGGCGAGGTCGCCGATCAGATTGGCGAGCCGCTTCTTCTTGTCGAGCTCGTGAAACAGATGGTCGAGCCCGCGCAGCGACGTGTCGGCGGCAATGAGGTCGAGCCGCTCGATGCCGGTGTGGCGCACGAGCTTGGCGGCGGCGACATCCTTGGTGAAGATGGCTTGGGCCGCGTCCTTGGTCTTGCTCTCGCTCCCGAGCAGAAACGTCGAGGCGGACTGCGGATCGAGATCCCACACCAGCGTCCGGCGTGCCGAAAGCGTTGCGGCGGACCAGGCGAGGTTCACCGCCAGCGTGGTCTTTCCCACGCCGCCCTTCAGGCTATAGACCGCGATGACTGCCATTCAGCCTTCTCCAGCTCCGCGCGGCAGGCTCGCATGAAAAGGGGCCGGCAGGGAAGCCCCGCCGACCCCGGTCGATCCCTAAAGTTGGTGGTTCAGGCCTTGCAGCTCTTGTTGCCGACGCCCGGTGCCTCGACGGTCGCGCCCTTGGCGGTCCCGCTAATCTTGTAGCCGCCGTCGGCGACATAGGGCTGGCCGGCGGCCGGCGCAGTGAGCATGACCGGCATGTCGTCCTTCTTGACCTTGAGCCCGGCCTTGGTGCCACCCTGGTAGAAGTCGACGAACAACAGCGTGTTCCCCGGCTGGCAGCGGAAGGTGACGCTGGCCTGGATGGCCGGCGGCAGCTCGACCGGCGCTGCGTTCGCGACGGCGGAAGCCATCGGGTCCGGCGCGACCGTGTCGACCTCTTCGGCCTTGTTGCTGTTGTTGCACGCCGCAAGCGCGAGAAGCGCTACGGCTGCGGCGGTGGAGAGCAGGGGCTTGATCATAGCGGACTCGCGCTTCGCTGAAAGGTTCGGAGGCGTCAAGGGGGGCATCCCATTAGGGTGCGCATATTGCTGCACTGCGAATAAATAATTCGTTCGCGAAGGCCTCCGAAACCCCTCATTCGTGAAATTCGCTGCGCTCTGGGATCCTGCCGAGCGCAATTTTAGTACCGACGCGGTCGTTCCGCGTGCCGTCGAGCGGGCCGACACTGACCGCGTTGCGGCCGAATCGCGCATTGATTCGGTCCATCGCGCGGCTGAGCTCGAGCGTGCGTTCACCACGCGCAAGCGGATCGTCGGGTGCGAGCATGCCGAACAGCGATCCTTGCTCGCCGTCGACCGGCTCGATCTCGGTCAGCACGACGCCCACCATGCGCAGGCGGAACCCGCCCGTGCGTGCGCGCCCTGCGTCCGCCAGCCGCGGGAACAGTGCGTCGAGCGCGTGCAGGATCGCGAAGCTGTCCTGCGTCGACGGCAGCTTGATCGCGGCACGCCAGTTCGACTTGTCGTCCTCGAACTTGCCGTGCAGCACCAGCAGCCGCGCGCGATAGCCTTTTCGCCGCAGCCGGCTCGCCGCCTTGAGCGCCAGCCGACGCGCCGTGAGTCGCGTCGCCTCGAGACCGCGCGATCGCGGGCTCAGCACATGGCTGTGGCCGATCGAGCGGCTCTGCGTCGCTCTCTCGGGCAGGTCGACTCCGTGCAGCAGATACCATAGTCGGTCGCCGTTGGTGCCGCCCCAGGCGGTGCCGGCATCGCGCGGGCGGCGTTCGCACAGCTGGCGGATGTCGAGGACTCCGTCGCGCGCGAGCCGCCGCTCCATCTTGGCGCCGATCCCGGCGATGTCGCGCAGCTTCAAGTCGAACAGCCGCTCCGGCAGCTGGTCGGCAGTGAACACAACCAGCCCGTTGGGTTTCTGCAAGTCCGAGGCAAGCTTGGCGAGCAGCCGGTTGGGCGCAATCCCGACCGAACTCGTCAGGCATTCGCCGATATTGCCGCGAATGCCGGCCTTGATCCGGTGCGCGAGAGCGACTGCGGCGCCGGGGCTGTTCTCATTGTCGAGCAGCCGGCACGCGACTTCATCGATCGAGCAGACGCGCGTGACCGGCACATGCTTCCAAATCTCTTCGACGATCGCTTCGTGGAATTCGACATAGCGTTCGTGCTGCGCGGGTGTGATGACCAACTCGCGGCAGCGCTGCTTGGCTTCCCACACCGGCGTGCCGGTGCCGATCCCGTAGCGCTTCGCCTCGACCGACGCCGCGATCGCGACCGTGGTATCGCTGTTCACTGGCGCGACGATCAGGGGCTTGCCCCGCAGCGCCGGGTCGAGCTGTTGCTCGACGCTCGCGAAATAGGAATTGAGGTCGAGGAACAGCCAGCGCAGCGGACGCGGCGGGAAGACCAGCGAGTCGGGCATTGCTTTGGAACATTATAGGAACTTCCTTGCAACGAACAGGCGCTTCGCTGCTAAAGATGGTCCCGAAGCGCGAGCCAGGCGGGCAGCTTCGCGGCGAGCCCGACGGTGTGGAGCGGGCTGCTCGAAGGGAGGGGCAGGATCGCAAAGGCCTGAGCGGCGTCGCCCAATTGCCGCGCGCCATGCTTTAGCGCGGTCCCGCCGTTGAACGCGATGGCGCGCAAATCGGGCAGCGTCTGGGCAAGCGCTGCGAGATCGTTCGCCTCTAGGTCCTCGATCGCGGCGTCGGTCGAGCCGACGCGGTGCGCCGACGCGACCACGTCCCACAGCCCGACATGCGCGTCGAGTAGCGCGGTGAGCCGCGCATCATAATCGAGGGCCTCGAGATCGCGCGCGATCACCGCCGCCATCAGCTTCCAGAACTGGTTGTGCGGATTGGCATAATAACGCCCCGCCGCGAGCGATTTCTCGCCCGGCAAACTGCCGAGCACGAGCAGCCGCACGCGCGGATCGACGACCGGTGGAAACGAGTGTTTGCGCGGCACGCCGCCGGCTAGCATTGGATGCGCCGCCGCGGAAGCAAGCTTGGGGAGGAGCGCAATAGTTTCGCTTGCTTGGCAGGCGCGCGCGGGCCGGCTATCGGCTCGGCCATGCACGTCACTTCCGACACGCTCGCGCTGATCGGCAACACGCCGCTGGTCAAGCTCAACGGCCCCTC